>SPJK01057858.1_pt1 | contig 15177 bp, 16 predicted proteins | sample 3741771 | NCBI WGS metagenome assembly SPJK01 (sample SAMN10925997, study PRJNA522277) | cold seep metagenome | isolation source: Elba SIP-enriched marine methane seep metagenome, extraction at timepoint T2 | place: Italy: coast of Elba, Mediterranean Sea | reverse complement strand
CTATAAATTTGGTTGTGGCGTCTCAGGAATCGTGAAGGAGAAGGGCATCACATACAATGTGTATGTAGGTTCTTTAAACAGGCCTGAAACTCAGGCGTTTGTGATTAACGGAAAAGAGGTGGACATCGATGAAACTTAAAATTCTGGATAAGCGACTGGGGGACTGTTTCCCTCTCCCCGGGTATGCTACCGATGGTTCTGCGGGAATGGATCTTAGATGCATGACAGAACAAGTCATTACCCTCGGCCCAGGGGAGAGCAGGAAAGTGCCCTCAGGTATTGCCATCTACATCCAGACTCCAAATATATGCGGCAAGATCATTCCTCGTTCTGGGATGGGGTTTAATAAGGGTTTAGTGCTGGGTAACCTGACGGGACTAATCGACAGTGACTACCAGGGGCCCTTAGAAATTCCTCTGTGGAACCGATCGGATACGTCAATCACTCTAAAGCCAGGGGACAGGGTCGCCCAGATAGTTTTTATGCCTGTGCATAGGCTCGGGGGGTACGAAGTTGTAGAAGAGTTCTCGTCAAAGACTGACAGAGGTGAGGGTGGTTTTGGTTCTTCAGGGGATGGTCAGAAGGACCTTAAGGTCCATGACGAACATAAAATCACCTCCATAGACGACTTGGTGAGAGGGGATTACATAGTGCATTTTTTTGACGGCCCCAATAAAAGAGTAAAGGGTCAGAGCAGAAAAGCAACCTCTCTTATGGATGGCAGAGCACTTGGTTACACTGTAGGTCAATCCATCTGTGCCTCCCATTTCAGCGTGGACCGAAGGATTGAGCTATTCCCAATATCAAAAGGAGGCCCATTAAATCCGTATCCCTGTTGGACTACTTCGCTATCCTGCGTTTCACTCGGGCTATTGAGGAATCTCACTTAGGGGAAGTTACAAATGCTTGCAAATGGGGGGAGCGGTTGATCCGGGAGTCCCTACTGGACGAAGAAGACCCGAGCACGATGCTGGACAGTACTTATGTCAGCATGCCCGCTCTGGTTTTTCGGGACTGTGTTTATCTATACATCAGGGCTCCTATGGTCCTGTCTCCACAGGATCTATTAGATAAGTTTAAGGCGGGTGTTGATCAGTACGTGATGCAGACCAGCCTAATCGCCAGCGGGATGGGCTTCAAGGAGGAGTATCTGGTTATTTCTCAAATGAGGGATTGGGGTAGAACCTCTCCAGTCCCGACTGATTTGTACAGGAAAATGCTGGAGGTTTTTCACAGGGAACATAGTCTGGATATGCCAAAGGACCTGGAAAAATCCAAGAAAACTCAATGGGGGTCCAGCAAACCCCCCTTACCAGAGGAGATCGTAGTTTATGAGTAACGGTATATGGGATCGAATTTTTAGGAAACCCGCCCCCGTTCTGGATCGTCAGGAATGGTTTAAGTCGGCGGAGTCTGAAGGGTTCGTTTACCTCCCCAACGTATTAACCATCCAAGGAAACGACGCAGAGGATTACTCCAGTAATGCTAGGTATACCTCGGTTATGCTACAGGCCTTCCAGGGTCTGTGCCTGGACCTCGGAGTGCACCCCCTAGTCCGGTTACAAGACGGGGGGGAAGAGGAGGTTACCGACCTTACGGCTTTGTCGGGACTACAACCTGAAAAAATTGGGGAGAGGGCCTCAGGATTGGCCAACTCCCGTCTGGTGGATTTTGACGACAGTAAATATGCAGACTTATTTACTAAGATACTGATCTCTATGCCTGTACCTGTAGGTGTGACCGAGGGACTCCGGCATTTAGTCCTGACAAAAATCGAAAAAATTTTAAAGGGTGGCAGTGACCTGACCTCGAACCAGGATTTCATCACCCAATTCTACGAAGCCCTGGTTAAGGCCGGTCAGTATAAGGAAATAGCTATGAGCCTGCTACAGGTTCTCTCTACAATGTCCGAGGACGGCTTTATCCTGACAGACGGGGAGGCTGAATTCTGTGCCAGGGTGGCTCTGCTGGGCTACAAAGACGTTCTGCCTGGGCTTGTTGAAATTTATAAGGGGACATGCAATGGCTAATGATGGGAAAGTAGCGGAAGAAGCTGTCCAGGAAGTACTAGAGAATCTCAAAAGGTATTACCGGGCTCACTTCCTTCGTTTGTACGATAGCCGATCGGCTGGGGCAGGTAAAGGGGGTAACTTTATCCCCAAACAACCCAGCGATTACGTGTTTATGAGGGGGGGTCGAGGCTGGTTGCTAGAAGTGAAGAGCTCGGAAAAACACCAGTCATTCAAGCAATGCAGTTTAAAAAATTATGTGAGTTCAGAGCAAATAGCGGGTGCTCGGACTTGGGTTCGGGCAGGAGGCCTGAGCATGTTTGTGTTCCTTTCCATACCCAGGAACACATTCGAAATATGGGAGGGTATGGACGTAATAGAAGCCTACATTAAAGGTGGAAAATTGACCACAGAACCGCTTGCTGTATGTGACAAGCCGGATCTACTAACTGAACTGGAGAGATTGACATGAAATCATTTAGATTAACCAACGACATAAGGGAGCAGATACTGAATTCCATCGTATGCGAGGCCAAGGACGCTAACGTTAGAACAAAGTTGGAAGAGACCTGGGGGGTCACTGATTGGAACACCCTTTTGGACTTAAGAAATAAGTTTAAAGAACATTCCGGAGAAGTTTTTTGGGAGATGGCCTATGGGGGGATTGACTTTTCCAATGTTCCCCACGGTCTGCTGAACCCCCACCGAGGTCTTAAGGTCTGTGTGGAGAGGGATAGTGACCATTTTATGGTGTTCCAGATGGATAAGGAAAGTTGCTACCCCTGTTTAAAAGGTGCGGTTGACCTCCTGGTCTCCCGGGAGAAGTATGACGAGGTCCTCCAGGAATTTAATTACCTATCCGGAGTGATCAGCGACGTTGCCGATTTGGCCTGCGAGTTATCTGGTGAAGCACAGGTTGTCCTCGATTCCGTCAACACCTCAGGACAATTAATCGAACTGTGGCCAGCGGTTGAACAGTTCATCCCCGCACATCTCGCAGACCCCCAGAAAGGGATTAACCTGCCTGCCCTTACCATCTCCCGTTTGGAGGATAAAATCCGGGGAGGTGAGTAATGAAGGCACCTTTACTACTGTTCTTAGGAGACCTCCACCAAGGCCTCACCCTGCCTCATTCAACCCGGGCTTCTGCCCGGGCTTACAATGCCTTTAAGCAGGATTTAGCCCAAAATGTCTCTCATAAAACCGACACAGAAGACCGTATTATCAGTCTGGGAGACGTGTTCCACAATTTCCAGGTAGGGGGAGAAAGTTTTTACCACGGGTACAGGTTCTGTAGACAGTGTGACTACGTTCTCGGCGGCAACCATGACTACTCCAATGACACCACTCTGACCTCATCCCTGGAAAGGGTCTCTGACCTGTTTCGTATGACGGGGGAAAAAACGAATGTGGTTTTTCCTTTTTTTGCCGGGGAGGAAGACGCTGGAGTGACCTCCTTAAGCCACCACGACACCTTCCTGGTTATGGTCCCTTATGTACCGACTCAGGAGGGATTCGAAGCGGTGCTGGAGAAAGTCAAGAAACCACTTAAACCCCATAACACCAAGTACTCCATTCTGGCCCTGCATTGCAATTATGACAACCCTTTCTGTAATGCCGAGATAGAAAACAACCTTACGGAAAAGATGGCCAAGAAGTTGCTGGAGCACTATGACTTTATCATTTCCGGGCATGAGCACAATAGCCGCACTCTCTTTGATGGCCGGCTCATTATGACGGGGGCCCTGGCACCCATGCGCTTCGATGAGATGACTCCGAAGTACGTATGGGAATTTGATGTGGAGTCGGGAAAGTTCAGCAGCACCTGCATTTGGGACCCCTCCCTTAGCCACGTCAGGCTTGACTACGGGGTATTACTGAACACATCGGAATCCTTTGAGGGCACTCAATTTGTGGAAATTACCGGAGAGTTAGATCCTCAGGATTTACTCGCGTTGACCCGAAAAATCGTAGAGCTCAGGAAACTCCCGGGAATGTTGGCCGTTAAAAACTCTGCAAAACTACCATCGAGGGAGGCCGTCCTATCAACGGACGCCATGACGGACTGGACCTCAACTATCCTGAGGGAACTGGACACAGATGAGGTTGAACTATTTAAGGAGCTGCTCAATGAAACTAAATAAATTAAGACTAACTAATTTCAAAAGACACAAAAATTTGGAAGTCGATTTCCCTGACGGGTGCACTCTTATTGTGGGTCCCAACTACCGTGGAAAATCCTCGATCCTCCACGGTATTCTGGTGGGTCTACTGGGCAACCGGGCTATCCCCGGCGACGTTAAGGAGATGGTGTCCGATGGGGCCCGAAATTTTAAGGTCGAGCTATGGTTATCCAACGGTTACCACATAACCAGGACAGCCTCGGACAGCCGTATAGAAGACGGCTCTGGTTCCCTGGTCGTTAACTCCCACTCTGCGGTAAACAAGCATTTGGAAGACTTGTTTGGCCTGGATAGGCAGGGATTTGGCCGGCTCCACGTATGCAAACAAGGTGAGCCTCAGCAGTTATTGGATATGGACGGCACCCAACTACACAGGTTTGTGGAATCCTGCGTGGGTGCCGATCGCCTGGACGAGGTCGTGAAGTTGGCCAGGACCCATGGTAGTCAGTTGGAAATCCAGTGCGAAACCCTGGAAAGGTTTATTGCTGATCCAGACACCCTGAAGGAATGGGAGACAGGTATCGCAGAACTGACGGAGGCTATGAGGGTTAACAAAGGTCAGCAATCAGATCAGGAAACTGAGGTTGCAGATGCAAAGCTGCTGGTGGATGGATGGGATACAAAATTGGTGGAGGCCTCGGCTCAACAGGAAAAGTGGGTAGTCTACAGGGACCAGCAGGACAGGGCTAAACTACGTTTAGAAGAGTCTAAGAATGCTCTGAAAAACTGTCAGCCTTTCAAGGACCTGTCAGAACTTGTAAGTAAGGTGGATGAAACACACGAGTTACTTACCAAGGAGGAGTCGACACGAACAAAGTACCTGCAGATTCAAAGAACTGTGGAAAGATGCCGGGACCGGTACAACGTTCAGCAAGAGGCAGTGAATTCCCATAAACGAAAAATGGAGGAAGGCGGCACTTCTGAGTATCCGAAGACTTTGCAGACATGGAACGAAGACCTTAAGCAGGCTATGCAGGCCCGTTCCGAAGCAGATGCAAAGCTGCAGGACTTGTACACCCAGCGTCAGGCCGTGGATAAGTTAATCCTTAGGGGTGTTTGTCCCCAATGTGAAAGACCCTTTGACGACGTTAAAGAAAATTTACCGAAGTGGGAGGAAAAATCCACCAGTTTGATGCAACTCTACGAAGACGAAAAGGTTGTCCTTAAGGCAGCCGGCGACTCGGTGAGAGACCTAACCGCAAGGATTAAGAAAAAAGAATCCGATACCCAGGACCTTCGCCTGAAAGAGGACCGATTGGATATTTTTTCCAAGGACCTTCAGCAGGCTCTAAAGGAGGAAGATGACTGTGATTTGCCCCTGGACCCTAAGGAGTTAAAAGACCTTCAGAACACACTGGCCCGGGCCAAGGACGAATACCGGGAGGCAGAGAACAATAACGCCAGGGTGTCGTCTATCAACAAAACCATAGCTGAACAAAAGCAGCTACTGGAGGCACCAGACGTCCCCCAACCGGAGACTGACCCAGGCACCCTCCGGGGAGAATTAAAGGAGCTGAGATTGTCCTTGTCTACAAAGGAGGAAACCCTAAGATCCTACGTTAGGCACCACACGGAAATGACAGTAAGGCACTCGGAACTAACCAGTAAGATATCGGAGCACGATAGAGTCTATGCCGAGTATCAAGGTAAGATTACAGTGGCTAAGCGGTACAAAAATATAGCCAAAATCGTGGCCGATAACCGGGTCAGGTTAATGGAAACAGCCTGGAACAACATCATAAGCCTGACCTCCGACTTTGTAAAAACCGTTACCGGTGGCGATATGGCTGGGATTATAATGTCAGAGACGGGTATTAAGTTTGAGGAGAATGGAGTCTTACGATCACCCACCCAGGCGTCAGGGGCTCAGAAAACTTTGATTGGGGTAGGATTAAAAATAGCCCTAAGCCAAGTTGCTTCCTCATCATTTGACTGCATGCTGCTGGATGAGATATCAGCCGACATGGACCCGGTCATTTCAGCGGCCTGCCTCACTACTCTGGTTAGCCTAAGGCCGCAAACCGTTGTTGTCAGCCACCGAACTATGGATGTAGCTGACCACATTATCAGCCTTTAAGGGGGTTTTATGAACTGGTATAAAGTTTTAACTGTTATGGTCACTCTCAAGAGCTTGATTTTGGTAACAATAGCGATCTCGGCTTTCCTGAGTTTAGTAGGATGTGCGGGTATCGTCAGAGAAAGGGCTTTACCCATGGTTGAAGCGTACTGTGGTAAAACTCCACAGGAGCGATTCGCCTTCAGGGCCTCTATCAACGCAGCCATCTACCCCAACGAAGTGGAACTTCACTGCTTGTCGGAGGAGGAGTCTGCATGAGAACCGTAGTACTGCTGGCCTCCGTGCTTCTGGTGTCCTGTTCAGTAGAGTGGGGCGATCATTTGGAGAGAACCATAAACCTGTATTGCGACACCCCAGAACAAGCCCGGAGTATCGTCCGAAAGGCCATTAATTTCCGGCTGGCTCCACACAGCATAACCATACAGTGCAACAATGGGTAAGCTGACTCAGTTGGAGAAAATATGGAACCGGGACGTTGACGTAGGAAATGCCATTGAGGGGCTTCAGAACCTTGCCAATGACTTTCTTAACATCGATGGCTTGAAGGAGAAGGCTGCCGGCCTGCTGGAAAACATGCCTTCATTTGTTCTCCAGCAGGCCAAGAACCAAAAGCATAAGGTCAAACCAGAGATTGTCTATCTCAGGGAGTTGGTCGACTCCTGTGAAATTACACAGGAAGGGCTGTACGTTGCAGTCGTGGAAAAGGAGGACCAACCTGGGGAGTTTTATATCCGGGTTGGTCCTGACTTTATCCCAGGTACAGTCCATACCGCTAAGGGTGTTCAAGAATATCCCGGGGAACGGAAACGTCGTGAGTTTGATGCGAGACTAACCCGTCTCTCACTGCCTCCAGCTCAAAACGAACAGTAGGCACTGGACCCATCGACGCGGGTAGGACGAAAGGTTCGATGTCATCAATCCTGGAGTCGTTGTTGGTCCCAAAATCTCGATCCATATAAATCAATACCCTGACTTTTCTACATAGGGGTGGGGGTCTGTAATAGGCTACGTACTGCCTCCACCCACTAGAAGACCCCTCAGGAATGCGGGCTTCTGAGATCAATACGTCAGATCCATCAAAGTACCGGAACCCAATACTGATGTCATCTTTACTTGCGTGGCTACCCTGCCACCACCGAATACCGAGAATACAAGTACCCGCATCGATTGCCGCTTCTGTAGTCCCGTAACTGGTCAGTGTAAAAATGTCATCACTGATCACTTGGCAGTTAGGTGTAGCACCACCGTAAAAGAAGTTACTACCGTCGTGACTGCCCCCTATAGAAACCGCCATGGCATTAATCTCGTCTGTCCACCCCGACGTATCTCCTGTTTCTGCATCAGGATTCGACAGTACCATAGGATTGATTAAAGCCCCTGTTGTTTCCATAGCCGTCTCAAACTCGTGAGAGGTTCCGGTTAGTCCTGTCAGGTTTTCCAGTAAAGTTCCGTCATAGCCGTAGGTCCTGACATTGTAGGTAGTGCCGACCTCAGGGCCTATACTGGCTGCCGTCTGGTTAACAATGTCGGCCAATTGTAGAGTTCGATCCCGGTGAGCCCATGTCAAGGTTGTGGGTAATTTATAAAGACTCGCAGGGTAGCTGACCCCCTCCAATCTAAAGTACCCAGGTGGATAGGGCTTCTCGTATCGGTTCTCCATGGTTAGTTCGAGCAGTGTGGCTGAACCCATGTCTACCTGACCACCGTTGGTTTTTTCCAGAAGTTTCACATCCAGCTCGTCTGTTTCCAGATACTCCTCCTGGACTAGACCCGCTGTTTTCTCGCTGAAAATTACCACAGAGTTGGCAGTATGAGTCACGGGAACCGTGTCGATAACTCCCCTCCCCAGGGTGATCGTTTTATTGACGGTATCTATAGAGGTCACTTCAACCATCTCATCCTCAAGATACCCATAGGTCCCCACTACAATACCGTCCTCGATGAACTCATTAGTGTAGGGCACGTCAGTGGAGGTTACTTCCTGTGGCAGAGCGTCCGTCAAGGTTATGGCAGGAGAGTGGAACCCTACCCCTTTTAGTTCATACCCTGAGCCCATATCTATCATGATGTCAAAGTTATACTGCAGCCTCTTTTGCTTCCCTATCATGGGAATCAGTAAACCAAAGTTATCGGTAAGGTAGTCGATGTCCGCAGGGTTCATCTTCCTTTGCACGTCCCAGTAAGTAGCTTCCACTAGCTTCTGGTGCACACTGGGGGTCGGCGTAACCACGTCAGGCTGCCAACCTGACGGTGGCACTTCCACATAAGCGGAATCGCCAACACCAAACACGTCCTCAATAGCAGTGATACTAATTTCACCCTTTTCCAGAGTACCTACATCCACAGCAACAATCCTGAAAACCTGTTGGATAATCCCAAGGTGAGCCCAGGAAAATACGATAGGGTCCCCTTGTTGTAGAGCCCAGGCCAATCGGTTAACCGTAAAAGTTACTTTAGCTAACGGGGAGGATGCGGCAGAGAGTTCCCTAAACGCTACCCTGGCGGCAAGGTCGTGATTGGAGATCCCGGGCATTTGCAGGGTAGTAGAAACTTCCCCTTGCTGGAAATCCATATTGGCAATGTCCTGGACGGTGACGGTCTTGTCTACGGCCTCCTCCCGATCCCGGTAAACAAGATTGATTTCGTTAGTAGTCTCTCCCCAGGACCGTCTTTCAAACTTATCCAGGGAAGTGATGTTGCTCTCATCGAAGACCGGCAGAGTACCTACATCGTAGTCCTCTCTGATAAGCTTTAACGTGAATAAACCGTTTCTGGGGTTGACGTAAAGCGTCCCTGAGATATGCGCCAGGACCATTTCCATAAAGGTCCCAACCTGTTCCTGGTTATTCCAATTAAAAGATAAACCAAAATTCTCATCGTACAGAGTGTCCGCTGCGCCCCTGAAATTGGCATCGTCTATTTCCGCAGTCGCCAGACCCATGCCCCAGGTCGTATTGGTTAAGCACTCGTACAGGATATGGGCCGGGTTCATGTCCCCCGCAATGTCCGCTTTAGCGTCGTACCAAATAGTCGACCCGAACTCGCTGACTGTAGTCCTTCTTGCACGAATAGCCAACGGTTTGATATACGGATTGTTACCAAAATAGAGCCGGTTCATGGACAGGCAGAACAAACCCCTAAAGGCCGGCAGGTAATCCGTTACGTCAGGAACAAGGACTTTTTCCAGATAGGTATTAACTAATTGGTCCGGGTACCCGAAACATGCCTGGACAGTACCATCGACTCCACCCTCCCGGAGATCCCCCCCGAATAGCTCAGGGGCATCGATCCGGAACTCCACCTCACCGTTGATATTCCCGGGGTCTGTCCCCGTTATAGACCCCTCCCAAGCCGTAAGTTTATTGAAATCAATACGGATCAGCTCATCAACCGGACCATGACAAACCGCCATGTGAAGACCCAGTTTATACCTGTAACCTATAATAACGTCTTCTGAACTCTTACCCATTAGTCTTGTTCCTTACACACTCAACAATCTGAGCAGCCCTTGTATCACCCGTGTTTAATAGCGTCTGCTCATCTACTCCCCCCTTCCGGATAAAACTATCCCAGTCTATGCCATACCGGGCAGCGAAATGCCTAAGACCCCTGGAGCAGTACCTGTAGCCTCCATACTTCCTTATGTGGGCTAAAGTCACCTGCATTACTTGCCTCCCTGGTAATACACAGGGTCGGTGTCAAGGTCCCCGTACCAAATAACGTTAGGGTCCCTGAAAGTGTACGTTCCAAAAAGCACTGGCACCGGTCGGTCCTCCTCCGCTCTGGGTACGCTGATTTCATCCAAAAATTTTGGTCTTGGGGGTATCGCTTTAGGCTGCAGTAGTACTGACAACACCACTGCAATAATCGTAAGAACCAAAAGAACAATGGTTAGAATTGTGCCTATTAAAATCATGGGTTTCTCCTAGTATAACGTTGCCGCATCGAACGGGTTGATGAATGGTATGAACGGGGTACCACCGAAATTAATCTCATTAGAAAATTTTTCAGCACAGGTTGTCAAGATCCTCGGACATCCCGGGTATATCTTAACTACGCTCCCTGCCTCCAAACCCTTAACCCTGGCTGCCATTGTGGCGACCGTGGCCGTGTGGTCCCTTAGTGCCCGTTTTGCTAAAAGCCCCTCGTCATCGAAATATTCCAGGGTGCCCCCACTGTAATAGTGATCGACCTGGGCCCCCATGGCAGCGATCGATACCTGGAGCCCGTCCACAGACAGGGAATCCACTGTGGTCTCCACCTCAAAGGCTGTCTTAATGACCCCGCACTGAGTACCGTACAACCTGTGCGGACACTGTGAACTGTAGAACCTACGTAGTCCCGGTCTCAGGATACTGGTAGCAATGGATTCACAATGCAGGGTTGCCTGACTGTTCGTTCTCTCCCAGTTGACCACCCTGCCTTTCCAAAGTAACACAGTCTCGGTGTCTACGTCCGTAACATGCTGCCGGTACACATTTAAAAACACCTGTTCCACCGGGGGGTATTCAATAAACGCCATCGTCATTTCATTGTCCGAGGGCATAAACACCTGCAAATTTTTCTTGTTGATCTCCCCGTCCTCTATCAACTTGGACCTGCCTATAGCCGCAGGGGTATACACATTAGCTGTGTCATATGCCTGTTGCTCCGTGGCGGCAGATGTGAACCTCCATTGCTTCCTGTCCGTATAAATAAACTCGTAAAGCTCTACTGGCTTAGCACCAAATATGCTTTTCTCCGAAGCATCATACGTCATCGTTTGTACTCCTAAATACCAGGGTTACGTTAGCCGTCTCTGGGGTAAGCCATTGTATTTCCATAGCATCGGAAACCAGTCTGGCATATGTCATGAAGGAAATCTGGGCAATAGTACCGAGCGGAGAATCTACCCCCAACACAGAACTAATCGTTAAAACTTCTTCATCGGCACTGATAGGCTGCAGGTTACTGACCGATCGGTAGTAAGCAACCCCGTTTCTGTGCTGAATACGAACTTCTCTCCTGCCGATGCCTCCATAATGGCTATTAATCGAAGCCCTCTCCACGTACAGCTCCGTATTGGCTGAAGGTAGGTCTCTGGAAGGAGTCAGATCGTTTTGCCACGAGGGCACCCACACAGGTACTCTCTTGCCCTCCCTTGAGTAGAACCACCACCGCAATTTTTCTATGTTGGCTTTTCCAGTAATCAGAAAAGTACCTTTTTGGGTTGTGCTGCCCTGATCGGCCTCCAATCCTTTCCAGATTACACCGGTCTTGAAGTCGCTATACTGGGCGTCCTTGCTGAAGGTGTCCCCTGTGGGGCTGGCCCAGTTCGGTTGCAGATCAAACACAGGAAGACTCTTATGGACTTCAGGGTACTCCTGAGCCAGGAGGGAGTCATCATGGGGTACGTCAAACTCGAAATTTAATGTGACTTTAGAAACACGGTCGGCCAGTCGGGTCAAAGACACGTTATTGGCCAGCTTACCGGACTCCACAGGGTACACCATCAGGTGCCTGGACCATGTTGTGGATAACTCGTTTTCCAGTGTCAGAGACTGTGCCAGGACCCCCGTTATTTTAACGACCTCCAGACGGTCGAAACTGTGGATAACTACGGCTCTTTCACCCACTCGAAAAGCCCTGTTGGATGTGTCCACGTCCAGGGACAAAGCCCCTTCAGGGGCTTCCAGTAACAGAGGAGAAGCATCATACCAGAGGGGTATAATGAAAGCGTCCGTTAACCAACTCCAGAGCTGAGCCCTTAGATATTGGTCCATGCGTCGGATCACAGTCGTGTTATACGTCAGGTACCTTCTGGGAGCTGTCCTCAGCCCCGCTCTCTGCTCACTACCGTCGATAGTGGTGATCACATCCGTCATGTACTCGATCTTTTCTTTGACAGGGGTCTTCCAGTCAGGAGGAAATACGCAGACTACTGCACGATCCCCAGTCACCAGTAATGTGACCGTCTCTGCCAAGAATACAAACTCGTATTCTGCCAGGATTGTTGGAGGCCCCGCAGTGGATACTTCGATGTACATCACCTGTAGCTCCAGTGGAGCAAACGTGTGTGGCACCGAGACCCCATTGAGCAGCGTCAACCCTGTATCGTTGTCAGGATTTATGACTGACAGTTCTTGAGGTGTCAGGTAGGCATTCCATACCGTAAACCTTGCTTGGTCTCCGTCCACAACCGTACCCATGTGCAGGGGATTTGGGACAATGTGGATCGTGTTGTAGTAGTCGTCCGTAAATCCGGGCATAACGATACCCGGAAGAGTCGCTTGAGGGTGGACATCGACGGGGGTCTGGTCCGTTAAAGTCCCGTAGAACTCCCATAACTCGTCGTGAGTGGTGACGTAAGGGTGCTGAGCATCATAATCATAAATCCCGGGCGCAGTCCCTTGCCTGTACCAAAGTTCAAAATCCTCAAAAAGGATTAACCCGTCTAAATTAGCCATGGTTTAAGGGATAATTTTATAAGCGTAACCATAAAGGGTGCCTGATGCATCGTTCCCTGTAGCCTTCCTAACCACAGGAAATACGATCCAGTTATTGGCACCTATGGTTAGTGTGCTACTGGGATTCAGAGTCTCCATACTCACGTTTCTGATGTCCATCACAGTCCCCACAGGAGACCACATCCCATCCGCCCGAGCTACAAAGGCATGTATCGGTGTCAGTACGGACTGCTGGTTGAACGTCGTGGGTGTACCGTACTTGTGCCAATCATAATAGAAACCTGCATAGTTATGGTTACCGTGAAAGTCCGTGAATAACCCTGCCACATCCCCCCTGTAATTGGCGTACCTGTTACAATCGGCCCATACCCCTTTACCCAAAGGTCCCTGGCCAACTTCAGGAGTTTCCGTAAGGAAGCAAGGGGCTCGAAACTCCCGACCATACGTACTACTCTCTCTCATTGTGAACGGTGTAGTGTACGTAGCCGTTGTCCCCGTGTTTTGCCATACCGTTCCGGAATAGTCTCCCCCAAGCTGAGTAGAAGTCTTCGCCATCCTCCCAAAACAAATATGTCTGAAGTAACCGGAATTAACCTCGATTACAATATGGAGATAGTCGCCGGAGGCGTTAGTGAAAAAATGATAAGTACTGAGAGAACCCGTAACCCCATAAGTGTACTGCTCCAACGGGGCAAATCCAGGCTGAGCGTTCCAGTCCAAGGCGTTATCCCAGTCTTGAGCCAGCCGCAGGTAAATGGTGCCTGCCCCCTCATCGAAATAGATGTTCTCGTAAGTAACCCCATTATTAAGACAAAACTCATTTGCCGTGTGGCGGGTAACCGTCCACCCATTCGCTGAGGCAAATACGGACAGCTTATTGAATAAGTCTGTTAGACCCGTGGACGGGCCGGTTTGGTACGCCATGTTACTCGATCCTTATACAGAAGTAATCTTCGATATCCACCCTGTAGACGTTAGGGAAGACAATGTAATCGTAAGTGCCGTCATTGATCAGATTTTCCGGAGCGTTAGCAAACCCCGAGCACTGGTAGGTGCCCGGAATCTGACCCAGCATAGCCCTCCTGGATGTGTCTGCTCGGGCAGAGTTCATTAGGACTACTGGGAACATTGCATACCACCCATTAATATCCTCCCTAATGACACTGGGGAAAAATCCCCATCCCCCCGTGTAAGTGGACATGTAAGGCCATGTGATGTAATCCGATCGAGCCCGATCATTTGTAGTGTCATAATTGTTGTAGCAGCTCCTCCAGGAACCTCCCTGGTCCCTAAGTCTACAAGTGTTTATGGCCGGGTCTGCAAACACGCCCATACCCGAACCAGTCGTGGTTTGGCTACTAGTTTCGGAATACCTGAAAGTCGACAAACCCGCAGATCCTGCTACCATCAGTGGGTACGGGAATTGGTCAGGTGTTGCGTAGGGAAGGTATAAGCCCCCGCAGGCTGTGTGGTACGTGATACCGATCTTGGCCACCATCTTGAAATGCCGACCATCCCCAAAAAACCAGTAAGGTATGGAGGTGTTCCATAGAGTGACAAAAGACTCGTCACTTCTTAAAACTTGATCTTCTCTTGGGTAAAAAGGGTCGAAGTCATCTGCACCCGAGATAGCCCAGTTATAGTAGTCCAAATCAGGGTCTTCATAGGTCCTTAACTGTACGAAAATTCTCTCCGTACCGGCTAAACCAGGACCTTCCAAGGAAACGGCAAAGTCCTCTTGCTGGTTAATCTTCCATTTTTGGGCACCTAACTCCCCCGCCAAAGTATCTATCGTGAAATAGTCCCCTGGTGAGAAAGATGTCGAGCCTTCCTGGATCAAGAACTCGATGGGGGCTTCCTGAAAAAACAGTCCCGCCGTGGCATTGGTCAAAGCTCCCGTAGTGCCCCCGGTAACAGTAAACGTTTCATGCCCTATGGATTTCTTTGCCTGATCCAAAGCTTCTGATTGGGTTAGAACCTTGTCATATAAAAGGACTTCATCCACCTGACCTTGTAGCCTTAGCGGTTTTGTTGTCGTGTAGTTATCATAGTCCTCGTAGACGCCTAATTTAAAGCAATGAGTGAATAACTCGTCAGCCAGGAATTGGTAAAACCACTGCCACACCTGGACTCCGTCCCGGTAAATCGTTAGGGTCTTAGCAGAAATGTCACGAACAAACATCAGATGGTAAGTAACCCCCGCTTCCAGTCTGATATGAGTTTTTACACTTTCTTCTATCTGGGTATGGTGCTCCTTATAGAGAACGATATAGCCATTCTCCAGGGTAGCCCTCACGGACGTATTCCCTCCATTACTGGAGCTCAGATTCCAAAATTCGCAGGTTTGTTGACTCACTGAAGGTGTGTAAATAATCTCCACTGATGCGTCCCCTGATAGAGACAGGTCTTCAGTGTTGGTAAACGGGTGGGGGCTGACCCCTGTAGAAGAGACAACCGAGGTG
>SPJK01032039.1_pt1 | contig 15178 bp, 15 predicted proteins | sample 3741771 | NCBI WGS metagenome assembly SPJK01 (sample SAMN10925997, study PRJNA522277) | cold seep metagenome | isolation source: Elba SIP-enriched marine methane seep metagenome, extraction at timepoint T2 | place: Italy: coast of Elba, Mediterranean Sea | reverse complement strand
CGTTTGCAGCATCTTCACGCCACTTACTTAATACATCCAGTGTGTCTGGAGAGTCGATCTTGAAAGAAAATCCCGGCTGCTGAATGACCACCTCATCTGGCTCATCATCCAAAAATGATTTACGCCTCGATGGTTTTGTCACTTCAGTCTTATGATCACTATCGTTTGCTACGGTAGCACTTTCACCCGAATTGCTCTTAATTTCTGGCTCCAGCTTTGCAGCAGCATCTTCGATATCAATATTTTTGATTAATGACTCTGTTTTTGCGATAAAATTTTCATCAATATCTCTCACAGAAGTCAGCCCATCGAGCTCGTCTTCAATCGCATGTGATTGATTGATTTCTTCTTCTGAGTCTACTGACGCATCTTGTTTAAATTCAAAGCTGGCAACAGGATCCGGCAGTGAGACTTCTGGCAAAGGCTCATCAACGTGTAGTTTTGCCTCAACAGATTCAGTATCAACGGCTAATTTTTCAATATTGATTTCCTCAACCACTTCAGTTGTCGGTGCAGCTACAGCGGGGCTGGCTTTGCTTTCATGCTTATCAATAAAATAGTCGGCAGCCACAAATACTTCGAGGCAATTACCACAGCGAACTTTACCTTTATATTGCGATAGCTGTGCATCATCGACATAAAACTGTGTTGCGCAATGCGGACACTTTGTGATGGACTTCATCGTTTAATTCCTGTTAATAATACCCATGTATCCATGGTTTTCTGAGGCGCCATATCAAACCACTCCTGATAGATTGCAACTAACTGATCTGTCTGTTCTGTCAAGATACCAGATAATGCGATTTTACCGCCTTTTTTACAGTGTGTGGCTAATACTGGTGCTAATACACTCAAGGCACTTGACAAAATATTGGCTACCACTACATCGTACTCCTGAGGCTCTACACTTTCAGCATCATAAAATGTGACTTCCACCTGATTTTGCTTTGCATTATACCTACTGGCCTCTATCGCTTGCGAATCGATATCAGTCCCCAATACAGTTTTCGCACCGAGTTTTTTTGCGGCAATGGCCAAAATGCCTGAACCACAACCATAATCCAGAACACTTTGTTCTGGTTCAATGATAGTCGTCAACCAGTCAAGGCATAAATGGGTGGTTGGGTGGCTACCTGTGCCAAATGCCAGGCCTGGATCAAGAATAATATTGATTCTATTGGGATCAGTCACTTCGTGCCAGGTCGGCACGATAGCGAGTTTCGGGTTGATCTCAATCGGTTGAAACTGTGCTTGCGTTTGCCTTACCCAGTCCTGCTCTTCAATTGTTTGGGTCGCATAATGCAGATTGGCAATACCTGTTTCTGTAGATAACGCCATCACTAGTGGCTCAATATCTACTGACGCATCAAACATTGCACTGACCGTATTACGATGCCAGACGCCTGGAGGTGGATCTCCAGGCTCACCAAAGACAGGCTTTTCCTCAGGCGTTAAAGCTTCTGCATCGACAATTGAAACGGACAGCGCCCCGAGTGACTGCAAGGTGTCACTGATCCGTTCTGCATCTGCCTCGCTGGCAGCAACTTCCAAAGATATCCACGCCATATAGTAAGGCTTATTTTATACCGAGCTTTTCTTCAAGGTAATGAATCGAGGTGCCGCCTTGGTGAAACGCGGCGTCCGACATCAAATCAGCATGTAATGGTATGTTGGTTTTAATCCCATCCACAAACATTTCGGATAGCGCAATGCGCATTCTGGCAATCGCCTGTTCGCGGGTATCACCGTAAGTAATCAACTTACCAATCATCGAGTCATAATGCGGTGGCACGTTATACCCACCATAGGCATGTGTATCCATGCGTACGCCGGGACCACCAGGCATATGAAAACGGTTAATCAAACCAGGTGAAGGCATAAAGTTATAAGGATCTTCAGCATTAATACGACACTCAATGGCATGCCCTTTGAGCTCAACATCACGCTGCCTGATGGTTAGCTTTTCACCTGCGGCAATGGCAATTTGCTGCTGTACTAGATCAATGCCAGTAATCATTTCTGTCACCGTATGTTCAACCTGTAAGCGGGTGTTCATCTCAATAAAATAGAACTCGTCATTTTCATACAGAAACTCAAATGTACCCGCGCCACGATAGTTAATTTTGCGGCATGCTTCGGCGCAACGCTCACCAATCTTATTGCGCATTTTTGGATTTAACAAGGGTGAAGGCGCTTCTTCAATCACCTTTTGATGACGACGCTGCATCGAACAATCACGATCACCCAGATAAATCGCATGACCATGTTGATCAGCCAAGATTTGAATTTCAATGTGTCTGGGCTGCTCCAGGAATTTCTCCATGTACACACTTGGATTACCAAAGGCTGCTTGCGCCTCTTGCTTGGTCATATTCACTGAGGTAATCAATGCAGCCTCTGTGTGAACAACGCGCATGCCACGCCCGCCGCCGCCGCCCGCGGCTTTAATAATCACAGGGTAGCCAATTTGGCGTGCGATCTTGGTGATTTCTTCCGGGTCATCTGATAGCTCGCCATCAGAGCCTGGTACGCAGGGCACGCCAGCTTTTTTCATCGCATCTTTGGCCGAAACCTTATCACCCATCAAGCGAATAGTATCGGCACGTGGTCCAATAAACACAAAGCCGCTGTTTTCTACGCGCTCTGCAAAATCAGCATTTTCAGATAAAAATCCATACCCTGGGTGAATCGCCTCTGCATCCGTCACCTCAGCTGCGCTGATCACCGCAGGAATATTCAGATAACTTTGTCCAGAAGGCGCCGGACCAATACAGACAGACTCATCAGCCAGTTTTACATATTTTGCCTCACGATCTGCTTCAGAGTGCACGGCCACGGTACGAATACCCAGCTCACGACAAGCTCTTTGTACGCGTAAAGCAATCTCACCACGATTGGCGATCAGGATTTTGTCAAACTTTGCCATAGTTGTTTCCTTAGTACTTAACCAATAACAAAGAGAGGTTCACCAAACTCAACCGCTTCTGCATTATTTACCAATATTTTCTTCACCACACCTGCATGTTCGGCTTCGATTTCATTTAACAATTTCATTGCCTCAATAATGCAAAGGGTATCCCCAACTTCGACCTTATCGCCCACTTTAAGGTAAGGCTCAGCATCCGGAGAAGGTGAGGTATAAAATGTCCCCACCATTGGTGATTTAACGACTTTGCCATCTTCTGCAGCTGGCGCAGCTGCTTGCTCTGCCGCCTGCGCAGGCGCTGCTGGTGTTGCAGCAGGCGCGGCCGCAAGAACATTTTGTGCTGCCATCGGTGCAACAGCTTGCGCACTGCTCACATGGCGACTAATGCGTACTTTTTCGCCGTCCTCAGTCAATTCTAGTTCTGAGATCCCTGATTCTTCAACAAGGTCAATTAATTTTTTTAATTTTCGTAAGTCCATATAACCCCCAAAAATGGTTTGTTATGTATAGAGAGCGTTATTCACTATGGCTAATCGCGTAGTCAAGTGCCGCAAGATAGCCTTGCGCACCTAAACCGCTGATCACACCAATAGCGATATCACTAAAAAATGAATGATGTCTAAATGTCTCTCGCTTATAGATATTGGATAAGTGCACCTCAATAAAGGGCACTTGTACTGCTGAGATAGCGTCGCGTAGCGCGACAGATGTGTGGGTAAACGCAGCAGGGTTAATAATCAAAAAGTCCACAGGGTTTTCAACCAAGGCATGAATGCGTGCAATTAATGCCGATTCTTCATTGCTTTGAAAGGCTTCCAGTGCCACATTATTCTTGCGCGCATGCGCCGCCAAAACCGCATCAAGGTCAGCAAGGCTTTGTGGGCCATAATGCGCAGGCTCACGCATTCCTAACAGATTTAAATTTGGCCCATGTAACACAAAAATTGACTTGGTCGTCGTCATGTTTTCTTAACTTACCAATACTCAAGCGACTTTGCTTAAATTTAGAATAGTGCAAGTTTGAAGAAGTTAGTGCATTTTGTCCAGTTAAATCTGATCAATTTCTGCATTTTAGCTGGAGTTAATAACTAACCTCTAGGGGATATGCCACCTATATGAATAACATGAAGTTCAGGAGATTTAAGGTTTGTTTTCGATTGCAGTTAGCAACATAGTCTGGTTAACTTTTCCATAAAAGGTATTAGCGATACGCCCTTTTGCGTCAATAATTGCCGTATAAGGCAATACCCCTTTTTTATTCCCAAGCTGCGCAGACATAGCCATGCCTTGCGATTCAGCGATATAGATAGGGTAGCTGACAGGTGATGCTTCCAGATAATCCGTTACCGCTTCCAATTCATCAATAGCCAAGCCTAAGACTACAATATCGTTATCCTGGTTTTCTTGATGCAAAACCGATAGTTCTGGCATTTCTTCACGGCATGGTGGGCACCATGTCGCCCAAAAGTTCACTATGATGGTTTTGCCTCGATAGGTTTCAAGTGCCTCTGTAACACCAGAGGCATTCTGCAATGATGTATTAAAAAAACCATCTGTCGGAAATTGTGTTAAACCGGGGTTTTCCTTAACGGTTTGCTCTTGCTCTGATACTGATTCTGGAGCAGGCTTTAACAACATGGTATAGATACCGAAGCCAATTCCAATAATGAGTAGTAGGGTTATTATTCTTTCTATATTTTTACGTATCATAGTTAACATTGCTTCGCATTTTGCATACACTGATTGCGCCGTTGAATCACTTTGGCAAAATCATCTGGATTTTTGAACCCCACCGTGGTGACTTGTTTGATTAAGTCGCCAGATGCATTAAAAAACAAAATTCCTGGTGGACCATATAGCCCAAACCGTTTTAACAGGGCCTGGTGAGCTTGGGTATTTTCCGTCACATCTGCCTGCAAGAGTACGGTTTCATCTAACAGTGTCTGAATATTAGGATCACTAAATGTCTAATGCTCCATCTCTTTACAGGCAACACACCAGTCCGCATAAAAATCCAGCATCACGGGTTGACCTTTTGCCTGCGCAATACGACTGTCCAATTCCTGAATACTGTTAACAGGTTCAAAAGTTAATTGACTCGTTGGGCTAACGGTTGTGCCAGCACTAAACTGCCAATGTTTGAGCGGTTGCGTGATAAGCTGCCCACCTGATAAGGCACCTAACAGTAGTGCGGCGGCGTAGACCAGCCCTAAAAAGCCAGTCGTTGCGCTAATGTTTTGTGCACCTTGGTGACTCAGTGTTTTTGACAATTGCCAACAATACACAGCCGCAACGGTTATCAAAACAGCTGCCAGCGCCAATACTACTGATGGATTAATCAAAGGCGCTACAATCCAGAGCGCCATGCCTAGCATCACAAGACCAAAACTGTGCTTGACAACATTCATCCAGACACCTGCTTTAGGAATCATTTTACCTGCCGAGGCGCCAATCATTAACAATGGCATTCCCATTCCGATAGCCAGTGCAAACAGTCCCAGTCCGCCCAGCACGACATTGTGCGTTTGCCCAATATACAGCAGGGCACCAGCCAATGGTGCCGCTACGCATGGGCTGACAATCAAAGCCGACAGTGCGCCCATGATAAAAACACCCAGGTATTCGCCGCCTTTTAAACGCTGACTGGTCGCTAACATGCGTGATTCAAGACTGCTGGGCAACTTTAGGTCATACAACCCAAACATCGAAAGAGACAGTAATACAAAAACAACGGCAGTAGCACCAAGCACCCAGGGGTTTTGCAGTGACTGACTGATCAGACTGCCCGACAAACCAGCGGCAATACCTGCCAGGGTATAACTCAACGCCATGCCTAATACATAGGCAACGGATAAACCAAACGGTGACTTAGTGCTTTGTGCATTCTGCTGACTGCCCACGATAATACTGGATAAAATTGGAATCATCGGTAACACACAAGGCGTGAGTGACAACAACAGACCAGCACCAAAAAAACCAGCAATAATTAACCACAAGTTACCAGTAGCCAGCAAGGCCGTTGAATCACTGCTAGTGTTTAATTGGTCGACGGCTGATACGGCTTGGGCTTGTTCACTGCTGCCCGATGCTGTCTCATCCGATGCTGCAACTGATGACAACGTAAAGCTTTTACGAATTGGCGCATAACACAACCCTTTTTCACTACAACCTTGATACTTGGCCTGTAAGGTAATTTGTTGCAGATCAGTGCTATTGGGTATCATTGTCGCAGTGGCTACAAAGTCATGATGATAGACTTCTTGTGTGCCAAAATTAGGGTCATTTTTCATTTCCCCTTGTGGTAGTGCAACATTAGATACGGTCGCATCATCTGTTGTGAACTGAATACGGCTTTTATAAAGATAATGACCAGGCGCAACCTTAAAGTTTGCTTGAAAGGTATTGTCATCTTGCCGTTGGACTTGTAACTGAAACGCCTGATCTGGCGGCAAGAAGTCATCTTTTTGATCAACCAAACCACCTAGAATAGACTCTGCTTGTGCAGGTTGTATAAACAAACTGATTCCAAGCAAGAGACTACAGCACAGCCATCGCAACATACTAACCACCATTCCTTCCTATATTTTTACTATTATTTATAATAATTTTTGCCATAGTGTCGTAACATTAACTTACTGGAGTCCTTGCAATTCAGCTAAAAAACTCCATATTAAATACGGTATTATAAAGTTTTGAGCCAAAGCCAATACTTTCGTTCAAATCTAACTTAAGGAAATCACCCTATGCGTTTCATCTTATTGGCCTTACTGATTGCTTTTCCACTAGCAGAATTATTCGTGCTGGCGAAACTAGTAAGCAGTTATGGTTTCTTATGGGTACTCTTCTATGTAGTCGTTGTAGCTATGCTTGGCTTACAGCTAATTAAAGAAGAAAAGCTCTTATTCTCAGGTCGCTTTATGCAACAAGTGATGCAGGGTAGCAGCCCATTTAAAGCCATGTTTGGCAGTGCTCGCAATATATTCGCAGGTGTATTATTACTCATTCCTGGGGTAATCACTGATTTTTTTGCAGTTATTTTATTGCTAATTCCAGTGAAATCAGCACCCACCAAAGAGTCAGAATACCAGGATACCAGCAATCCCCACGTTGACGAGGCATACAAAGCACCCAAAACCGACAAAGAATACGACATTATTGAAGGTGAGTATCGGCGTGAAGAATAGTCAAGCAGTTCTGCATTGACCCCAGAAAATCAACCTCAACTTTAAAGACACGAGAAAGCATGGCATTTAAAATTCAATTGCAACCCGAAGGGCAATCGTTTGACTGTAAGTCGTATGAAACCATTTTAACGGCGGCGCTACAAGCTGGGCATGTTTTACCGTATGGCTGTCAAAACGGCACGTGTGGCAAGTGCAAAGGCGATATCTTATCAGGCGAAGTAGATTATGGTGAACACACAGAAGACGCGTTAACTGAAGCCGAAAAAACAGCCGGTAAAGCCTTGTTTTGTGCTGCCATGCCAGAATCAGATCTTTTACTGGCCGTTCGCCAATCCGATGAATCACTGGCACCGCCGCGTATCCTGCCAGTAAGGGTTGAAGAAAAAAACATCGTCACTGAAGATGTGATGATCATGACGCTCAAACTGCCCAGCCAAGAGCGCCTGAGCTTTAAAGCAGGGCAGTACATTGAGTTCCTACTTAAAGATGGTAAACGCCGCGCTTTTTCAATTGCAAATTCTCCACATGTTGACCAAAGTATTGAATTGCATGTCCGTCTGGTACCGGAGGGGCAATTTACTACCTATGCCTTTGAAGAAATGCCAGAAAAAACCATCATGCGAATCGAAGGGGCAATGGGCGACTTTTACTTACGTGAAGAAACTGACAAGCCAGTACTGATGGTAGCCACAGGCACTGGCTTTGCCCCCATCAAGGGTATGGTTGAATACATGCTGGAACAAAACATCCAGCGTGAAATCAGTCTGTATTGGGGTGCTCGCACGCTTCAGGATTTATATCAGTTAGAACTAGCGCAACAATGGGTTAACGATCACAGCCATATTCGCTTTACCCCTGTATTATCTCAGCCACTTGAAACCGATGAGTGGGACGGTTTTACTGGTTATGTCCAAGATGCTGTGGTGCACGACTTTGAATCTGGTGTACTCTCTGGGCATGCACTATCACACTACGAGGTCTACTGCTGTGGTGTACCTGACATGGTCAGTGAGACACAGACAACGCTTATTGAAAAAGGCGCCAATGCTGACGCCTTTTTTGCTGACTTATTCAGTTTTTCCCAACCAGAGACTTAAGGTTTAGTCACTCGCAACTTGAGTGATTTGCTTAGGTGCATTTGCTTTTTGCTCCAGAGCATCAATCAATTGTGTAAGTTCATCCCGCTCGGCTTGTTTATTCGCCTTTTGCAATAACTTTTTGGCTTTTTGCGCATCATCATCTAATAATGCCTGCGCCCCTTCAACCAATAAGCCTTGTTGTTGGGTTAGTTTTTTCATCGCACTTTTTGTTTGCCATTTTGCTGGTATGCGCTTAATCACACCAAACACACGCATCAAGTAATAAAACAATAAAAAGCCCAATGCTATTAACACTAACAACAAGTTAAAGGATAACTGCAGACGATAAGGGTGGCGTACAATCATGACGTGGCCATGCTCGTCGCCAAGAAAGGTTAAGCCCACGATCATGGCAATAGCCAGGATCACCCACCAAAATAACTGTCTTTTGATCATTGGCTTATTTCCTTATTCACTTGATACTGTGCGATTGCATCTAGACTACCTTGTAAGCTTGGCAGAGAAACACCTAACTCCGTGGCTTGTAGGTTGTCGATCAATGCCAATGCTTTTTCTGCATTTGGGTGTGCCAGGTCATAATATTGCTGCAGCCATAGTTTGACCATTCCCAAATCCTGGTTAAACACGGCGGCGTTACGTTGTAATAGTGCAATCCTTGCTGTTAATAAACGTAATTTGATGTTTTGTTTAAGATAAAACTTTTGTTCTACATTAACCAATGGTTCAGCAGTAGAGTCAATTTTTTCGACCATAATGAATTGTTGAAACGTCTCCCACAGGTTTTCTTGTATTGTCTGCTTACCCTCAGGTTCTACTTCTGCAACAACGTTTTCGTGGTCAGACATGCCGTTTTGATCCTGCAACAATGGCAAAGCATCAGTCAGCTGCATGAGCGACTCCAACTGGTTAGATAATGCAGCCATATCAACCGCAGGGAATTCTTTTAGCGCCTGCAAGTCATTGCCCAATGCTTCACGAATATCAATAAATTCAGGGGCACCTGATTGCGCGAGTGGAATATCGGCCGCTTCCAGTGCCAACATGGCAGATTTGATATTGCCAGAGAATTTAAGCTGCTGATCAGCCAAGTTCACCAGCTTTTCAACCTCGCTGATCATGTTTTCCGCTTTCGCTTCATGCATCTTGCCCAGCAGCGACTGCATTTCTGTTTGCTGCTCAATAGTCTGGGTAATCTTTTCTTCTAGTAGCAGGGTTTTAGCTTGCAGCTCAACCGTGCGTTCGTCTGCCTGTTTCGCCACTGCCAGACTTTGCTGGCTATCACCCTCATAACCTTCAAGCGATTGTTTCACCATACTGTTCAGCGTTTCTGTCTGCGACGCTTGTTGCTGCCATAGCCAAAAAACGGCGACATAACTCACCAGTATCATGAGAAATAATAAAAATCCAAAGAAAATTGAAAAATAAGATTTTTTAGGTTGTGCGGTTTCTGTAGTTGTAGTCATCTCTGTCGTCATCTTGATAATGCATCTGTTACGCAGTTTAGCATGGCTTCGTCGCCAGGTTTACCTGCAATATAAGTTGTTAATCCTAAGGAGTTTGCCAATTCTGCAACCCGTGGCAAATTCACACATAATTTAACCTTTTGCAACCAGTGTTCCGCCGCGTTGATAGTATTTATCTCGGCCAAGTCCAATAAGTGACGCATGGCTTCAGAGCTGGTTACAACAATGGCATCACACTGGCTTGTTTGTGTATCAGAATCATACAAGCAATCGGCATTGTTTTGTGGATTGACACGCTGGTAGCATTCAGCAAACTGTACGTTTGCACCACGTTGCGTTAATGTTTTGGCTAACAGCTCACGCCCGCCTATCCCACGTACAATCATCACGTTCTGCTGCTGCATGTTCTGCATAGCAGGCATCGCCAACAATGCTTCGCTGTCAAAACGTGATTCTGGTATCAAAACCTCTGCTATGCCATATTCTGCTAGCGCTTGGGCTGTCACAGGGCCAATTGCTGCAAATTTTAAATTTTCCAGGCAGCTAGTTTTCCAAATTTTTTGGATCGCCGTCATGCCATGCTGCACTGCGTTGCTGCTGATAAATATTAGCCAGTTTTGCTGCGCCAATGTCTCAAATTGCTCTGCAACCTCATCTGGTTTTGGCAAAGGTGCAATCGCGATCAATGGAAAAGACAACACAGTAGCACCTGCATTTTGCAACATAACGGAGAGTTTTTCAGCCTGGCCCGTTGGCCTAGTAACCGCAATGGTCTTTTGCTGCAAAACGGATGACATCTTAATCTAAAGGTCTCAATCCAAAGCCGCCAAAATCTCTGCTGCACCTTTTTCAATCAGCTGCTTGGCCAGTTGTTGACCTAAAGCATCGGCGTCAGTGCGCAGCCCTGAGAGGGCTTCTTTCACCATCTCTTTTCCATCTACACTGGCGACAAAACCTTGTATTTTCAGCTCAGTTTCATCACAAGTAGCATAAGCACCTAATGGCACTGAACAGCTACCTGCCAAAGCACGACTCATAGCGCGTTCCGCCGTGGTGCAATCTTGTGTGCTTGCATGGTTTAACGGGGCCAAAACGTCTACTAACTCAGGCCGATTGTCACAAACCTCAATGGCTAACGCACCTTGACCCACGGCGGGGATACTTTGATCAGGCGCAATTTCATAGCGCACCCGCTCACCCAAACCTAAACGCTTCAAACCAGCGGCCGCCAGAATAATCGCATCGTATTGCCCTTCATCCAATTTGCGCAAACGCGTTTGTACATTGCCACGCAGTGTTTGAATGGTTAACCCGGGAAACTGTGCTTTAATCTGGCTCTGGCGACGCAAGCTGGATGTGCCTACAACACTTCCCACTGGCAACTCTTCTAGTTTTGCGTACTGATTAGACACAAATGCATCGCGTGGGTCATGACGCTCGCAGGTTGCTGCCAGCATAAAACCCTCAGGCATGGTCATTGGCACATCTTTCATGCTGTGTACGGCCAGATCTGCACGCCCTTCTAATAACGCCGTTTCCAACTCTTTAATAAACAGGCCTTTACCACCAATATTGGCGAGCGGCTGATCTAAAATCTGATCACCACGTGTGGTCATACCAAGAATTTCAACCGTTGTTTCTGGATACAAGCGCTGTAATTCGCTTTGGATAAACTCGGCCTGCCACATGGCCAGTGCACTTTCTCGACTGGCAATGACGAGTTTTTCAGGCACGTTTGGATTTTGGTTCGAATTTGTACGTGTGGATGACATATAATATCGCAATTAATACAACCAAGGCATTTTAGCATAGGCTAAATCGTCGCTTGGTAAAACAATGATCGGTTAATTTTAACCGCACAGCACAACAATTAAATTGTGTAATCAAACTGGTCATTGACTGCTTAATTAACGAGGAAACCGCTGTGACCCAACCTTCAAACTCACTGAATAACAAACAAAACAGCTGGTCAGGGCGATTTAATGAGCCTGTGGCCGAGTTAGTTAAAATTTATACAGCCTCTGTCTCCTTTGACCAAAAGCTGGCGGCTTATGACATCCAGGGCTCTATTGCGCATGCCAAAATGCTGGGAGCGCAAGGCATTATCAGCCAAGAGGATGTCACGCTCATTTTAAAAGGCCTGGATGAAGTGCTGGTTGAAATCAATGAAGGCAAGTTTGAATGGCTACTGGATTTAGAAGATGTACATCTCAACATTGAGAAGCGCTTAACTGACAAAATTGGCGATGCTGGTAAGCGCTTACACACCGGCAGAAGCCGAAACGATCAGGTTGCTACCGATGTACGCCTTTGGTTACGTGATACGACAGACCTTGTCGTTCAACGTTTGAACGCATTAATCATCAGCTTGTTAGACCTGGCAGAAGCGCACGCAGACACCATCATGCCAGGCTTTACCCATCTACAAGTCGCGCAACCTGTGACCTTTGGTCACCACTTAACGGCGTACGTCGAAATGCTGTTGCGCGACCAAGCCAGATACATTGATTGTCGCAAACGTATTAACCAGTTGCCTCTGGGTGCAGCGGCGCTGGCAGGTACCAGCTATCCCATCAACCGCGAAATGGTTGCAGACCTATTAGGCTTTGACGGCCTTTGTGAAAACTCACTGGATGCGGTATCCGATCGCGACTTTGCGATTGAGTTTACCTTTGCCACGTCAATGGTAATGACGCATTTATCACGCCTTTCCGAAGAACTGATTTTATGGGCCTCACCGCGCTTTGGCTTTATTGATATTGCTGACCGCTTTTGCACAGGCTCATCGATTATGCCGCAAAAGAAAAACCCGGATGTGCCAGAGCTAGTCCGTGGTAAAACTGGCCGAGTGCATGGCAACCTGACCACCTTACTCACATTGATGAAAAGTCAGCCACTGGCCTATAACAAAGACAATCAGGAAGACAAAGAACCATTATTCGACACAGCCGAAACCTTATTAGTCACACTTGAAATCTATGCAGACATGCTGCGCCTGCCAGTGCTGGAAAATGGCAAGGAAGTGGTTGCTGGCTTTAAAGTCAACAAAGAAGCCATGCGTCAGGCCGCCTTCGAAGGCTTTGCCACCGCAACTGATCTGGCTGACTATTTAGTAAAAAAAGGCATGCCATTTAGAGATGCTCACGAAGTAGTTGCTCTGGCCGTGAAGGATGCCGTTGAGCAAGGCGTTGACTTAAGTGAGTTGCCTCTAGAAACCTTACAAGGCTTTTCAAATACGATTACTGACGATGTGTTTGAGGTTTTAACACTGGATGGCTCTGTCAACAGTCGTAACCACAGAGGAGGGACGGCCCCAGTACAAGTGCGCACCAACATCCAACGCGTGCGTACACTGCTTCAGGCCGATTAATCTTTTAAAAATAGCCCTAGCAAGTCATTAAGATAGCGCTGGCCTAATGGCGTGGGCTTTAAGTGCGTCTGAGTTTGCACCAACAATCCCTTATCAATCGCTTGTTTCATTGGCTTTTGTATTGATACCAATGGCAGACCTGTGCGCGCCTGAAACAAATCGATCGGCACCCCGTCGATTAATCGCATACTATTCATCATAAATTCAAAACCAATATCCTGGCGCTGAATAATATTGCTTTCGGCGACGGCTTCGCCTGCACGCGTTTGCCGTAAATACTGTTTGGGGTGCTGGTGGCGTCGTTGGCGAGTAATGTTATCGTGAAAACTCAGTTTGCTATGCGCGCCAGCGCCGATGCCCAAATAGTCACCAAATGTCCAATAATTTACGTTATGCCGACATTGATTACCTTCGCTCGCAAATGCACTGGTTTCATATTGGCGATAGCCATACTCAGCCAATGCGGCTTCAATCGCCAGCTGCATCTCTGCACTTAAGTCATCGTCAGGCAGGTTGGCAGGCACAGACTGATAAAATGCTGTATTAGGCTCTATCGTCAAATGATAAAACGATAAATGGGTGGGCGCCAATGCCGTGGCTTGTTCAACATCAGCAATCGCTTGTGACAGGCCTTGTGTTGGCAGTGCATACATCACATCCAGATTCACCTGATCAAAATGCTGTTTAGCCGCAGCAACGGCGGCTATCGCTTGCTCGCGGTCATGTATGCGGCCTAACTGCTTTAAGTGCGTGTCATCAAAACTTTGGATACCAATCGAGACGCGGTTAACACCTGCATCACGGTAACCTGCAAAATGTGCTGTATCCACAGTGCCAGGATTTGCTTCCAATGTGATTTCAGCGCCATATTTCAGTGGTAGCAGCATTTGTACATGACTCAGTAAACGCGCTATCGCCGCGGGTGAAAACAAGCTGGGGGTACCACCTCCCATAAAAATACTGTCTAACTTTCTCCCCCAGACTAGTGGGACTGCCGCTTCTAAATCGGCAATCAAACTATCAATATAGTCTTCCTCGGGCAGGTCAGTTTTTAAGCCATGCGAATTGAAATCACAATAGGGACATTTTTCAACACACCAAGGGAAGTGTATATAGAGAGACAGTGGTGGCGTCTGCGTCAATCCAGAAGCTGTCATGCTGCCTTCTAGTGGCGCTTGTGTTTGCTGGCTACTGTGCTGACCAGCTGGGTAAATAGGTATCATCAAGCCATTGTACGAAATATCTATTGGCGTGTCTTGAGACAATGTATAGAATGAAAGGTCACTTTTTTAATTTGTTAGCAATTTCATGGATGCTCCCGCCATACCGCCTTGTACCTTGAGTTTTGGTTGTACTGACCCCAGCGGCGGCTCAGGTTTACAAGCTGATCTGTTAACATTTGCCAGTATTGGCTGCCATGCTTTATCTGTCGTCACAGCAGTGACCGTGCAAGACACCGTCGGTGTGGATCAAATTAACGCCATGGATGCTGAGTTTGTTAACGAGCAAGCGCGCGCCTTATTAGAAGACATCGAAATCTCTGCCTTTAAGTTAGGTGTTTTAGGCTCTATCGAAAATATTGCGGTGATTGCCGAAATTGTCGCGGATTATCCTGATGTCCCCTTGATTATTGATCCTATTTTGACTTCTGGTCGCGGCGATGAACTCTGTGATGAAGACATGATGATTGGTATCTCCGAATTGTTATTTCCTCAAGCAACCGTAGTGACACCGAATAGCATAGAGGCCAGAAGGCTGGCGTTTGATGATGATGAAATCATGCAAACGGCTCTGGATGCCAGTGCCGAGCGTATCTTAGCCATGGGGGCGGAATATGTATTGATCACGGGCACCCATGAACGCACGACACCCGTCAGCAATCAACTTTATGGACATAACGGTTTTAAAAAAACCTACGAATGGCAACGCTTGTCAGGCAGCTATCATGGTGCAGGCTGTACCCTGAGTAGTGCGATTACCGCCTGCCTTGCGCACGGCCTTTCTATAGAAGAAGCCATGCAAGAGGCCCAATCCTATACCTGGCAAACGCTTAAACAAAGCTTCCGTCCAGGCATGGGCCAGTTATTGCCAGACCGTTTATTCTGGGCGAGAGAAACTGAAAATAACAGTTAATT
>SPJK01059737.1_pt1 | contig 15181 bp, 11 predicted proteins | sample 3741771 | NCBI WGS metagenome assembly SPJK01 (sample SAMN10925997, study PRJNA522277) | cold seep metagenome | isolation source: Elba SIP-enriched marine methane seep metagenome, extraction at timepoint T2 | place: Italy: coast of Elba, Mediterranean Sea | reverse complement strand
CGCTCTCTGGGTGCCGTCGAAGACGGGCTCTCGGGCCCAGTAGCGCACGGCACGGGCGGGTCGTCCAGGCCCCTACTGGATCGCCATCGCGATACGGAAGCGCTCCTCTGCACTGATGTAATGGTCGGCGTCTTCCGCGTCTTCGCCGACGTCGATCTGGACCCAGCGGATGCGGCCGGTGAACGTGGTCTCCTTGACAGTGAGGTCGTCGGTGACCGCGGTCGCGGTGTCGTGGCCGAGGTCGGTGGTTTCGTCGAGTGAGAAGATCATCGGCACCGTGGCATCGACCCGTACCTCACCGACGGAGTCGCCGTCGACGAAGAGGGTCGCGGTTCCGCCCTTGCCGTAGCCGCCGCCGTCATAGTCGAACTCGACCCGGATCTGGTGTTCGCCGGGCTCGACCGCTGACTCACCGACGACCTTGAAGAGCTGGGCGCACTCGGAACACAGGACATCGATACCTCCCGGTTCGAAGTCACGGAGCGGCTCGATTATCTCGGCGGAGATGTCGCCGCGTTTCGCGCCGTCAGTTCCGGCGACTGCGCCGCGGCCTGCGACGGCGACCCGGACTGCACACGCTTCACCTATGCCACGACCCGGCATGAGACGACCGCCAAGCGCAAGATGTGCTGGCTCAAGAATGACGAGATCGAAAGCAGCCGGGAGAATGCCGGGGCGTATATTTCCGGGCAGAAGCGGTAAGCGTCGCTAGATATCCACCCCAAGAGCTTCAGCGACCGAGAACACGTCCTTGTCGCCGCGGCCGCACATGTTGAGGATCATCAGGCCGTCCTTACCGAGCTCTTCAGCGACCTCGCCAACCCGTGCCAGCGCGTGGCTTGGCTCAAGCGCCGGGATGATGCCTTCGAGACGTGTGCAAAGCTGGAACGCGTCCAGCGCTTCATTGTCTGTGCAGGTGAGATACTCGGCCCGCCCGGTATCCCGCAGAAAGCTGTGTTCGGGACCGATGCCAGGATAGTCGAGACCCGCCGAGATCGAGTGCGCGTCGATGATCTGGCCATCATCAGTCTGCAACAGATAGGTCTTGTTGCCATGCAGGATTCCTGGCGCGCCGCCATTCAGGGCGGCCGCGTGCTGCCCGGTCTCGATGCCATGCCCAGAGGCCTCGACGCCGATCAGGCGAACGCTTTCATCCTCGATGAACGGATGGAACAGGCCTATGGCGTTGGAGCCACCGCCAATGCAGGCCATGACCGCATCTGGCAGACGCCCTTCGCGGTCGAGAATCTGCGCGCGGGCTTCCTTGCCGATGACGCTCTGGAAGTCGCGGACCAGTTCCGGATAAGGATGCGGGCCAGCCGCAGTGCCAATGCAATAGAACGTGTCATGGACATTGGTCACCCAGTCGCGGAGCGCTTCATTCATCGCGTCTTTCAGCGTGCCCGTTCCGGATGAAACCGGGACAATTTCCGCGCCAAGCAGTTTCATGCGGAATACGTTAGGCTTCTGGCGCTCGACATCGGTCTCGCCCATGAACACGACGCATTTCAAGCCAAATCGCGCGCAGACCGTGGCGGTCGCCACGCCGTGCTGGCCGGCGCCGGTCTCGGCAATGATACGGGTCTTGCCCATGCGCATCGCCAGCAGCACCTGGCCCAGGCAATTGTTGATCTTGTGCGCGCCGGTATGGTTGAGTTCATCACGCTTGAGATAGATCTTTGCGCCGCCAAAATGCTCGGTCAGGCGCTCAGCGAAATAAAGCGGACTCGGTCGACCGACATAATGGGCCCAGAGATCATCCATCTGCGCGTTGAAGGCCGGGTCCTGTTTCGCGGCACGGTATTCCTGCTCCAGATCGAGAATAAGCGGCATCAGAGTCTCGGCGACATAACGCCCGCCAAACTCACCAAAACGGCCATTCTCATCGGGCCATTGGTCCCAGGTATTACGCAAACTCATATGATCGCTCTCTAGGCTGATTTTGCGGCGTCGATGAACGCCCTGATCAAGTCCTCGTCCTTTAGACCCGGCGCGCGCTCCACGCCAGAGGAAACATCCACGGCTGTCGCACCTGTCGCAGTGATAGCGTCTTCGACGTTTTCTGGCGTCAGACCGCCGGCCAGCAACCAGGGCACGTCCGGTTCGAAATTCTCGAGCAGGGACCAATCCCAGGCCTCGCCATTGCCGCCTGGACGATCGGCGTCCTCTGGCGGTTTGGCATCGATCAGCAAGCGGTCCACACGCCATTGATCGAGCGCCTCAAGATCATCCTCATTCGAAACCCCGACAGCGCGCCAGAGTTCGCAGACGCCGCTGCAATCGCGCCACCAGCGCAGGACCTGATCGGGATGTTCCTTGCCATGCAGCTGGATCGCATCGGGCTCGACCTCGTGCAGGACGTCATCAAACAGGTCTTCGTCCGGATCGACCAGCAGAATGACAGATAGCAGACCAAGGTCCTGGGCAAAATCGGACAGGGCGCAGACTTCGTCCAGCGCCTCTTCGCCTTCGCCAAGCACATTACGCGGACTTTTCGGGTACAGCACAAAGCCGACCCAATCGGCGCCAGCTTCCGCCGCCGCGCGAATATGAGCCGTGTCCTGTAGTCCGCAGATCTTTACCTGTGCCATGGCGGTCAGGTGCGCCGCCGCCACCTGGAAGTCAAGCAGGGATTAGTTGGCGCCGAGGCCCAGATCTTCGACCAGCGCTTTGATCGTGTTCTGGTCGAACTTGGCGCGCAGTTTGATGTACGGGCCTTCCTGCTTGTATTTGGCCGCTTCGAAATCATCATCATCGAAGCCGGACGCATTCCAGCCAACGCTGATCCAGACATTCTTGTCCGGGCTGAAGCCGATGCTTGGGCCATAGGACCAGGCCTGCGTATTGCTCGCATCTCCTGACGTCCAGGTGGCGTGGAAGCCCAGGTCAAACTTCTTGGTCACGTCGTGGCGAACTTCGCCGCCAATCAGGTGCGTAAAGCCGCTGGCACTGGCGCCATTGAAGTCCGTCTCGACATGTTTGACGCCGTGATAGATCGACAATTGCGTGCGCTTCGAGACCATCGCGTTCACGGCGAGATTATTGACCAGCTTGGACCGGTTCTGCACGCCGTCTTCCTTCAAATGGCCATAGTCGAAGCGATTCAGCACCACGACACCTTCACCGCGCGGGCGCCACGCCGCGCCGACACGAAGATCGGTTTGCTTGCGGTTTGCCTGGTCGGTCAGCGACTCCTTTTGTTGCCGTGCAGCCGCGGAGAAAGACAGCGTCTTCGTAATCTCCCGGGCACCGCCCAGCACCGCGACCAAACGCTTGCCGGACGTGCTGTCCCGCGCCTCGATCCGTCCGGAGGCTGCCATGCCGTCGATCTGGAACCCGGCGCCAAGATAGGCCGATGTATATTGCTCCGATTGCGTCAGCGGGCTGCGCACACCGTCTTCGAGCGGGCCAAAGGCCGCGTCAGGAGCGACGTCCAATGGGGCATCGCCGCCGTCAACATTGGCGCGGCGGGCGAGACCGCCGCTCAGCGTCCAGGCATCATTGACCTGCCAGACCTGATCGACACCGACCGTGGCCCCGATGCGCCGGGCGCTGTCCTGGGTCAGCATGTCCGCCCCGGCGCGAACCTGCGTGCCGCCGCGCGGCTCCCAGGTGATGCCGGCAACCGTGTTCTGACCGGACGCATGATCGCCATTGGTGATTTCGTGGCGCAGGTTGAGCGTCGCCGTCTTGCCAAGTGTCTTATCGAGACCCAGCACAGTGCGTCCTGGGAATAAGGTCGCTTCATCATTGGCGCCGACCTGGTTCAACGGCTCTTCCCAGACGGCGCTGACGGTCAGACCCTGCTCGAGGAAGGTCTTGCGCAATCCGGCCAGAAGCAGCACGGAGCGTCGGTCGTCGTCTTCGCTGTCATATTCCTCCGCAACGGCGCGCAGGCCGATGCTGGCACCGAAAGTCTGACTGTCCTGCGTCACCAGCGCATCGGCAACCGTTCGCTGCGCGCCCTGGCTGAGATTGGTCTCGCGGTAGGCCTGGGCTTCCACCCGGCGGACTGAGCGATCATTGCTGCCTTCGATTTCCTGCACGCCGATCTCGGCGCTGATTTGCGCGCCAATGCGGCGCAGTGCGGACGTATTCGACGCTTGCTGCCCGAGGCCAAAGCCTTCGGTTTCCTGCCGGTAATACCCGGTCATACTCAGCTTTTCTGTCCGCCGTGTGGCCTCGACCAACACCGCATCTCCCGACATATCGCCGAGCTCGGTATTGGCTTCCGTGGTCGCGACTTCGGCGCGGATTTCCGTGCTCTCATCCACGGTGACGGTCAGATCCGCCGCGGCCAGACGCGACCCGTCGAAGCCTTGCGAGGCTCCATCTTCTTCATGGACCAAGGTAATGCCGGTTTGTACTTTGCCATCCGCAAAACGCGTTGCAGCACGCAAGCCAGCGGTTATGCCACGCTCACCCGCCTCGGATGTTTCATAGTCAATGGCGATCACGTTCGGATTCAGCGACGCGTCGGTCGCGTCGACGGGCTGGCGAAAGAAGATCTCGCCGGTGGTATAGTCGATGTCATAGTCGACATAACGATTGTAGCGGCGCACCGCGAGGACTTGATCGGCTCGGAACCGATCACGCGTTTCGACCGAAATCACCTCCGAGGACCGCACCAGCGGCGCCGAGCGCAATCGGAAGGGACCGGACGTGCCGTCGGCGGCGAGTTCGTCTTTCACGAAGGTCTGATTGGTCTCGGCAGCAAATGCCGTGACGGTCAGTGTTTCGCTTTCATAATCCGCCTTCAGGCCGGACAGACGGCGCGCATAACGACCAAGATCAGTCTCGGTGAAACCCGTTTCATAGTCGCCAAACAGAGCCTGGAACGTGTTCTTTTCCAGTTTGACATAAACCGGGTAGCGGCTTTCTGCATTGTTATGCTGCCACGTGCGATCGCCATAGAGCGTGTAATAAGCGTTGGGGTCGATCTCGTCGAAAATCTCACCATCTGCGTCGCCGCGGCGCTTCGCCGTGTCGACCGCGACCGTTAGCAACCAGTCGCCTTTGACCACACCTTTGGCAAAGAAGGCGAGACGGCCATCGGCCATTTTGCGATTGATATCGGGATCGTCCGCATCCGCGAATCGGGTGCTCATGCCTTCGGCTTCGGCAATACCGACAACGATCCAGTCGCGTTTTTCGGATTCAAGCCAGATGTCGATTTCTTCGACCGTACCATCGGCAAGCTGAACCTCGAGGCGCGCGCGCCCCGAATCAAGCGTGGGCTCCAACTCTACGAGCGCAATACCGTCAGCACCAACGCGAATGCCGGAGACCGCCGAGAATCCTGCATCCACTGGCGCCTCGAATTCTTCTTCGGCTTCCTGGGCCAGTCGGTAAGGAGCGGCGACACTGATATCGACAATCCGGCCCTCATGAACCGGATGTCCGGCGCCATCCTCGAGGCGAACGGCGATCACCGGCTTGGTCCGGCCGTCCGCGACCGCAATCGATTGATCATCGACCAGTCGCGCCCGCGCAACCTCGTCAACAAACCAGATCGAGCGCGTTTGGGTCTCCAGTTCCACACCGTTTTCGTCGTAGAGCCGCGCCGTGAACGTGTTTTCGCCGCGCTGAATATCAACACCGGCCCAGCGCGAGATCGCGACATTTCGGGTCGCCGACAGGTCCTTGCCCGAGAAATTCAGGCCTGAAACAGCCTGTCCGTTCAGGGTCAGAGAGACTTTCTGCCTTGGTTCATGAACAAGACCCAGATTGACCGAGCGTCCTGCCGGACTTTGCCCAATCCGGGGATAAGCCCAGGTGAATGTCGCTTCGGACTGCGCGTTCAGCCAGGTTTCGTCGAACAGATCTTCATCGCGCGATTTCGATTCAATCACACCCACTTCGGTGTTCGCGGCGCCTGTGCGGCGCAAATAGAAGTTTGCGCGCCAGATCGTGCCACCTTGTGCATCAACGAACTTTGACAATGCGCTCCCGGCATAACGCGTATTTTCTTCACAAACGATAGGTTCGTATCCTGGAGGCAGCGTTGCCTCATCGACTTGAACCACATGCGTACCTGGACGAACGCCCTCGAAATGGAACAGGCCATCCGCGTCGGTGACGACATATCGACCGGTTTCCATGTACAAGCGCACGCCGGCAACACCGGCGCCATCTTCGATCGTACGCGCCCATTCATCATCAGGACGACAGGCGGCCTCCGCGACGCGTCCGACAATCGTCAGGCGCGAGGTCAGGAAGTCTTCCTCAATCTGAACGGCGGCCTCGGCTGCATTGGATAGCGGCGCGCCGCTCGGACTGATGGCCACAACGTGATTGACCGCTTCCCCGAGTTGCGCCCCTGGCCCCACCGATGCGAGATAGGTCAGCTCGATCCGCTCACCGGGAGGCAGCAAGCCACCGACAAAGGTCAGACCGCGGCCATCTGGGTCGATTGCTGGGTCCGCAATTTGAACGCCCGAGAGCCGAGACGATCCCGCGACGTAACGAAAACTAGCCGGCAGCGTGTCCTTCAACCGAATGGGCGCTGACAAGGTCGCGGCGTTTTCGAGTTCGATCGTGTAACCGACAAAGTCGCCGACCGACGCTTGCGCCTCGAAAGCCTGCTTGCGGACAATCAGGTCGCTATTGGGGTCCAGAGGGATATCAAGATTGAGCGGGCCGGATGTCGTGACCGTGAACGTGCCTGCATATGATGCCTGCGTCCAAATATCGAATGGCGCGTTGGGGAGGGCTTCGAAATCGGCTGCGACCCGAGCTGAAGGATAAGCATAGCCAGTCGGCGCCTCGACCAGGACCTGATAGGTTCCCGGGGTCAGGACCGGGAAGAAGAAAGCGCCAGTCTGAGTTGGATAAGTTTTTCCGGACGAATCGGTGACGGGCTTACTCGTCAGTACCGTCGATGGCGCCGTGCCGAGACCGTCAATGCCAAGCACCTGCGCCGGTAAGCCCGTATCTACATCTATAATTGTGACGGAGACATCGCTAAGCAGTTCGCCGGTCAAGCTGTCGAACACGCGGCCGAATGGATCGACAAGCGCAGTATCGACCGACACTTCCGTGGCATCAAACACGTCGACATAGGTCGCCGTCAACAGACTGTCCTGGGGCGCCGACAGGGTCTCGTCGAAAACCGCAGATGCTTCGGCCGTGCTTGGGAAGAAGCCATAAAAATAGCCGGAATTCGGACCATCCTCGTAAAGGCGCAGCACGATTGTGTCGCCGCCATCGGTTTCAACCGTAATCACAACGGTTTCGATGCGGCTTGGATCCCCGTTCTGACCGAGATCAATGACACGCACGACCATAGTCTCGCCAGGCACATAGGTCTCGGCGGCGACCAGGTCGACACGCGTGGCGGGGTCTGTCGCGGCGTCCCCGGGCAAGGTGCCGCGATCCAGGGCAACGAACGACCCGCTTAGTTCGCCTGATGGACTGTGGTCGGTACCGTTCAATTGCACCGAAAGGCCATCCGGCGCGTTCTGGACGATGCGGAAGAATTCGATTTCAGACGGTGTGGTGCGCGCTTCAACGATAAACGCCGCTTCATTGGTTTGCTGGACGACCGATCCCGAGCTTGAATCCTGACTGACCGTGGCCACGTTGGTGACCCGGTCGCCGAGATCGGCAAATGCCGGAAAGGCACACGCGACAAAGAGCACACTCGCCAGAGCGAGCGCGAACAACGCGTCAAAGATCTGCTTCCGCCCGAAGCCCATCCCCTTATCTCCACCATCATGCGGCTAACCTCTTTGGGTCGGTCCGCGCTCTTAGAATCAGGTCGGTCTGATGCCGCCTTATGGAGAGACGCTATCGGTTTATGGTTAGGATCGGATTTGAGCGATCGATGAAATTTGATCTATCTACCTGGAAATCCCCTGTTTTCATGAGGTTTATGCAGATGAAACGGCCGTCAAAGCGGTAAATACGAAAAAGCCCCGGGCGTCAGGAACGCCCGGGGCTTTATCAATTGGTTGCGTTGCGCGCTATTTCACTTCAGCGCGAATGAGGATCTGTCCGACCTCGCCCGCGGCAAGCACGGCATCGGACAATTGGATCACGCATGTGGTCGCGCCATCGCAATTGCTGTCGGCTGGCGTACTCGGCACGCTCAGGACCGGACCGGCCCCCGCGACGCCTGTATCGTCAGCGAATCCGGTCGTCGTCGTGGTCGCAAGCGATGCCGCGATGAAGTTGACTTCCGCGGGCAGAATATCATCGATGACCAGGTTCGTAGCCGTGGCGGTCGCACCATTGTTCTGAACCTGGATGACATATTCCACACAAGAACCCGGAACCGCTTTGGCGCCGGCCACTGCGGTAGCGGTCGCACAATCTGTGAGCGCCACGAATGGATCTGCGATGTCTGGCTCCTTGACCACAGTCACTGTTTTGGATGCAGCGAGACTCGCCGCTTCGACCTGGATAATACCGGTCGCTGCGTACAAACCATCCGCGTCGCCAGCCGCCTCGGCCGCTGCCACGCCCGTACTATCAGCCAGAACGTTCTGAGCCGAGCCCGTGAGCACGTTCGCACCGCCCGTGGCTGTCGTCACCGCGGCGGGCGTGGCTGAAGCCTCATTGAGGAACGCCGCCGGGTCGCGGGCTTCCGCAACCAGCGTAACATCGTCAGTGAACGTGTCCGCCACCGAAGCGTCGATCGAACCCTGCACCTGGACAAAGACCAGAACACCTTTTGGTACATCGCCGGTAATGAAAGCCGATCCTGCGGCCGTGCCGATCGGCGTCTGAGTGATGGTTGTGTAAGCCCCATCATCCGCCGTTCCGTTATCATTGGCATCGACCAGGTAGCGCACAATCAAAGACGTTGCATCAAATGTCGAAGCGCCTGAGTCCAGATCATCGATCGAGAATGAGTAGGCCGACGTATCATTGCCTTCATTGAGCACTTCAAACGTCAGTGTCGCGTTTGTGTTCGGCGCTGAGGTCAGCGTCGAATTGGTCGCGGTCACGATCAGATCCACTTTACGGTCAACCGTGAATACAGTTGGCGCACCCTGCACCACAGCTCCCACCGGGGGACTGACATTGTCATTGGTGATGACAGGTTGCGCCGTCCCGGAGACGCTATAGCTCAACTCGAATGTGTTGGAGACCGAAACACCGGCTTCAGTCAGATTGTTTGCAGCATGTGCTGCGCTCGCCAGACCCAGGCACAGTGCCGTGGCCAGGCCGAAACGGGAGAGAATCCCCCGCGCCCCTAGTATACTCATTTTCGCCCGCTCCAATTATATTTTATAAAGCGAGTGCATTGTTCCATATGTCCGTTAACAGGACGCAAAAATGGCTGAAACCTGAGATTCCGGGCTGGAGATTACCGGCAGATCGAGGCGGCTCTGTCGATCGCATTCGACGACCCAGATAGCGAGAAATGATAGGTGACGCGCGTGTTTCGCGCCGACGTTGCCTCTACTCTGAGCTCGCTGCCGCGCTTCAATTGCCGCACCAGCGGCGCGTCGTCATTGTCTTGCGCAAACGCCTCACGGCCAACGCCGAAGAGCGACCAGTCGGCTCGGCCGATTTTGGCCTTGCCGGGCAGATCACCGCGCAGCTCATATCCGACTTTGAGACTTGGTTGATTGCGCGCCTTGCCGGAGCGCCAATTCGACACATAGAACCAGACATCGCCATGGTCAGCCGATCGCGGCGCCTTGTCGGTGGCTTGTGTCGCAGCATAGCAGAGGCGCTCACCGCCGACGTCTTCGGTGAAGACAACCCAGTCCGAATATTGTCGCACAACGCTTGGCGCCGCCGACGCCGTCATGGATCCAAACATTGCAAGAGTGCCCAAAACGGCCATAGCGCGGCGCAACATATAAACTCTCCCATATGCAATAAGATATCTGGCTTTGTGCGAGATTCTTCTGTAACAGTCTTAGGGCTGAAATAAGACAATCCAGATTAACGGGCGATTATGAACACGTTGTATCGCAACGGTTGCATCGAAGAACAGAAATGCGCTTTATGCGAGTGGGAAGCTAAACAGGGGACATGCGTGTCCATCGAAATGACCGGAACCGATGTGACCGAACGGGATCGATTGGCCGATTGCGTTGAGCAAATTGCGCAGTCCCGGTCGCGCGCGGCGTTCTCTGAAATCTTCGCCTATTTTGCGCCGCGCCTGAAAAGCTACCTCATCCGCCTCGGCAGCGAAGCTTCAAGCGCCGAAGAGATTATGCAGGAAGTGATGCTGAACGTGTGGCGCAAAGCGGCGCAATATGATCGCCGCCAGGCCTCCGTATCGACCTGGATATTCCGCATCGCCCGCAATCGCCGGATCGACACGCTTCGCCGTCTTAACAAGCCAGAGCTGGATGCCGAGGACCCGATGTTGCGCCCGGCTGAAGCCGAACAACCCGACGTCACCGTCAACCGCTCTCAGATCGAAGCTCAGGTCCGGGACGCCATGGAAACGCTGCCCGAGGAACAGCTCGTGCTTTTGCAGGCAGCCTTCTATGATGGGCTTTCGCACTCAGAGATTGCAAAAAAGTTCGACTTGCCGCTGGGCACAGTAAAGTCACGTATTCGCCTGGCTTTCCTGCGTTTGCGCGGATCATTGGAACGCGATCAATGATCCGATCGCCGCAATCTGGAGCTGCATTTGCTTGACGATAACCTCAATCCGCCAATATCGGCCTATGAGCGAACGAATTTCTAGGAGCGTTGCGAGCCAATGGGCAAACCGCAATTAGTTGATTTCGGAGAAGTGTATTCCAGCTACGCGGCTGGATGCCTGGACCCTGCATTCTGCCTGTTGGTGGAAACACAAGCGACGCTGCGCCCGGATGTCGGTCGCGCCGTGGCGAGAGCCGAGACGATTGCAGGGATATTCCTGGAATCAGAAGAAGCCGCGTCCCTCAGCGAGGGGGCGGCCGCAAAAGCTCTGGCGATGATAGATGCCTATGAGGCCGACGAGGCGCCCTCAGCCGCCGCAATCCATGAGGCTACCGAAGGGCTCGACGAGTTCCTGTCCTTGCCCGAACCGCTTCGTGACACCGCGCTGCAATCGTTCCAGACGAATAAATGGCAAAGCCTGACCCGCGGTATTCGCCGGCTCAAGCTGGAGGCTGACAGTCAGGCCGAGATTGAGCTCTACCGAATCGAACCCGGCTGCACGGTCCCGCGCCACAGTCACAAAGGCAGCGAGTTCACTTTGGTCGTCTCCGGCGGTTTCTCGGATGAAAGCGGCAGTTTCGGACCGGGCGATATCAGCGTCAAAGGACCGGAAGACACGCACCAGCCAACGGGCGACATGGACGGTGTCTGCTATGCCCTCGCCGTGCGCGATGGCGGCCTGAAATTTACCGGAATGATGGGGCTGGTACAGCGCCTGATCGGTCAATAATCACCGCACGATATCAAATTTTCGGGTCTCGAACACACTCAGCACCTGCTTGAGATCCCGCCCGCGTTTGAGGATCTGTCCCTGCGCGCCCAATACAGCATAGGCGCCCTGCATACGCGCCAGAGCAGGGGTCTTGAGAATGGTCCAGTTGGGGTTTTCCGTATGTTGCTTGAAAATCGCGAAGACCGCCTGATCCTTGTGCGCGCCGATGGCATAGTCCCTGGCTTGTCCTGACATCACCAATCGCCCGTAAACATCCAGGATTGTACTCATCTCATCGCGCTGGAACGCAATCTTTGCCTGGGCGGTTTTTTTTCTGAGTGGTGTAACTTGAGTCATGTAGTTAATATTCGGGACAGATCTTTCCTGAGTGACGTAATTTTAATGCAGAATAGGGCAGTTTTGCCCTAATCATGCCTTGTATCGACCACCGATTACGATCAGTTTGCAATTGTCGGGCGGCGAAGTCTAGCAGTCATTCCGGACCCATCAGCCCCCCCAGCCCCCCGGGGCGACTGTTTTTGGCCGCTCGACACTTAATCCCTCCACAATTTTTGCTTCCAATCCAGCGGCATGCAGGCGCATAGTCTTGCGCATGAACGGAAATTTAGCTGCACTGTCTTGGTGATCCCTTTACTGGCCAGCTCTAACGAATGACGCTAGCCCGTCCCGGGACAATCATTGTGATGATCTGATGCTTGAGCTGAAAAATCTAAACAAGGCTTTCGGCGACAATGTTGCCGTCTCTGGCCTGACCTTCAGCCTGCAAAAGGGCGAAGTCCTCGGCTTCCTAGGTCAGAACGGCGCGGGTAAATCCACCACGATGCGAATGATTTCGGGCGTGCTTGAGCCTGATTCGGGCGACGCCTTGCTAAATGGCCACTCCATCATCTCGGCCCGTCGTGAAGCCCAAAGCCAGATTGGCTATCTCCCGGAAGGCGCGCCGCTCTATCGGGATATGACGCCGCTGGCCTTCCTGCGGTTCATTGCTGATGCGCACGGCCTGAGCCGGGCACAGAGAAACGACTCGGTTGACCGCGTGATTGCTGACGCGCGCATTGCAAATGTCGCGCACCAGCCCATCGCGTCCCTGTCCAAGGGGTATCGCCGCCGGGTTGGGTTGGCCGCTGCGCTCGTCAACGACCCTCCCATCTTGCTACTCGACGAACCAACTGATGGCCTCGACCCGATCCAGAAACGGGCGGTGCGTGCGCTCGTCGCCCGCATGGCGCCGGAAAAAGCCATCGTCATCTCCACCCATACGCTCGAAGAAGTCCCGGCCATGTGTTCGCGCGTCCTGGTCATCAATAATGGCTTGATGGTCGCCGATGACACGCCGGAGGCCTTGGCCAAGCGCAAGCCAGGCGGGCTCGAAGAAGTGTTCATTTCGCTCGCCAATGGTCATGATGCGGGGGCGAAATGATGGACTGGCAAGGCACATTCACTGGCATCAAGGCGGCCTGGCGACGCGAGATCTCGGCCTATTTCGCGACCCCGCTGGCATATGTCTTCATCGCCATTTTCCTGCTTGTGCTTGGCGTGTTCACTTGGGATCTCTCGCGCTTTTTCGACACTGGCGCCGCCGATCTCGGGCCGTTTTTCTACTGGCACCCCTGGTTGTTCATGATGTTCATGCCGGCGCTGGCGATGCGGCTATGGGCCGAAGAAACCAATTCCGGCACGGCGGAGCTGCTTCTCTCGTTGCCCGTCAATCTCCCTGGACTGGTCATTGGCAAACTGCTGGCAGCCTGGACGGTGGCCGCGTTTGCGCTGATCCTGACCTTCCCCTGGTGGATCACAGTCAACATTCTGGGCCCCGCCGACAATGCCGCGATTGCGCTCACCTATTTTGTCAGCCTGGTCATGGCCGGGTCCTATCTGGCGATCGGCGCAGCGGTGTCCGCACTCACGCGCAGCGCTGTACTGGCCTTTGTCATCGGTGTTCTGGTCGCGTTCATTCTGACGGCGGCCGGCTGGCCTCTGGTCTCGGGCGCGATCGCGGACTGGCTCGGGCCAGGTGCAGGGGACGCCGTGGCGCAATTCTCCTTTCTCACCCACTTTGAAACCGCGCAGCGCGGCGTTCTGGACTTTAGAGGCGTGGCTTTCTTCCTCGGATTCACGGCGCTCTGTATCGCGCTCAACACGCTGTTCGTGGCGCAAAGACGGGCAGGTGCGCAATGAGTCCGCGCCGCTACATCCTCGCCGTCAGCGTCTTGCTTGTCGCAATCTTCGTGGCCGCCAATCTGTTGGCGCAGACCTGGCTTTCGGGCGCGCGCGCCGACTTCACCGAAAACAAACTCTACACCTTGTCTGACGGCACCCGCGCAACAGTGTCTGAGCTCGCAGAGCCGATTGACCTGACCTTCGTCTATACCCGCGATGTCGGACAGGAATTCCCGGCCGTGCGCGCCTATGCCGTTCGTGTACGCGAACTTCTCGACGCGTATAGAACCATGGGCGGCGCCAATGTGCGCGTGCGCGAGATCGATCCAGCGCCATTTTCTGAAGCTGAGGATGAAGCGCTCGCAGCTGGCTTGGTGGCCGTCGACACCAATGGCGGCGACCCGCTTTATTTCGGCCTGATTGGTCGCAATGCTGTCGATGATGAACGTGTCATTCCCTTCCTCGCCCCGGAACAGGAAACCAGCCTCGAATATGACATTTCCCGCATGCTGGCGCGGCTTGATCGCCCTGAACCGGCGCGCATCGGACTATTGTCTACACTGCCAGGTATGAACGCCCTGACCGATGAGGCCGGCTACGCCATACGCCGCGAAATGGGAAAGACATTCCTGATCGAACCGATCGAGGAAAACTTCGTCGAGCTGCCGGGCGAGATCGATATCCTGATGCTGGTGCATCCGCCTGAGCTGACACAATGGCAACTCTGGCAGATCGATCAATTCGTTCTGCGCACCGGACGGGCACTCATCCTGCTCGATCCGGCGGCGAAGACGGCGCAAGGGACCGGGCCGTTCAATATGAGCAACCGTCAGGTCCGGTCGGACCTCGACCATTTCGCCGCCGCCTGGGGTGTGCGCCTGAGCGAGGCTGCCATCGCCGATACGGAAACCGCTTTGTCGATTGAGGCCGATACCGGGGACGGCCGCACGACGATCTTGCAGCACCCGCTTTTCCTCGCCGTGCCGCCTGGCCTGATGTCGCCCTCGAATATCGTCACGGCGGATATCGGGCGGACCGTCAATCTTGGCGCACCGGGTCGCCTGATCCTCAGTGACAATGCCCCCGGCACGCGCGAGATCCTGATGCGCACCGGCCCTGCGCCGAGCGATATCCCGGCTGATCGCGCAGCGCTGGATCTCTCGGCCGGCGATGCGATCTCGCTTTATCAGGCGAGCGACACCGGCGCCGCGCCGCTCGCCGTTCGGCTGACCGGTCCGTTGATCAGCGCCTTCCCGGACGGCGCCCCGAGCCCGGACCTGCCGGACGACCCGATCTATGCGGAGCTCGCCCGCGCCGCCGCTGAAGAGGCGCCGCCGCACATGAGCACGAGCGCCGTGGACGCGGATCTTATCATTCTCTCGGACGCAGATATGCTAGATGATGGCCTGCACCTCGATCTGCAGACCGGTGTGCCCTTCGCCGACAATGCGGCCTTGATCCTGAACGCACTGGATAGCCTGTCAGGCGGCTCGGAACTGATGAGCTTGCGCGCCCGCGCGCCTGGCCGTCGGCCGATGGAAACCGTCGATCGGATGCGCGAAGCCGCCCAGTCACGATTCTTCGCCGAACAGGCGCGGCTGGAAGCCCGCCTGACACAATCCCAGCAACGCCTTGAGGAGCTGCAGACTGTCGGCGCTGCTGGCGGCTTCTTCG
>SPJK01026634.1_pt1 | contig 15188 bp, 14 predicted proteins | sample 3741771 | NCBI WGS metagenome assembly SPJK01 (sample SAMN10925997, study PRJNA522277) | cold seep metagenome | isolation source: Elba SIP-enriched marine methane seep metagenome, extraction at timepoint T2 | place: Italy: coast of Elba, Mediterranean Sea | reverse complement strand
GAATGTTGCATCGGTAGCAAACGGACATGTGTCACAGCGCGCCTGCTTTCAGTCGAGGCCTTTCATATCACGGCTCATATTGCGACTTTGAGGTCGCTTCGTGCATCGCGAATTATCGCCCATGCAGAATGCAGGAATAACCCGGCGATCCCGACTGCAACCACGAGATCGGGCCAACCATTACCGAGCCAGGCGACTAAAGCCGCTGCTACGATCACGGCCGCGTTCCCGATGGCATCGTTGCGTGAGAAGAGCCAAACCGCGCGGACATTAGCGTCGCCTTTTCGATGGGGGAGGAGCGGCAGGACGGCGATGACGTTTATGACGAGCGCGATGAGCCCGAATATGCCCATCAGGGCTGCGTCAGGTATCGTTTGATCAAAAAGACGCCACCCCGTGTTCGCGAGTACTCCAAGGCCAAGCAAAGCTAGGAATACGCCTTGAACCATGGCTGATCGAGACCGCCACGCAAGACTCCAGCCGATTGCGAGCACACCGAGGAATGTAATGAGGCCATCACCGACAAAATCCAGGGCGTCAGCTTTTAACGCCTGTGAACCAGCGAAAAAACCTGCGATCATTTCCACAGTTCCATAACCAATGTTGAGGAAAATTACGATCCAAAGGGCGCGCAAATAGGCCGGATTCTTTTGGGTTTGCGCGGCGGTAGCGCCATCATCGCCTGCTGCAATTCTCTCGAAGCCGTAACCAGTTTTGGCGACGCCAAGTTCGATTTCTGGAAGTTGAGACTCGGATACCCATAGTGTCATAATATGTGTCGCAGCCGAAACTTTGACGGCTTTTGGAGCGACACCAACCGATTGAGCCGCCCTTTCGATTTCGGCAGCATCTCGCGCGCAATCCATTCCTGATACTCGGTAACGAAACGGGGGCGAGGTGTCGGGGCCTGCTGTTTGGGAAGGAGATATTTCGCTCATGACAATACTCTCAATCGAGAGGCTTCACCTGTGCTTCGCTGATGTTCCATTAAACCTCGCCCGTCCAAATTTGTCGGGAGTTGCTTCGAATAATGGAAGAGAATTACTATCTACAGCGACTATAGGGTCAAGCGGTTTGCTCAAAAAGTCGAAAGCCGCTCATGCGCATCTGCAATACATTCGCTATGATCATTGAGCGTCGAAATAATCCGACATGTGTCAACCCGGCCGCCCTCGCAGCACGCAATCATCCGTTTGAGTTCCGCCTCAAGAGCTTCAAGCTGCGTCAGGCGTTTGCGCACATCTGTGAGCTGTTCTCGGGCTATCGCGTCCACGGCCGTGCAATCCTGATCCGGCTGAGTCTGCAGGTCAATCATTTCCCGAACGGCCGCCATGGGAAAGCCAAGATCACGGGCATGCCGTATGAACGACAGACGCTGGACGGCCTCGTCACCATAAAGGCGTTGACCACTTTCGCTGCGATCCGGATCGCCCATGAGGCTGATGGATTCATAGTATCTAATGGTTGTGACTTTGACGCCCGCAGCCTTTGATAGACGGCCGATTGTCATTGGTTTTTTTGATATTTGCATTTTCTTACTTGCCTCTACAGTGGCTGTAGACTGTAGAGAGAGTGTTCGCCAAGTCAATTAGAGTCAGATTGCAATATGACGAAACACGGAGAGGTCAGGACAATGAACCGAAGCCGGGCGGAGTATTGGCGCGCCGATACCGCGATGACTCTCATCAATCCAATCATCTCAAGCGCCGTTCTCTCAAGCGCGCTTCACACGCATTTGGCGGCAGTCGCCATACGAAGGATCGTTATGCTCAAATTTGATCGAGGTCTTGCATGACCGAACACGTAAATTCATCATCAGAGAACATCCCCTCGCACACACCGCCGCTTGGACACCGCACGCTCACGCCACTTTATGATAGCGCAATTGCTCTGCTCACCCGAGAAACAGTCTGGCGCAGACGTTTAGTCGCGGCGATTAATCCGCAGTCGGATGATCGCATACTGGACGTAGGTTCCGGAACCGGGAGCCTTGCAATCCTCGTGCATGAGGTATCGCCGAAAACTTTGTTTGAGGGTATCGATCCAGATTCTGATGCTGTGCGGCGGGCACGGAATAAAGCCGAGCGCCGCGGGTCGCTTGCAGAGTTTCGGGTTGCCTACTTAACCGCCGATGCCCGCGTCGGCGATGCTGTACCGAATAAGGTTTCCAGCTCGTTGGTGCTGCATCAGACGCCCGTCGCCGAAAAGGCTCGTATCTTGGAAACGATATTCCAAATCCTAGCGCCCGGCGGTGAGCTACACATCGCTGACTACGGATTGCAGGAATCTCTGCTCATGAGGACGCTTTTCCGCCTTACCGTTCAAAGCGTCGACGGCGTCGAGAATACTCAACCGAACGCCGAGGGCGTTCTGCCTGAATTGATCCGATCTGCGGGATTTGTCGAGATCGAGCGATATGAGCAGGTTACAACGCTGACCGGGATGATCTCGCTTTATCGAGCCGCAAAGCCGCGCGCCCAATATGCAGATGGTGCAAAATGAGTCTGCGCATTCCTCCATTGGCGCAATTTGTTGCTTGCGCGCTTTTGAGCTGGGCTCTGACAGCCTACTTTCCGCAGCTTGGATTTGCGTGGTTTGGCCTTGTCTATCTAGCAGCGGCTTTTATGTCGCTGGGCTTGGGCATTCTGACTTTTTCGGTAGCGGCCTTTATTCGTGCGAGGACGACCGTGAACCCGTTGGCACCTGAACAAGCAAAGCACCTCGTCACAAATGGACTCTACCGGTACTCGCGAAATCCAATGTATCTCGGCCTGTTGTGCGTGCTTTTGGGTGCGGCACTCTATTTGGAGAATCTTGCGGCGTTCTCGGGAGCGGTTTTATTTGTCTGGCTGATGACAGTACTTCAAATCAAACCGGAAGAGCGGGTGCTTCAGTTGAAGTTCGGCGAAGCATTTGCAGACTATCGTCGAACAACGCGGCGCTGGATATAAGGAGGTGATGCAATGATCAACGCACCTTCATGGATCGAGTGGTTAGTTTTCGGGCTGTCATTCTCTGCGGTTGCGGCCATAATTGCGCTGTCGGCGTTCTCTACTTTGCGTGCGGATTTTCGGTTCTTTCCGCCGCCCAGCAAGCAGAGCTGGCAGCATAAGGCTTTTATCGCCCTGTTCAGGCTATATCTGTATCCACTTGTTGCGCTTACCATTTTGGTTCTCCAGCCCGTCATCGGCGCGTTCGAATGGACGAAGCTATTGATTGGTCTGATCCTGAGCGTCACCGGGTTTGGATTGGCCTTCCGGATCACACTTCAATTGGGCTGGCGTAACGCGTTTGGCGAGAAACGCGGGCTCATGACATCTGGCTGGTTCGCGCGCAGCCGAAATCCGATTTATGTTGCTACCTGGCTAGGTCTGATCGGCTGGGCCCTTATCGTGAGCGACCCACGTGTTGGGTTTCTGCTATTCCTATGGGCGTTCATGTACTGGATTGCACCTCGTTTCGAAGAACCCTGGCTCGCGCAGCAATACGGCGACGCCTTTCGAGCCTACAAGGTGCGCACGCCGCGTTTTCTATAAGTCTGTGTCTACCAGTGATTCACGAGCCGTGTCTGCGTCTGCGCCAGGCAATCAGAGTACGCCGCGTTTTGATGAACAGAAGGATCAGTCCGGAGAAGGCAACAAACAGCGCGGCCCCCGCGGCTGTGATCAGGAGAGGGTGATTGAAGTCTTCGCCGTCATCATAATCCATAATATGTAGTCGCCAGAAGAAATCATAGAACCGCCATGTCGATGAGCGGCGGGCACGCACTTCGGCGGTCGCCGGATCAATATAAAGCGTCGTCGCGTCGCTATCGGTGAAAGTAACTTGCCAGACTGGACCTGGCCGACCGTATTCGCCGGGCGGATTTTCGATATTCTCGATTCTGTCCAACGCTCCGGAACCAGAATAATCCGATATGGCAATTTCAATGGCTAACTGCTCACTGACGGGCCCGAGGGAGAAGCCGGATTTCGCGTCAACGACATATGAGGCGCCGTCAGCGCTTTTAAGGCGCCAGACTGGCGTGCTGATCACCTGGCCAAGGGATGCATCTGACAGCTTCGCGATGCCGACGCTGTCGGCCGCGTCAGAGAGTGAGATCAAGTCCGATGGATCCATTACCAGCAATTCGGTGGCGGCAATTTTGTGTTCGCCGCGCACCTTTTCGATCGGAATGAAACTCATGACGACGCCACCAGAAACCCATAGTAGGATTTGCAGGCCGACGACCAAGGCGACCCATTTATGTATTCGCACGGCCCATCTGAGTACGCCCATGGCTCATCCTCCCGTCACTAAGCCTAGTGATCCATCATGCTACCGAGACAATCAGCGCCATCGCTGCGCATGTCACAGATGGCGGTGATACGGTAGGATTTGTCGCGGCCCTTCTTGACCATGAATGCGACCTCGTCGCCTTCTGCAAAGCTAGACACGTCGACACCGTCCAAAATGTCAAAACCCATCGTCATGGCGCCCATGCCGATCCCGTCAATGGGGCCGTGGTCGATGGTCAGAAAATCGCTCTGGCTGCCAACAGACTTAATTACGCCGGTGGCATGACCCATGTTTCCGCCGTTCATGTCATGTCCGGTATGATCCATCGTTTCGACGGCGGGCATTTCAGATGAGGCAGCGGGTTGGCTGACTTTCGCGGGTGCGGGCTCCTGCGAACCATCGCAAGCAGTAAGGGAAAGTGCAAAAACCGCTGCGGTCAAAAATGAAGTCTTAGTCATGAGATTGTTTCTCCGTGTGGTGTGGGTGGGGTCGTGGGCACGTTGTTGATCTTCAGTTCGTCGCGCGCCGAAAAGGTTCGACCGACCCAGATGTAATAGATCGCCGGGATGACGATCAGGGTCAGCAAGAGTGTTGAGAGCATGCCACCAAGCATTGGCAGAGCGATCCGGCGCATTACGTCGGCGCCAAGGCCATCGGTTACAAATACAGGGGCCAGGCCAACCAGAATGGTGAGTACGGTCATTAGTTTTGGACGCACCCGCAATACTGCGCCGTGGCTGATTGCCTGGAACAGCTCAGCTTTGTTTGTGGGCTTTTCTTCACGAACTTGCCCATCAATGTAGAGCAGCATGATCACGGCCGTTTCAACCGCGATCCCACCGAGAGCGATGAATCCGACGGCCACTGCGACAGACAGATTATAGTCGGCAAGCCAGACAGCCCAGAGCCCACCAATCAAGCCAAAGGGCAAGGATAGCATGATCATTGCGGTTCGATCCAAGCGACCAAAATGCAGCATTAACAGTAGGAATATGAGAACAATGGCTGCCGGGATTGCGACCTGGAGGCGCGCATTGGCTTCTTCCATCTGCTCATACTGGCCAGCAAAATCGACCGCGTATCCAGGTGGTAGACTAATCGCATCGGCGACGACTTGGCGCGCTTCGGTGACATACCCCCCCATGTCTCGATCCGCGATATCGACGAACACCCACCCGGTAAGGCGGGCATTCTCCGAGCGGATCATTGGTGGACCTTCGGTGTAGGCGATGGTCGCAAGCTCTCCGAGGGGAATATGGGCTCCGGTTGGTGTGGGGACCAGGATGTTCTCGAGGTCGTCGGGGCTTTCCCGGAACGGACGATCATAGCGCAGAATGATGTTGTAGCGTTCGCGGCCTTCAACTGATTGCGACAAGCGCATACCGCCAAGTGCCGTTTTCACGACGGTTTGGAAGACGCCCATGTCAATGTTGCGCCGGGCCAGTTCTGCGCGGTCTGGTGTGATTTCCAGATATTTGCCGCCGAGCACGCGGTCGGCAAAGGCCGAGCGTGTTCCGGGCACATCAGACACGATGGTTTCAATGTCGCGCGCAATCCGTTCAATTTCGACCAAGCTATCGCCTGTCACCTTGATCCCGATTGGCGTACGCACGCCTGTTGACACCATGTCCATGCGAATTTTGATCGGATAACCCCAGGAATTGACGAGCCCCGGCATTTGCAGTTTGGCGTCAAGCTCTGCGGTAATGTCATCAACCGTCACGCCAGGTCGCCACTCGGTCTTTGGTTTAAGCTTAATCCAGGTCTCGATCATGGTGAGCGGCGCGGGATCGGTTGCGGTATCGGCGCGGCCCGCCTTGCCGAATGCACGTTCGACCTCTGGCACGGTCATGATCGCGCGGTTTGTCTGGCCCAAGATTTCTCGCATCTTGGTGGAGGAAACACCGGGCAGGGTGGTGGGCATATACAGAAGTTCGCCTTCATACAGCGCCGGCATAAACTCCGATCCAAGACGCTGGGCCGGAATGATGACGGTGGCTGTCAGGGCGAACGCAATCGCGATTGTCACCCATTTAAATCGCAGCGCCGCATGCAGGATGGGTTTGTACAACCAGACAAAGAAAGCGTTTAGCGGATTTGCCTCTTCTGGGCGAAACTTACCGCGCATCAAATAGAGCATCAGAATCGGCACCAGCGTGACCGAAAGAATTGCAGCAAATGCCATGGCGTAAGTTTTGGTGAATGCGAGCGGGCTGAACAGGCGGTAGCTCTCGCCGGTTAGCGCGAAGACGGGCAAGAATGAGACAGTGATGATCAGCAGCGAAAAGAAGATGCCGGGGCCAACTTCCTGGGCTGCTGCGATAAGGGTGGCACGGCGCTCGGCGGCGCTTGGCTTATCGCCCAGACCCGCGAGTTTCCGGCTGGCATTTTCTACAAGCACAATGGACGCATCAACCATCGCGCCAATCGCAATGGCAATTCCGCCAAGGCTCATAATATTGGCTGTCACGCCTTGAAATGACATGATCAGGAAAGCGCCCAGGACGCCGAGCGGCAGTGTGATGATCGCCACGAGGGACGAACGCACATGGAGTAAGAAAATCAGGATGACCAGAGCTACGGCCAGACCTTCTTCTAATAGTTTCTCCCGCAAGTACTCGACGGCGCCTTCAATCAGCGGTGCACGATCATAGACCGTGACAATCTCAACGCCCTCGGGCAAACCCCGCTGCAACTCTACGAGTTTGTCCTTCACGCGCTCAATCACAGTCAGCGCGTTCTCGCCATCGCGCATGATGACAATTCCGGCGACCGTTTCGCCTTCACCATTCAGTTCGACGACACCGCGGCGAAGCGCGGGACCTTCCACTATTCGGGCTACTGCAGACAAAAGCACAGGCGTACCGTCGGATGCATAGAGCACGACTTGTTCAAGATCTGATTTCTCATCGACATAGCCAGATGAGCGGATTACGAACTCGCTTTCACCTTGTTCCAGAACGCGTCCGCCAACCTCACTGGAGGCGGCTTTGACCGCTTCTGAGACACGGCGAAGTGGAATATCATAAGAGCGTAGCAGGTTGGGATCGACCAGCACTTGATATTCGCGCACAAACCCGCCGACGGAAGCGACTTCCGACACACCCTCGACACCTGCGAGTTCCAGTTTCAGAAACCAGTCCTGCAGCGAGCGAAGCTCTGCGAGATCGGTGCCGCCCGTTTTGTCGACTAGGGCATATTGATAAACCCAACCCACGCCGGTGGCATCTGGGCCGAGCTGCGGAACTGCGCCATCGGGTAATGTGGTGCCGAGACGTGAGAGCGCTTCGAGCACACGGGAGCGGGCCCAATAGAGGTCAACGTCATCCTCGAAGATGACATAGACAAAGCTGGTACCGAACATTGACGACCCACGAACATCCTTTGTTCTGGGTAGACCAAGGAGATTGGTCGAGAGGGGGTAGGTGACCAAGTCTTCGACGATTTGCGGGCTCTGGCCCGGAAAGTCAGTGCGGATAATCACCTGTGTGTCGGTCAGGTCAGGCACCGCGTCGAGCGGTGTCCGCTCGACAGCCATCCAACCTGCAACGGCGAGGGCCGCACAAAGCACCAGGACAATCAGTTGATTAGAAATCGACCACGAAATCAGTTTCGCAATCGCCGATTTGGACGGGTCGCGACCCGTCAGGTTCTGAGATGTGTTATCTGACATGACCGCGCCCTATCTGTGATCTGCGTGCGGATCGACGGGGTCGGTTTTTACATCGTCCATATCGAGACCCGCCATGGGATCGGGCCATTCCACGACCTGCGCTTCAGCGTCGCTGTAGGGATTACGCATGTCGCCGCCTTCTTGAAGCCAAAGCTTGTTGGTCGCGGTCTCGCGGTAAAGCATGAGACCGTTATCGCGGTAGTGAATTGGCGCGCCGTCTACGAGCCAAGGTTCCAGCGCAGAAGTTAGGCGCGCGAGATCTTCGGATAAGGCGATGCCCTCGCCTGTGGTTTTTGCTGAGCGAAGGGCTATCTCAGCGGCATCAAGGATCGACACCAGTTTGGTATTTGCAAACCGTACTTTCAGTGCCTCACCGGCACTTAGCGCCGGATCCACGAAATAGGGATCAATCTTGTAGCCATCTGTCAGCGCTTCATGAAAGTAGAGCGCCATGTCTGTCAGGTGGTCAATCTCGGCGAGGGTCGTTGCGTCCACCGGCAATTGGGCAAGCGGCGTATCCAGTCCAGCCGTCATCGCAATTGGCGCCTGAAGCTTGGATAGGCCTTCGCGCAGATTGACTTCGCTATCGAGCATGAATTGACCACTGGCGACAACTTGCTCGCCCGGTAGCAATCCGGAGACGATTTCTGTCAGGCCATTTGCGCTTATACCTGTCTGAACTGTACGGCCTGCAAATCGGCCATCGCCGAGCGCCAGGATGACGTGTGACCCACGGCTGTCGCGCAACACAGCTTCCGTCGGAATGGCAAGGCGAGGCTCGCCGCCAAGATCAAGAGAAATATCTGCATAGGCGCCGGGCCGTAAATATCCCGCCGCATTATCTACTTCAATCCGGACCTCACCAGTTCGGGTCTTTGGATCAATGGTAGGATAAATGTAGTTGATACGGCCTTCAGCAGGCGCGCCGGGCGCGCTGGGAAAATCGAGCCTGACCGGCATGCCGGTATCGACGACCGCAAGACTGTCTTCTGGGATCCGTGCAATTATCCAGACCCCAGCATAGGATTGCAGACGCAAGATCGGCGTGCCGGCTTTGATATAATCACCCTCTCGAACTTGCAGCGATGCGACGGTGCCGCCAGACTCGGCGTAGACGGGAACACGCTCGATGACGCTTTTGGTCTCGGTGAGGCGATTGATCGCTGTATTCTGCATCCCAAGAGATCGCAGCCGCTGCTTGACGGCGTCGACCCTGTTTTGATTGCCGATCGTCAGGGAATTGAGGTAGTCTTTCTGTGCGGCAATCAGGGCCGGACTGTAGACTCTGTAGAGCAGGGACCCGGGCCGAACAGTATCTCCTTCTGCCCGAACACGAAGGTCTTCGATCCACCCTTCGAGGCGTGAGGCGGCAACATTCTCAAGTCGTTCATTCGTTTCGACGGTCCCGAATGCGCGCAGGGAACGGCCAAAATCGGCAATCTCGGCCGGAGCTATGCGCACGCCCATCGTCTGAATCATTTCTGGAGCGACTGCGATTGATCCAGGAACTGCATTTTGGTCGGCGTAGACAGGAATGTAATCCATTCCCATGGAGTCTTTCTTGGGAACCGGCGACGTGTCAGCCTTACCCATAGGATGCTTGTAGTACAGTATTTCATTTGTCGTAGCGCCGCCGCTAGTGCCAGAGGTTGAGACTGCGGGGACAAGATCCATGCCGCAAATCGGACATGACCCGTCAGGATCGGTGGCGATGTAGTGGGGGTGCATCGGGCAAGTGTATTGCTGTGATGCTTCTGCATTAACCGATTGTGGTCCAGCTGCGCTGGAGCTCGGTGAAACTGCGCTCTCGCTGCATGCCGTTACAAGCAATGCGAGGGCGGACGTTGTCAGAATTAAAGCCTGTTTCATAGTGTCACCAAAAGAGCATTCATACGGGCCGTCGCTGTGGCCAAACGGGCCTGTTCAGCGGCGATGTCGGAGCGAAGTTTCAGGATGGCGATATCGCCATCAATGATCGGCGCGTAGTCGCCAACGCCGGACTCGTAGACCGTCAGTTGAGCCGCCATTTCGTCTTCGATCGCCGTGATCTTTTGAGACAAGACCATGACGTTCGCTTCCGCGGTTTGGCGCATAGAGCGGTATGTCGAGTATTGCGCTGCGGCGGTCCTGGCGGCGGCCATATAATTGGCGTGAGCTGCCGCACGTTCTGCTTTCGCCGCCCGCAATCGAGGCTCCTGGCTTTTGTTTGCCCAGAACGGAACGGTCACGGTGACCATGCCAGAGACCCAGTCATCACCCGCAAAGTTTACGCCCGACTCTCTCTGCTGGTAAGTCAGTTGCGCGCCCCATTCCGGTTTCCAGGCGGCCTTGGCTTCATCAATTCCGCGATCCCGAACCGTGATTGCTGCATCTGCCACGCGGGTTGCATGAAAGGCCATGGCGTCACCCGACCAATCGAGCGGTGCGAGAGGCGGTGGCTCTATCGCTGGAACATTTCCAAGTAGGTCAATCAGACGAGCATCAATCTGTGCAACCTGACCCTCAAGTTCAACCAGCGTCCTAGCGAGTTCAGCGCGTTCACCTTCAATTTCTGCGAGCCGAAATAGCGCGGGTCGGCCGGCATCGATTTCTGATTCCGCGACCTGGGTGAGCTCATCATATTTGGAGCTGCGTTCTTCGGCCAGTGCGCGCTGAACGTCGATGCGTTGTTTTTCGTGGAGTAATGCGATCAACTCGCCGCGTAGCGCGGCATAGCGCAGCTCTTGCATTTCTCGGGTTTGATTCGCGCGGGCCAGCGCCTCGCCAGCGCGAGCGTCTCGGCCAGCTTGGCTGGGAAACTTTTGCTGAATGCCAACCGCCTTATTGGTAGGCAGAAAATCACTGAACGAGGGATCGAAGATCGGAAAATTATTGATCCCGACAGAAATGACAGGATCCGGCAACGCCGTTGCGGCCGTCGCCCGTTCTCGGCTGGCCTCTGCCTGAAAAGTCATGACCTGAAGGCTAGGGTGATTGCGCAGCGCATATTCCAGTTCAGGAAAGCTTTGCGCCTGCGCGGTGGCACTCATCGCGGCGGATATCCCGCCTATGGCCAGGATGGAAAGAGATCGAAACATGGGATGTTTCCTGTTTTCTGAGGACGGACGAATTCAAACCGCGCTGTTCATTTGAAGAGCACGTTCATTGATGTCGTCCTGATCAGATCAGGAAGCGTTGTTTCAAAGTAATAGGGGTGTCGGGAACGACCGATGCACCATGCGGTGGCCCAGTGGTGCGCACGATCCGCGGCGCCTCAAAACCAGTCCATTGATCGCCCTGAATGAGCGTCAATTGAAGATCATGAACTGATGCAAGAGCTTCAGAGTGATCAGCCGCCTCGGCTTGCAACATCGCTGTGGCACAATCGGCGCAGCCGGGGCAATCTGACATATCAGTATGGGATACAGGCTCCGATGCGGCGGTCTCGGTTTCACCATGACAAGGCAGTGTGTCGGTGTGGTGGGTCTCGGCGCTGGCCTCGATAGGGTGGTTCAAGCAGCACGCCATGACGGGACTTGCTGCAAAAACTGCAACAGCCAGGATCATGAAAAGACGTGCAAGCAAACTCATAAACAACCAAGTATCCTAATCTGAACGAAACATCAATACCCTCATGGGGTATTTGAGGCGAGCTACTTTTTGCGGCCGCCGAGCACAGCGACGAGTTCTTCAACCTTTTCCCGGCGTGCATCAATGTCGTCAGCCGTCAGTGCGTGCTCGACGCATGTTTCGAGGTGATCATCAAGCACGACCTTTTCGAGACCAGATAAAGCCGCTTTAACCGCCTGCACCTGGCGAACCACGTCAATGCAATAGCGGTCTTCAGCAATCATTTTGGATACGCCGCGAACTTGCCCTTCAATGCGAGCAAGGCGTTTGGTCGCTGCGTCTTTAGTTTCAGTTCTCATAACTTTATACCCTCTACTGGGTATATCATATGGTCATAATGTTGATGAAGAACTACCCCTAATACGACAATTTGTGCTAAGAACCCCCGCCACCCCTATCATTGTGAATGTTGTGGCTCCTTGTCGTGTCTCAGTTTTGAACCAGCGGTGATGCTGGTGAACTAATTTGTCTCTTTTCGTCTCAGGTATGCGAGTGCCGATGATCAGCCGCCTCTGTTGCGCGGACTTTGCTAAGGTAGAACGCCTCAAAGCCGAATATTGCGGCCATAGAACCAAATGCGATCACAACGATGATGGGATCAGCGTTGGCCTTGATAAACAAGAAAGCGCCAAGCGCGATGAGGTCGAATAGTATGGCTGTGATGAGGACCCAAGCGCGTGCCCCAACATCTTCGCGCAGATAGCGCAGCACGCCGTAATGGATGATGATGTCCATCACAAGATAATAGATCGCCCCAAGTGACGCGATCCGTCCGAGATCAAAAAACGCTGCAAGGAAAGCGGCGATGACGACCGTGTAGACCAGCGTATGTTTCTGGATGCCGCCGGGCATACCAAAGTGTTTGTGCGGAATGAGGTTCATATTCGTCAGCATGGCGAGCATGCGAGAGACGGCAAATACGCTGGCGAGCAGTCCCGACGCGGTCGCAATGATGGCGATAATGACCGTGAATCCGACACCGAGATCGCCAAAAGCGGGCCGTGATGCTTCTGCAAGAGAGAAGTCCTTGGCTGCGATGATGTCTTCGAGAGACAGCGATGAGCCAACAGCCAAAGCGACGGCTATATAAACAATGAGGCAGATGCCGAGTGACCAGATAATGGCGCGGCCAACATTCTTATTGGGGTTCTGAACTTCGTCGCCGCTATTGGTAATGGTGGTAAATCCCTTGAATGCCAGGATGGCGAGGGCGACGCCTGCCATAAATCCAGCGGGTGTGGTTTGATTGCCCGGCGTGCTGCTGGTTGCCTCAAACGACAGGCCTGAGGCCCAAAGGGCAGCGCCTGCAAAGACCAGAATGCCGCCAACTTTCAAAATTGCGGCAACTTTGGAGACGCCGCCAATAATCTTGTTACCCGAAATATTGATAATAAAGGCAAAGGCAATCAGGGCGACGGCGAGGACGGGGACGAGTACGCTGTCTTTGCCAACATCGAAGAGTTGCAGCGTGTAAGCTCCGAATGTGCGTGCGACGAGACTTTCATTGATAATCATCGACATCGTCATCAACAGCGCGCTGGCCGCAGCGATCGTGGTCGGTCCGTAAGCTTTCTGCAGGATCATGGCGATCCCGCCAGCTGATGGGTATTTGTTCGACATCTTGATGTAGGTGTACGCGCTAAACCCGCTAATGGCGGCCGCAATCAGGAAGGCCAGCGGAAAGGCAGGACCTGAAAACAGCGCGACCTGGCCCGTGAGGGCAAAAATGCCGGCACCGATCATGACACCGGTTCCCATGGCGACAGCCCCTGCGAGGCTCAAGGAGCCTTTCTGGTAGGTGTCAGATTTCATTGTGTTGGCGCCTGTTCAACTTGGAAATTAGAGTTTGACCGTTCGCAAACGCAGAGCATTGGCGATAACTGATACTGAGCTGAGGCTCATCGCGGCCGCCGCGATAATCGGGCTGAGTAGAAGCCCGAAAAACGGGTAGAGGATGCCAGCTGCAACCGGAACGCCGAGCGAGTTGTAGACGAATGCGAAGAACAAATTCTGCCGGATATTTCCCATTGTCGCGTGGCTGAGATGCTGCGCGCGTGCGACGCCGCGCAGATCACCCTTCACGAGCGTAACGCTGGCACTTTCCATGGCGACATCTGTGCCAGTACCCATCGCGATCCCAACGTCGGCCTGTGCGAGTGCTGGCGCGTCATTGATGCCATCGCCGCACATTGCGACGACCGCCCCCGTGCTCTGCAATTCCCGAATGATGCGGTTCTTGTCTTCGGGAGAGACATCTGCATGGATCTCATCAATCCCGATCTGGCGGGCGACGGCTTCTGCCGTGGCCTTGCTGTCGCCCGTCAACATCACAACTTTCATTCCGGCTTTGTGCAGTGCCTCAATCGCGTCAGGGGTCGTCTCCTTGATCGGATCAGCGACGCCAATCAAACCAGCAGGCTTGCCGTCGAGCGCTACGAACATAACCGTTTGCCCGTCCCGGCGATATGTTTCGGCTCGGGCTTGAAGTGCTTGGTCGAGCGCGCCGACGCGCCGCATCATTTTAGCATTGCCTATCGCGAGCAATCTGCCATTCACGTGGCCCTGCGCACCTTCGCCAGTGACAGACTCAAAATCAGACGCATCCAGTCGTGTTGCACCGCGTTCTTGCGCACCCGTGACGATGGCCTGCGCCAAAGGATGCTCGCTGCCACGTTCAATCGCAGCGGCAAATGATAGAAAGTCGGTTTCGCTAAGCGCCTCAACCGGTTCGACAGTGACCAGCCGCGGTTTGCCCTCCGTCAGAGTCCCGGTCTTGTCGACCACGATTGTGTCGACTTTTTCAAATGTCTCGAGCGCCTCGGCATTCTTGATCAATATGCCAGATTGGGCACCCTTGCCGGTCGCGACCATGATCGACATCGGCGTTGCCAAACCAAGCGCGCACGGGCAGGCGATAATCAGCACAGCAACGGCGTTGACGATGGCGAAAGCCATCGCTGGATCTGGCCCGAACACCGACCAGACGATAAAGGTCGCCAGTGCTATCACGACGACGACTGGCACGAACAGACCTGCGACGGTATCTGCCAATTTCTGAATAGGTGCGCGGGAGCGTTGTGCTTCGGCGACCATGCGGACAATTTGGGACAAGGTCGTGTCGTCGCCGACCCGTGTTGCTGCCATGATGAGTGATCCGGTGCCATTGACGGTGCCACCGGTCACAGGGTCACCCGTTGTCTTCTCAACAGGAATGGGTTCGCCAGAAATCATCGACTCGTCGACATTTGACCGCCCTTCAACCACATCACCATCTACGGGAACCTTCTCACCCGGACGCACGCGCAAACGGTCTCCGGTGTTGACGTGATCGATTGAGACCTCTTCTTCTCCGCCGTCTGCTAGTATCCGCACGGCAGTTGGCGGGGTCAGTTCCAGAAGCGCGCGGATTGCGCCTGAGGTTGCGCTGCGGGCGCGCAATTCAAGAACTTGCCCCAGCAAGACGAGGGTTGTGATAACGGCGGCGGCTTCATAGTAGACCGCGACGTCGCCTGCTTCATTGCGAAACGCGAGTGGAAAGATGCCGGGCATCGCGGTTGCGACGAGCGAGAAGACGAACGCGACGCCTACTCCTAGCGCAATCAGTGTGAACATGTTGAGGTTCATGGTG
>SPJK01105815.1_pt1 | contig 15198 bp, 15 predicted proteins | sample 3741771 | NCBI WGS metagenome assembly SPJK01 (sample SAMN10925997, study PRJNA522277) | cold seep metagenome | isolation source: Elba SIP-enriched marine methane seep metagenome, extraction at timepoint T2 | place: Italy: coast of Elba, Mediterranean Sea | reverse complement strand
TGCCGTCGTTTGCCCGCAATATGTCGCCACGCCACTGCTGGACATGGACGACGATACGCCGACGGGAGGCTCGCTCCTATCAGCCAGCGATGTCGCTGATTGCTTAATGAGCGCGCTGGAAGAGGGAACATTCCTAGTCTTGCCTCATGAACAGGTCAAAGAATATGCCGTCGCGCGCGCCGCTGCTCCGGATCAGTGGCTCGGTGGGATGCGGGCGTTGAGGCGAAAATTCATACGAGAAACTGGGTCTGCTGATCTACGTGAGATGCACAAATTCGTTTAGTCGGCCTTGTTCGAACAGTGCGCGTCGAAAGTAACTGAGAACCCGAGCTGCAATCGCACCGCTCGCGGCGTTGACTCCAAAAGCTTTAAGCGGCCTGCCCGGATGCCTGAGCCTCAAGCGCCTGTTTTGACAGGTCGAACAGCGCTCTGACTTCACTTACATCAACCGCACTTGTGTCGCCCGCAGCGGCGGCGCTTTCGCCTGCCTGACAAAGCGCAGCAAACTCCGCGAATCCTAGATTCAAAGCGCTGCCTTTCAAGAAGTGCATGTCTTCTTCTAACTGTGCAACGTCTGAGGTCGGGTCCAACCGCTCAAGACAATCCGAAACTTCGCTAAAAAACAGCTCCAAAACTTCGTCGAAATCCTCTTCGCCGACTTCGTCTTTCAGCTCTTCCACACGCGACCAATCAATCATGAGAGTTCCATTCTCGACTCATTGAGTCTTGTTCTAGGCTTTGAACGTCAAAAAAGCCTTAAACAGGACCAGCGTAGGTGTGCTCGGAGCCGGGCTCCCTTTCATGCTTCATTAGCATCTCTGATTTACTGAAGAGTCAGAGGGTTAAACCGTGCAAATTCGAAAACAAAATGATGACTATGCCGAGTTGGGACGCGAGATGCCTTTGCAAGTGCTGATCGTTGACGACAGTCGGCTGCAAAGACGGATTTTGTCCGCGTCGCTGTCCAAGCTCGGATATGTCGTGCGCGAATGCGAATCCGGCGTTGACGCGTTGGAGGCTTGCCGGGACGTGATGCCGGACCTGGTGTTGAGCGACTGGATGATGCCGGGCATGGACGGGTTGGAGTTCTGCCAACACTTCAAAGCCATGGAGCGAGAAGGGTATGGGTACTTTATCCTGCTGACATCAAAGAGCGCCAAAGACGAGGTCGCAGCGGGACTTGAAAATGGGGCCGATGATTTTCTGACAAAACCTGTCAACGGCCACGAACTGCGCGCACGACTTGCGGCGGGGGAACGCATCATACGCATGCAGCAGGAGTTGTCGGAGAAAAACCGTGTCGTATCTTCGACATTGCGCGAGCTGCAGGATGTACATGAGTCACTCAATTCTGACCTCATCGAAGCAAAGAAACTGCAACAATCCCTCGTGCGCGAAAAACAAAAGGATATTTCCGGAACGTCCCTGTCCTTTTTGCTCAGATCGTCGGGCCATGTGGGAGGCGATCTTGTCGGATACTATCCGGTCTCGGACACGAAAGTTTGTGTCTTCGCAATTGATGTCTCTGGCCATGGGATTAGCTCTGCCCTCATCACCGCGCGCCTCGCAGGGCATCTGACTTCGCCGTCAGCGGATCACAACCTTGGCCTTTTCGAGGATGCCGAAGGCGTTGTTCATGCACGTGAGCCAGCCGATGTTGTCGCCGACTTGAACCGTGTTGTTCTGGAAGAAATGGATACGGATCACTACTTCACGATCCTTTTGGCTGTTGTCGACCTGGACACGGGTAACGTGTCCGTCTGTCAGGCCGGGCACCCGTATCCTCTCATCCAGCGAAAAAACGGAGACATTATACAAGACGGATCAGGCGGTCTTCCGGTCGGTCTATTTGATGAAGCCGAGTTCGAGCAGTTTGAGCTTCACCTTAATAAGGGAGATCGGTTGATCTTGTCGTCTGACGGGATCACCGAATGCCCCGGCGCAGATGGCGGAATGCTCGAAGAAGAGGGTTTCGCAGATATGATGCGAGAATTGCATCATCTTCGCGGGCAAGACATGCTCGAAATGTTAATGTGGACCCTAGCCGATTTTGCGGGAGATGGCGGGTTTCCCGATGATGTGTCCGCAGCGGTGATAGAATTTGGAACAGCCCAACTCACACAAGCCGATCAAGCTTAAAACCTAGCAGATGACAATCCTCCCAAACCAAAAAAACAATAGACAAAAGCACATCATGCTCCGCACGCTAGCTAAGTTTAGTCTGCCGCGATGTTGAGAAAATGCCGATCTCCGGGATTGGCAACGATGTCGCGCGCGGCAACTAGAGATGTCCAAACAACTGAATGCATTGGCTCCAGTGGATCACAAACCTGAAAACAAGGTCGGGCCGTGTAAATGTGGCAGATCTTTTCGGCGAACATGTCGTAGTCCGGCATGAACACGAAACGTCTGAACATACCGACACGCCTGATCTGCGAAATGCGCCACCCGGTTTCTTCAAGCACTTCGCGTTGCAATGCTTGCCTCGGCGTTTCTCCGGGATCAATCCCACCACCCGGAATTTGAAATTCCGGATCCGGCCCATCTTGAAAGGTTAGCAGCACCTGATCGCCTGCCTGCAAAATTGCATAGGCGCCGGGCCGCCGCACATAGTCCTGTCCCGTTTTGGGCGCCAAACCAAACAATCGCATGTTAATTCCCTTTGGAGCGAGACTTGTCGTGCCTATATTCCCGCGATATGCCAAGCGCGCGCTTCTAAGGAAACCCCATGCTTTCACTTGAAACCCTCACGTGGGATGATTCAGTCCTGCCCTTCCAACTCGACGTGTCCGATATTCGGGGCCGGGTCGCACGGCTAGACGGTGTGCTTGATGGAGTTCTCAAACAGCATGATTATCCACCTGCTGTTGAAGCATTGATTGCGGAGATGACAGTGCTGACCGCGTTGATTGGTCAAACTATTAAGCTGCGGTGGAAGCTGTCGCTTCAGGTGCAAAGCAAAGGTGCAGTGCGCATGATCGCGACCGATTACTATGGTCCGACCGAAGATGGCCAACCTGCCCGGCTGCGTGCCTATGCGAGTTTTGATCGGGATCGGATCACGGACGAGGCGCCGTTTGATCAAATTGGCGAGGGGTATTTCGCAATTTTGATTGATCAGGGCAACGACATGACGCCGTATCAGGGCATCACGCCTCTTGCGGGCGAGTCCTTGTCGTCCTGCGCAGAATCCTATTTTGCGCAATCAGAGCAAATCCCGACGCGCTTCGCGCTTAGCTTTGGACAGTCAACCGAAGGGGACGGATCAGAGCATTGGCGCGCGGGCGGTATCATGCTGCAACATATGCCTAAGGCCTCGCCTCATGTGAGCGGTGGTGCCAGCGGCGAGGGTGGCGTGCTGACCGCGCAAGATGTCGCCGGCGAGGGTGACGTTGCCGAAAACTGGTCTCGTGTGAATATTTTGCTCGATACGGTTGAGGATCTGGAATTAATCGGTCCGCGGGTGACGCCAGACTCGCTGCTGCTTAAATTGTTCCATGAAGAAGCGCCGCGTGTGTATGACGGCCAGCCCATTCGTTTTGGGTGTACGTGTTCAGAAGATCGTGTTCGCCAAAGTCTGTCAATTTACTCGGCGCGTGATATTGAGACCATGTTAACCGATGACGGGCGGGTGACGGCGGATTGCCAGTTCTGCGGTGCGCATTATGATTTAGACCCGAAAACAGTAGGTTTCGAGGCGGATGACAGGCCAGATTGACGATATCAAACACTGGTTGAACGCTGATGCGCGCCCCTCTTCCGACTACGATCTAAATCCCGATGTTGTTCTACCCGAGGGCCGTAAAATCCGGCCCGCCGCAGTTCTTGTGCCCTTGATTGAGCGCAAAGGTGCGCTGCAGGTGATCCTAACCAAGCGCTCCAGCGCGCTGAAACATCATCCGGGGCAAATTGCGTTTCCGGGCGGCAAACAGGATGAAAGTGATTTGTCCCTCGAGGCTGCCGCGTTGCGTGAGGCTTATGAGGAAATCGCGTTGCCGCCTGACAGCGTGGGCATTCTCGGCACGCTGCCAAACCATGAAACAGTCACGGGGTTCGGCGTAACGCCTGTCGTTGGCCATATTTTGGAGCCGTTTCAAGCATTCCCGGGGCCGGGCGAAGTGGATGAAATCTTTCATGTACCTCTGAGCTACCTAAGTGATACCGCCAACTTTCAGGTGCAATCGCGGCGATGGCGCGGGACCCGGCGTGCCTATTACACCGTGCCCTTTGGTCCGTATTATATTTGGGGCGCAACGGCTCGCATTCTGAAGGGCTTGGCAGATCGGCGCGGGTCGTGACCTTGGACGGCACGGCTCTGGAGGTTCCATGGCGTACGGATCCGAACGCTCAACGTCTATGCACAGCGTTTGAAGACGCCGGGTTTGAAATCTACTTTGTCGGCGGTTGCGTGCGAAATGCCTGTCTCGGTGTGCCTGTCACGGATGTGGATATGACCACAAATGCCACACCCGATGAGATGCTCGCGCTGGGCAAAGCGGAGCAGCTCCACGCCATTCCCACGGGCTATGACCACGGAACGATTACCTTTGTTTTGGACAAAACCCCCTTCGAAGTGACGACTTTCCGCGCGGATGTGGACACAGATGGGCGGCACGCGACGGTGCGGTTTTCGCAGTCTATCGAGGAAGATGCGGCGCGCCGGGATTTCACGATGAACGCGCTCTATGCGGATCGGCACGGGGTCGTCCGTGATCCTTTGAGCGGCATGGGTGATCTGAAGGCGCGGCGCGTGCGGTTCATTGGGTCGGCAGGGCGGCGCGTTGCCGAAGATCATCTGCGCAGTCTGCGTTATTTCCGCTTTTTCGCGGCCTATGGGGATCAGAGTGAAGGGTTCGATCCCGAAGCCTTGGACGCAATCGCTACCCATTTGGACGGGTTGGCCTTGCTCTCCAAAGAGCGGATCACCCAAGAGCTATTGAAACTCCTGAAGCTGCCTGAGCCTGTCATGGCCATCGCCGGGATGCGTCAGTGCGGCGTGTTAGGTCAGATCCTTGAAGGTGCAGATGATACCGGCCTCGGTCCGCTGGTGCATTGGGAGCAAAGCCAGGTTGTAGAGCCCAATCCCATTGAGCGGTTGGCGGCGCTGGGCGGGTGGAGTGTGGGGTCATTGAAGCTGTCAAAGGCCCAAAACCGCTTGTTAGAGACCTATCGCAACGAGATTGGCTCGATGCGCGGATTGGCCGAACTGGCCTATCGGCTTGGGGCGGACACAGCGCGGGCGATTGCCCGACTGCGCGCGGCGCTTTTGGAGATGCCGCTCACCGATACGCAGGACACGGACATTGCAGTGGGGGCCTCAGTGAATTTCCCGGTGAAGGCGGCGGACTTGCAGCCGGAGTTCGAGGGTCGCGCACTTGGCCAACAGCTCAAGGAGCTGGAAGCGCACTGGATCGCGTCAAACTTCACGCTCACGAAAGAAGACCTCCTCTCGTGATTGAGGCCAACCTTCCGCTCTACGCATTCGTCTTTATTGGTCTATTCTCCCCCGGCCCCAACATCGTTCTGCTCACAGCTTCCGGCGCACGGTTTGGGGTCCGCGCAACCTTGCCGCATCTGCTGGGCGTTGCGCTGGGCGTTGGCGTTATTGCTGGAGTTGTGGCGCTGGGTCTCGGCGCTTTGCTCCTTGCAACGCCTGCCCTTTTATTGGCGCTTAAGGTCATCGCAGCGGCTTGGATTCTGCGGATGGCGTGGGGTCTGTGGTGGTCGAACCCCGGCAAGGCCAATGAGCGGGATCGCCCTATGCGATTTCTTGATGCGGTGCTCTTTCAATGGGTGAATCCGAAACTCTGGGCTGTGGCCTTGTCCGCCGTAACGCTCCATTCCGTCGGTCTGCCGCCCGTCTTGGACGCGGTGCGTCACGCTACCGCATTTTCCGGGATTAATCTGGGCATTTGCCTCTTTTGGACCTTCGCAGGCACGCTTCTGGCTCAATTGCTCACGTCACCTGTGGCTTGGATCGTTTTCACCCGCGTCATGGCCTTGGCCCTCGCGGGATTTTCTGTCATGTTGGCCCTCTAGGCCGCGCCGCGTTCCGACGTGACCTGCCTCCATCAGAGCTAACCCCATGTTTAGATATTTTGAATCCCTTGTGGAGCCGTACGCGTCTTACGAGGAGACCGATACGCCGCCCGACCGGCTCTGGCCGTTCCTGTGGGCCTATTCTCAGCCGTTCAAATTGGTGTTCGCGCTGACTGCCTTTATGTCCGTGGTCGTGGCTGCGGTCGAGATTTGGCTCATTGGCTATATGGGCCGTCTCGTCGATCTGCTTCAGGGGGAGCCGTCCGAGGTTTGGGCGCAGCATGGCACGGAGTTCAGTCTCGTCGTGCTCTTCATTCTTATCTTGCGTCCGGCCTTGCATGGGCTTGATGTGCTGCTCCTCAACAATGCGATTATTCCCAATTTCGGCACGCTTATTCGGTGGCGCGCGCATCGGCAGGTGCTGCGGCAATCCGTGGGGTGGTTCGAGAATGACTTCGCAGGCCGCATCGCCAATCGTATCATGCAGACGCCGCCGGCAGCGGGCGAGGCGATCTTTCAGATCTTCGACGCCCTCACCTTCTCGCTCGCCTATTTCGTTGGCGCTGCGGTTCTGTTGACCGGCTCGGATCCATGGCTGGTCTTGCCGCTGCTCATCTGGTTCTCGCTCTACGCGTGGTTGATCCTGTGGACGGTGCGCCGCGTCGGTCCCGCTGCGCAAGCTGCGGCAGATGCCCGTTCAGAAGTCACGGGCCGCGTCGTGGACGCCTATACCAACATTCATTCCGTGAAGATGTTCGCCGACACCAGCCGCGAGCATGAGTTTGCGCGGGAAGCCATCGAAGAGGCCCGCCGCACGTTTCAGGCCGAGAACCGCATCTTCACGACGATGGACGTCGCCCTTACAATCCTGAATGGCCTGCTCATTTGTTTTGTCGTTGGAGGTGCCATTTGGCTCTGGGGACTCGGTCTCGCCTCGGTTGGGGCGGTTGCGGCTGCGACCGCGTTGACATTGCGGCTCAACGCCATGACGGGCTGGATCATGTGGGCGCTTACATCCTTCTTCCGTGAACTTGGTGTCGTGGCCGAAGGGATGGAAACCATCGCCCAGCCCATCCAACTTGTGGACGCACCGGGGGCCAAGCCGCTGAACTTCGAGGCTGGTCGCATCACCGCCACCGGTCTGACGCATCACTACGGCAAAACAAGCGGCGGTCTTGATGCCATTGATCTAGACATGCCACCGGGCCAGAAAGTGGGTCTTGTTGGGCGGTCCGGCGCAGGCAAGTCCACCTTCGTCAAGTTGCTCTTGCGGTTCTATGACACCGATGGAGGCCGCATTGAGATTGACGGTCAGGACATCGCCCAAGTCACGCAGGACAGTTTGCGCGCGCAGATCGGCATGGTTCAGCAAGACAGCTCATTGCTGCACAGAAGCGTGCGCGACAACATCCGCTATGCGCGTCCGGACGCCACCGAAGACGAGGTGATCCGCGCGGCACAGCAGGCCCATGCGCATGAGTTCATTCTGGATCTTGAAGATGCACAAGGGCGCAAAGGCTACGACGCGCAGGTCGGCGAACGCGGCGTGAAGCTCTCCGGGGGCCAGCGCCAGCGGATCACCTTGGCGCGCGTCATTCTGAAAAACGCGCCGATCCTCTTGTTGGACGAGGCAACAAGCGCGCTCGACAGTGAGGTGGAGGCGGCGATTCAGGGCACGCTCACCGAGATGATGTCTGGCAAAACCGTGATCGCCATCGCCCACCGTCTGTCCACCATCGCTCAGATGGACCGGATTTTGGTGCTCGACCAAGGCCGCATCGTCGAAGACGGCAGTCACGACACGCTTTTGGAGCGGGGCGGCCTTTATGCTGAGTTCTGGGCGCGCCAATCCGGCGGTTTTCTAAATGCGGATGAGACAGATGCTGACCCGACTTGAAACCATGATCGACGCCTTCGCCCCCGCCAAAGGTGCGCCGCCGCAATCGCTTTGGGCCTTCCTGCGTTGGTGTCTCTCGGGCGCATGGCCTGCCCTCATCTTCGCCGCAGTGGTCAGCGCAATGGCCGGAGCGATGGAGGCCGGCACTGCGCTCATTCTGGGGGGCGTCGTTGATTCCGCCGTGGGCAATGGCCCGGAGCTGTTCTTCAGCACCACCAATCTCGCGCTCATCGGTGGAGCCATTGCCTTTTTCCTCGTCGCGCGTCCGATCCTGTTTGGCCTGTCCTCCGCCGCCAATTCCATCATCGTCGGCCCGAACGTCAATCCTCTGGTTCTCGCGCGGCTCAACCGTTGGACGCTCGGGCAATCCGTGGGCTTCTTTGATGACGACTTCGCAGGCCGCATCGCGCAGAAACAGATGCAAACCTCCCGCGCCGTGACCGATGTGGTGGTCGAGGTCATCAACGTTGTGACCTTCGCGCTGGCCTCTCTTCTCGGCAGCTTCGCTCTGCTGGGGGCGATTGATCCGCGCGTGGCGTTGCTTTTTGCGATCTGGCTCGTCGGATATTTTGCTCTGATCCGCTGGTTTCTGCCGCGCATTCGCAAGCTGGCCGCCGCCCGCGCGGCCTCGCGTGCGATGGTGTCGGGGCAGGTGGTGGACACGATCACCAACATTAAGACCGTGAAACTCTTTGCCCATGACGCGCATGAAGATGACGCCGCGTTGAAGGCGATGCAGAATTTCCGTGGTCACGCGTTGGAATTTGGCAAACTCTCCGCGCTCTTTCGTCTCTGTCTCATGACGCTCGCCGGGGCGCTGCCGGTTCTCCTGCTCGGGGCAACGCTCGTGCTTTGGCGCAACGGGTCGGCTTCGCCGGGAGACATCGTAGCCGCAGGGTCCGTGTCGATCCGATTGGCGCAGATGACTGGGTGGGTCAGTTTCACGCTCATGGGGATTTACGGCAATATCGGCGAGGTCGAGGATGGGATGAAAACCCTGACCCCGCGTGTGCGTGTGGAGGATGGCGCGGATGTGACGGAATTGGCGTTGCAGGGCGGCGAAGTGCGCTTTGACAACGTGTCTTTCCAATATGGCGCGGCGTTGGGCGGTGTGCAGAACCTCTCGCTGACGATCAAACCGGGCGAGAAAATCGGCATTGTTGGTGCATCAGGGGCCGGAAAATCCACGCTCGTGTCCTTGCTGTTGCGGCTCTTTGAGACGGCGCAGGGACGGATTTTGATCGACGGGACACCGATTGACGCGGTGAGTCAGACCAGCTTGCGCCATGCCATCGGCATGGTCACGCAGGACACCGCCATGTTCAACCGCTCCGCACGCGAGAACATTCTCTACGGACGTCACGAAGCCAGTGAGGCGGAAATGATTGCTGCGGCCGAAGCGGCTGAGGCGCATGGGTTCATTGCCAATCTGAGGGACGCAAAGGGGCGCGAAGGGTATGACGCCCATCTTGGCGAACGCGGTGTGAAACTCTCGGGCGGTCAACGTCAGCGCATCGCGCTGGCCCGCGCCATTTTGAAAGATGCGCCCATTCTGGTGCTCGATGAAGCAACGAGCGCGTTGGACAGTGAGGTGGAGGCTGCCATTCAGACCGCGTTGTCGCGGGCGATGGAAGGCAAAACCGTTCTGGCCATCGCGCACCGCCTGTCCACCATCTCCAAAATGGATCGCATCATTGTCCTGGAAGCGGGCCGTGTTGCCGAAGATGGCACCCATGCGCAGCTTTTGGCGCAGGATGGTCTTTATGCGCGTTATTGGAACCGTCAGTCTGGGGGCTTCATTGACGTGAAGACCGCAGCAGAATAATCGGCCTCTATGCAAGATTATGTGATTGAACGGCTGGGACATCATGGCGACGGGATCGCGCCCCACCCAAATGCAGGTCCGGTTTTTGTGCCGCGCACTCTTCCCGGCGAGCGTGTGACGGGGTCCCCGGATGGGGACCGTCTCACCGGTGTGAAAATTCTCGAGCCCTCCGAACACCGGGTCGCCGCGCCGTGCCGCCATGCGAAAAGCTGCGGCGGGTGCCAGTTGCAGCATGCCTCCGATGAGTTCGTTGAAGGGTGGAAACAGAGCGTAGTGCAAGCCGCTTTGACGGCGCAGGGGCTGGAGGCCGAGTTTCGACCGGTTGATACATCGCCCTCCGCCAGTCGCCGCCGAGCGACTTTCGCGCTGCGCCGCACCAAAAAAGGGGCGCTTTGGGGGTTTCATGGGCAGGCCAGTCACACTGTTGTGGCGACGCGGGGCTGTCAGCTCGTGCTGCCGGAACTGCTGGAAATTGACCCTATGATGCAGGATCTCGCCCAGACGGGCGGGTCGCGCAAAGGGGAGATGGCGGTCACCGTCACGAAATCCGAGGCCGGGCTGGATGTCTTCGTCACCGGTGGCAAGTCGCTGGATGATGCGTTGCGATTTGGATTGTCGGGATGTGTGGAGCGACACGGATTGGCGCGACTCACCTGGGACGACGAAGTCCTGGGGATGCGCGCACGGCCTGAACAACGGTTCGGGGATGCTTTCGTGACACCCCCCGCTGGGGCCTTCTTGCAAGCCACCGCGCAAGGCGAAGCTGCGTTGCTTCGTGCGGTTTTGGACGCGGCCGACGGCTTCGCGAAGGGCGTGGACCTTTTTGCAGGCTGCGGGACATTCACACTGCCGCTCGCAAAACGCGCTGAGATGCATGCGGTGGAAGGCGACCGGGCGATGACCGAGGCGCTCAACGAAGGGTGGCGCAATGCGGCAGGGCTGAAACATGTCTCAACCGAAGCGCGGGATCTCTTTCGCCGCCCTCTGTTGCCCGACGAGTTGAACAAGTTTGACGTCGCCGTTCTTGATCCGCCGCGCGCGGGAGCCGCTGCGCAGATTGGGGAGATTGTGACGTCGGATCTGACGCGGATCGCCTATGTGTCCTGCAATCCAGTCACCTTCGCGCGGGATGCGGCTGTGTTGGTGAGCGGCGGGTTTGTGCTCGATTGGGTGCAGGTCGTCGATCAGTTTCGGTGGTCTGCCCATGTTGAGCTTGCCGCGCAGTTCACGCGCGGCCATATCAAGCCTAATTCTTGAATTTGGATTGAGTCAACAGGAGAGACCCAGAATGCGCGCGGCCTTGAACGACTGGATTGAGAAACCCCTCGTCAACAATTTCATCATCGGCGTCATCATTGTGAACGCCGTGGTGCTGGGGCTCGAAACCTCCACTGTTTTGACTGAGCGCTTTGGTGTGCTGATCACGTCGATAGACCAGATTTGCTTGGCGATCTTCGTGATTGAAATCGGGTTGAAGCTTTTCGCGACCGGCGGGCGGTTTTTCCGCAATGGGTGGAACCTCTTTGATCTCGCGGTAGTGCTGATTGCCTTGGCCCCGAGCACCGGCGGACTGTCTGTTCTGCGGGCCTTGCGCATTCTGCGTGTGTTGCGCGTCATTTCCATCGCGCCCAGTCTGCGCCGGGTGGTCGAAGGGTTCGTGACCGCGCTTCCCGGCATGGGCAGCGTGTTTCTGCTTATGTCGATCATCTTCTACATTGGCTCCGTGATTGCCACGAAGCTATTCGCCGCCGACTTCCCACAGTGGTTCGGGACATTGGGCGGTTCGGCCTATTCTTTGTTCCAGATCATGACGTTGGAAAGCTGGTCCATGGGGATCGTGCGACCGGTCATGGAGGTTCACCCCTATTCTTGGGCGTTCTTCGTGCCGTTCATCTTTGTGACCACGTTTGCGGTGGTGAACTTGCTTGTTGGCCTCATCGTGAACTCGATGCAGGACGCGCATCAGGTTGAAGAGGTGGAGCGTACAGATACCTACCGCGATGATGTGACGGCGCGGCTGGCGCGGATCGAGGCGATGTTGCAAGATCAGGCAGATCGTGGCGCACCAGAGTCACAATCACGTTGACCCTTTCGTTTTGCTTTTGCACGGCCCGGTATAGGAGCTATGCAGGGTGAAAACGTAGAGGTTGAGCCCCCATGACCCGCAGGCAAGCGTTCCTATTGTTGTCGTCCGTGTCCATCGCGGCGCTGACGGGCTGCTCGACGGACAGCAAATTCAAGACCTATAACGGTCCTGAGATTACGCGGGTTATCGTATTCAAAGAGCAGCGGCGCATGCATTTGATGCATGGGGATAAGGCGCTCAAGAGTTACGATATTCATCTCGGTTTTGCCCCTGTCGGACACAAACAGCGTGAAGGTGACGGAAAAACGCCGGAAGGTCTGTACCGGGTTGACCGCAGAAACCCGAACAGCCGGTTCCACCTATCGCTTGGAATTGATTACCCTCGAGCCTACGATGTGGCCCGCGCCAAGGCGCAAGGCGTGTCTCCGGGCGGCGACATTTTCATCCACGGGCGTCCGAAGCGGTTTCGCAATGGCCAGGATGATTGGACATGGGGCTGCGTCGCGGTCACCGATCGCGAGATCGAGGACATCTACGCGATGGTCAAGATCGGCACACCTGTCGCGATTTTCCCTTGATCGCGAGGCGGGGCGTTAATTGCTGAACGTTTCGAGATCAATGCGCTGTGAGTTGGATCTGTCTGGCGCGCCGGTGACCATGGTCCACCAGATCTTGCCATTTTCTTCCTGGAAATAGGCAAAGCCCAAATCAGTGGCTTCCGAGTCAAGCACCACGTTGCGCGTAGATGGGTCTTCCATCCAGGCGGCCAATGTTTCCAACTCGGTCTCATAGGTCTCCGAGATGGTTTCGCCCTTCAGCTCACCGAGATATCCGACGCGCCGTACCCGGTCGATGGGGCTGGATCCGTCCGAACCGAAATGCCAAGGGCGGTTCTGAATGGCCATGTCGCGCGAATGGGTGGCCGCCGCGGCGTTGAGCTGTGCGCTCATAGTCAGGGATCCAACACCAGAAGCTTGCCGCAGAGCGTTGACCGAATCGAGCATCCGAAACTGGATTTGAGGGCCTTCATTTTTGCCAATCCGGTAGAGCTTCGGCAAAGGTTTGCCATCTGGTCCCAGTGTTGGTTCGATTGGAGCCGACGTACATCCTGCGATCAGGAGTGCTGCGCCGAGCGCCAAAAAGCCTTTGCGTGTCATTATGGTGGTCCCAACCCGTCTGCTATCCCAATTCCCTAGCGCTCCAAGCGTGGCGATGAAACCCCACACAAGGTCACAACTGGCTGATCACGGACTGTTTGATTTGCGAGTGCGTCTTTCCCGCCATATGGTTCGCGGTAAAAGCACGTAAGTTGTGGAGAGTGGTAGGATGAAAACGAAAGCAACGTTAACACGGCGCGGGTTCTTGGGAACCGCGGGCGCGGCGGCTCTGTCGACCCCGGCCTTGGGGCAGACCAACAATCTGGCAGGTGATACGACCGAGATTGAAGAAGAAATCAGCCACGGGGTGCGGCGCAATATTTCCAGCTTCCGTACGCTGGACTGGGAGCCGTATTTCCCGAACCTGAAAAAGGGCGCGGTACTGGTGGATATCTCCAGCCGCGCTTTGCATTACTGGTCGGAAGACGGGGACACCTACAAGCTCTACCCCTCTTCAGTTCCGCTCACGCCGGATCTCACGCGCAAAGGGCGAACCAAGGTTGTGCGTAAAGTTGATGGCCCGTCCTGGCGTCCAACCCCTGCGATGAAGAAGCGCAATCCCGAATGGCCAGATCATGTGCCGCCGGGACCAGACAATCCGCTTGGCACGCATGCGTTGTATCTGAGCTGGACCTATTACCGAATTCACGGCACGCATGACACGCGCAAGATTGGCAGACGCTCCTCAAACGGATGTATCGGCCTGTATAACGAGCATATCGCAGAGCTTTTTGAGTTGACCAAAGTGGGCACTCAAGTGTTGCTTATTTGACGACATTAGGGCGATCAGACCTTTCGTCAGGCAAAACGTTGTTTGCAATCCTGAGGAATAGCTGATTAGAAACTCTTACGAGGTAAGTCTTGGGTGCCTGTCGTCTTTTTTTGGCTGCAGGCGAATTCTGGAGGATATACTGATGAAAAAACTCGTTCTCGCCGCCGCTTTTACAGCTGCCGCATCTACAGCGTTCGCTGGCAACTTGCACGCTCCCGCAATGGAAGCGCCGATTGTTGTTGAAGAAGCAGCTGAAGCCGCAACGTCGTCTTCTGGTGCAGCGATCATTATCCCGCTTTTGCTGCTGGTAATGGTTGGCGCAACTCTGTAATTTGCCAAACCGGCATTTTGCGAAAAAGAATTTGGGCGGGTCCGCAAGGATTCGCCCTTTTCATTTTGAGTCTGTCTGATGTGAGCTCGTATGACCAGTGCCCTGTCCCGCTGGGGGCCAGCTCTTAGTCGAGCCAGCCTTTGAGGTTGTCGCCAATCACCGCCGCAAGTGCAGTGATATGCGCCTCATCGTCGTTGAGGCAGGGAATATAGGTGAAGTGCTCGCCGCCCGCCTCTTCAAAGCTTTCCTTGATCTCTTCGTTGATCTCTTCAAGCGTCTCGATGCAATCAGCCGAGAAGGCAGGCGCGATGACCGCGATGTTTGTCTTGCCATCCTCTTCCGCCAGCCTTGCAACTTCTTTGACAGTGTAGGGCTTGAGCCATTCTTCGGGGCCAAACTTGGATTGGAACGTCGTCACGATCTCCGTATAGGCCCAGCCAAGTCGTTCTTTCAGTAGGCGCGTCGTTTTCTGGCACTGGCAGTGATAGGGATCGCCTTCTTGCAGATAGCGTTCAGGGACACCGTGATAGGAGCACACTAGGATCTCAGGTTTGGTCTCGGCGGCGGCATAGGCGCGTTCCACCGATTGCGCGAGCGCGTCGATATAAAGGGGATGGGCGAAATAGGGCTCGACCGTGCGGGACACTGGTTGCCATTTCTCCTCCTTCAAGGCGCTGAAAAAGGCGTCATTGGCCGTTGCAGACGTCGCACCCGCGTAGTGGGGGTAGAGCGGGAAGAACAGGATCTTGGTGCAGCCCGCCTCAACCATTGCGCGGACCTTGCTCTTGGTCGAGGGGTTGCCATAGCGCATGCAGAAATCGACCATAACATCATCACCATAACGCTGCGCCATGGCGTCTTTGATCTTGGCGGTCTGATCCTTCGTAATCGTCATTAAAGGGCTTTCGCCCTGCTCATGGTTCCAAATCGACTTATAGGCTGCACCTGAAGAGAAGGGGCGCTTGGTCAGGATCACAAGCTGCAAGAGCGGCTGCCACAGCCACGGGGAATAGTCGATCACCCGGCGGTCAGAGAGAAACTCGCCAAGATAGCGCCGCATGGACCAATAATCGTAATTGTCCGGCGTGCCG
>SPJK01020219.1_pt1 | contig 15200 bp, 11 predicted proteins | sample 3741771 | NCBI WGS metagenome assembly SPJK01 (sample SAMN10925997, study PRJNA522277) | cold seep metagenome | isolation source: Elba SIP-enriched marine methane seep metagenome, extraction at timepoint T2 | place: Italy: coast of Elba, Mediterranean Sea | reverse complement strand
GCAATGGTCTGTGATCGGTATTGGGTCATGGATCGAGCATAGCGGGAAACCGGACGTTTGTGGCCGAATGAGGCGTGAATGTGCATTGCAACCGAACGGGTTGACGCACGGATCGGACTCTGACGGGATAGGGAATCGGAAGAAAGGATCGGGAATGGCACGCATGCGGAATCAGATTACATCTGGGTTGCTCGGGGCATTGATCGCGTGCGCAGGGAACGCACATGGTGCGTCTGTTCTGGAGTTGGAAAAGGCAACTGTTGAAGCGCCGGCGAAGAAGTCGGGACAAGCGCAGCCCGCGTCCAAGCGTCAGCCCGCCAAGCGGAGTTCCGGATCGAGTTCGGGTTCACGCAGCGCGTCGCCGAGTCGCTCAAGCGGGAGGGCGCAGCCTAAGTCACAACCCGCGACGAAGCCTAAGTCGCGCCCCGCGTCACGCCCTACGGCTCAACCACGGTCTCAACCCAAGTCCCAGCCAAAGAGTCGTCCCAGCGCGAGGCCCAAGTCGCAGCCGAGCACACAGCCGCGTCCGAGCAAGCAGCCGAAGAGTCGTCCCGCGCCGACCAAGACCCAGCCTGCGAAGACGCAACCTACACGGATACGTCCGAGTTCGTCGAGTCCCACGCGTGTTGCGCCGAGCCCGGCGCCAGATCGGGTGAAGACGACGCCCCGGCCTCGTCCTGCGAGTGATGCAACGACGCCGAAGAAGACAACCCCGACAACGACAAAGACCACTCCTCGTCCTTCGATTGGGGGGACGCGCGATGGGGTCAGCGCGGATCGGCCGAGCGCCGAACCCAAGGTGACGCCCATCCGTCCGATCACGAGCGGATCGGACACGGGCAAACGTGTCATGAGCGCGGGGCGCGTGGTGACGCGTGCAACGAAGGAAGGTGCGCCGGGTGGGTTCGACATGGACGAAGCACGCAAGTCTTTCGTGAATCGGATGGGCGGCGGGAACAAGTCGGGTGTCGGCGGGAAGATGGATTCGCACCCGGATGAGCCCGGTCACCATGACGATGGTCATGGCGGTGGACACGACGGGCACCCCGGCGGTGGTCACGGTCACGGTAACCATCACGACGGTGATGATTGGCACATCGATATCGACATCAACTTCTGGTCCCACCCGACGTATTGCCCGAGCGGGTGGTGGTACGTGTGGGGTGATTACGACCACGACGGATACATCGATTACGTCTGCACGAACGGGTCGTACTCGGTGTATTGGTACAACTGGCGCGGTTCGTATTGGGATTGCTCGCCTTGGTATGGGTGGTATCCGACGCGGTACCGGTCATATTGGTGGCGGTACTCGATCCCGGATACGTATCAGGGTGTGATATATGGCACGAACGACGAACTGTTGGATGCGCCGACGACGTACGAGGTGACGCAAGTCCCTGAGGAGATCCCAGAGGCGATGCCCCTGTCCGCGGTCGAGGTCGCGCGACTCGAGATGTCACTCGGGAACCCGGGCGTTGCGATCGAGGCGTACCGGGCGCACCTGAGTACATTCCCCGAGGATTGGTACGCGTTGCGTGAGCTCGGGATCGCGATGATCCGCGACGGGCAACGCGGCGATGGGGTCGCGATGATTGGGTACGCGCACTCGCAGGATCCGCTACTCGCGTACGACGGGGTGCCCGTTGAGTTGTTCGAGGGTGACGCGCGATTGATGCGGGACGTGCTCGTCTCGGTCGTGGGGTGGGCGCATCGGAACCCATCGAGCAGCGCGTGGCTGACGGTCGCGGTCATCATGCAGAGCGAAGGGCGGAACGAGCCCGCGTTGAAGATGATCGATCGGGCGCAGGATCACGGGTTGGGGTTCGAGGTTGCGGAGCAGATGCGCTCGGCGCTGATCCAGCCGTAAGTTACGCGGGTTCTGATTGTGTTTCAGATTGTTGTTCTTGTGGAGCCTCATCCTTCGGGATGAGGTTCTTTGCAGGCACACCCACGGCGGTCGCACCGGGAGGGACATCACGAACAACGACGGCGCCCGCGCCGATCTTGGCGCCGTCTCCGACGTTGACGGGGCCGAGCACGCACGCGTGGCACCCGATGTAGACGTGATCGCCGATGACGGGGCCACCGGGTTTGGCACCCGCGCCGATCGTTGTGACTTGATGGATCGCACAGTCTGCACCCACGGTTGCCCAGGGGTAGACCTGGATCGGTCCGACGTGAGGGATGAGGAGCCCGGGCCCGATCTTGGCGCCCTTATCGAGGTTGATGTGGGTGACAGCGGTGAGGATTTTCTTAAGGATCGCGGCGATGACTTTGGGGATGACCCAGAGGACCTTGGGTTTCTTGTGTTGGAGTGCACGTTGCAGGCGGTAGATCGTGAGTGCCCAGAACCCTTCGGATCCCCATCCGGAGTACCCGTGCTTTTTGAATCGCGCGAGATCGGCGCGCCAGGCGCGCCAGTTCGAGTCGCCTGCCCATTCCTTGATCTTTGGCCCGTCGTATTTCATGCGGTTTTCAACCTATTGGGGGTATCTGAATCTTCAGTTTCTTCCGCGTCCTCGTCGTTCGCGTCTGGCGTTGATTGCATCTGTTGCATCATCATCATGCGTTGGATCGCTTTGGGCGAGACGAGCGTGTATACAGAAACGAGCGCGGCGGTCATGATCATGAAGGATGTGTTGGGCATGGCGTTCGCGAGCGAGTCGAGCACGAAGAGGAGGATCCCGAACCCGATTGCCCATGCGGCGCCGAGTGGGCCCAGGAAGATTCGTTTGCGGGATTTATGCATCGAGAGCGGGAAGAGGGGCGCAATGAACGTCGCGTAGGTGCAGAAGAGCCCGAAGAGACCGGTCGTGCCGACGAGGATGGACCACCAGGAATCGGAAACGGTGATGTCGTTGCCGAAGTCGTCGTAGACGCGCCATCGTCCCCACCCGCCGGAGCCGAAGATCGGGCGGGAGCGCATGACTTTGTCCACGATCATCTGGTCGTTCTCGAGGCGCATGTTGAGGGACCCGGCGCGTTCTTGTCCGAGTGGTTCCATGAGTTGGACGAGCTGATCGCCTTGCCATCCGAAGGTTCGGAGCCCGATGTACCCCATCGGTGCGAGCACGAGCACAAGCAGCAGCGGGCGCAGGCGGGTGGTCTGGATGAACTCCGCAGCCGCGATCAGGGAGAGCAGCAAGAGCGCTGCGCCCGTTGAGCGGAGCATGATCGTGAGGATGACGAGCCCGATCGCGATCCAGGAAATAGGGATGCCCCAGATGTTGCGGATGGCTCTGGAGCGCCAGAGGATCCACGCGACGAGCGCGGCGGTGGCCATCCATGCAGCGAGCGCGAGCCCGTGCTGCATGAAAACCTGTGGACGCCATCCTCCCATACGTTTGGTCATGACCCACTGGGAGGATTCGGGGAAGAACCCGTAGACCATTTTGCACAGCTGGGGGCTCATCACGATTTCGAACATACAGAGTGGCGCATAGGCCATCGCGCTGACGACCACGGCGATGCACAGGTCTTTGAGCGCGGGGAGGTCGGTAAAGAGGGTTCGGCCGATCCAATACGCGACACCCCACTCGAGGAACCGGTTCGCGGTCACGGAGACCGCGTCGTACGGGCCGAGCCCGTTGAGTAGCGAGCTGATCCCTGGCGCAACGAGGAACCCGAAGAAGAAGAGATCGAGGAGCTTAGGTCGAAACTTAAAGAGATCGGACGACGCGAAGATGAACGCGGGGAGCAGCGCGCCGAGTCCCGCGGCGAGGAGCTTGGTGTAGTTGGGTAAACCGGAGAGGAGGATCCCGGTGGGGGGAAGGAAGAGGTTGCCTCCGATGATTGAGAGCAGCACAACGCGACGCACGGGAATCACCATCCCGAGGATGAGCATGATGAACGGCCATGCGAAGAGGACAAAGATGGCGAGCTTGTTCGGTTCCATCTCTGTGCTCAGGCTTCCTCTGCTTTGTTCCAGAGCGAGCGGATCTCACCCTTCGCGATGCGCCGGTTCGCTTTGATGACGGCGATCGCGTTGAGCGGGAGCGTTGCGAGCGCGACGGGGAGGAGTTTGATTTTTCCCGCCAGCGAGTGGTGCTTGAGTTGGAAGAACTGCTTGTAAATCTGATGACGCGGCACCGCCCAGAACCCGCGCGACTCGAATGTTGAGTTGACGAGCTTCTGACTCCATTGCGGGTCCATTGCCTGGAGTTCGCGCATGAGTGCGCCCGCGGGTTTCTCTGGGGTGCTTTCTGCCCAGAGTTTGGTGTAGATGATCGCGTTGATCGACAGCCCGATCAATCGACGCGTCTTGTTGCGGATGATCTCGGAAGGACTCATGTAGGATTCGAAGATGACCTTCGCGTCGTCGGCTCGGACGATCAGGTCCGGGTCACCCGGATCGGTGAATCCCTTGGTGACGATCTGTGCACGGACGAACGCGTCCTCGCCCATGAGCACGGTGGGCAGGTACAACGAACGGATTGTTTCCGCGTACCCACAGTAGAGGCACCCCGCGAAGATGCCCTTCATGCCCTTTCGCAGGGTCGTCGCGCCGATTGACAATCGGTCCTTCGCGGATTTCTGTTCTTTGTTTTCGATGTGCTTCGTGGGGTTCCCGCCTGCGACGACGCTCCCCTCGTTGTTGAGCAGCGTGTTGATGAGGTTGTACAGCACGCGATCGTCGGCGAGGTTGATATCCGCATCGGTGAACACGAGGATGTCCGCGTCTTTCGAGGAGAGATGGTCGACGAAGTTGTTCCAGGCATTCTCTTTGCCCGGCTCTTTGATCTCGCACACCCGGGCGGCAAAGAAACCCGCGTCCCCTTCGGACACGGGTTCGTGTTGTTCGACAGCTGCTTGCGCGACCTGTGCGGTGTCGTCCGTGCATCCGTTGGGGACGACAACGATTTCTGCGCGGATGGAGTGTTCGTGCTCATCGTCAGAGAGCGCGTCGAGGCGCTGTGAGAGCAGGGACTGAACGGTTTGTGCGATGCCCTTTTCTTCGTTGTACGCCAGGATTCCAATTGAGATGGTGATCATCGCATTCCGTTCTTCGGGTTCTCACGCTCAATCGTCTCATTCAACGAGCGTGAACTGTCGGGATTGGGTCTCGGATTCGAACCACTCGAGGACACGGGCCGCGGTGAATCGAGAGTCGAAGTTGGAGCGAGACAGCTGTCGTGCGTGATCGAGGAAGTCCTCAAAGTCGCCGCTCAGCTCGTGGTCCGAGAGGTAAAGCTCAAGACCAACTGCGGGTGGCGGCGAGACGAGTTCTTCACTCACGCCTGTGGGTTCCATGACGTCAAACCACTCGTCGGTTTCTGTGCGTTCGATGCCGATACGGAACGGTCGATCGTGCATGCTGAAATGGCTGTACAGGTTGTTCTCGATCATCACCTGACTCGGCGATACGCCATCGAAGACTTGAATGAATGGCTTGTTGAGGTTCTGGTTGTCCTGCGTGGTGAGGTCTCGGTAGAACGCATTGCTGCGGATGCGCACATTCTCAATCGCCATGGACCCGGAGGGCTGTGCGATGTTGAGGGTGCCGTGCCAGTTGAGGATCATGTTGAACGCGACATCGAGGTCTTTCACCATGAGCTCGCGATCGTTCTTGATCGCGATCACGTCACGGTTCGCGCCCACAGAGTTCAGGGTGAAGTAGTTGTTGGTGACCTGGGCGCCGTTGATGTTCGAGATAGTGAAACCGAACGATCTGGGGAGGTTGTCCGCGATGTCGCGTCCATACATAACCAGGTTTCGGTTCACGACACCACTGACCCCGTCGGGTTCGGGGTACGAGCCACCGCCGAGGAGCATCGCGAGTGGGTTGGAGATGAAGAGGTTGTCCTCGACCGTGCCGCCGGGGCGGAGTTGGAGCCCGTGCGAGGATGCGTCGGCAATGATGTTGTCCTTGACAACGATGCCCGAACACCCGTTCTGCACATAGATGTTGTGATTGAAGATCGTGGGTTCGGCGCCAAGATCGTGGTTGAACCCGTTGCTGGTGATGACGGAGTGTTGGATCGTGAGCCCGTTCACGCCCTGCACATAGAACCCTTGGGCGTGACCCGCGGTGGAGTACGCGTCTGCAACGACGCACCCGTTGAATCGGATCCCTGTCAGGTTGTTTGTTGTGGGGTACGCCTGGAGGATGACGTTGTCCTTGAATCCGATGACGCACATGTCCTCGAAGAGGATGTCGTCGCACTCCGCGAGCCAGCGGATCCCGACGGGGTTCGATTCGCTCGAGCGCTGGGCGGGTTCGATGTGGATCCCGACGAACGCGAGGTGCTTGAGCTGATCGGTGCCGGTTGCCTGGAGTCCCTGTTCCCCATCCGCAGGGCGCACTTCTGGGCGTTCGGGCAAGTCGCCGTACGCGCCGATGACCATTCGCTCGTCTGCTGCTCGCCCGGACTTGATGGGGCGGGGCATGGACTCGTACCAGACGTCGCCTCTTTTGAGAAGCATCCAATCCGGGTGCCCATCGCGGAGCATTTCATAGGCACGAGCGAGAGATTTGACGGGTTCGTTGGGGTTGAGTCCAGAGTTGGAGTCGCGGCCGGATGAACTCGAGACAAAGACAAGGCGGGTGTCTTCGCTGGGTGCGAACTGGGTCCAGAAGGTCGCGGTGTCGTTCTGGGCGAGCGCAGCCGCGGGGGTGATCGCGAGGGTTGCGGCACCGCAGACGGCAATCGCGAGCAGGCCTTGGGCATTGCTGCGATTGATGAGTTTCTGTACAAGCTTTGCGGGAAGGTGCGTCATCGAGGTCTCCGGCAAGGGTATCGGGCAAACCAGTGGTTCGGTTCGCACGAAATCACGAGGGTGGCGTGAAAATGGGCAACTCTGGGACGAGTTTGCGAAACACGAGTGGGGTGTGTCAAGGGAATCTGATTTCGCCGAACTTCCGTAATCGGGATAGAACGAATGTGATGTCCGATAACACAAGTCTGTTTGGGTTACATATGGGGTTTCGATCCAGTTACGCATGGATTTCGACAGGGTCGATATCTTCGCATGCAAGTGTGGGGGGTTCGTGAGGAAATGCTGTTCGGGAAAGGAATTGTGACAATTTAGGTGAGAACCCCGTCGACGCGTAGATTCGCGCGGTCTAGAGTCAAGGCCCAACTCTCGGCGTGTGCCGGGGGTGTTTTGATGAACCGTGTAACCACACGGGGTGCGTTTTCCGGCCGAAAACGCGAGTTCCGAAAGTTTTTCGGAACGCCCCAAGCCTTGTGTGGGAGGTGGAGACATCATGGCCGACAAAGAAGTCATTGAAAAGTTCAAGATCATGGCCCCGGGTGGTCAGGCAACGCCTGCACCGCCTTTGGGTCCGGTGTTGGGTGCGAAGGGTGTGAACCCGGGTCAGTTCATCCAGCAGTTCAACGCGGCGACGGGTCAGCTCAACGGCAAGGTCGTTGGTTGTGTCGTTACCGTCTACAACGATCGCTCGTTCGAGTTTGAGATTAAGTCCTCGCCTGCGAGTGTGCTGATCAAGGAAGCCGCCGGTATCCAGAAGGGATCTGGCGAACCCAACACCAAGAAGGTTGGGAAGCTGACTTGGGAGCAGTGCCGCAAAATCGCGGAAGAGAAGGGTGCGGACATCAACTCGCACGATCTCGACGCTGGTGCGCGCATCATCGCGGGTACCGCTCGTTCGATGGGCGTAGAGGTGGAGGGCTGAACTGATGGCAAAGACAAAGCGTGCACAAGAAAACGCGAAGCTCGTGCCTGCAGAGGCGCTCGAAGCAAACGAAGCTTTCGCTGCATTGAAGAAGTTTATTCCCACCAAGTTCGATCAGGCTGTCGAAGTCTGCATGCACCTCGGTGTTGACGTCAAGCACGCGGACCAGATGGTCCGCGGTTCCGTCTCGTTGCCCAAGGGCATCGGCAAGGCCAAGCGCGTCATCGCGTTCTGTGACTCGGCGCTCGTTGAAGAGTGCAAAGCAGCAGGCGCGGTCGAAGCAGGTGGCGAAGGACTCATGCAGAAGGTTGACGGCGGTTGGTTCGACTTTGATGTCGCGATCGCATCACCCGACATGATGCGTGTGATCTCCAAGCTCGGTCGTGTCCTTGGTCCCAAGGGTCTGATGCCCTCGCCCAAGAACGGCACCGTGACTCCCAAGGTTGCGGAAGCGGTCGCGGAGTTCGCAGCAGGTAAGGTCGAGTACCGTGCAGACAAGGGCGGCAACGTCCATGCAGTCATCGGTCGCATGAGCTTCAGCGAAGGCGATCTGCTCGAAAACTACAACCACTTCATCGAGACGATCGAGAAGGCACGCCCCGCAGCAGTGAAGGGTGAATACGTCAAGCGTATCACCATCAGCGGGACGATGACCCCGGGCGTTCAGATCAAGACCGCGGCAGCGGCGGAATAAGGAGGACATCATGAGTAAGCCTGTCAAGGAAATGATGATCCGTGAGTACCGCGACCTGCTCGGCGACAACGAGAACGCGATTGCAATTGGGCTTCGCGGTATCGAGTCGAACGACACGAACGCGATCCGCTCGGATCTTGCGAAGAAGGAAATCCGCGTCACCATCGTGCGTAACAAGCTCTTTGGTCAGGCGTTTGCGGACACGAGTCTTGAGCCCCTCAAGGGTGTGCTCAAGGGTTCGAGCGCACTCGCATACGGCGCTGAATCGGTTGTTGACGTCGCACGCGAAATCGTCGCGATGGTCAAGAAGTTCCCCGACATCGAGCTCAAGGGTGCCGTTCTCGACGGGATGCTCTTCGAGGGCGATGCAGGCGTCAAGGAACTGAGCAAGTTCCCAACCCGCGAAGAAGCGATCGCACAGGATGTCACCCTCATCCTCGGTCCTGGTCGCAAGCTCGTCGGCGCTGTCAAGGGCCCCGGGTCGAACCTCGTTGGGATCATCAAGTCGATCGAAGAGAAGCTCGAAAAGGGCGAAGAGATCGCGAAGGTATGAGAATCTCGGGTGTCGTTCGCGGCATCCGTTCATGAAACCCGTTGTCACCTGACTGGCCCTATTGAGTCTCCGTGAGATGTGTGCGGGGTGGGTTAAAGAGCCGAGCGGTTCGGTCCCTCTTGGGTGAGCGAGTCTGGCACGCGGCACGCGTCGCGATGCATTGAGGAATGAAGGAGTTGGGCCATGTCCGACGAAGCAACCAAGACTTTCGACGAAAAAATCACCAAGCTCGGCGACGAGCTCGCAGGTCTCACCCTCAAGGAAGCGGTTGACCTGGGTGATTACATGAAGGAAACCTACGGGATCGAAGCAGCAGCAGGCGGCGCAGTCATGATGGCTGGCCCAGCTGGTGGTGACGAAGGCGGCGCAGCTGCTGAGAAGTCATCCTTCGACGTCGTTCTCAAGAGCCCTGGCGGCAACAAGATCCAGGTCATCAAGGCGATCCGCGAGATCACCGGCCTTGGTCTCAAGGAAGCCAAGGCCATGGCAGAAGAGTCCGGCGCCAAGGTCAAGGAAGGCGTCTCCAAGGACGAAGCAGAGGACGTCAAGGGCAAGCTCGAAGAAGCTGGTGCCGAAGTCGAACTCGCTTGATCTGCGAATCTCCTTTTTCTTGGGGATACAAGAACCACTGGACGCTCTGCAGAAATGCGGAGCGTTCGTTTGGCTCAGGCGTGTGGTGTGGTGCCGGCGCTTGAGGGGATACGGTGAGCGTAAAAGTCCGATCGCTCGACGTTCCGGGGTTTGCTCGGTAACTGTTCGGTCGGTGGTGATAGATTTGGCAGCGTAGGTCGTTTGTTGGTGGTATTAGAGGATCGATGAGGCAGAGTCGCTTCGGATGATCGAGGACAGGGCTGCCCGGAACCGTGGTTTGCATAAGTAGTTGCAAACGGGGTGCCGGGTAGCATTGTTGCGCTTGCAGGGCTAGAATATTTTTCCGGTCTTTATGAACGGCGCGGCAGACCTGGACGGTAAGAGCATACCACACAACGAACAGCAATCTCGATCAGTGCGTACATCGTACTGGTTGTGAACAGAACCATCACGAGGTGCTTGGATGGCAGCGACTAAAGTGCGCGAAATGGAGCGTACCCGCAGCGTTCGGAGTTTCGCTAAGCGAGGCGACACCACGAAGATCCCCGATCTTTGGCAAGTCCAGGAGGCCGCGTACGAGCGGTTCCTTCAGTTGGGCAAGGATCCAGACGAACGAGATCCAGAACTGGGTCTCGAGGCGCTCCTGCGCGAGATCTTCCCTATTGAATCGTACGACGAGACCATGTCTCTTGAGTATGCGAGCTACTCCCTTGAGCAGCCTCGGTATACGTCGGACGAATGTCGCGAACTGCGTCTCACATACGGGTACCCGTTCCGTCTGCGTTTGCGCTTGAAGCGCGAAACGCACGGCGATCTCCCCGAAGAGGATATCTACCTCGGCGAGTTCCCCGTCATGATGGGTGGCGGTGAATACATCGTCAATGGTGCGGAGCGCGTCATTGTTTCGCAGCTCCATCGTTCGCCGGGTGTTGATTTCTCGATCGAATCGAGCGAGGGCGACCGCCCGTTGCACAAGGCACGCGTCATCCCCGAGCGTGGCTCGTGGATCGAGCTCGAGGTGACCAAGAAGGATGTTCTGGCGATGCGCATCGACCAGAGCACCAAGCTCACCGCGACAACGTTCCTGCGTTGTCTCGACGAGTCGGTCGCAAGCACTGACGCGATCATTAGTCTTTTCTACGAAGTCGCAGAGATCAAGGCGAAGGATGTTCACCCAGAGGATTGGGCAGCCGCATCGATTATCGACACCGAGTCGGGCGAAGAACTCGTCCACGTCGGTTGCCAGATCGGTGAAGAAGCCGCGGAAGCAATCAAGGCATCGGCACTGAGCACGATCAAGGTCGTTCAGAACCCGAGCGACTCGCTGATCCTTAACACGATCGCGGAAGAAAAGCTTGAGCAGTTCGACGAGGTCCCGGGTGTCGAGAGCGATTACGATCGCGCGATGCTCAAGGTGTACTCGCGTCTGCGTCCGGGCAACCCGCCCCAGGTTGATAAGGCGAAGCAGCTCTTCCACGAGAAGTTCTTCGACGACAACCGGTACCGCCTGGGCAAGGTTGGGCGTTTCCGCATCAACCGCAAGTTTGATATTCAGGACATCCCTGATGATCAGTTGTTCCTGTTGGGTATCGACTTCCTCAAGGTCGTCCAGTACATGCTCGATCTGCGCTCCAACCGCATCGATCCAGATACGGGTCGTCCGGTCGCGTTCATCGACGACATTGATCACCTTGGGAACCGTCGTCTGCGCACGCTCGACGAGTTGGCTGTGGAAGAGATCCGCAAGGGTCTGCTCAAGCTCCGTCGTACTGTTCAGGAGCGCATGAGTGTCAAGGACCCGGAAGAAGTCGCGAAGATCGCGGATCTCGTGAACTCCAAGTCCATCTCCAGCGCGATCGATTTCTTCTTTGGTCGTTCAGAGCTCTCGCAGGTTGTCGACCAGACCAACCCGCTCTCTACGCTCGTGCACGAACGCCGACTCTCGGCACTCGGCCCGGGCGGTCTGAACCGCAAGCGTGCGGGCTTTGAGGTTCGAGATGTTCACACGTCGCACTACGGGCGCGTGTGTCCGATTGAGACGCCCGAAGGCACGAACATCGGTCTGATCTGTTCGTTGGGTATTTACTCTACCGTTGACGAGTTCGGTTTCCTCCGCACGCCTTACCGCGTAGTTGAGGACGGCGAGGTCACCAAGAAGGTTGTGAACCTTCGCGCGGATGAAGAAATCCGCTCGGTGCTTGCGCCCGCGGACGCGCTCAACGTTGACGGTCAGTTCAAGGAAGGGCTCGTGCTTGCACGCTCCGACGGCGAAATCGCGGAAGTGAAGCCGAAGGAAATCGACTACGTCGACGTCTCGCCCAAGCAGCTCGTGGGTATCTCCGCGTCGCTTATTCCGTTCCTTGAGCACGACGACGCGAACCGTGCGCTCATGGGTTCGAACATGCAGCGCCAGGCGGTGCCCCTTGTCAAGGTCGATCCGCCTTGCGTTGCAACGGGTATGGAGAAGGAAGTCGGTAAGTACTCCGGCATGCTCATCCGCGCCAAGCGCGGCGGCACCATCACCTACGTGGACGCAGAACGCATCATCATCGACAATGCGGACGAGTACGTCTTCCGCAAGTTCGTTGGTCTCAACGAGCGGACTTGTCAGAACCAGAAGCCCATCGTCAAGAAGGGGCAGAAGGTTAAGGAAGGTCAGGTCATCGCTGACGGCGCTTCGACCAAGCAGGGCGAGCTGGCGATCGGTCGTAACGCGCTCATCGCTTTCAATACCTTCGACGGGTACAACTTCGAAGACGCGATCGTGATCTCCGAGCGTCTGGTGAAGGACGACGCGTTCACGAGCATCCACATCGACTCGTTCGATGTCGAGGTCCGCGAGACCAAGCTCGGGCGTGAAGAGTTCACCCGCGATATCCCCAACGTCTCCGAGCGGATGCTCCGCAACCTCGACGAGAGTGGGATCATCCGCGTCGGTGCACGTGTCGGGCCCGGCGACATCCTCGTGGGTAAGGTCTCGCCCAAGAGCAAGACTGAGCTCACCCCGGAAGAGAAGCTCCTCCACGCGATCTTTGGTCGTGCGGGCGAGGACGTGAAGAACGACTCACTCGAAGTCAGCGCCGGAACCAACGGCATTGTCATCGGGACCAAGAAGTTCTCGCGTCGCGTTCACATGAACGAGTCGCAGAAGAAGGCGCTCAAGGCAGAGATCTCCGAGTACGAAGCAGAGCAAGACGCACAGGCGATCAAGCTCTTCAAGGAGATGACCCACGCGATCAACGAGGTTGTTGGTACCGAGATGGTCGACCCCATGACCCGTCAGAAGGTCGGTGCGTCGGACATCCCCGAGGTCATCATCGAGCAGATCAAGACTTTCAACACCAAGTGGATCAAGGGTAACAAGGACGTCAAGGAAGAGGCCGAGACGGTGTACCGTCAGTACTGGCCTCGTATCGAGGCGGTCGAAGCCGAGAAGCAGCGTAAGGTCGCGCACATGAAGCGTGGCGATGAGCTGCCCAACGGCGTGCTTGAGATGGTCAAGGTCTACATCGCAACCAAGCGGACACTCTCCGCGGGTGACAAGATGGCGGGTCGTCACGGGAACAAGGGTGTCATCGCCCGTGTGGTACCCGAGGCCGACATGCCATTCATGGATGACGGTACCCCCGTCGATGTCCTGCTCAACCCGCTGGGTGTTCCTTCGCGAATGAACGTGGGTCAGATTCTTGAAACCCACCTCGGTTGGGCAGCACAGGTCCTGGGGTTCCAGGCGGTGACTCCTGTCTTCGACGGTGCAAAGGAAGAAGAAATCCACGCCGCGGTCCGCGAAGCGAACGATCACGTTCGCAATCGTTGGGCGGAGTGCGAAGAGAACGGCACCTGGCCGCACCCGCGTGAGCTTCTCGCAGAGATGCCCGCGGGCGGCAAGATCCAGCTCTACGACGGACGCACCGGTGAGGCGTTCAACCAGAAGACAACTGTGGGCTTTATGTACATGCTCAAGCTGCACCACCTGGTTGACGACAAGATCCACGCCCGTGCGACGGGCCCGTACTCGCTCATCACCCAGCAGCCGCTCGGTGGTAAGGCACGCACGGGTGGTCAGCGCTTCGGTGAAATGGAAGTCTGGGCGCTCGAAGCATACGGCGCTGCGTACATCCTTCAGGAACTGCTGACCGTGAAGTCGGACGACGTCGAAGGGCGTACGAAGATCTACGAGTCGATGGTCAAGGGCACCAACAAGCTCGAGGCGGGCATGCCCGTCGCGTTCGATGTGCTCTGCAACGAACTCAAGGGCCTGGGCATGAACCTGACACTCGAGAAGAAGCAACTCGAGGGCGGCAGCCTGCTGTGAAGCACGCTGCATGAAGGCGTCGGCTCGTGATTGAGCGGGTCGGCTTGTTCTCCTCGATTGTTGATTGAACTGATACGAATCACTCCTGTATGGGAGACTGAAATATGGCTGAGAGTGTATACGATCGCGTCAATGACTACTCGTCGGTAAAGATCACGCTGGCGTCGCCCAACGACATCCGCGCCTGGTCCTACGGCGAAGTCAAAAAGCCCGAGACGATCAACTACCGTACCTACCGCCCCGAGAAGGACGGTCTGTTCTGTGAGCGGATCTTTGGTCCAGAGCGCGACTACGAGTGCTCGTGTGGTAAGTACCGCGGCACGAAGTACAAGGGGTACATCTGTGACCGCTGTGGCGTGAAGGTGACGCACTCGCGCGTGCGTCGCAAGCGCATGGGGCACATCAACCTCGCGGCACCCGCCGTGCACATCTGGTTCTTCAAGTCGCTCCCCTCGCGTCTGGGCACCCTGCTCGCGATGAAGACGAGCGATCTTGAGAAGATCATCTACTACCAGGACTACGTCGTCACGCGTCCGGGTGATACCGAGCTCAAGTACAAGCAGGTCCTCACAGAGGACGAGCACCGCTCGGCGCTCGAGCAGTACGGCAACGAGTTCACGGCGATGATGGGCGCGGAAGCAGTCCGCGAACTCATCGATCAGCTCGATCTCGACGCGATCTGCGACGAGATCCGTGCGGACCTCGCGGCGACCCGATCCAAGCAGAAGACCAAGGACCTCGCCAAACGCCTCAAGCTCGTCGAGCAGGTGCGCGGCAGCGAGAACGATCCGGCATGGCTGGTCATGGACGTGATCCCCGTGATCCCGCCGGACCTGCGTCCGTTGGTTCTCCTCGAGTCGGGCAACTTCGCGACGAGCGACTTGAACGATCTGTACCGACGGATCATTAACCGCAACAACCGTCTCAAGAAGCTCATGGACCTCAACGCACCCGAGGTCATCATCCGCAACGAGAAGCGCATGCTTCAGCAGGCGGTCGACGCGTTGTTCGACAACAACCGTTGCCGTCGCCCGGTCCTTGGTTCGTCCTCGCGTGCCCTCAAGTCCCTCACGGACATGATCAAGGGTAAGCAGGGGCGTTTCCGCGAGAACCTCCTCGGGAAGCGCGTCGACTACTCGGGTCGTTCGGTCATTGTCGTCGGCCCCGAGCTCAAGCTCAACCAGTGTGGTCTTCCCAAGAAGATCGCGCTCGAGCTGTACCAGCCGTTCATCATCCGCAAGCTCAAAGAGCACGGTCTCGCCGACACGATCAAGTCCGCCAAGCGGATGCTCGAGCGTCGCGACGCGGAGGTCTGGGACATCCTCGAAGAGGTCATCTACCAGCACCCAGTTCTTCTGAACCGTGCACCCACGCTTCACCGCATGGGTATCCAGGCGTTCGAGCCCGT
>SPJK01068484.1_pt1 | contig 15204 bp, 12 predicted proteins | sample 3741771 | NCBI WGS metagenome assembly SPJK01 (sample SAMN10925997, study PRJNA522277) | cold seep metagenome | isolation source: Elba SIP-enriched marine methane seep metagenome, extraction at timepoint T2 | place: Italy: coast of Elba, Mediterranean Sea | reverse complement strand
CCTGTTGCTGGTTCCACCGCTGTCCAACAATCTGCGTCTGGCGGAAGTCCTATCTGAATTTGATGTGAGGGTGGCGCGTGTCGGCCCGCATGACCTGCCGGGTTCGTCGCTCACTGTCATGATCGACGAGCAGGCGGCTGCCCGCGACCTGACACGGTATCTGATCGATCGGGGCCATACTCGGATTGCCTTCCAGCGCGGCAAGGAAAACCAGAACGCCACACAGGAACGTTTTCGCGGCTATCGGGACGCTCTGGACGAGGCCGGCATTGTCTTCGACCCGGCATTGGTGCTTCCCGGCAATTTCGAGTTCTCCTCCGGTCTGACGGCTGGTGACGACCTGTTGGACAGGGACGACCCGCCGACAGCGGTTTTCGCGGCGAATGATGACATGGCGGCGGGGATTGTCATGGCAGCACATCGCCGGGGTGTCCCGGTTCCCAAGCGCTTGTCGGTTGTCGGATTCGATGACTCAGAGATTGCCGACCGAACCTGGCCTGCGCTGACGACTGTCCGTCAGCCCCTGGTTGAATACGGAACCATGGCAGTTGAGCGCCTGATCGATTCCCTGTCCGCCACGACTGACCCGGAAGGTGCTGCAGTTCTCCTCGACTATGAACTCATCGAACGAGATTCTGTGACGACGCCGGCAACGGGCCCGGCCAAAGATTTGTGATACTGCGCGCGGCCGTTGCAGTGTTTGCGATCGCTTGTGCCTGGATGCTGTTCGGTGCCAGGCCGGCAAGTGGTTCAGCCGACTGAGGCCCGCCACAAGAGCCGGACTGCAACTGCGCATACGAGGAGAGCGGTGGCCCTTGCCAGCCAGGTGTCGGACATTTTCCGGCGTCCGAGCCAGACGCCGACCTGGCCACCGACAAGGACGGCAGGCAGCAAGGGCCAGTAGCCAGCCAGATCCGCCAACTCGCCGCTCCCGGCAATCCGCTGCGCCTGACCGGCCAGGCCTGCGATGGAGTTGGCGAGGATGAAGGCCGCTGCAGACGCCGCGATCGCCTTTGCGCCGTCCCAGCGGAGCAGGTGAAGCAGGGGCGCGAGAAATATCCCGCCACCGATGCCGACCAATCCGGCCAATAATCCGATGCCGAGGCCCATCAACGGGGTCAGGGCGGGCCAGATTCTGGGCGCTTTAGCCGGCGGAGCGGGATTGCGGAAGGCGAGTGCGACCGACGAAGCCAGCAGTGCAGTAGCGAGCAGTCCGATGAAAGCGCGCTCCGGGATTTCGATGATCCCGCCGATCCAGGCCGCTGGCACAGAACAGGCGATGAGGGGCCACAATCGCTTCCAGGGTATCAGTCCGGCCCGTGCGTACTGCGCAACCGAGCCGGTCACGACGGTGATGTTGCAGGCGAGGGAGATTGCCGGCAGCAGGCGGTAGTCCGTGTCAGCCAGAACGAGCAGGGCCGTGTAGGTGGATCCGCCACCGAACCCGACCATGGCGTAGATGAAGGCGGTCAGCAGGAATCCGCCGGCGAGGCCGGCCAGCGCGGTCATGGATGATCGAGCAGGACGATCTCGGTCGATGCGCCCTTCGGGGCCGCCTTCCCGTCCGCTGGTCGCCGTATCAGGCAATTCGCCGCAACCAGCGCGGAGGCTGCCGAGGAATCCTGATTGGTGAGCGGTGAGGTCAGCCCTGTCGCCGGATCAAAGCGCGCCCGCACGAAGGTTTCCCGGGGCCCGTTCGCGGGCAATGCGCCGCCGAGTTCGGCCGTAACGAACACAGTCTCGTGCCGTGTTCCGCTCAGCCGGGCCAGGGCCGGCTTCAAACACAGCAATGCCATGACCATGGCGGAGACCGGATTGCCCGGCAGGCCGAGCACCCAATGACCGCCGAGTGAGCCAAACCAGGTCGGCTTGCCGGGCTTGACTGCGATCTTTTCGAAATATGTCTGACCACCCATCTCCTTGAAGACGGTGCGCAGGTGGTCATGGTCTCCGACCGAGGCGCCGCCGATCGTCACCAGGATATCGGCCTCGCTCGCGTCAGCGATCTTGTTCCGGACATCCTCCGGTGTGTCGCGCGCTATGCCGATATAGCGCGGAACGCCGCCCCAGTTTTGCACCATGGCCGCCACGGCCGGGGCCAAGGAATTGATGATCTGGTCCGGTCGGGTCGCTTCGCCCGGTTCAACCAACTCGTCGCCGGTGGACAGGATTGCGACATGCGGTCGCCGGATCAGGCAAAGTTCGGTCAGCCCGGCACTTGCAAGGAGCGAAAGCGCGGCCGGCGTCAGCTGAGCGCCCGGCGTCAGCAAGGTGTCGCCCGCACGAAAGTCTGTCCCGGCCGGCCGAATATTATTGCCCGGACTGGAGCGGTCCCGGAGCTGGATGCGATCATCCTGCAAGGACACGTTTTCCTGGATGACAACCTGATCGGCACCAGACGGGATCGGTGCGCCGGTAGATATCCGCATCGCTTCGCCCGCGCCCAGTGGCCGGGAGCTGGCGTGCCCGGCGGCGGACTCGCCGACTGTCGTCAGGCAGGTGTCCCCGCCACCCAGATCGCTGGCACGGACCGCATACCCATCCATGGCTGAGGCGGCAAAGGGCGGTTGGGTGCGCAAGGCAGTGACTGGTTCTGCGAGGATGCGCCCGGCGGCGGCAGTTAACGGCACCCGCTCGGCGCCAAGTGTCTGGATGTGGTCGTTGAGCGTGCGCAGTGCCGTATCGAGGGAAATCATTCTGACGGCTCCTCGCGGTGATAGTCACCGGACTTGCCGCCCTGTTTCTCAAGCAGTCGAACGGCGTCGATGACCATCGACTTGTCGAGGGCCTTGGCCATGTCATAGAGCGTCAGCGCTGCAACGGACGCGGCCGTCAATGCTTCCATCTCGACGCCGGTCTTGCCGTCACAGGTGACTTCGGCACGGATTTCGAATGCCCGGTCGGAGTCGGTCGCTTCGATGCTGACCTTGACCGATGTCAGCGGTAGCGGGTGGCATAGCGGAATGAGATCGGACGTACGCTTGGCGGCCATGATGCCAGCCAGCTCGGCGGCGTAGAGGGCATTGCCCTTCGGGCCCTGCCCATTGCGGACAGCCTCGAAGGCGGTTTGCGTCATTGACAGGCGTGCGCCGGCAATTGCGCGGCGCTGACTGGCAGCCTTGTCACCGACGGCGACCATGCGGACACGGCCGACTTCATCCTGATGGGTCAGGCGGTCTGTCATCCTAGCGCTCTTTCAGTCGGGGAAGGAGGTCAATCAGGTTACAGGGCCTGTGGGCTTCGTCGAACTCGTCGCGAAGGATATGGTTCCAGGCATCCTTGCAGCCGCCGGAGGAACCCGGAATGGCGAAAACATAGGTGCCGTTCGAGATTCCGGCGACGGCCCGGGACTGAATGGTGGAAACCCCGACCGACCTGAAACTGATCTGGTGGTAGACGGCAGCAAAGCCGTCCATTTCCTTGTCGAACAGGGGGCGCAACGCTTCCGGCGTCACATCGCGACCTGTCAGCCCGGTGCCGCCCGTCGCGATGATTGCATGGATGTCCGGATTGACGATCCAGTCGCGTGCACGCTCGCGGATGGATGTGACGTCATCGGCGATGATGGCGTGATCAATCACGGCATGATTGGCTGCAGCGATTTGCTCCCGCAACCAGGGACCGGTCTTGTCAGTCCGGTTGTCGCGGGTATCTGACACGGTCATGACTGCGAAGCCGATCGTCACTGGTTTGTGCGTCATGGGGTGGTTTCCATCCATTGTTCGGACGCCGTTTGGTCGGCTGAGGTCGGCTCGATCCAGACCGCGTTTTCGCCGCGCCACTCCCGTTTCCAGAACGGCGCCTCTGTTTTCAGCACATCGATTGTAAAGCTGACCGCGTCAAGCGCGGCGCGGCGGTGGGCCGCGGTGGCGGCGATGTAAACGATGGGTTCGCCGACGGGCATGCGGCCATACCGGTGTGCAATCAGCAAAGCCTGAAGGCTGAACTGGGTCATGGCCGTCGCGCCGATCCGCTCGAGCGCGCGCTCTGTCAAGACCGGGTGGTGGATCAGCTCGAGTGCGGTCAGGTCGGAACTGGCGCGAACATGACCGGCAAATGTCGCAACGGCACCACAGGCCGGGTCATGACCGACAAGCCGGTTCAGCGATTGCAGGTCCAGCGTATCGCCGCCGAGCCGGATGATCGGTTGCATGCTCATCCACCGGAAAAAGGAGACATGAAAGCAATCCGATCGCCATCGGCCAGGGAAAGCGGCGCGTTGCGTGCGATCATCTTGTCATTGATGGCCAGCCGGATATGCGGAGCCCGAAGGGCATCACCGCCTGACTTGGACTCGGCCACCAGCGCGATCAGGTCGTCTACTGTGACAGGCGCAGCCGTCGTGCGCATTGTGTCGGTACGGGCGCCAAGCCGGTCCTGAAGCGGGCCGAAAAACTCGAGTTCAAACTGCATCACGATCAGCCTCCGGTCGTGGCCATGTCGCGGGGCACAGCCGCTGCGGCCCCTCGGGAAACATCGAAATCATGGCCGCGTTCTTTCTGCCGCATGGCGGTGTCGAGCAGGGCGTCGAGCGCTTCCGGTCCGCCATTGCGCAGCGCATCGCGCAGGTCCACGGCGCCATTTCTGCCCAGGCACATGTAGAGCTTGCCCGTGCAAGTCAGCCGGACACGGTTGCAGGTGTCACAGAAATTTCCGGTCAGGGGCGAGATGAATCCGAGGCGCCCGCCGGTCTCGGCCAGCCGGACATAGCGGGCCGGACCTCCTGTGGAGTCGGGCAGGTCGGTCAGGGTCCAGCGGTCTTCAAACTCTGCCCGCAACTGGGCCAGCGACAGGAATTGGTCGGCCCGGTCAACGCCGATCTCGCCGATTGGCATCACTTCGATCAGCGTGACCTCATGACCTTCGCCATGAGCCCACTCGATCAGGCCCGGCAAATGCCCGTCATTGACGCCTTTCATGGCGACGGCATTGAGTTTGACCTGCAGGCCTGCAGCCCTGGCGGCGCGAATGCCAGCCAGTGTCTGCTCCAGTTGACCGCCCCGCGTGAGGGTAGAGAAGGTGTCCGGATCGAGCGTGTCGAGGGAGATGTTGAGCCGCCGGATTCCGGCGCTTGCCAATGCAGCGGCATAGCGCGGCAATTGGGTCCCATTGGTTGTCAGGCAGACTTCTTCCAGCCCGGATTTGCCGATCCGGGCACCCAAATTCTCGATCAGGCTCAGTATATCCTTGCGGACCAATGGTTCGCCGCCGGTCAGACGGACCTTGGTGACGCCCCGTGCAATGAAGGTGTCGCAAACCGCCGTCAGTTCCTCGAGCGACAGCAAGTCCTTCTTCGGCAGGAAGGTCGGCTTGGCTTTCATGCAGTATACACACCGCAGGTCGCAGCGATCGGTCACGGACAGGCGAAGATAGGTAATCTGTCTGCCGAACGTGTCGACAAGTGGCGCTCGCTGAAGGGTTAAGTCCGGCCGGTCCATGCGGGCCTCCTGATCGCTCGAACTTGACATTTATCATGCCTTGTCGATGCGGCAAGTGACGTCTCGTCGCATGTCAGACCGGGTTGCGAAAAGACGCAAGGTCATCCGGCGCGTTGATGTTGCAAAAGTGATCGGACCGGTCCGGCCCGATTGCCAGCCATTCTGTCCCGAGAGCGGCGAGTAGACGGCGAACCGATGCTGCTTCTGTGCGGTCAGGCAATGCTCCCTGGGCGGTAATGAATACCGGCAGGGGATGGTCTTCCCAGGCGCGACATCGGGCGGACGCCGGTTGCAGGAGCGGGGTCAGGGTTTCGACGCACAGGCCCGGCATGTCGACCGGGATAATGAGGACGCCGTCCTGACCGGATTCCCGGGCGACTTCCAGGGTATCGAAGATGGCATGTCCGGGTCCTTCGCCGGGGCGACTGTCGGGTATCGCGTCCGCGACCCCCGGTCGCCCGCTGACGCGGATAGACCCGCATCCGGTCGACGCCAGAAGTGCGCGACCCCGGTCCAGCAATGTTTCACCATCCAACTCGATCATTGCCTTGTCGCGGCCCATCCGGCGTGACCGTCCGCCGGCCAAGACAACGCCTGTAATGTTGAATGTGTCAGCTGTGCGGGTCATCGATCAGAGGATTTGGTTTGCAGAAACGGGCCAGTGCCTCGCGATCGTCAATCTCGACACGGGAACCGTCCATTATAATGCCATGAGCCTGCAGCGAACCGAAGGCGCGGGACAGGTTCTCTGGCGTCATGCCGAGGATGGATGCGAGGCTTTTCTTGCCATAGGGCAGCGTCACGACCCTGGCCTGACCAGCCTTGTCATGCAGGCGAAGCAAATAATTGCCGACGCGTTCGACAGCGGTTCTCAGTTTGAGGTTCTTCATGGATTTCACGACCGAGCGATAGCAGGTGGCCAACTCGGCCACGATGGCTCGGGCGAATTCCGGGTCGTTTTCGAAAACGGCCCGGACATTCTGCGACGGGATCAGAAGCAGAGTGCTCGCGGTTGCGGTCCTCGCCGACATCAGGAAAGGGGCGTCCTTGATGGTCGCCGCAAGGATGAAGGTCGAGACTGGCGAAACGATCGCCATCGATGTCTCCCGGCCATGACTGGCCGAGAAAAGCTCAACCCGGCCTTCCATAACCAGATAGAGAAAATCTGCCGGCTCGCCTTCCCGGATCAGATCAACATGCTGCGGAATTCGCTGGGCATAAGCAGCGCGCATGAGCTGTTCGAAATGGTGCTCTTCCATCTTCGAAAACAGCGGTAGCTGGCGAATGGTCTGGCGATCCTCATCGCGCATGTCGTCTCCGATCAGGGGCCTGATTGACGGGGTGAGGTCGACCTACACGTATCCTTGACCTACATCAAGGGTGGAGTTGATGTAAAGTAACGCGTCGCCTTATTTAGATCATATGCTGAATTGACCGGCACTGTAGTTTGAGTTGCGTGTGCGGTTGATTGACGCGCGACAAGTGTCGCGGTTTTAACGACAAATGCAGTTTGCTATCAATCCATGACGCCTTCGGATCGAAGGGGGACATGGGAGAGTGACATGCACGTGCTTGACGGGGTGACCAAAGGCCAACAAAGGCAAGCGCTGGGAATGAGCACCCTGGCGTTCACGACTTGCTTCGCGGTCTGGACAATCTTTTCGATCATCGGGATCCGGATCAAACAGGAGCTCGGCCTGTCAGAGACCCAGTTTGGTCTGCTCGTGGCAACCCCCGTCCTGACCGGTTCGATCAGTCGCATCTTTCTCGGCATCCTGACCGAACAGGTCGGCGGCCGGATCATGTTTCCGATCCAGATGGTGACGACCGCTGTTGCCGCATTCCTGTTGTCGATGGCTGACAGCTATCCGCTTTTCCTCCTCGCGGCCCTGGGGGTCGGTCTGGCTGGCGGTTCCTTCATCATCGGCATCGCCTATGTCTCGCGATGGTATGACGCGAAGTCCCAAGGGACCGCGTTGGGTATTTTCGGTGTCGGCAATATGGGGGCCGCGGTCACCAATTTCGGCGCCCCCTTCCTGGTCGTGGCATTCGGCTGGCAGCAAACGGCGCAGATCTACGCAGTTGTCCTGCTGGTCATGGCGCTGATCTTCTGGGTTTTCACCAAGGATGACCCGGTCTTGGTCGCGCAACGGAAGGCGGGCGCCCGACCGGCATCCGCGCTGATGCAACTCGAGCCGCTCAAGAACCCGCAGGTTTGGCGTTTCGCGACCTATTATTTCTTTGTTTTCGGAGCCTTCGTGGCCCTCGCCTCCTGGTTGCCGCGCTATTATGTCGGCGCCTACGGGCTCGATCTGCAAACCGCCGGCATGCTCGCCGCAGCCTATTCCCTTCCGGCTTCGATATTCCGCGCGTTGGGCGGTTGGATGTCGGACAAGTGGGGTGCGCGCTTCGTGATGTACCTCACCTTCATCATCTCGCTCATCTGCCTGTTCATCCTGAGCTACCCCGACACCCGCTACATCGTCAGCGGGATCAACGGGCCGATCGAGTTCAGCTTCGGCATCGGCGTGCCCTTGTTCGCGACGCTCAGCATCGGCCTCGGCTTCGTGATGTCGCTCGGTAAGGCGGCTGTCTACAAGCACATCCCGGTCTACTACCCGCATCATGTCGGCGCGGTCGGCGGCCTGGTTGGCATGATTGGCGGGCTTGGTGGTTTCATTCTGCCGATCAGTTTCGGGGTCATGAATGATCTGACCGGCGTCTGGACCAGTTGCTTCATGCTGATGTTCATCATCGTGCTGGTCTCGACGGTCTGGATGCATCTGGCCATCCGCCGCATGGAACGGCGCAAATTCCCCGAGCTCGCAACCGATACTCATCTCAGCGACGTCCCGGACCTCCCCCACCCGGCGCCGGCGGCGCGCTGATTTCGCCGCGGCGGTGATGGCCGAACCTCCCCCGGTCCCGACCATCACCGCCGCAGTCGAACCAACAACAACAAGGAAGTGCCGACGATGGCAAAGGACCTCAAAGACTGGAATCCGGAAGACCCGGAGCAATGGGAAAACGGCGGTCAGGGCATTGCCAACCGCAATCTCTGGATTTCCATTCCCGCCTTGTTGTGCGGGTTCGCGGTGTGGCTCTACTGGGGCATCATCACCGTCCAGATGATCAATCTGAATTTCGGTTTTACCCAGGCCGAGCTGTTCACGCTCACGGCGATCGCCGGGCTGTCCGGTGCGACGTTACGAATTCCGTCGACCTTCTTCATTCGACTGGCCGGGGGCCGCAACACGGTCTTCCTGACCACGGCGCTCCTTCTCATTCCGGCAGCGGGCACCGCGGTAATCCTTCAGAATCCTGACGCGCCGCTCTGGCAATTCCAGTTGATGGCGCTGCTGTCAGGTTTTGGCGGCGGTAATTTTGCCAGCTCGATGTCCAATATCAGCTTCTTCTTTCCCAAGAAGGTGCAGGGCTACTCCCTGGGAATGAATGCCGGTCTGGGCAATTTCGGCGTCACCACCATGCAGATCCTGATCCCGCTGGTGATGACAGTCGGTGTCTTCGGCGGCACCTCGATGATCCTTGAAAACACCTCCGGCACGCTGATCGGACGTATTCCGGCGGGCACGGAAACCTTCCTGCACAATGCCGGTTTCATCTGGGTTGTCATCCTGATCCCGATCGTCATCGCGGCGTGGCTGGGCATGAACAACATTCGGGACGAGCACGTCTCGCCGGACATCGGGTCGCCAATCGCTGCCTTTGCAAAAATCATCGGCATGTTGGCAATCGGCCTCGTGACCGCTGCTGCAGGTCTCTGGTTGATGCTGCCGGAGACGGCAAACGGGTCGGGCTGGGGTGTATCGAAATGGCTGGTCTTGCCGCTGGTGATTGCGGCAACGGTGTTTGCGCTGAAAGCCATTCCGGGTGCAATCCGCAAGAGCCTTGACCGCCAGTACAAGATTTTCCGCAATACCCATACCTGGGTGATGACGGTCATCTACACGATGACTTTCGGATCCTTCATCGGATTTGCGGCCGCCTTTGGTCTTGCCATCAAGGTGATCTTCGGCTTCCAGCATATCGAGGTGGACGGCGTTATGACCCATGACGTCGCGAACCCGAACGGGCCGAGCGCGTTGATGTTCGCCTGGACCGGGCCATTCATTGGCGCCCTGATCCGCCCGATTGGCGGCAAGCTGGCCGACCGTTTCGGCGGGGCGCTGGTCACACAGGTGATCTCGGTCATCATGGTGATCTGTGCGCTCGGCGTCGCCTGGTTCATGAAGCAGGCTTATGGCTCGGCTACGCCGGAAGTCTTCTTCACCCCCTTCCTGATCCTGTTCCTGGTGCTGTTTGCGGCGACCGGGATCGGCAATGGCTCGACCTTCCGCACCATCGCAGTGGTCTTCGACCGCGAGCAGGCGGGCCCGGTGTTGGGCTGGACCTCGGCCGTTGCGGCCTATGGCGCCTTCATCATCCCACAGGTCTTCGGCGAACAGATCCGGGCGACCACGCCGGAATACGCGCTGATCGGCTTCGCCGTCTTCTACGCCGTCTGCATCGCCATCAATTGGTGGTTCTACCTGCGCCCCGGCGCTGATGTGAAAAACCCGTAAAGGAAACAGAGATATGAGCCATCTTCTCGACCGCCTCACATTCTTTGCACGCAAGTCTGAAGCGTTTTCTGACGGGCATGGCATCACCACGACCGAAGACCGCAAGTGGGAGGACGCCTATCGCAAGCGCTGGCAGCACGACAAGGTCGTGCGCTCGACCCACGGCGTGAACTGCACCGGGTCGTGCAGCTGGAAAATCTACGTCAAGGGCGGGTTGGTGACCTGGGAAACCCAGCAGACTGACTACCCGCGCACCCGTCCAGATCTGCCCAATCACGAACCCCGCGGCTGCTCTCGCGGCGCCAGCTATTCCTGGTACATGTATTCGGGCAATCGCCTGAAATACCCGTTGATCCGCAGCCGCCTCCTGAAAGCCTGGCGCAAGGCGCGCGAGACCCTGTCGCCCATGGCGGCCTGGCGGTCGATCCAGGCTGATCCGGCGGCGCGCAAATCCTATGTGTCAAAGCGCGGTGCCGGCGGCATGGTCCGTGGCGACTGGGACGAGGTCAACGAGATCATTGCCGCCGCCAACGCCTATACCGCCAAGGAGTACGGGCCCGACCGGGTGTTTGGCTTTTCGCCGATCCCGGCGATGTCGATGGTGTCCTATGCAGCGGGCTCGCGTTACCTGTCATTGCTCGGCGGCGTCTGCATGTCGTTCTATGACTGGTATTGCGACCTGCCGCCGGCCAGTCCGCAGACCTGGGGTGAGCAGACCGATGTCCCGGAATCGGCTGACTGGTACAATGCCGGATTCCTGCTGATCTGGGGGTCGAATGTTCCGCAAACCCGGACGCCGGACGCGCACTTCTATACCGAGGCGCGATATCGCGGCACCAAGAGCGCGGTGATCTGCCCGGACTATTCGGAAGCCTCCAAGTTCGGCGATATCTGGCTCAATCCTAAACAGGGAACCGACGCCGCGCTCGCGCTGGCGATGGGCCATGTGATCCTTCGCGAATACCATCTTGACCGCCAGGCGGCCTATTTCGAGACCTACGCCCGCGAAAATACCGACATGCCCAACCTGGTCCGGTTGGAAAAGAAGGATGGCCGCTATGTTCCGGGACGGCTGCTCCGGGCCTCGGACTTCGCCGACAATCTCGGTGAGGACAACAATCCGGACTGGAAGACGATCGCCTATGATCGCAAGTCGGCAAGTTATGTGGCGCCGCTTGGATCGATCGGTTTTCGGTGGGGCGAGAAGGGCAAGTGGAATCTCGAACAACGCGCCGGCAAGGGCGATGAGGTCGAGCTGGAGCTGTCCTTCATCCTCGACGACCGCCATGACGAGGCGGTCGAGGTCGGTTTTCCCTATTTCGGCAACAAGCATCACGATCATTTCGCCGGAACCGATCACCCGGATGTCCTGACCCGCAAGCTGCCGGCACGCCGGGTGGCCCTGAAGGACGGTGAGGCACTGGTCGTCACCGTGTTTGACCTGATGTGCGCCAATTACGGCCTTGACCGCGGTCTCGGCGGCGATGACGTGGCACGCGATTACGACGACATGGCGCCTTACACACCGGCCTGGGCAGAAGCGATTACAGGTGTGGATCGCAAGAAGATCATCGCCACGGCTCGCGCCTTTGCCACCAATGCCGAGAAGACGAATGGCAAGTCGATGGTCATTCTCGGTGCCGGTCTGAACCATTGGTACCACATGGACATGAACTATCGGGGGATCATCAACCTCCTGGTCATGTGCGGCTGTATCGGCCAGTCCGGCGGCGGCTGGGCCCACTATGTGGGGCAGGAAAAGCTGCGCCCGCAAACCGGCTGGCAGCCACTGGCCTTCGCGCTCGACTGGAACCGCCCGCCGCGCCACCAGAATTCCACCTCCGCCTGGTACGCACATACCGGTCAATGGCGCTATGAGACGCTTTCGGTCGATGAAATCCTGTCGCCGACGGCGCCTGAGGGCGACTGGTCCGGGTCAATGATTGACTGGAATGTCCGGGCCGAGCGGATGGGCTGGCTGCCCTCCGCGCCGCAATTGCAGACCAACCCGCTGGACCTGTCACGGGCGGCTGCCGAAGCCGGCGTCGACGCCAAGGACTATGTGCTCAATGGTCTCAAGTCCGGAGACGTGAAGCTGTCCTGCGGTGATCCGGACAATCCGGCCAACTGGCCGCGCAACCTCTTCGTCTGGCGCTCCAACCTGCTCGGCTCATCGGGCAAGGGGCACGAGTATTTCCTCAAACACCTTGGTGGCGCGAGCCATGGTGTTCTCGGCCACGAGGCCGGGCCGGACATGCGCCCGTCCGAGGTCGAGTGGGCGGAGCATTGCCCGGAAGGCAAGCTGGACCTGTTGGTCACGATCGACTTCCGCATGTCCACGACCTGCGTCTACTCCGACATCGTGCTGCCAACCGCGACCTGGTACGAGAAGAACGATCTCAATACGTCTGACATGCACCCCTTCATCCACCCGCTGACGGCGGCGACGGATCCAGCCTGGGAAGCGCGCAGTGACTGGGACATCTTCAAGGGTCTTGCGAAAAAACTGTCGGAGATCGCACCGGAGGAGCTGGGCGTGGAGACGGATATCGTCCTGACCCCGATCCTGCATGACACGCCCGGCGAAATCGCCCAGCCTTTCGACGTCAAGGACTGGACCAAGGGTGAAATCGAGGCCATCCCCGGCAAGACGATGCCGCAAATCACGGTCGTCGAACGGGATTATGCAAGCCTCTACAAGAAGTTCACCTCCCTGGGCCCATTGCTCGACACGCTCGGCAATGGTGGCAAGGGTATCGGCTGGAATACCGAGGACGAGGTCGAGCATCTGGCAGCGCTGAATGGCGTTGTGCGCGAGGCCGGCATCTCCAAGGGGCGGCCGAAAATCGAGACGGCCATTGATGCCGCCGAGGTCATCCTCATGCTCGCGCCGGAAACCAATGGCGAGGTTGCGGTCAAGGCCTGGGATGCCTTGTCCAAAAATACCGGGCGGGATCACACCCATCTGGCAGCGCCAAAGGAAGACGAGAAGATCCGCTTCCGGGATGTGGTCGCGCAGCCGCGCAAGATCATCTCCTCGCCAACCTGGTCAGGCATAGAGAGCGAGGATGTCTGCTATAATGCCGGGTACACCAATGTGCACGAGCGCATCCCCTGGCGCACGTTGACGGGTCGTCAGCAGCTCTACCAGGATCATAAATGGATGCTCGCCTTCGGTGAGGGCCTGTGTGTCTACCGGCCACCGATCGATACGGCGACCGTGGCACCGGTGATCAACTCCAAGCCTAATGGCAACCAGCAGATCGTGCTGAACTTCATCACACCGCACCAGAAGTGGGGGATCCACTCCACCTACACCGACAATCTGTTGATGCTGACCCTGTCACGCGGGGGACCAATTGTCTGGCTATCGGAGGACGACGCCAGATCAGCAGGCATCGTCGATAACGACTGGGTCGAGGCCTATAATTCGAACGGAGCCCTGGTGGCCCGGGCGGTGGTCTCGCAGCGGATCAAGTCGGGCACCCTGTTCATGTATCACGCCCAGGAAAAGATCGTGAATGTTCCGGGTTCGGAGCTGACCGGTCAGCGCGGCGGTATCCACAACTCCGTGACCCGCGCGACGCTGAAGCCGACCCACATGATCGGCGGCTACGCCCAGCAATCCTATGGATTCAACTATTACGGCACGGTTGGTTCCAACCGCGACGAGTTCGTCATTGTCCGCAAGATGGACAAGGTCGACTGGCTCGAAGGCCCGGCCGGTGATGAAATGGAGGCAGCGGAATGAAAATCCGTGCGCAAATTGGCAAGGTCCTCAATCTGGACAAATGTATCGGCTGCCACACCTGTTCCGTGACCTGCAAGAATGTCTGGACCAGCCGCGAGGGCGTTGAATACGCCTGGTTCAACAATGTCGAGACCAAGCCGGGTGTCGGCTATCCCAAGGACTGGGAAAACCAGGGCCGCTGGAATGGTGGCTGGAAACGGTCCGGCAACGGGTCGCTTCATCCGAAAATGGGATCGAAATGGCGGGTCCTGGCGAAGATTTTCGCCAATCCGGACCTGCCGCAGATCGATGATTACTACGAGCCGTTCACCTTTGATTACGGTCACCTGCAATCGGCCAAGGAGTCGAAAGCCTTTCCGACCGCCCGACCGCGCTCGCTGCTGACCGGCGAGCGGATGGAAAAGATCGAATGGGGTCCCAACTGGGAGGAAATCCTCGGCGGAGAATTCTCCAAGAGGTCCGAGGACTACAATTTCGAAGGCATCCAGAAGGAGATTTACGGCGAGTTCGAGAACACCTTCATGATGTATCTGCCGCGTCTGTGTGAGCACTGCCTCAACCCGACCTGCGCTGCGGCTTGCCCCTCTGGTGCGATCTACAAGCGCGAGGAAGACGGCATTGTCCTGATCGACCAGGAAAAATGTCGTGGTTGGCGCATGTGCGTGTCCGGCTGCCCGTACAAGAAGATCTATTACAACTGGTCGAGCGGCAAATCCGAGAAGTGCACCTTCTGTTATCCGCGTATCGAGGCGGGTCAGCCGACCGTATGTTCGGAGACCTGTGTCGGCCGGATCCGTTATCTCGGCGTCATGCTCTACGATGCCGACCGCATCGAGGCAGCGGCCTCGATGGAAGACGAGAAGGATCTGTACCAGGCCCAGCTCGACATCTTCCTCGATCCGCATGATCCGGAAGTTCAGGCCCAGGCGCGCCGGGACGGCGTGCCGGAAGCCTGGCTGGAAGCGGCCAAGCAGTCTCCGGTTTACAAGATGGCGATCGACTGGAAGGTCGCTTTCCCCCTTCACCCTGAATACCGCACCTTGCCGATGGTCTGGTATGTGCCGCCCCTGTCGCCGATCAAGAACGCGGCCGAGTCCGGCGCGCTCGAGACCGATGGCGAGATGCCGGACGTCCGGTCCCTGCGCATCCCGCTTCGCTATCTGGCCAATCTGCTGACGGCCGGGGATGAGGAGCCAGTCGCGCTGGGGCTCGAACGCATGCTCGCCATGCGGGCCTACATGCGGTCGAAAACGGTTGAGGGCGTGATCGACGCGTCGATCGCCGAACGGGTCGGCCTCACCGAGGATCTGATCGAGGACATGGACGATAAGGTCTACGAGCAGGTAACCAATGTCGCCAAACTTCCGGGAATCCAGAAAGCGTCCTATGCCATGCCGGACGCGCATTGGGGATACGGATTTCCTATCGGCGG
>SPJK01041720.1_pt1 | contig 15214 bp, 10 predicted proteins | sample 3741771 | NCBI WGS metagenome assembly SPJK01 (sample SAMN10925997, study PRJNA522277) | cold seep metagenome | isolation source: Elba SIP-enriched marine methane seep metagenome, extraction at timepoint T2 | place: Italy: coast of Elba, Mediterranean Sea | reverse complement strand
GTCTTCGTCACAACCATCTTCGATCGAGCAGATCGGGTATTTGTTGACCCACGAGGTGAGCAGATCAACCATGCCGGTCGAATCGATCTCTTTGTTGTCGATGGTGTAAACGCCCTTGTCACGGTCGTAGAACTCGGTAGCGGCACAGTCCATGGCGAACCATACGTGCTCGCCCGGCTTGTAGCCAGCGTTTTCGATCGCGGTGAGGATCACGTCGAACGCTTCGGCATTGGCACCCAGGTTGGGAGCGAAACCACCTTCGTCACCAACCGAGGTGCTGAGGCCTTTGTCCGAGAGGACCTTCTTCAAGTGGTGGAAGATTTCGCAACCGCAGCGGAGGGCGTCCGAGAAGTTGTCGAGGCCAAGCGGCATGACCATGAACTCTTGGATGTCGACCGAGTTGTCGGCATGCTCGCCCCCGTTGAGGATGTTCATCATCGGAGCGGGAAGCAGACGAGCGTTCGAACCACCAAGGTAACGGAAGAGCGGAAGCTCGCAGTACTTGGCAGCGGCGTGAGCCGTTGCAAGCGAAACGCCAAGAATTGCGTTGGCACCCAAATTTGCCTTGTTGGGTGTACCATCGATTTCGATCATGCGTGAGTCGACGCCAACTTGATCAAGGCCATCCATGCCGATGAGTTCGTCAGCGATGCGCTCGTTGACATTACCAACGGCCTTGAGGACGCCTTTGCCAAGGAACTTGTCTTTGTCACCGTCACGCATTTCGAGAGCTTCGTGAGCACCGGTGCTAGCGCCGGAAGGAACGGCAGCGGTTCCCATGGAACCGTCGGCAAGTGTCACGTCGACCTCGACCGTGGGGTTACCGCGGCTATCGAGAATCTGGCGGGCATGGATGTCGACAATCGTGCTCATAGGTGGGACCTGTAATTTCGTGGGATTGAAATGGGTAATCGGTAGGAATGCTGGATCCCCCGCTCGGCTGATCGAGGGGCCCAAAGTCCCGTTATTCTATGCGACTCGGCCCGCGTGTCGAGTGCCCGGGGGAGGATGGTTCCTTACGGGGCGATTCGGCCCAGGCCGCGTATTTTTCCCCTAGGGTATTCGTTGCGGGAGTTACTTGCCCCTGGAGCCAGAAAAGGTGTTACTACTGGACTCATCAGACTCGGATTGCGCCAGGTTTTGGTGTCCAGCTCACTTTCGGAAATAGCTCAGCAGGCGGAGTGACCTAGAGTTTGCAACGCTGCTAGGCAGCCAAATTTCTCCTAGGAAACTCCCTGTGAATCCCGCCTAACTGATTATGTTCCAATCGAAAAAACGTTACCAACTTGTGATGAATCTCGCTGCTGTCCAGCTCTTCTGCCTTGGCTGGGGGATTTATTTCTTCTCGTCATGGATGGGGGGCTCGATTCGAGAGACAGTGCATGAGCAAGTCCTGGCTGACAATATCCAAGTTGCCCGTCAAATGACGACTTTGATTAAAGAGATGCAGCTGGGGGATGTGCGCAATAATATTGATGATTGGAAGCGGATGCAGTCGGTCATTCAAGAAGTGCATCTTCCAAACGATGGATATGTCTGCTTGGTTGACGGCAATGAAGGCAATGTAATCTGTCACCCTGCTTTGAAGTCACCGCCCAATTATCTTGCTACTTCGAAGCCTAACATGATGGCCAAGAAGACACCGAACCTTGGCATGCCCAAGCAGATGGATGAGACCGCTAAAACCAAAGTTACCGGCGGCGTCATTGGCGAAGGACAAGATTTGCAAGTCGTAGCCGCCGCAACGATCCCAGCGCTACAAGCAAAACTATTAGTTCATCAAAAAGGTTCAGGCATTGATAAAGCGGTCAGCAATGTGACAGCTCCGATATTACCGATCGGTTTAACGATTGCTCTTTGCTTGGTTGCTTCGACAACGCTGGCGATGACTTACGTCATCAGACAGTATGATGACCGACTTGGAAGGATTAACGAGAAGCTTGAGGTGCGGGTAGAACAAAGGACCCGTTCTCTTAGAAAGACGCGCGATGCGGTGATCTTTGGTTTGGCAAAGCTGGCCGAATCGCGAGATACCGACACGGGGGAACACCTCGAGCGAATTCGGACCTATGTCAACATGCTCGTCAAACGATTGGTTGACGACGGCATCGAGATTGATCCTCGAACGGTTCGTGACATGGGGCTCGCTTCCTCATTACACGACATTGGTAAAGTTGGAATTGCTGACGCGGTCTTGCTCAAACCAGGCAGACTCGATCCAGAAGAACGGGCTGCGATGGAGAAGCATGCTGCCTTGGGTGGCGATTGTCTGGAAGCAATCGGCGAGCGTTTGGGCGAAGACGACTTCCTTCAGCTATCCAAAGAAATCGCCTATGCTCACCATGAAAAGTGGGATGGCTCGGGCTATCCGAACGGATTAGCTGGCGAGATGATTCCTTTGGCGGCGCGAATCGTTGCACTGGCCGATGTTTACGATGCGCTCCGCAGTCGTCGTCCCTACAAAGAGCCAATGCCACACGAGAAGGCGCGTTCAATTCTGCTTGAAGGGAAAGGAAGCCATTTCGATCCCGTAGTTATCGAAGCCTTTCTCGCTTGCGAAAATCAGTTCCAAGAGGTCAGCGATTGCAGTAACGATGCGAATCAGGCGGAACATGCTGAAGCCGAGCAACTCGATGCCCCGCAAGAGGAAGTCACTGTCTAGATTAAGGGACAAGTCGCCTGATTTTGATTTAGTTAGTTGTTGTAAAAATATATCGGCTAAACGAAGCTATCCATTTATTTCGCCATTTCCGACTAGCTAATTCGATATGCGATTCTGTGTTAATGGCATTTTGATGAGCCAAATCTGTTGATGCTAGTCAGTTATATGCAAGCAATTTGCAGGCCGATTTTGGGAATTTAGATCGGTTATGCGGCTTTTTCTACACACGCTTAGAATCCCAAATCGTCAACTTAGTCTATCCTTTGAAATATAATGGTATGAGAGACTCAGTGTCGACCGAAAAAGAGAAGGCAGGGAGTGTTATGGACCCACCGTATGGATTCGCGATTGGGTCATCGTAAATAAATATTTGCCAACTCAATCAATATGTCGAGAGAAAGATGGCTGTACGTCTTCAGGCTAGCGATGTAGTAGACACGCCCATGACTATGAAAGATTCGCTCAATCAATGGTTTTGTACGGGAGTAGGTGGTGACGAACGTCCTGTCGTCTACGACATTGACGAAGTCTGCCCTGCCCTTCGCCGCCTTGAAGCGAACTATTGCACCATCCGTGATGAAATGATGCCACTTCTTGCGCATCGGACAGACTTGCCTCGTTATCACGAAATCGATCCTGGAAGAATTCACATCTCGAACGAGTCCGAAGGTCAATCGAGCTGGCGCGTTCACATGCTCTATGCTATGGGTGCCAAACCGAAAGAAAATCGGGAGAAGTGTCCCAAGCTTTGTAAGATGTTGGACGAGACCCCCGACCTATTTCAGGCATTCTTCTCAATTCTTGAACCACACAAGTCGGTTCCACCACACGAGGGTCCCTACGCTGGGTATCTGCGTTACCACTTGCCATTGATCGTTCCAACTGACAAACCGCCAAAGATGCGAGTCCTTGATCATTGGCACACTTGGAAAGAGGGCGAAGGTGTCCTCTTCTGTGACCACTACGAGCATGAAGTCGTAAACAACAGTGATCAGATCCGCGTCGTGCTGATCGTGGATGTCTTCCGGCCAATGCCATTTGTTCGGAACCTTGTTAACCGATTTATCACCCGCACTCGCTTGCGTCGCCGTTACGGCCAACGAATCGCCAACGGTCAGCAGCCGAATCTCTGATTAAGATTGCAATCGTAAATAACACGAAAAGCCCCGGTCAGGCATGGCCGGGGCTTTTATCGTAGGCGCTTGATGTTTCTGTAGCTTGTCGCATCAGAAGCCCATGCCTAGGGTGTTTGGTATGAGCACTTCAGCCACCTTGTCAGTACGACTCTCGTCAACCACGTTCAAAACCCCCTTCGGCAAACTGTTTGCTGTCGCGGATGAATCGCATCTGTTGCTGCTTGCCTTCGAGGGCCGCGAGCGATTCGATGCGCAGCTTTCGAAGTTGATGTCGCGCCTAGGTTGCAGGAAGCTCAATGAGCTATCGCCTGGTTCCATTGAATCGGAAGTATTGCATCACTTGAACGAAGAGCTGTCTGTTTACTTTGCAGGTGAGCTGAAGAAGTTCGAAACTCCCTTTCGCCTCATCGGCACCGATTTTCAACAATCGGTTTGGAAGCAACTCGGCAAGATTCCTTATGGGAAGACTTGGTCCTATGCCGAGTTAGCTGCCAAGGTGGGACGCCCCACCGCTGCAAGGGCTGTCGCCCGGGCGAACGCAACGAATCGCATTTCGATCTTGGTCCCCTGCCACCGAGTCATTGCTGCCGACGGTTCTTTGAGCGGGTATGCTGGCGGCGTTGAGCGGAAAGCGGGACTGTTGGAACTTGAAGGGTAGTCTCCTTCAATTGCCTTTCATTGCTTGCAATGCAACACATTAATTGCTGGCAATTTAATATTAAGCATTAAAAAATTAATTAAACAACTTGAAATTAGGCCGTCTAATCGTTTCTAATACCGCTCTGGTTTTACACTCTTCGTAATGTAAGGAGCAGTGATGAAGATTTTGTTATGTGGTATCCGATCGCTAGTTGCCCTCTCTTTGCTTGTAGGTTACACAGCTAATCTACGTGCATTAGATATCAATAATTTTTTGGAAGAGCGACACGACCGCTTCTACCAGCCAGATCCCGGCGAGCCTGCAAAAGCATTCATTGGGGATCCGGGTGTATTCTGGCAAACTGGTTTAGACTTGTCCGGAGTAGCTAGAGTTTATGACCCTACAAGTCCAAAGTATGAGACTTGGGTTACAATGATCTCAGAAACTCATTACATGGCTGTGGCGCATTCAAGAAGAACTGACAACAATCCGTTTAGTCAAGACACTTTGACTTTCTATCGAGATAATGACTTAAATGGAGAGTCTTGGACTTTGAGTCCTGAGTTAGATGGAAATGGAAATCCAATTAATATTGCTGAAGAGGTATTTGTTGCCGGAGATTTTTATATAGGTAAGCTCAGGCAAGCACCTCCAGCTTGGGTGAAAAGGTATCCTCTTCTCAAAAGGCCTGAAGATTTAAGTTACAATTATTTTGGTCATGACGAAGTCGACTCCAAGATAGCTGTTGTTGGTAAAGCGGACGGAGACGATTTTCCAGTAAGCTCTCAACAAAATCTTGTGCGTGTTGGATTAAGAGAAATTCAGAGCTATGATAGCAAAATTTATCATACCAATCAGATGAGTGACTCAAACTTAATACCAGATTCAACCACGCTGCCTGGAGGAGATTCAGGAGCTCCTTCATTTTATATTAACGATACCTTTGGTGTAGCTTTGGTCGGAAACCATACTAACGCTAATTCTGACATGAGTATTAGTGCTCGTCTGAATGACATTTTACATGAAGTGGCCCAAGCAAATGAGACTGTAACAATCGTCACTGATTTAGTAGGAGATGTTAATTACGACTTTAAGGTTGACTTGCTTGATCTTGATATTGTTGGAGCGAATTCTGGAACGGGCCAGGGTTATAACCAGGGTGACATTAATGGAGATGGGGCTGTGGATTTACTTGATCTTGATATCTTAGGATTAAATTATGGTTCTGATTTCTTATTACCAACAGTTGACTTCAATACAGATAATGCAGTCGATCATTTGGATTTTGAAATACTAGCAAGCAACTGGGGGCAGTCTAATGGTAATGGTGATGCCAACGGAGATGGGACTGTAGACTCGCTAGATGTCGAGATTTTCGACAACTATTGGTTGCGCCCTGATGATTTAGTGTTGGATGTGCCAAATGTAATACCGGGGGATGCGGATTTAAATGGCGTAGTTGGACTAGACGATTTCTATATTCTGACAAGTAATTTAGGTCCAACAAGTAATGCCAGCAATCCAGAGGCTGATTTTAATCAAGATGGTCAGATTGATTTATTGGATCTGGATATTTGGGGCACTAACTTACAAGATATTTTTGCTGATGTTAATGGAGATGGTTTGGTCGATATTCACGATGTCACATTTATAACTCACTCCTCGCGGTGGAATACTGCTACATTGTTGGGAAGGGATGGAGGTGATTTGGACATTGACGGGGATGTCGATATCGATGATCTAGCGCTCTTAGCTACTTGGTGGAGGTACGGATATTCTAGTTCTGACAGGGGGTATTCAATCCCATCACCTGAACCTTCCGCTCTTTTATTACTTTCAGTAGGAATGAGCATATACTGCTCAGGATATCGAAAAAGAGTAAATTAGTTTCAGAAGCTATTCTGAAAGAACTTTTTAGCCATGCGGATTTGATTCATCCGCATGGCTTTTTTTGTGACTAGTCAATTCGAATCTACATGGTTCTTATTAGCGTCTGATCTAACCTGCTGATATTCTAGGGCTAGTTTGCTAAACGATTTTCTACTCAACCGTTCCAAGAATCATGCATCGATTTCAATGGTTCTTCAGTTTGATTGGTTGTTGATCCCGACAAAGCATTCCCCTTGACATTCTAGGGGAGCTTGATAGGATTACCCCTAGATGCAAAAGGGGAGTAGGTTTTTAGCTTCTCCTCTCCATTTTTTAGGGAACCTATTCAATGGCCAAGAAAAACGAAAATGCTCTGCCGCAAGGCAGTTTGGATCTTTTGATACTCAAGACTTTGTCGGCAGGCCAGAAGCATGGCTACGCCATCGCAAGGCATATTCAACTGCTTAGCGACGAGGTGCTAACCATCGAAGAGGGGTCGCTCTACCCGGCCCTGCATCGAATGGAGAAACGGGGCTGGATCGCTGCCGAGTGGGGACTTAGTGATGCCAATCGAAAGGCAAAGTATTACGCGCTGACTCGCAAAGGGCGTAGTCAACTGAAGCTTGAGATTGCTTCCTGGCAAAAGATGGTCGAGGCAATCGGAAAGGTCGTCAATCCAGCTCCTTCGCGTCAGAGTTACCTTAGGAATGGGGGTATTTGAGCCGTGGAGGAGTTTGCAGGTAATAACCGACCGGACCCTTGGCGATGGTTAATTGACCCTCGTTCCAACCAAGAGATCGAAGATGAAATCCGTGAAGAGTTGCAATTTCACTTTGATCAGATGATCGAGGCTGAGAAGCAACATGGTATCGGAGAAGAAGATGCTGAGCAGATTGTGCTTGGCAAGTTCGGAAGTATTAGCCGTTACGTATCAGAATGTAAACAGATTCAAACTTGGGAGCGAATGATGTTACAGAAAGTACAAGTCGGACTCTTTTCGGTTGTGATTGTTCTTATGCTCTTGAGCTATCTCGATAATCGATCGTTATCGATTCAGTTAGCGCAAATCGATTCGAAGCTAGACGGACTCGATGATCGTCAATCAGTTCTCGATTCGAAAAAAGAAACACTTATTGAGCCAAGCGAGAAGTCGCTATCGAAGGTAGACGACCCCGATTGGATGGAGATCTTCGTCTGTGATGAAGCGGGGAAGCCAATTGAAGGGGCGGATGTACAAGTAGAATGGGCGACCACGGATCGGGATCGTTATGAGTCCTATACAAGAAAGACAGATGCTCAAGGATTGCTACATATTCTTAGAGATGACTCTGTCATTCTTCAGCATTTACAGGCACATGGTGCTGGAATGAATTGGGTGCGTAGAACGTTGACTCAATCCAGACAAGATTATATAGAACAGCATAGACTAGTATTACTGCCTTCTGTGCCTATAACCATTCAGCTATCAGATGCTAATTCTGGTAAGCCACTCTCTAACGCAGAAATTGTTAATCCATTCTCGCGTTTTAGTTATCAGCCAGAGCGAACTGATGCCGAAGGCCGTGCTACCTTGGACTGGTACGCTCGTGGAGAGACAGCGACGCTTAGTGGTACTGTCTATTTAGCTAAAGATCAACTAGATTCGACAGAAGCTGAATGGCTAGAGAATGGAAGAGGAACTATTCATAGAATCAACGGAAAGCCTTACTTCTCGTACACTTTTTCTGAGGAATTCGAGGTAGATGAAGCGATCAAAGATGACGTGTTTCGACTTAATGTAAACCTAGAAGGAAATGGCCGTAGTGGTGGAGGCTTTGGTGGCGGTGGCGGAGCCTTTTGAGATTTAACTTCTCCTAACCAAACCAAGCCACTCGTCACTAGGTGGACCATACGGACGGAACTTCTCAGTTTGTCCGGTCTCGTCATTATAGAAGAGCCCGCGGTGCACACTCAGGTCGCTTGCTGCGGGGCTATCGATCAGGTTGCTTGAATCCGCAGCGGACATTTGTAAAGCAACACGTTGGGCGAATTCACGTAACGTTTGTCGATCAAAGAGTCGGTTTACTGAGTTATAAGAATCGGACCAAATAAGGGTGTGGACTCCAACCGCAGGGCCGTTCTTCAAGATTTCAGTCAGCAACTGATCAGCTCGCTTTGGTTCGCTGCTTGATCCAAAGCTGAAATCATCCTCACGGCGGCGCAGTTCCCGCAATCGAGCACCGTTGTGCAGAACCAAATAAATGGATCGATGATTTTCCGAGCCTCCTTCAGCTTCGCGATCAGCGACCACTTCAGCAATCTTGCCTATTGTTTCAGCGACGCCTGTTTGGTCCGCATAGTGCAGTTTTGCATCGGGAGCTTTTGAGCAAAGGGAACCAACTATATTTTGCCAATGTTCATGTCCAATCTCACCTTGCCTTGATCCATCAAGCACATAGAGCTCACTTTCCTCGGCCGCCATGAGCGAAATTACTGCCGTCGATAAAATTCCTAGGGCCGAAGCTTCGTCGGCGCCAACGACTAGAAGGTTAGCACCTGGATGTCTGCCAAGTTCAGTATGGGTTGGTGGTTTAATAGCGACCGCATCGCCAAGCCATGCTCGTGGTGGGAGCCCAGCAGCTCGGTCATCGACTTGGTCTTCGATCAATTCAACTAGGTAGCGATTGGCCAGCGGGTCAGCAGGAGAATTGCCTTCGAAGACAATCGACTCAGGTTTGGGCAGTTCAAGGTTATGCCGATGTTCGTCAAGTGCATCAAGCCGTGCAGCCCGGTCGCGATCAGGCAGCCAGACAACTTGGAAGGGTTCGTTAGCGGTTACCAATCCATTTTGAGCATTGTAGATTGCCTCGCCTGGTCGACTGAGAAAACGTGCTGCGGTGTTACGCTCATCGCTGAGAATCAAATGGGCATCTGCTTCACTGCACTCGAGGGCAACACGAATGGCCATTTGGCCAAGCGTACTCCGCGCAATCGAATAAGCACCCGCCAAGGTTTGGGTCCCTAGAAGCACGTGAATGCCAAACGCACGGCCTTGTCGAACCAAGCGATCAAGCAACAGAGACGACTCTTGAGCAAGACGATCATCTTCAACAAACAGTTCTTGGAATTCGTCAACGATCAGCAGAACGCGTGGCACCTTCTCCTTGGGCCGAGCGGTCCGATAGTCCTCAAGATTCTGCACACCCGCATCACGGAAGTTCTCGCCACGCACGCGAAGTTCTTCGTCAAGACGCTCTAGCACGCTAAGACCAAATTCACGTTCGCTTTCGATGGCGATCACCTTGGCATGAGGGAGTCGGTGCGTGGCATAGGATTTGAACTCGACCCCTTTTTTGAAGTCGACCAGATAGAACTGAACTTCATCGGGCGAGAAGTGCATGGCGGCACTGGTTACTAGAGCGTGCAAGAAAGTTGATTTGCCCGATCCAGTTTTACCCGCCACAAGCAAGTGCTGTGAAGTCCCTTTTCCAAGGCGCACGTATTGCAAACGATTAGCGCCAGCACGACCAATCGGAATCAGCAATTCCGAACCGCAAGTCTGCGTCCAAAGCTCTTCAGTCGTTGGTTCGACGACTGAGAAGGGTACTTCCACTTTGACGGCATTTTTTGCATCCTCGCCAATCAGTCGAAGTGTATCGACCATCACTTCGGGTGCCGGAGGTTGCGCTAGTTCAAGTGGAAGCGAATCGAAGGCGTCGTTCTGCCAAACAAATCGATTCTGTGATGCATCCCAATCAAGCCAAACAGCGTTTGCTTTGATTTCATCAAGTTGGAAATCGGTCGGCATGCGAAGCTTTATGTCACTGCCAATTAAGGTGTAGATCCCACAACGTGGTCCACCCGTGACAAGGCTAAGTAGCCGTTTTGCGGAAGCTTCGGTGAAATTACCAGGAAAGTCAGAAATGACGAGCACTTGAAAAGGTTCGGCAACTTCGCCTGCTTGGGCATTGTACTCGTGAATCGAGTTGTATTCGCTACGCAGATATTTTTGCAGAACGACTTCCATGTGATTGGTAAGTCGTGAGAGTTGTTCTTCGATATCGCGAGACTCACTCCAGATGCGCCCACCAATCAGTTTCTCGTCGCTGTCGGCAAGGTGCATGTAGGATTGGAAGTTGTCGCCGAGGCCAATCGGATCGAGAATGGTAAATCTTACCTTGCCGGGTGGCATGGCGGTAATCATGCGTAGCATCATCGCCTGAAGCAATTCAACGCCAACCGCCCTCCCCTGCCCCGATGCTGTGATGAGCATCGTCGGCGTTTCAGAAAGTGTCATCAGCGCTGGTAGCTCAAGCTTGGTCTCTGGTGGGGTTAGGCGTTCATCCTTGGAAAGGCCGTGCTCTACTCTCTTAAGATCATAGGTTAACTTGCCGAAGGAAATTGCTTGGGTTGTCTCGCTTGGGTTTTTCCAGCTGGAGTATTCCGTCTCGCCAAACTCAGGAAAGAGCCGTTCGCAGTCGGCACGCATGTCGCGGAATTCAGCGCGAATATCATCGTATCGGACAAGCCAATCTTCGAACATACGTTGCCAAGCTTCATCGCGGCGTTCTTCCGCGTCGCTAATTTTGTTGTTGTAACTCTCTTCAGCTTGGGCAAGCTCGTTATCTCTTCGGTTTGATACCTCAGCAAGATTTGATTCGTGGCTTTGATCAATTGATCTCACTTGGTTCTTTTGCTCATCACGGAGTTCTGCGAGTAACGAAGGGAATTTTTCGCTCGCTTCTTGCATCAATCGTGACGATTTCGACTCAGCGGCATAGGCTAATTGTTCTACGCGGATCCCAATCTCGCCAAGTTCTCGATCCCGACGGATCTTTGCTTCGTTCAATTCTCTTTTGCAGTAGAGCTGCGTCAGTCGTTTCACTTTTGTCAGTGAATTCTTTGCGTTAACAATAGCTTCGCTGGTGAGCTGGTAACCTTCGATTGACTTCTCGCGTGATTTCGGAGCAAGTAGCAAATATGACAGTGCTGCGGCGATGCTGGGAACAAGGAGTGATATGGCATAAGTAATGATGCTTTGCCAACCAACCGTAAGTCCAAGAGCAGGTAGCATGACCGTTAACAGTCCAAAGAATATGCCGGCAGGCAAAGGACCGGAGAGCATGCCTGGAAGTTTTTGCTCGTAGAAACGAACTCCTTCGTTACGTGCATTTTCTATGGCCGATATGAGTTCTTGTTGGGCTACTTTACAGGCCTCGTTTGTGGCATCCTCAGCCAATAAAGATTCATATTGTTCCAGCTCGGTTTCGCTAATCGGAACCTCAGCTTCAAGGCTGCGTGATGCAAGAATTGATTCGGAATCCGAGGTGATTGCCTCGATCTCAGCTGATCGTTGGGCAAGCCAACTACGACCACGTTCAAGTCGTTCTTCAATGCGAGATTTGGCACCTTCGTAGATGGTAAGCGATTCCCAAGCGGAATCTTTTTGTTCGCGCTCTGCTTGAAGGGTTGCCTCGGTTTTGGTTGTCTCTGCCTCGGATCGGATAGCACGATATTGGCCTTGGGCTTCCGAGCGTTCTTTCTCGTATTGACCGGTGAGTTTAGCTCGCTCTACTTCATAGGTCTCTTGAAGTTGTTCTCTCTCTTCTCGATAGATTTCGTTCGCGTTGCGCCGAGCCCTTGCTAGTGTCACATCGGCATCATGCTTGGCTGCTAGGAATTGATCTTCAAGAACACCCTCGGCGGCATGACGTACTCCAATTGCTTCACGCAGATTTGCGAGAAGTTTAGCCTGTCGTTTTGCCGAGAGATTACTATTCAATATTTGCTCGCAAAGCTACCTAATCAGTTTTCCAAGTCTCTTTGGGCTTCTTGTAGAAGTGTTCTCATTCGACTGACGGCATCTAAAGATTTCTTAACGACTGGAATCAAAGGATCCAGTTCTTCTTCACGGAATAGTCTGCTAGTCGAGTCATTCCAAAGGTCCGCAGCATCTTCCCATGCTCGGGTCAATTCTTCCATCCCATAACGGATTCTTCCGGATCCCGTATCTAAATCACACGGTTTCATAGGCTGGACCCCTCATCATCTTGGTTCGGCTTCTTGGATAACCCTTCCTCTTTGCCTGAGTTATCTGATTTATCTTTTGGAGCCTTGTCCGAGTTTGCAGTATTTTTGCGTAGAGTACTTACTGGTGCGATACTTGCTTGAGCATACTTTTCTAGAGCATTCAATGTGTTGTTAAGTCGTTTGGCACCCCTTGGGATATCCAATTCGATTGCCTGCTTGAGGTGGCCCACACGACCTTGATACTCGTGAAGTTCGTGGCGCAATGTTCGAGCCCAATGCTTGACCCGTTCTTGCTTCTCGCGGGCATTGGCCAAAACAGCCTCCGCTTTTTTCAATGCTGCACGTTCTTCGGAACAAGAAGGTTGTTCATCATTGATCGGATACATTAAGCAACGATTCAATGCATTTTTCGCTTCGGTCACGGCGTCGTGAGCTCGACGGACACGTTCCTTCCAATAGCCTGGCCGATCATGTTCGACCCAATCGATGGTGCGACGAATTTCACCTTCTAACTCTACAAGTCCATCATCGCAGCGATGTCCAAACTTCAGCAACTCTTCTTTAACACGCATGATCGCATCAAAGGATTGAACAGAAGCTTGGTCACTCATAGTTAATAAAGAAGTGAAGGTCTGAAGGTAAATAATGGAATCGTATGCTTACCGTTGTTGAAGATACTCTTCGATCCGTTCTGCTTTGCGGATAAGCAAGGGAGCATGTTCGTTGGTTGCTTCGATATAACGAGCAATCGTTTTCATTTGTTGTTCGAATTCCTCGGCGAACTTCTTATTCTCTTGATCACGCCAAGAGGTTCCTAAGCCATGAAGCTGCGCTGCTAGGGAAGACATATTCTCTTCAAGCTCGGTATTGAAGCGTCGCAGATTGTTTGCAAATCGGCGAAGCTCGATAGGATCGACGATGGCTTGCGACACGATTAGCTCCTCAGGATGATTGATGAAGGTGCAAATAAACGGATAGTTACCGAAAGTTAGCCCTGAAATTGATTCGCAAGAGCTCACCTGTTTTATTGTACCTCTTGCGAGGTAGATCGTAAAATTGCTGATTTGGTTCCAATCCACAAAAAAAGCGGGGCATCCGTTGAGATTACCCCGCTTGATCGTTTGATTTTTTCTTTCGGCTTAGTGACGGAACTCGACACCCATGGTTAGGCCGTTGATAAGAATATCTGAACGACCGTCACCAATCCCAAAGTCTGGTGCGTTATACTCAATCACTCTAGAGGCACGGTGTATGTTCTCAATGAATTTAACATTGTAGCCCATTTTAAGAGCTAGTGCTCTAGTAAATTTATACCTAGCTTCAAGTCGTAATTCTCCAATTGGTGAAAATTCATTTTCACTTCTCCCGTATGCGCTGGCAGTGGTGCGAGCTTCATTCGAACGATTCAATGCTCCAGGAATAGCATCTTGACCAAAGATGTTTTCTTGGCCGATATCAACAATGTTGTAGCCAAACATAAACCTACCATCAGCACTAAAGTCCCATTTGCCATGGTCTCTTCTCCAACGTAGACCTACTTGCGGACCTACTATTTGGTTATCAACATCATTCTCGCTAGTAGTCCTTCCGAAGATACTACCATTAGCTGTCAAATCGAATTCACTACGTAGTCTGTCAAATCGGATACCGTAACTTAATTGCAGTTCGTCACGTCGGCCTCGATCTAATTCATGGCTCTTGTCAAGATTATGGGTAAACATCCACTCAACACCATCCATTTCCAGGGTGCTTCTTGTGGTAACATCATCAAAGAAAACATTGAACGTGTAGATATCATCGAAGTCGATAATCGTCGCAAGAATTTCATCGTCATCAAGTGTACCGTCTCCATCTAAGTCGGCCAATACGGTGATAACACCTGAAACACCGTCTCCATCGAGGTCATCTGCCGTTGGAGCATTATCTCCATCTCCGTCCTGGCTTTCTTCGTCAGCCTGATAATTACCCACATAATACAGGGGGCCATATTGGACGCCTGACTCCGCTCCAAGAGCATTGTTGATATAGTTCCTAAATCCATTCAGAAATGTTGGACTAGGTAGATTGAAGTTAACCGGAACACTGCCAAAACCAAATGCCCTGACATCTCCCACTGTTGGCACATTGGGATCACTATCGTCTGCGCCATTGTTGTCAACATCGCCATCGGTACGATTTGGTCCGCCAGGGCCGAAACCATAAGTTCGTTGTGATACCACATCAGGACCATTTAGTATCCCAAATGACCAGCCTCTATCACCATCACTATATCCGAATTCATAACGCTCGCCCCATCCAAGCTCTGCGTCAGGCGTCGCATCTTGGATGCCGTTTTTAACCGAGTAGCCAGATGTCGCACCTGTTACGGAAGTCGGCTCGATTATTGGTGAATCAAAAGTAAAGTTGTCGGTAGGATCGGACACATCACCAGGATCAAGGACCGGTATTGTTACGATATCTCCCATGCCATCTCTCTCCAACTCAATACCGAGAATTGCTTCAATGACTGTCGGAGCTATGCCTACCCTTGCGAGCTGATCAATTCTCACTTGCAATGCGGCATTTGATGCACCATCGGGATAGATTATTTCACTTTGTACTTCCAAGCCTTCCTGTCCGACGGTAATTCTTTCGCCAGTGGCATAATATCCAAGCTTATCCCATCGAAAGAAGTATCCAGCCTCTTTTTCAAGGCGGCCATCGAGATCGAGGTCTGCTGGCTCAAACCATCGCAGGTCGTTCTCACTTACAATGTTTTCAAGTCCGTAGGCGTGGCCGTTGGGCTGTGCGTAACATTTGTGAGATGTAACGGCACTGCACGCAACCAAAGTTGTCAATATGAAAAGACGCGAAGCAAACATCGGCTTCCCCAACTCGTAGGAATTCTCAAAATTGGTG
>SPJK01005189.1_pt1 | contig 15224 bp, 10 predicted proteins | sample 3741771 | NCBI WGS metagenome assembly SPJK01 (sample SAMN10925997, study PRJNA522277) | cold seep metagenome | isolation source: Elba SIP-enriched marine methane seep metagenome, extraction at timepoint T2 | place: Italy: coast of Elba, Mediterranean Sea | reverse complement strand
GTTTCGCGAATGAAGATTCAGCAAAAACGTCGCCTCGCCGCGCACCGGTGTGCGTGAACATCCGGGTCGTCATCACCTTCATGTTGTAAGCTTCACCATAGAAGCGCCCGACCAAATCGGTACCAACCTTGGAAATTGCGTAAGGCGATGCCGGGTGGAAAGTACACTCCTCATCGATTGGCAGCTTGTCTTTGGGAACACGGCCAAACACCTCGGACGAGGCACAAACATGAACTACCGCTTCCGGGACATAGGTCCGAATGGCCTCCAGGAGCGCATTGGTTCCCTGGATGTTTGTTTCCATCGTATCAAGGGGCGCATCGAAACTGGTTTTCGGAAAGCTCTGCGCTGCCAGGTGAAAAACGTAATCCGGCTTTACTTCATTAACGACATTGACCAGCGATATCGGATCGCGAAGGTCACCATAGACGAGGTGAACCCGGACCTTGGCATTGATGCGGTTCATCAAATGGGACAAATTGTCCATGGGGCTGCGCCAGCGCGCCATGCCCCAGATTTCCCAATCCGTTTCCTGCAGCAAATAGTCCGTCAGGTGGGAGCCCACCATGCCTGAAATGCCGGTAATCAAAGCTCTAGTCATAAATTCCCCCAGATAGGTAGGCAGATCGCCGCTAGGAAGCAGCGAAGGATGAAAGCATCCAGCTCAATGTGTCTTTAAGTGGGCGCCCCTGACCGTAGCCCAAGCGGGTCATAGCGGCATTTTCACCGCATTGAAAGAGCACATCTCCGGCGCGTTGAAACTTGGCGACGCTTCGCACGTCAGGATTGTGATCGGACACCTCGGCAAGCAGGTCCAGCAATTCTCGAATGGCTGTCGCCTTGCCGTTGGCCACATTATAGGTCGCCCCGCGTTCGCCCTTGAACAAGGCCAAGGCAAACATTTTTGCAGCATCCCGTGCGTCTACGAAATCTCTCTGTATATCGAGATTTCCGACCTCCAGAACAGGGTCTTTCGCCGCATAGGCCGCAACCAGTTTGGGCAACAGAAAATTGCGGCCCTGCCCTTGCCCGACACAATTGAACGGGCGCGCCACTACGACATCAAGATCGCTTGCGAACCAATCACAGTATGTTTCGCCCAGAAGCTTTGAGCAACCATAATGATTTCCTGGAGCGGGCTTCGCTGCCTCTGAACAGCGCCCTTCATCGGGGGCGTATACGTAGCCGGTCGAGACAAACAAGTGCCGACCAGAGAAACCACCTGACTTGAGCGCTTCAAGGAGATTCAGCTGGCCGAATGCATTGGTTTCGTAGACCTCGCGAAAATCAGAATGGAGCGGGGCCGAGATCGCTGCGAAATTTGCGATATAGTCGAACGCTGCCAGGGCGGTCGGATCGAGCGTGTCTGGCTGGTTGAGATCGATGTGAGGGCGATCCAGGGAGACGACGTCAACGCCCGGATGAGCCGCCTTCACATGATCGGAGAAATGGCCCGCAAGAAAGCTGCGCGAGCCGATGATTCCCAAACGGCGAACCCCCTCGCTCATGACGCTCTCGCCGGTTGGTGCTGAACTGACGACTCGAAAATATCCTCTAGGGTCTTCTGACCTGCATCCATGGAATAGTGCCGGTGCACGAAATCAAAGGCCTTGTCCTGAATTCTCGACCAGGATTCCTCCTCCACATACAGCTGAACAACAGCATCAGCGATGGCTTTCGGGTCATCGCGCACCATCACCTCCTCGCCATCTCGCAGGCCCATGCCTTCAGCGGCAATGTTGGTAATCACGCTGGGCACGCCAACCGACATGGAGGTCGCCACCTTGCCCTTGATGCCGGCGCCGTAGCGCAGTGGAGCGACGAAGACGCGGGCCCGGTCAAAATAGGGCTTCAGCTCATCGACCCGGCCGGTCACAACGACGTCGTCTGAAGCGAGTTGCTGGATGCTTTCCGGCGGATTCGCACCAACTGCATAGAATTTCGCCCCTGCCGGCAGCCGACTGCGGACCATGGGCCACACTTCCCGGACAAAGAATTCTACTGCGTCAACATTCGGCGTGTGACTGTAGCCACCAAGAAACATGACGTCGTGTCGCTTTGAGAAGGGAACATTTGTGCCCTCGAAGTCCACCATGTAATTGAAGACTTTAATATTCGCGCCGGGGCAATCCTTGCTCAGAATTTCCTGTTCAACATCAGTATGAACAATGGCGCAATCCGATTGGCCAATCATTTTGATCTCTGATTTCTTCACAGAACGAATCTGTTCAGAGTCATCATCCTGACCCGATAGACGAGCCTCTCTCTGCATCCGCAGATAGTGCACATCGATATTGTGAAATATGAACCGCGCCTGAGGCGCATGCTTCCGAATTTCGCTGTATACTTTCTCAGCAACACCAATCCGGAAAACAATCGCGTAATCAATCAGCGATCCCCATACCTCCAGGACGTGATCAATTGATATCTGGTATGGCGCGTAAGTGCAGACCGCGCCGGCCCGGAGAATTTCCTGTGTATATTTTCGCTGATACAGGAAGTTATCTTGCGGGACGAAAATTGGCCGCACACCCATCCTCGAACACAAGGTCAAGATTTTACTGACCGTCACAGAGCCGGCGTCCTGGTCCGGCGTTGGCGTCGTCGCATCAACGACCAGACAGAATGACGGGCGGAAACGGTCCGACTCGCGGAGCGGGTCCACGGCGTTCTCGGCATGGGTTGCGAGAACATATTTCCAACGCTCGAAAAACCGAGCCTGGTTCGAGACTTGGTATGCCTTTTCACCAAGCTTTACGTCAGTGCCCGATGTCTTGCCCTCGTAGTGGATCACCCGAGAAAGTGGCTGGTACCAGGTTTCATAGCCACGCTGTCTGATCTGGAAGGCGAGGTCAGCGTCTTCGCAATAAGCACGCTCATAATAGTCACCGTCAAAACCGCCGAGCTCGTCCCACAACGCCTTCGGCACAGCGACGGCAGCACCGGAAATGTAGTCAACGCGCCGCGCATAACAGTATTCGGGCTTGTTCGGGTCGTCATTGCGACCAAAGTTCCACGCCGACCCGTCCTTCCAGACAATTCCGCCAGCTTCCTGTAAGCTTCCGTCCGGATAGAAGAGCTTCGAACCGACCAGGCCTGCATTCGGGAAAATGCGGAATGAGTTCATCATCTCATCAAGCCAGCCCGGTGCAACGCGTGTGTCATTATTCAACATGACCACATACTGGCCGCGGGCATGAGACGCACCGAGATTGCTGCTGGAGATAAAGCCACCATTCTCTGTCTGGCGGACGTATCGAATCCAATCTATCTGGGGCAACCATTCAGCTGTTTCGTCAGGCGAGCAGTCATCCACAACGATCACTTCACACGCTAGGCTCGATGCCTGCGACACCAATGAATGCAGGCAGTTCAGCGTGAAAGCCAGCTGCCCGTAAACCGGTATTACGATACTGGCGCAAACAACACCGTGCTCATCAGCCCCGACGATCGGCATCGCACGCTGGCATTTATTCAACTCGGCGACTGCTGCGCCATAGTCCGGGCTTTCACCTTGCAACCCGAACCGCTCCATAAACGCCGCACCGCGTTGTGCTTCCGGAAGAACACAATCGTCTGGTCGGACAGCGTAGGGGTCACCTACAATCTGGCTCGGGCTCTCCGGAAGCCGGAAACCGCTGAGCAGATCCGGAACGTGTCGCGATGGTCGCAACTCCTTGCGGCCATGGCGAGCAAAGTGAAACAGCGGATTGATGCGCGCGGCAGCTACGTCAGGATTGGCTGAAAGGTAAGCCTTGCTATCGAAATGAGGGCTGGGATTCCGACCTTCGTAAGCGCCATGAACGACATAGTGCGTAATGGGGTCCTCATTCGCCAGATCAACATCCCAGTTCTGGGCCCGATAGAATTCCTCGTCGAATAGTCCTGTGCGCCGGATTTCCTCGGCCTCAAGCGCGACGCGCCATGAACGCAACGGGTTGCGCGCAATGGATGCATCATAGATGCCCAGCATAATGGCCGGCACACGGAGCACTGCGCTTGATTGCATCAGGGATGAAATGAATTTGCCCTTGGGCATGCGACCGGATCTGACACGATCCTCCAGCCAATCGGCGCGAGCCCGAACAGCGTCCAACTCGGCATCCGAGGTTTGGAGTCCGGTTTCTACGGGAGATACCGGTGCCCCGGCGCCCGACAAGGCACTCTGAGCGCGCCGCTCGGCATCTGCGGCCTCGTTTTGTGCCGCCTCTGCTTTGGCCTGCATGGCTGAAGCCAAAGACTGAAACTCAGCCAGCTCCTCGCCTGCACGGTGCAGATCACTTGCTAACGTGTCCCGTTCGACGCGGACCTGCTCGGCCTCTTGGAGAGCATGTTGCAGATCGTCATTGCGCGACTGGGCCTGGTCAGCCGCGGATCGGACACTGCCCAATTCGACCTGCAATTGCTCGACCCGGGCTGATAGCTCGTCGCGAGCCGTCCAGGCAGCATGGCTTTCCTGTTTAACCTGCTCAAGAGAAGCCTCTAGCTGCTGCTTGGCCGCACGCTCTTGTGCAAGGTCTGCTCCCGCCTGTTCAGCGATTTCGCGCTGCGCCTCGAGCCGAGAGAGATCTTGTTCCAGCTTGGCAAGCGCTTGAGCCGACCGTTTTTCGGCCTTCGCCGCGCGCGCACGCTCAGCGCGCAAGCGGCTCAATTCAGATTTGAAAACAGCGTTATCCGCTTCCAATTTCTGTTTACTCTTGAGTTCGGACGCCAGCGCCTCGCTTTGGGCGCGGCTGCCCTCAAGCTCGCTTTGCGACTTGGTGAGCTCAACCTTCATAAGGCCAATTTGCTCGTCCAGGGCGACGGCCTGGCGGGCTGCAGCTTGAAGCCCTTCCATTCGCTCCAAGGCACGACCCAGCTCGCCCTCAAGCGATTCCACCTTCGCTTCGAGTCGGGCAGCCATGACGGACTGGTCTTTCAGCTCTTTTTCTGTTGATGCGGCACGTGCCGTGACATTCTCGACATCGTGCTGACGCTGCTCCAGTTCTGCCCGCAATTCCTCGACGCGCTTCTCCAGAATTTCTCGCCCATGCTCGGAGATACGCAGGTCCGCATCTTTCGAAGCGAGTTTTCGCTGCGCCTCAAGCAAGTCTTGCTGGCTACGCGCAAGCTCACCCTCAGCAATGCCGATTGCCTGCCGGTGACGGTCCATCTGCTGACGCAGCTCTTCTTGCAGCCTGATCGTTTCGTCTTCATCCGTCGCGGATTGCAGGCGCGACTTGAGATCGGCAATACTCTCTCGCAACTCGACCGATTGTGAACGTTCGCTTTCCAACGACGCCTTCAGAGAGTCGGCGACCTTCGCCGCTTCTGACAGCTGTTCCTGCAGTGCAGAAAATGCGACCGGATCCCTTTCTCCACTAGCCCCCGGGCCACCACGCCCTTCCTCGGAAGCCGCTATCATGTCGCGCAGAGACTTTGCCTCCTGCTCAGCACGCAGCGACACTTGCTCCTGCTGCCCCAGCTGCTCGCGCAGAGACAGCACTTCGTCCTGAAGCACCTTTTCCTTGTTGACGAAATCAAAGATCCGCGAGTCAACCCGAGCAACCTGTGCCTCGAGTATGTTGCCGGAGGCTGCAAGGTCTCGCTCAACCTGGTCAAGCACCTCCTCGAGGCCGTCCAAATCATCTCGCGTCGCCCTGCGAAGGGCGTCATAGACTGTGGCGACCCAGGGGATCACCCGAGCGTCCTCATGAATCGACTCATCATCTTCGCGATGGTGCTGCAACGAGCGGGTGAGAAACGCGTCGCATTCTTCTTCCATCTGCTGATTGAGGCCGGAGACCGCGAGGCCACCCCCCTCAATCACCCGAGCGGTCTGAGCCCGCCAGTCATCGAGAAAATCAGAATAGCTGACGAACACGCGCTTCATGCCGCGCGACCCGCGCTCGGCGCCCAGCATGTAACGAAGCCAAAGCAGGCAGGAGCGCTCGAATGAGAACCGATTGCGCCGATCCAGCGAGGCTGCAACCTCGAGCGGGTTGCGCACCATGACAACGACGAAGGGCTCGAGATCGACTTTGTCTAAGGCTTTCAACCAAGCCGGCATGACGAGAGAGATACGCGGGTCCTTGACCAGCACAGGCCCGTCCTCGGGCAGCGAGCGCAAGTGCTTTTCCAGCCTGTGTTCCAGGCGCTCGGCAGCAGCGGTCGAGAACACGCCAGGCGATAAACTACGCGCACTGTCATGGGCATGGTCGACCGATGCGAAGAACCGGTCATGATAGTCGGCTAGCGAACGGGACTCCCAGAAGCCACGTTCATTGTCTGGCCCGGGACTCATCAGGTCGGATGCGATCGAAAGGCCGCGCAGGTTCAAAACGCGCGCGCAGGCAGAAGTGCCCGAACGGTGCATGGAGGTCACGATCACGACTTGCCGCCGACCGGAAATGACCGCACCTGCAGCATTTACCGGCTCAGCCCTGCCCATTTCCCCCATAATACCTCCTTGCAAATTGGCGCTTGTGGCCTCTTTGTCGCACCCGATTTAGCGAATTGCTGCACGCGCCGCAATCCGCTCCAGTTAACAATAACAGCACTGAAAAAACAGGGCACACTTGATAAAAAGTTTTGCTACGGCAGCAGCAATTTATAGGTTCACGATCCCTGTTCGCATGCGATAGAAGTCGGCGTAGGGTTTCTGCACTACATGGCGATCGGGGGAATGACCATGACTTACTCGCTAATCCGCGCTCGGGCACCTCTTAGGCTGGGCTTTGGCGGTGGCGGCACGGATGTGTCACCTTATTGCGACGAATATGGGGGCGTCATCCTCAATGCTGCAATTGCTAAGTTCGCGCATGTCACGATGGCGCGTCGCGATGATGGTCGGTTGCGGCTCGAAGCGACGGACATTGGCCAAAGCTGGGAGGGAGAGGCAACACCTCAACTTGAGATCGACGGAAAACTGAGCCTTCTCAAGGGAGTGTACAATCGGATGGTTCGGGAATTTAACGGCGGCCAGCCCTTGTCCCTGACCATCACGACCCACGCCGATGCGCCTGCCGGCTCCGGTTTGGGCACCTCTTCCTCTGTCGTTGTCGCACTGACCGAAGCTTTCCGCTTTTGGCTGAACGCGCCCCTTGGTTCCTACGAATTGGCGCACCTGGCCTACGAAATCGAAAGAGTTGACCTTGGCTTGGCTGGCGGTCGCCAAGACCAGTATTCCGCCGCTTTTGGCGGGATCAACTTTATGGAATTCTATGAGAATGATCGGGTTTTGATAAATCCGCTCCGCGTTCCAGAAAAAATTGTTCAGGAGCTCGAGGCTTGCCTGGTGACCTATTTCACCGGAGCGTCGCGTGAATCTGCCAACATCATCATGGAACAATCCAGCCGGATGACGACGAAGGACAGCAAGTCTTTGGACGCGCTTCACCAGCTGAAGCAAGATGCTTATGAAATGAAAGGCGCTTTGCTGCGGGGCGAAATCGAGGAGATGGCTGTCATACTGGGGCATAGCTGGGAACAGAAAAAGCGAACTGCAGCCTCGGTCGCAACCGCCGACATCAATCGGATCTATGAGGCCGCGGTCAATGCTGGCGCTATTGGTGGCAAGGTATCGGGGGCCGGCGGCGGCGGATTCATGATGTTTCTAATCGACCCCACCCGACGTGAGCACCTGATGTCAGTCTTGCGTGCACAAGGTGGGCATGCATCGACCTGCTCGATATGTCATCACGGTGTCAGCTCTTGGCGCATCCGCTAACGGGGATCCAATGGAAATCAAAGAAGCCATTATTCTGGCCGGCGGGCTCGGCACACGGCTGCGCAGCGAAGTTTCCGATGTGCCCAAGCCCATGGCACCGATCGCCGGCCGCCCATTTCTCGAATTTGTGCTGACACAGCTAATTCAACAGGGATTCGAACGAGTTATCCTGTCCGTCGGCTACAAGTCTGAGTGTATCATCGATCATTTTGGCGACAGCTGGGGACCGATCTCGTTGGCTTATTGCATCGAGGATAGCCCGTTGGGCACCGGGGGCGCGATGTCCAAGGCTTTTCATCTGGTGAAAGGCGAACGCGCTTTGGTCCTCAATGGAGACACCCTGCTGGACGAGGACTTTGATCGGCTAGAGGCGTGCCATCGAAAAAACGCCGCGACGCTGACTTTGTTCGTCCGAGAGATCGAAGATGGAGGCCGCTATGGCGTATGTGCGCTTGACGGGGACCGGTTGAAGGGATTTGAGCCGGGCCAGCCCGGCAAGCCGGGCTGCATCAATGCGGGCAGCTATCTGATCGAAACATCAATGATGCAGGCGCTCGACGCCAAACCGCCATATTCATTCGAGTCTGAGATCATGCCCCGACTTGCTGAGGATGGGCAGGCATTTACCGTACCGACCAGCGCGAAGTTTATCGACATCGGCGTACCGGACTCCTATCGGTTGGCCCAGTCATTTATTCCGGACATTGGACTGTAGCGAGGACCAAATGATCGAAATCACCCAAACTGCCAACATCCGCTTCTCCGACGTTACCAACTGGATGGACCAGCACGCCCTGCCCTTCTGGGCAACAACCGGTTACGATGCTGACCGCCAGGTGTGTCGGGAAAGCTTGGCCCTGGACGGTTCGATCAACGATCCAGGCTTTCGCCGCATCCGCGCGCTCGCCCGCCAAGTCTATGTATATTCCCATGCAGAGATGCTCGACTGGAACGGTCCCGCCGCGGCGATTGCCGAAACAACGCTGGACTTTATGACGCGCCATGGCTGGCAAGGGCCCGACAAGGGCTGGGCAAGCCGACTCGACGATAACGGTCGCGTAATCGACGGGACTCCGGACCTGTATGATCAGGCCTTCGCCCTTTTCGCGCTCGCTTGGCGCTTCCGGGCGACAGGGGAAACCGCCTATCTTGATCTCGCTGACCAGACTCTTGATTTCATTACGGACAAGATGCGCGCGCCTGATGGCCTGGGCTATCTGGAGCAGGTACCGCCCACCTCGGATGAGCGCTGCCAGAACCCGCACATGCACTTGGTTGAGGCCCTGATCGTTCTCGCTCACTGTCGCCGATCGACACGCTATCTGGAGCTAGCAACAACGATCGTAGACCTTTACGAGTTCCGCATTGTCGACTCTGACAGTGGCGCATTGCGTGAGATTTTCGGTCCCGGTTGGAACGTGCTGGCATCTGAAGCTGGCCAAATTACCGAACCTGGTCACCAGTTTGAGTGGGTGTGGATCCTCAACGAGTACGAGAAAGCCGGCGGACGCAAGGTCGATGCCCTGACGGACAAGCTGTTTAAGTTCGCCGCGTCCCACGGCCTCGCCCCTGAGACCGGCCTGACTTATGATCAGGTTCTGGACAATGGGCAGGTTGCGAAAGGGAGCTTTCGCTCATGGCCGCAAACCGAGACACTCAAGGCCCTTCTTGCGATGGGCGAACGTACCGGCAAATTTGAATTGAACCGGATCGCTCAGGTCGTAGATAACGTCTTTCAGTACTACCTGGCACACAGGCCGATTGGTACCTGGATAGATCAATTGAATTCTGGCAGAGAGCCGACATCAACGTACATACCGTCGACAACACTCTACCATATCTATCTTGCATTTGCTGAGCTGCGACGGCTGGAGCCGGCTATTCGGAGCCAAACATCGTGACGAAACAGGTCCCGACAGTCTTCCTCGACAGGGATGGCGTGTTGAATGTGGACCATGGCTACGTTCACGCACCCGATCAGCTTGATTGGGTCGAAGGCGCCCTGGACGCGTTGGTTCGCCTAACCGAGGCCGGATACCAGTTGATCGTCGTCACGAACCAGGCTGGCATCGGCCGGGGCTATTACGATGAAGGCACCATGCATAGATTCCACGCTCATTTGGAGCATGAAATCGAATTGGCGGGAGCACGCGTTAAGGCCTTCTACTTCTGCCCATATCACAAGGACGCTGCACTTGAGAGATATCGGCATCCCAACCATCCGGATCGCAAGCCGAACCCGGGAATGCTATTGCGCGCAATGCAGGATCACCCAGTGGATACCGCCCGCAGCTTCATGATTGGCGACAAGCAGAGTGATGTCGACGCCGCACAAGCGGCCAACATTCCGGGCTACCTCTTCAGGGGAGGAAATCTGGATCTTTTTGTGTCAGAAATACTCTCCAACACGCGTCTCGGTTATTGAAGCAGTTTCAACAAATACTGCCCATAAGCGGACTTCTTGATGGCGTCCGCCAGCTCTAACAACTGAGACTTGTCAATCCAGCCTGCGCTATACGCCTCTTCTTCGGGACAGGACACTTTCCATCCCTGACGGTGCTCGATAATGCGCACGAATTCCGAGGCTTCCAACAGGCTTTCGGTTGTTCCAGTGTCCAACCAGGCATAGCCCCGCCCCATCTTCTTAACTCGCAGCTTGCCCTGCTCCATATAGAGGCGGTTGAGGTCGGTAATTTCGAGCTCTCCGCGGGCAGACGGCTTTATGCTGCGAGCCAGCTTGGGCGCATCGCCATCATAGAAATAAAGCCCGGTCACTGCGAAGTTCGATCTCGGCCGATCAGGTTTTTCTTCCAAAGAGATGGCGTTATGATCTGCATCAAATTCCACGACGCCGTAGCGTTCCGGGTCTTCCACCTGGTACGCAAAAATGGTTGCACCGGTCGGCTCCTGGTTGGCGCTTTCGCATAGCGTGCGAAAGCCGTCGCCGTAAAAGATATTATCCCCCAAAATCAGCACGCTGGGCGCACCGTCCAAGAAATCTTCGGCTATCAACAGAGCTTGGGCCAAGCCTTCCGGCTTGTCCTGAATTGCATACTCAAACCGCATGCCCCACTGGCTACCGTCCCCGAGCTGAGTTCGGAACAGCGCATTGTGTTCGGGCGTGGTGATTATCAGGATTTCCCTTACACGGGCGGCGATCAACGACCAGATCGGATAGTAGATCATGGGTTTATCGTAGACCGGCATCAGCTGCTTAGAGACTGCGCGTGTCATCGGATGAAGGCGTGTCCCACTTCCGCCGGCGAGAATAATGCCCTTGCGGTTCATACGTCCGACTCCTGTTTGCCTAGCTCAGTAGCAATGATTGATTGTACATCACGCGCAAGTGCGGCGCGCCAGTCTGCGGGCCCTATGCCCCAAGCTTTCTGCAGCTTGTCACAATTGAGCATGGAATTGGCCGGCCGACGAGCACGAGTTGGATACTCATCGGTCGAGATTGCAGCCACCTCCGGCACACGGCGCCCCATCGAGCCTGCCAATGAGAAAATGGAGTCAGCAAACTCCTTCCAGCTCACAGGCATGTCGCCAGCAAAATGATAGATGCCGCCCGGTCCTGCTGTACCCGCTTGCCACTTAGCCACTATCTCGATCGCTGCATTAGCGATCTCGCTTGCTGGCGTCGGACAACCGCGCTGGTCAGCAACAATCGCCAGCCGATCCCGCTCCGCACCCAGTTTCAACATCGATTTTACAAAATTGCTGCCGTGGGTCGAAAACACCCATGCCGTGCGCAGAATAACAGCCGTTGGCAAAGCGTCCAGAATAGCTCGCTCCCCAGCCAGCTTCGAATTCCCATAGACGCCCAAGGGGGCAACCGGGTCAGTCTCAACATACGGGCGGCTCAACGTCCCGTCGAAAACGTAGTCGGTTGAAAAGTGGACAAAGGGCAATCCCCGCTTTGCACATGCCTGCGCCATGACAGCTGGCGCGGTTGCATTGACAGCGAAGGCGGTAGCCTCGTCGTCCTCGGCTGCGTCAACAGCCGTGTAGGCGGCCGCATTGACCACTGCCACGGTCGACTCAGGCGCCGAGTCAATGGCTCGTTCAATGGCGTCCAAATCTCTCAGATCTGCGTCCGAGCGACTCAAGGCCCGCACGGAAAAACCATGGCGACTGGCCTGAGCTATGATTTCGCGCGCGACCTGTCCGCTACTGCCAAACTGGAGGATTTGCGGCCTTGTCACTGCCCACTCCTGCTGCCTTGATCCGGCTGACTGGGTGAGGACGACAAACCCTGACGGCCCGTGGAATAACCTCCGCTGAGGATACGCTTCCACCAGGCGTCATTTTCGAGATACCAAGCGACTGTTTCTTCGAGCCCTTGGAACCCTTTGACTTTAGGCGTCCAGCCGAGTTCGTTCTTGATCTTGGACGCATCGATGGCATAACGAAAATCATGACCGGGGCGGTCGGCTACGAACTCGATCAGCTCTTCATGCCGCGTTTCAGTCGGCCGCAGTCGGTCCATAATCGTGCAGATCTGCCGAACAAGCTCGATGTTCGACATCTCGTTATCGCCCCCAATGTTGTAGGTTTCTCCGGTCTTCCCGCTTTGGAGAACCAACAACAGAGCCTCGGCATGGTCCTCAACAAAGAGCCAGTCCCGGACATTATTGCCGGTCCCGTAAACCGGTATCGGCTCGCCCGCGAGGGCTTTCAGGATAACAACCGGAATGAGTTTCTCGGGAAACTGGTACGGACCGTAATTGTTTGAGCAATTGGTCACGACGATCGGCAGATCGAACGTTTCGCCCCACGCCCGTACCAGCATGTCCGATGCGGCCTTGCTGGACGAATATGGAGAGCGTGGTGCGTAGGGGGTCGTTTCGGTGAACTTCCCCTTCGCACCAAGAGAACCAAAGACTTCATCGGTGGATACGTGATGAAACCGGAAACGCTCCCGCACTGAAGCGGGCGCCTGGCTCAGCCAAACGCGCGACGCCTGCAGCAAGGAATATGTTCCATTGATATTGGTTCGGACAAATGCGCCGGGTCCGTCGATGGAACGGTCGACATGGCTCTCCGCGGCCAGATGCATGACCGCATCTGGTTTGTGCTCCAGAAAAACCTCTTCCATGGCACTTTCGTCAGCAATATCAGCTTTTACGAAAGTATACCGCGGATCATCCGCAACGCTGGCCACGTTGTCCAGGTTCGCCGCATAGGTCAGTGCGTCGACATTGATTACATCAAAGCCAAGCTGCGCCACGGCATGACGCACGACAGCCGAGCCAATGAAGCCGGCCCCACCGGTGACAAGTAGTCGCATTTTACCTTACCTCTTGCTCGGCCGAGCTAACCGCACGTTACGCTTCGAACACGAATGGAGTTTGGAAGTTATTATAAGACGAAGCGTTGCGATCCTTGTCCGACAAAGTCGCATTCTCTGCAGCTGGCCCCCAATCAATTCCCAGATCAGGGTCGTCCCATTTGACACAGCCATCGGCCTCTGCCGAGTAATAAGCATCCACCTTATACAACACGTGCGTGTCAGGCTCTAGAGTAATGAAGCCGTGCAGAAACCCCTTAGGAACCAGTAATTGGCTCCCGGTTGTGTCAAGATGCACCCCAATATGCTGTCCGAAATTTGGTGAACCTTTGCGCACATCTACAATCACGTCATAGATTGACCCGGCCAATACTCTAACAAGCTTTGTTTGAGCAAAAGGTGGCGCTTGATAGTGCAGGCCTCTAACCGTGCCTTTGGCCGCGGAATAGGAATGGTTGTCCTGCACGAAGGCGTGTTCAATGCCGTTCTCGGCAAACTGCCTTAGATTGTACACCTCACTAAAGAAGCCTCGGTCATCCCCATACCGACGCGGGGTGACAAACCGAGCTCCAATCAACGACAAATCAACGACTTCCATGACCCCTCCTGATCCTCCGTCATCTAAAGCCCGATTGTTCCGAAAGCAACCGCTTTCCATCCAGCAATCGAGCCCCATCTCCCTCAGCGACGGCTTAAACGCACAACCTCGGATCTGCGGTCCAAAGCTGGATTGACGAACGGGTCACCTTCTATCCAATGGCCCCAACGTTGACGCAAAGCTGATCGCGCTCGCCGAAAATCCGGACTTTCGGTCTTGGCGCTTTCGCGGCCCCTCGAGGCGCCTTCAAAATGCACGAGGGACGCATAAGGCGTCCAAACGTTCTCGAACCCCGCCTCGCTAACCCGCAAACAGAAGTCCACGTCACTGAATGCCACAGGAAAGCTGACTTCATCAAATCCGCCGACCTGCTCGAACAAGCTCCGTCGCACCATCAGGCATGCAGCGGTCACAGCCGCACAACCGCGCGGCAATTGAAGGTGACCGAATGCACCTGCGTCGTTCGGATCTGCAAAACGTTCGTAATGCCCAGCCGCTCCAGCCGGGCCGAGGACAACCCCGCCGTGTTGCAACCGGCCATCAGGATATTCAAGGCGGGCGCCGACACACCCGACCCAACTCATCTCCGCCCACCCCAACATTTCTTCCAACCACCCGCCCTGTCGTTGGGAAATGTCATTGTTCAATAAAAGTACAATCGGCGATGTCGAAGCTTGAACACCAATGTTGACGAGTCGCGAGTAGTTGAACTCGCCGGCCGCCGAAACGATCTGAACACCCGGAAAACGACGATCCAGGGTCTTGAACAGGGACAGGGTTTGAGGCTCGCAGCTACCATTGTCCACGATAACCAGCTCAATCATCGACGGATCACAGGCCGCCTCCAGGCTCGCCAGACATTCCTCCAGAAGAGCCCCTTTGTCGCGCGTTGGGATCACGACTGCCAAGCGCCGACTTTCAGCAGCCAAGGCAAACCTCAAGCGCCACCCGCCTCCGAACGCCGGTTCAATTCTTTCAAACCGGATGCCCTCTGCCTCAAGATGGGCAGCCAGCGCGTCTCGTCCAGCTTTCCAGGCTCGACCCTGGTGGACAACGGAGAAATTCCGGCCACTTTCAGGCATTCGCCAGCTATAAGCCACACTGGGGCTATGCTTGAAGGATTGACGCCCGAATCTTGCCAACAAACGCAGGATCAAATCATAATCCTGCGCACCATCACGGCGAGAATCCAGCAATCCGATGTCGTCCAGAGCTGACCGCCTCACGGCCGTCAAATGATTCATATAGTTTCGTGAATATAGAAGGGCTCGGTTAAAACCGGGCTTGAAATACGGTTCACACCGTTTGCTCTGGGCATTTATTTTATCTTCGTCGGTGAACACGCATTGGCATGAGGAATCGCGCTCAAACAGGCGGACAACGCTTGAGAACGCGTCGGGGCTTAACCGGTCATCGTGATCAACGAAAGCAATAAGAGTACCGCTTGCAGCGCGAATTCCTTCATTGGTCGCTTCTGAAATCCCTCGGTTTTTCGCCATGGAAATCAGTATAATTCGTGGATCAGCGACAGCTTGCTCTTCTAGCCACGCGGTTAAATCCTCGTCTCCCGTCCCATCATCAACGAAAACAGCTTGCCAAGAGGGGTAGGACTGCGCGCGTAGGCTGTC
>SPJK01066095.1_pt1 | contig 15233 bp, 12 predicted proteins | sample 3741771 | NCBI WGS metagenome assembly SPJK01 (sample SAMN10925997, study PRJNA522277) | cold seep metagenome | isolation source: Elba SIP-enriched marine methane seep metagenome, extraction at timepoint T2 | place: Italy: coast of Elba, Mediterranean Sea | reverse complement strand
TTCGCGGATCGCCTTGAAGAAAAAAGTATCCGACCTTGAGGAAACTATTTCCAGCTTAGAAGAAAAGCTCGCCGAGGCCACCAAGGCCGCCCGCAGTCGCAAAACCTACGATCTTACTCAAGAGGAACTGGAAGAGCTGGCCGGTAAGTGTGAGCTTCGCTGGGATATGGTTCAGCCCGGCCTGGGCGGAACGCCCTCGGCGGGTCCTAAGGGCAAGCTAGAAAAACTCGGGCTTGCTGAAGAAGAAATCCAAGCTTTGGACAAGATTTTGGAGTCTTATAACGAGGACATGATCTCCAAGTATCGCGCCCTCTATACTGAAGCCACCGGAGACACCAATGTGGCGGGAATTGCTCCGGGTTCTATGTTTTCAGAGGTTCAAGACAAAGCCGGAGGTACTGAACGGCGGATAGTTTATCAGCGGCTGGCTCAAGAGCGCGCTGGCCTCCTCCCACCGCCGGGACCGGAGCACAAAGGCAGTGCATTTGAGCGGATGATGCGCCTAGTAACTCAGGCAGGAGATCAGCTGGAAAACAGGATAGGCGAAAGACTAGGACCGCAGAGATCGCGGGAACTACGCGACCTCACCAATGGATACGGCAGCCGCTCCACCAGTTCCTACGGCTGCCCTAAGCAGTAGATAGTTTAAAGACTAGCTTTGCCCTTGGAAATCACGCTCGCATAATAGTTCTGCAACTTAGTCCCTTTGGCGAGAGCCGCATCGGCCTTCTTAATCTCAGCATCGATATACGCTTTCATAGTAGGAATAGCGCGACTGCCTTGATAAGGTCGCCCGTTGATATAAAGCGTCGGCGTTCCGCGAACTCCCAAACGGCTCAGTTCCGATTGATCTCGCTGTAACTTCTGACGGCAATCACTACTATCTAGATCTTTGGCAAAACGGTCGGCGTTCAAACCCAGCTTCTTAGCCAAAGCCACCAGTGCATCCTTCTTCAGTACCTCCTTGGCAAAACGGGGCTGAGCATTCTCCCTCCAGGCATCCTTCCAAAGCTCTTCGGTATAGCGCGCGAAACTATTCTGTCTACCTGCAGCACAGGTCGCTAAAGCCGCGTCGGTGGCGATCTGCGGGTGCACCACAAACTGTTTAGACACCACCTTCAAGTCTTCATCCGAATAGTGGTCCAGCAACTGGGTCAAGGTGCTTTCTATCTGGGCACAGTAAGGACAGGCAAACTCATAGGCTTCAACGATGGTCACCTTGGCGTGCTTTCCACCGCGAAAGGCATCACCGTCGCGTACGTTAACCTTGTAGACCTGACTAGGATCTGGCCGTCGAGGCCGCTGGCGGGCTGCAGCAGGCTGCGCCTTCTTAAGGTTCTTCAGCTCCCCATCGATACGATCGAGGCGAGCCAATAGTTCAGGATGGGGCTCATTAGGCTGACAGCCCAAGGTAAAACTCAACGATGCAGCAGCGGCCGCCCAAATTAGATACTTCATTTTTTCTCCTGCGCCCTTTGGCGCAACTATCCACGGACCTTCTTCGGTCCTTCAAATAAGCAACTATTAGCCAAGGCTGTGCCGAAGCCTTGTCGTCTCAGACAGACCTGTATTCTCTACATTGAGGCAGAAGCGCTATTCCGCGACAAATAGACGTACAAGTATCCCTAAACCTCAACAGAGGCTTCGAGCACAGCTGGTTGTATTCTTTGAGAAGAAACTATCCACGGACAGGAGGCCTGAAAATGTCAGGTAGATGTCCACGGAGGGGCCGCTGTAAAGCTTCCTGGGGCTTAGGCGCGACCATTTGATAGTATCGGGTTAGGGGAAGGATGAAATGCGCCTGCAGCGCAAAGCCCTGGCTTGCTTCTGAGAAGGTATGAGACAAGCCCAAGGGCAGCGAGCGACAACGAGGGTCTTCGGCAGCATCTAGACCAGCACACATTGGCGCTGGGCGTTCATGAGTGCTGCTAGAGGCCATTTGCGGCCTATGAGGCGCCTCGGACATCAACACGGTGGGCGTAAAGCAGGGTTCGCTGCCTGCCTCTAGTGACATCAACTCGGCCTCTACCAAAGGAGAGTCGGCCAAGGTGCTCATGGCGGCGGAGCTAGTCATGGGGGCGCCGCTAGACACCGGAGCGCCTAGTGTCGTTAGCGTCAAGAAACTTATCCACCACGCCGTCATGATTGCTGCCTGCTCACTGGTCGCGCCAGTAAGTACTACATCGACAGCTAAGCAGTCTCTTCAAGTCTAGGCAACTTTAATACAAACACAGCCCCCTGACTGGAGCCGCGGTACTCAAGACGGCCACCCATGGCCTGGGCTAGCCGGCGACTCAAGGCAAGGCCCAGACCAACACCCGGCGCTGAGTTAGCGGCTCGATGGGCCGACTTGGAAAAAGCGGCAAACATGCGTTTTTGATCTTGCTTGTCTACCCCGGGACCAAAGTCGCGCACTTCTATTTCCACCCATTTGCCAATAGTTTGGCTTTTGAGAACTATTCGCTGGTCCTCAGCTTTGACGGCATATTTACAAGCATTATCCACCAGGTTGAAAAGTATCTGCTCAATCGCACCGGCATTGACCTTAACTATTGGCCCGGAGCTAACCTCTGCCTCAAGAGCCATACCTACTTGAGCACTACGCTCTCCGAGCCTTTCTAAAGAGCGCTCCAATAGTTCAGAGACCTCCACGGGATGCATCTTGGCCTCTTCTCGCCCTCGCTCGATCCGTGCATAAGACAAGACATTCTCCACCAGGTGGGCCAAACGAATCGCTTCTTGCTTGAGAGTAATGAGATACTTTTGCTGCTTCTCTGGGTTAGGTACCATGCCCTCGGTAAGCATCTCGGTATACATGCGAAAGGTGGTTAAAGGCGTACGCAACTCGTGAGTTACCGCCGAGACGAAAGCCGCCCGGCGCTCAGAAAGAGAAGTCGCCATCACCACCATCACTCCGGCGGCAAAACAGCCTAAAAGTACCGCGGCCCAAGCCACCAAGAGTACCAACTTCACCGAGAGACTTAGATTGGGCAACTCGATGGGGATCTCCCCAGGGTGCAACATGGCCGGGAGCGAGGCCATCAACCGGGCTTCCTTGCTCACTTCAATAGTTTGAATCGCTTCTAGATGAGCCTCTGGTAACAAACCGCGAATAATAGTCTGCAGATGCCGCTTAAGCTCCGGCCAATCAAGCCAACAGGCCTGAATAAACTCATTTCCTTGGCGGTCTTTGACCTTGCGCACCAAGAAAAGCTCGCCTTCTACCCAAACGGGCACCATCACCCGCTGAACCATGGCAATGCCCGAAAGCACCGTCTTCCGAGTAACTTGGTCTTGCACAGCTGGCTCTTGATACTGCTGCTGTGGCGCATTGGTGGTGGCATAGGAAGAAGCTTGGCGGACACTTTGAGCACGGGCGCTAAACTCCAAACTATTTTTGATATTCTGCACCTGTTCAGAGAGTTCCTCGGCGATCTTCCTCTTCTTTTTCTTATTCGCGTAATACTTTTTGGTAGAAGGCCCCGAACCTGAGCTGCCCAACTTACCTAGCCATCCGCTCTTGTTCTTTCTCTTACGGCGGCGAATGATCGTGCGCTTAAGGCGCTCTCCGACCGGCTTGAGTGCATGGGTTGCCCGAGAATCGACCTCCTTGCGAAAAGCCTCCACAGAAAGAGTCTTCTTCAGGGTGCCTAAACTTACCCGGGCATCCTTGATAATGGATAGATCGCGTTTTTTGCTCTTCGCCTCCTCTAGCGCTCTTCCTTCAGGTACTTCGGGAGATACTATCTTGTTTTTGCCGTCGAGCACAAAATGTAGCCGAACATGCTCATGTATCTGTCCGGCCAAGGAAGATAGTTTGGAAGTATTTCTACAGCCGGGCGCAGGATTGAAGCCCGGAGTATAATCGGCAAAGGGGCGCGCGCTCTCGCCAGCGAGCAGATTACTCACCTCCGAATCCACCCTCCAAAGAGATAGTCGGACGTTTTCTTCAATGATGGCGAACAGCCGCGCTTCGGTTTCCTTACCGTCGAGACGGACCATCGACCAACTGAGAAAAACCATCGACGTGAGCACCAAAGCCAAGGCGCCTAGATAGATGGAGATACTTTGCCAGGGTTTTAGATTCATGCCCCACCTTCGGGTTCAAAACGGTAGCCCCGTCCGCGCACGGTAATGATCATTTGTGGCGGCGTACTCACATCGCCGATCTTTTCCCTCAGCCTAGCGATCAACATATCTACCGTGCGGGTACGTACACCGGAAGGAAGATGCCAAACCTTGGTCAATAGTTCCTCCCTGGAGATAATCCGCCCGCGATTTTGGCCAAAGTATCGTAGCAGAGATACTTCTTTCTCACTCAAAGGTAGGTTTTGACCACCTTTGAGCTCCAGCTGTGATTGCTCCAAATTAACGGTACCCGTTGCACATTCAAAGGACCGCAATGCACTCGGACGCTCGGCAGAACGGCGTAAAACCGCTTCTACTCGGGCAAGTAGCTCTTTAATACTAAATGGTTTGACGATGTAATCATCGGCGCCCCTCTTTAGTCCCTCGACGCGATCATCTTCCATGCCTCGAGCGGTCAAAATGATGATGGGAACTAAGTCTCGAGCGGCGCGTACCTCACTGAGGACATCGAGGCCGTCACCGCCGGGGAGGACCAGGTCAAGGAGAATAAGGTCGTGGTCCATTTGCACGCCCATGCGCACCGCATCTTTGAAGGTGCCCGCTTCGTGGACTTCATAGCCATCAAAGTCGAGGGCATCGACGACCCCTTGGCGTACCGCAAGGTCGTCTTCGACCACCAATATTCTTCGCTTAGCCATCTACTGGAAGTTATAACCCAATTCCTGGGCTTGTGTGCGAATAGCTTCGGCCATCGCCTGATCTAAACTCTTATTCTTTTGTTTAGTAAGCTGCTGCTTACGGGCGGTCGCTACGAAGCTACTCCGCTCCTTACTTAGTTTCTGAATACGTTTTTGGATTTGCTTACGCCGATTCATTTTCTTTTCTACATAGGCTTTGCGCTGGGTATCATTCATGCCCCGCATCACCTCGGGAAGCTGTGATTTCTTAACGGCGGAGAGCCTAAGTTTCTTATTCTTCAGCGCATCGCCCAGCTCCCAGCTGGAGTTACTGTAGTATCCAGTAGACTTAGAAATAGCTCGTCGCGTCGCCGCACCGTGACCAGAAGAGCTAGCATTTTGGTCCTGGGTCATCTGTCGCTGAGCACCAGAAGCACCCTGTGCGCCAAAAGGAATATAGGTTTGGTTAAGCTCCTGGTTTAAGGCAGTAATCTCTTTGTCTTGAGGAGCATTAATATGAGCGATGCGCTGGTTTTGGTTGATAGTCATAAACTGTCCCAAAGCCAACTTTGCTCCGGTCTGCCAACTATTGGCGTCAGAAGCATTTTGATGACCGCAATAGATAGTATTGATACGAATGCCTAAGTTGGTGGTTTGGGCTGCAATTTGGCGCGCATCCACGGGTCCTTGGTAAAAGGACTCATTTCCGGCAATAAAGATAAGCTTCAGACTATCATCGCTATTGCTCCACTCCAGCTCTCGCAGGGCGGTATCTATCGCTTGGCCACAGTATTCATCTCCGCCATTGGTACGCAGCGCAAATAGTTCCTCCGAGACTCGGTCTAACTCTTCGCTAAGGGGCAACACTTGGCGAATATATCCATTGGCCGCATTAAGGCCGCTATTTCCATACTCATACAAAGCAATTTGCAGAAGGGGGGCTTGGCCGCTCTTTTGGGCAGAGCCAAGCTCATTGACCACTTCCCAAAGGCGAGTCTTAGCCTGCTCGATGAGACCATTCATGCTGCTGCTGGTATCGAGCAGCAGAGCAATCTGAATCACTGGACGGGTCTGAGGTTTGTTTTCGGAGGGCTTCTTGTTGGCCTCTTGCTTTTTACCAGGAGGTGTAGCGAGAGAGGCACGGGCCCAATCGGAGGGCACCAGAAAAAGGGCTGCCGCCATCATTGAGGCAGCCATGGTGAACAGCAGGTAGGTCTTTTTGGAGGGCGTCACTCCTATAGGCTAAGGAAAAAGAACGCCCATGTGTGTCACAGCAATGTAACTCGACTTAGCCAGCTAGCGGCCCGGGCGATTGAGCCGACGAACGATGTTCATATGACCGCCGCGGGTAGCATAATCCACCGGCCGGTTTCCCCAGCGATCGGCCAGCTGAGGACTGGCACCACGCTCGAGCAATAGTTCTACCAAGTCATAGTGCCCAGCTTCGGCGGCGCGTTTAAGGGGGGTGCCACCCACGCGATCTTTTTGATTAATCTTGGCGCCGTGGTGCAGCAATAGTTTGATCACCGGAATATATCCCTTACTCGCCGCCCGATGTAGCAAAGCATCTCCATTAGGATGTATCACCCGAATATTGGCACCAAAAGCAATCAAGACTCGGCAAACTTCGGTATAACCAAGATCTACCGCATCTATTAAAGCAGTAGTTTGCTTAGGGCCATGAAAGTCGATCAAGACGTTGCCGTGGCCAAGGGCGCGAACCGCCTCGGGTTGATTGGCATGAGTAGCAATAAATAAGGGAGTATGGCCCTTTTTGTCCTTCGCTGAAGGGTTGGCTCCCGCTTTAACCAAAACCGCGATCACCTCGGGGCGGCCCCAAAAAGCCGCTTCTTGTAAGGCTGTTCTGGGCGCTACTTGCTCAAGCGCTGCTCCCGCCTTAAGCAAACTATCTACCACCGGGGCATGGCCGGCCTGGGCAGCCCCTACTAATAAGCTCCGCCCGGAACTATCTACAGCAGACGCTTTTGCGCCGGCATCAAGCAGCTGCTGAAGAATCTCTAACTTACCGGCTTCAGCTGCATAGAAGCTCGGCCTACGCCCCTTGCTATCGGGTGTATCGACCTTTTTACTACGCTTGAGAATACGAGAGACGATAGTTTGATAGCCCTGCTCAGCGTAGAGGTGTAGGGCTGTGCGCTGCTTGGCATCGGCGATATCTACTTGAGCCCCGGCGCCCAAAAATAGTTCCGCCAAAGCCACCGCTCGGCTACTAGTGGCGGCCAAGGCCAAGGCGGTCTGGCCGGAACTATCTTGAAGGTCGAGATCTATCTGGGCCCCCATCAAAGCTTTGGCAGCGGAGAGCTTGCCGTGGGCGGCTGCATAATGAAGCGCATGGCCCTTGTTGGCAATCGGCGTAGAAAGGACTGCTCCGGCCTGTATATAGCTCTTGAGAACCTCACCTTGGTCCCTTTCTAGCAAGCCGGAAATGACTTTTTCGGCCTTGGGCCCCTTGGCTGAATGGCCATTTTTGAGCAAGAAACCGACGATCTCATCTTGATCGTGAGCGATAGCTTGTTGAAGGGCATAGTTGCCCGAACTATCTGCCCGGTGGGGGTCTGCGCCGGCTTTATACTCCCGCTCCACAACCTGGAGCAGACCTATCTGGCTGGCCTTGACCAATCTATCGGTGGAGCGCGGAGGAGGCGGCGTTGCACAGGCGTAGAGTCCCCAAGAGAATACAGCCCCAACTATCGCTGCTCTATTGAGCAACTTAGGCACCCTCTTGGTTTGTTTGATAGATCTCATCGGGGACCAGCAAGATTTTACCCAGGTTCTTACGGTCGTGGATCAACTGATGGGCTTCGCCCGCCTTAGAAAAAGGCAAGGCGGCATGTACTCGGGGACGAACCACTCCCTCCTGCCAAAGGCCGATGATCTTGCGCAAAAAGCCAGTCAGGCGCTCAGTCTCGTCCCACATCCGCCCCATATTGAGGCCCATAACCCCCTTGTTCTCGTTGATGACTTTGAGAGGATTGAAGTTCATCCAAGGCACGGAAAGGACATTTTTAATAGTTCCTACAATACTTCGAGTGCTGCCCTGAGCATTGGCAGAAAAGCCAAAGCAAACTAATTTTCCACCGGTTCTAAGCAGTCTAAAACCCTTTGCCCAAGACTCACCACCCACCGGGTCGAGGATGATATCCAGCGGCTCTTGCTCTTTGAGCACGTCCTCATAGTCCAGATTGCGATAGTCGATGAGTTGGTCGTAGCCCAAGTCTTTGAGCATCGAATGCTTGCTAGCAGAGGCAGTGCCTATGGCATAAGCGCCGCGCCACTTGGCGATATCTAGGGCCATCAGGCCCACACCACCACCGGCGGAATGAATCAATACCCGGTCGCCTTTGCGAACCCGAGCCTGCTCCTCAAGCATCATCCAGGCAGTAAGCCCGGTGACAGGAATGGCTGCGGCGGTATACATGTCCATGTCGTCGGGGATAGGTACCGCATTACTACTATTGACCACTAAGTGACTGCTATAGCCTCCAAACTTAGTCGCCGCCAAAACCCGCTTTCCGATCAAACCTACCGATTCACCAGGGCCAATCGCATCTATCACCCCAGATACTTCATAGCCCACTACGGCCGGCAGAGGTGGTGCGTCGGGATAGACGCCCATGCGAGCCATCAAATCTGCGAAGTTGATGCCCGCGGCGTGAACCTTGATGCGCACTTCGCCAGGTCCGGGCTGAGGATCTTCCTTTTCACGGACTTCTAATACTTCAGGGCCGCCGATATACGGTATCCATACTTGTTGCATCTATTTCCCCTTTTTGGTCCGCTTCTTCTTTCCTCGAGAAGACTTGAGTTCTAAGTTTCTGGCCACTTCTTCGGCCATGCGCTTCTTGGTTGCTGCCCAGCTGCAAATTGGGCACTTGGATAGATCGTGATAAAGCGCCGGGCAGTGCTCCCGGCCAAAATAGATAATCTGTAGATGAAGCTTCGACCAGATCTCCCGCGGAAATACTTTCTTCAGGTCATGTTCCACCGCATCAGGTGTCTTACCGGTAGACAAGCCCCAGCGATGAGCCAAACGGTGAATGTGAGTATCCACCGGGAAGGCGGGTAGCCCAAATGCCTGGGCGGTAATCACATTGGCTGTCTTCCGCCCCACCCCCGGAAGCGCTATTAGCGCGTCGAAGTCTTGGGGCACCTGGTCGTTGTGCTCTTCGTGGATGATCTTACCCAAACCCTTGAGGGCCTTGGCTTTGCGAGGGGCCAAACCTATCTGACGAATCAACTCCCGAATCTCTTCTTCGGGAGTTTCGCCCATAGTTTTGGCGTCTGGAGCCCGGGCAAATAGTTGCGGAGTAACTTCGTTAACCTTCTTATCAGTAGTTTGGGCGGACAAAACCACGGCAACCAAAAGAGTAAATGGATCTTGGTGTTCGAGAGGGATGGGAGGCTGCGGATAAAGCTCTTCCAAGAGATCTTGGATGCGCTGGGCCTTTTCCTGCTTGCGCATGGCCTTTCTTAGCCCGACTCGAAGGCTACGTCATCATTTTGCTGACCGACCCGAGGGTAGCCCTAATGACAGAAAGAGCTACAGAGGCCATTCGAGGGCCTCTAGATAGTTCCTTACGGCCTTTGCGCCCATTTGAGCATATACCAAAGGATCTGCACAACGAGGGTCTTGCTCGGCTTCCACTACCAACCAACCCTGGTAGTCCACCTCTTTTAGGGCCTTCAAAGTCCCGGGGAAGTCCAAACAACCATCGCCAGGCACGGTATAGACTCCATCAACCACCGCGTCCAAAAAGGAACAAGGTTCTTGAGAGACCCTCTGCAAAACTTCGGCACGAACATCCTTTAGGTGGACATGCCGAACCCTGCGTCCGTGCTTTTCGATCACCCCAGCTAAGTCTGCCTTAGCAAAGCACAAATGCCCGGTATCTAAAGTGAGACCCACCAAGTCTCCGGTAAAAGTCATCAACGCATCTATCTCATCTTCAGATTCGATCACCGTGCCCATATGATGGTGGTAGGCCAGCTTTAAGCCTTGGGCTGCGCAATGCTCGGCGAAGGCAGTGAGTTTGGTGCCATACTCCTCCCATCTATCTGCAGGCATGTGGGGGCGCTGGCTGAGTAGCATACTCCGGCTGGAATGCACGCTCTCTAATACTTCGGCATAGATCAACACTTCGCAGCCAAGAGTCTTGAGAATATGCAAACTCTCCTGATGGGCCTGCAGTTCTTCTTCTACAGTCCGCTGTAGTAGCCGCCCGCCGACCCAGCCAGAAATGAGCTGTAGGTCATAAGACTTGAGCAAAGGTGTTAGGACTTCGGGGTCCCGGGGAAACTTACTGCCCCACTCGATGCCTTGATAGCCGGCCTCTCTTGCCTGGGCCAAGCAGGTCTCTAAACTAATATGCTCCCCCAAACTCGGGAGATCATCGTTGCTCCAAACAATAGGATTAATACCCAGCTTAATGCTCATCAGTTTCCCCCGCCTTGGGAACCCACCAGTCAGCCCCACCGACTGCAGTTCCCTGTTGAGCTTCGGTGCGCACCACCAAAACGGCCGTACGGGGCTCTTCTCGAGCCTGGGCCAGATAGTTGGGAAGCTCAGCCAAACTATCTACCCGATAGGCTTTGGCCCCAAGGGCCTCCGCGTGGGCAACAAAATCGACCTCGGGCGCAGCAGGCGCCAAAAGGTTGTTGAACTCCGACAAACCCGAGCCCGTTTGCAGTCGATGGATGCAACCAAAGCCGCGATTGTCGAAAAGCACCACGATAAGTTTCGTGCCCAAAGCAACCGAAGTTGCGATCTCGGAGTTAAGCATGAGGTAGCTGCCATCCCCTACCAAAACCATAACCTCACGCCCGGGTTGCGCAAGTTTCACTCCCAAGCCGCCGGCAATTTCATAGCCCATGCACGAATAGCCATACTCCAAATGATAAGTATCTGGCCCTGGACAGTGCCACAGCTTGTGCAGCTCTCCTGGCAGGCCGCCCGCCGCTGCAACCACAGTAGTATCTTTACTCACCAAGCGATTGAGTTGGCCTAACACCTGGGCGTCGGTGGGCAGCGGTTTCCCCTTGGGCTCCAAGACGGAAAGGCGCAGAGCCTGCCACTCACTGCGCCATTTCTGGCACTGTCCTACCCAGCTTCCTTGGACTCGATAGTCCCCCAGCTCGACCCTCAGCTGAACTACGGCTCGGCCGGCATCAGCGGTAATAGTTTGAGCACCATGTTTAGCAGCATCGAAACTATTGACGTTAATACTATATAGTTTCAGCCCTTCCCGAGGGATAATAGTACGAGAAGCAGTAGGAAAGTCACTCAGACGAGAACCTATCGCTAACAATAGATCTGCCTCGGCCAGTGCTTGATTCGCAGCCTTGGTGCCGGTGACGCCCACTCCGCCCAAGTTCTGAGCATGCTCCGCAGAAATCCAGCCTTTTCCGGCTTGGGTTTCACACATGAATAGCCCGGAACTATCCAGAAGCTCTTCTAGAATCTTCTCTGACTGACTATATCCCAGGCCACCTCCCACCAAAACCAAGGGCTTCTTGGCGGACTTCAGAGCAACCGAGAGTTCATCAATAAGTTCCGGCTCAGCTAAGGGACGCCCGAGGCGCCAACTCTGAGGCTCAAAAAACTCCTCTGGATAGTCGTAAAACTCCGCTTGGGTATCTTGCGGCAAACTGAGACAAACCGGGCCAGTCTCCGCAGGGTCGAGAAGGACACGTACTGCCTCTGGTAGACTACGGACGAGCTGCTCCGGCCGCCAGATACGGTCAAAGTATCGACAGACGGTGCGGAAACTATCATTCACCGAAACATCGGGCCCCAAACTATATTCTAGCTGTTGGAGCACCGGGTCTGGTTTCCGGGTGGCGAATATATCTCCGGGCAGGAGCAACAAAGGCAGTCGATTCAAATGAGCCGTCGCTGCTGCGGTGAGTAAGTTAGTTGCACCGGGGCCAATCGAGGTGGTGCAGGCCATAATCTTACGGCGCCGATTTGCTTTAGCAAACGCGGTTGCTGAATGGGCCATAGCTTGCTCATTGTGGGCCCGATAAGTAGGAAAAGAAGCCTGATGTTTGTGCAGCGCCTCGCCGAGACCACATACATTTCCGTGTCCAAAAATAGCAAAACAGCCGGCGAAGAGAGGCGTGTTCTGCTCATCCTCCTCTAGAGACTGAGCCATCAGATAGCGCACCAAGGCATCGGACATAGTTAGACGCATTTTCGCTGCTCCTTAGCCACTTCTGCTTGCTGCCACATGTGAATGATCTTTACGAAATTTGCACAAATTTGGTCCTTCAACCCTTGGTCATCCAGTGCATCGGCCAACCAGCGGGCGGAGGGCCCTGAAAAGATAGTTCGCCCCACCGCAAAACCACGACAAAGGGGATATTTCCGCGCCAATTGAAAGTTCTCTTGTAAAGTCTCTTCTCTGGCAGCATTACCTAGGATAAGTACGCCTCGACAGCCCGGGTCATAGGTTTGAATGATGCGACTGATCTTTTGCCAATCCTCATCACTGGCCATGGCAGGCAGCTTCCACCAGTCAGGATAGATGTGGTTTTGATACAGACGCTCGACCGCCCGAGGCACGACCGCCTCGTCGGGCTCACCGTTTCTATCCTTAGGCAAGACTTCGAGCAAGAGCGTACGGTCCCAGCGCTCGCAGGCGTCATAGAGCCGCTTGAGACGCCTTTTCTGGGTAGTTCGCAGTTCTTTGTCTGCGTCGGGATGATACTGAACTAGACACTTAACCACATGGTCGTGAGGCCAAGTGCGTAGACGCGCGTCTACATTTTTAAGGCCGCCCTCAAAAGCCAAGGGCCGATAGTCCGGGCGCTCAATGGGGCGCGCCAACCAACAGGAACTATCACTCATTTTAGACAAGGCTTGCCGGCCGCGGTCACCATCGATGATCATGCCGGCCCGGGGAATAGACACCTGTTCAAGAGCCTGCTGTCCGCCCGCAGCAATGAGCTCTTTGAGTTGCGACACTCGCTCGGGTGCAGCCCCACTTTGGGCGGCAAGACGGTCGAAATGTCCGCGGTGATCAAAAGCTAAGATCAATAGTTCCTGCGCGGCGCCCAAATGGCGCGTATGACGGTGCAGCCGCCCTAGAGTCTCGTTGCTTAAGACAGGAGTTTGCGGCCGATCTGGCAGGAGAAAATAGTCCAGCTCCTCTACCGAAGGCATCGCCGGTGCACAGCCATGGCGAGCTGCCACTAAAGCGCCGGCTGCGTTGGCCCTGGTGCCACATTCCAATAGCTCTTTGTCTTGCAGCCAGTTAGCAATAAAGGTCCCCAAGAAGGCATCTCCCGCCCCCAGAGTATTGAGCACTTCTATTTTCTGAGGTGGGCAAACGGTACCCTCCTCCATCGAAGCAGGGATGGCTTCCGGAAAAACGACACAGCCTTGCGGTCCTCTTTTGAGCACTAAGGTGGCTGAGCTTTGACTGCGAACCCTCTTAAGGGCCTCTAAACTATCCTCTGCGTCCCCAAGAACCTGAAACTCTTCCTCGGTTCCCGCCACCAGCTGACAAAAGGGCAGCACGCGACTTAGTTGCTCGCTGACTCGACTGTTAAGTCCTGCACGAGCCTCACCATCGGCATGTCCGGTCAGTCCCCAGAGCACCGGACGAAAATCGATGTCTAGGATGACCTTCCTGTGATGCCTCTGTGCCCATTCAGCCACTTGTAAACTAAGCTCAGCGACTCCCGGCTGCGAGAGATGGGTTCCGGTGAGCAATACACCTCGAGAAGAAGCGATATACTCTTCGCTCACGTGCGAGGTTTTGACCGCCATGTCCGCACAGTCGTGACGATAAAAGATATGCGGAAAGCTCTCTTGGTCACGAATGCTCAGCAGAACCAGAGCGGTAAGACACTCCGGGTCGGTGGACAAATGAGAGACGTCTATCCCCTCTTTTTCGAAGGCCGAGCGAACAAAGCGTCCCATCTGTTCATCACCCACCCGAGAGAGCATAGATACTTTGAGTCCTTGCCGGGCGGCGCAGACCGCAATATTGGCTGCACAGCCTCCTAGAGACTTGGTAAAGGTCTGTACCGCCTCCAAAGAAGAGCCTAGCTGGTCTCCGTAAAGGTCCACCGCGGCTCGACCGAGACAAATGAGGTCGAAACTATCTTTAGGCATCGCTCTTCCACCAGCAGTCGGCATCCTTGTCCATGCACCAACGGTGCTCTTCTGTAAATTCAGGCACCGTATAGGGATTGTTCGGCAAGTGGCGAATCACCCAAGAATAATACATGGCGTAACCCGGCGCTGAGCATTGGGAATGGTCTTCTCCGGGAACTATCTTGATAGACTCGCCATGGCGGACTTTGAACACTTGCTCGCCCACCTCGGCGTGACCATAGCCTTGGGGCTTATCGAAGCGATAATGGTAGATTTCTGGCTGGTCGTGATGATGTGGCGGATAACTCGACCAGCGTCCGGGGAAATTAATGACCTCGCCTAAGACCAAATGGGCTTCTTGAGGGCTGTTTTCACCGTCGAAGATAGTTCGAACTATCCGGTGTGCACCTCCGTGCAGTAGCCCTTTGCCCCGGTCTTCGTGGCGAACCTGTTCCGGCAGAAATAGACGCGCTGAGAAACTATCTTGATTAGGACAGTCGTAGACCATCAGCTCGGCGGCTTCTTCTACGAAGAGGGAGAGCTGGGTGTCAGCAGGTAGATGCAGACAAGTGGGATTTTCGTCGAAGAGCGAGGTCCGCTGGTGAACTTCGGAACTATGCTGAGGAAACTTCACTGCCCCCGACATGAGAACTATCGCTGTTTCTCGCTGGGTACTATATTTGTGCTCTCCAGGATTCAGCCGCCAAGACGCTACCCCGAGTTGAAAATCGTCGTCTTCACAATGGCTGATCTCAGCCCATTCTCGAGGGTCCGCCGGAGGTAGATGAAGCTTCATTGGCCTAAGGCTAGCAGAGGCCCTAGTTAGATAGAAGTCTTAGGGCACCATGAAAGACCAGAGCCTTAGCCTACAAGCAGGAGATAGTAGCAAACTATGCTACATAGATAGATTTGGTATTCACGAACTCCATAATCCCGAATACGGATAGTTCGCGGCCATATCCAGAGTTCTTAACCCCTCCAAAAGGCAAGCGAGGGTCGGAGCGCACAAAGTCATTGATCGCTGCAGCCCCGACCATCAACTGCTTTTGCGCCAACTCTTTAGCCTCGGTGGTATTTTGCGAAAAAATGGCGCCACCGAGACCATAGTTGGAGGCATTGGCCAATCTCATCGCTTCCGCGGTGTTCTCTGCTTCGATGATCACCGCCACCGGGCCAAAAAGCTCCTCTTTGAAGGCGGTCATGCCTTCCTTAACCCCGGTGAGCAAAGTCGCTGGATAGAAACAGCCGGGGCCCTTGGGCAGAGTGCCCCCGAGCACTAATTCAGCACCTTGAGTGATGCTCTCTTGCACTTGCCTATGAAGGTTGTCTCGAAGGTCGGGCCGAGC
>SPJK01009635.1_pt1 | contig 15239 bp, 14 predicted proteins | sample 3741771 | NCBI WGS metagenome assembly SPJK01 (sample SAMN10925997, study PRJNA522277) | cold seep metagenome | isolation source: Elba SIP-enriched marine methane seep metagenome, extraction at timepoint T2 | place: Italy: coast of Elba, Mediterranean Sea | reverse complement strand
GAGAATACACCGGCACGATGCCAGCCCTTCACCGGGATGACCCGGTCCGTCGCGCCGGTTGCGATGATCAACTTGTCATAGGCAAGAGCTTGGCTTTGACCATCGCGGGCAACATGAACCTGCCCCTGCGATATGTTCCAGGCGAGACTTTCCGGCCGATAATCAATGCGGGATCGCAGCCCTTCAAAACAGTCATGCATCGCATCGGCCTTCGCTGCTTCTGAGCCGTAAAGGTCTTGCGATGTCCGCTTGAAACAATCCGGCTGGCGCCGATAGATCTGCCCACCATCCCGGCGTTCTTCATCAATCAAGATCGGACGCAAGCCCGCCGCGACGACCGTTTCCGCTGCGCGAATACCGGCTGGACCGGCACCGATGATTATGATGCGGTCTTCAGCCATTCCAGTCCCGATTTCTCTGTCTTGATATTCAGCCCAGGCGTTAACGGTGTCGTGCAGGCACGCAGACGCTCGCCATTTTGCGCCTCAACCCAACAGTCCTGGCAGGCCCCCATCAGGCAAAAACCAGCCCGGGTGCTATCACCGAATTCCGCATGCCGGACATGTCCAACCGCGTTTAGCAACGCGACCAGAAGCGTATCACCGACCAAGCCTTCAGCGGGCTTTCCGTCGATGAAGAACGCAACCGAATCCCGGTGCTGTTCATTCAGCCTGACAAACCGATTTCCCACCATTCTTCCCCGTTCAGCCCGTCGCGTTCGTTACATTCAATTGCATTTAGTTGCGTTTTCGATCCGCGCGGCTGGCCCTGTTCACTGACTAGGCTGACATGGAAGTATTTTCGCTTCCAATACCAATGGCTCTGTAATATATAACCTCGAGTTATAGTTCGGTTGATCGATTATGAACGCGCGCCAACTTGAAACCTTTCGGGCCGTTATGCGGCACGGCACCCTGACCGCCGCTGCCGAGTCCATGAATGTGTCTCAGCCCGCCATCAGTAAGGTCTTGAAACATTTCGAAAGTCAGATCGGATACCGCCTGTTTGACAGGCTGGGGGGACGCCTTGTTCCGACCGCGGAAGCGCGGTTGCTTATCCGTGATGCTGACCGAATTTTCCGGGAAATTGAAGCGCTTAGGATCTTCTCGGACCGGATCCGTGACAAGCAAGTCGGGCTGCTCCGCATCGCGGCCAGTGCGCCCGCAACCTTTGGACTTCTCCCCGCCGCAGCAGAGAGATTTCGGCGCCGCAACCCGGATATTCAATTGGAACTCCTGACGCTCCCCGCAGAGGAAATCAGCGAGCATATCGTCATCGGCGATATCGATCTGGGCCTGACAATGTCGAACTTCGATCAGCCGGGGGTCCGCACGGAAGTGATCGGCCGTGCCAAAGTCGTGACGCTTTTGCCACCGGATTCCAAGCTGCGGCATCTCAAATGTATCACGCCGAAGGAGATCGAGCAGGAAACCCTGATCAGCTATGATTCAAAGGCCGGAATCGGGAAGAAGATGGATCGTGCCTTTCTTTCGACGGGCCGCAAGCGGGAACCGGATATCCTGATTTCACTCTCTATCGCAGCGGCCCCGATGGTCCAGCGCGGACTGGGGGTGGCCCTGGTCGACGGGTTGGTTCCCTGGAACAGGTTCGCCGATGTTGTGGTCCGTCCTTTCGCACCAAATGTGGATCTGGACATCATCCTGGGGACAAGCACAGTGCTGCCTAAATCCCGCTTCGTGCGGGAGTTCACCCGGGATATCCGCGCCGTGATCACCAGCGGCGAGAGCCTGGACTAGCCGGCCATGAATGCGAAACAAAAACTCGACCGGATCGATCTTAAGATTCTCGCAGAACTGCAGAAGAATGGCCGTGTCACGAATGTCGAACTGGCCGAGTTGGTCCATATCTCCCCTAGCCCGTGCCTAGCGCGGGTCAAAAAACTCCAGTCCCTCGGCTATATCACCGGCTACTCGGCCCATATCGATATCGCCAAGTTGGGCGACACCATGACAGTTTTCACCGAAGTAACCCTATCGAACCACCGGCCAACCGATTTTTCCCGTTTCCAGGCAGCTCTGGAAACACTGGATTCAGTGATGGAGTGCCATCTCGTCTCCGGCGGCTATGACTATCTCGTAAAATTCGTCACCGGTGGCATCGTCGAGTATCAGGAAACCATGGAAAGCCTGATTGAGATGAATATCGGGATCGAGAAGTATTTCAGCTATGTCGTAATCAAAAGCCCGATCAACAGGAAATACCTCCCGCTCACGCGGTTATTCGGCGATGACGAGGCTGATAAATAGAGCACCGGGCGACGTTGTTTCCACCAATACCCACATCAATACCCACGTGCAGGATCGATTTGCCCCGGCATATTCTCACCCTTCTGATGCAGACGAATACAGTAGATGACATGCTGCGCGCCCTCGTCATACGGCGTGAAAGTCGCGACATGCGGGGTCAGGATAATCTTTGGATGGTCCCAAAAGGGATGATCCGCACCAAGTGGCTCCGGCGCGGTAACATCCAGCATCGCGGATGACAATTGACCGCTGTCCAAGGCGGCAATCAGGGCATCGTGGTCCAGCTGTGCCCCGCGTCCCGCATGCAGCAGACTTGCGCCCTTCCGAAGACCAGCAAAGAGCGATGCATCCAAGATACCTTCTGTCTCCTGGGTAAGCGGTAGCAGGCATATCAGAATATCCGTGGATGCCAGGAATGCAGCCAGTTGGTTCTCGCCGTGATAACAGCGTACGCCAGGGATCGATTTCTCCGTCCGGCTCCAACCGGCCCGATCAAACCCGAAGGGAGCCAAGGCTTCCAAGGTCGCCTGCCCCAAATTCCCCAGGCCCAGAACGCCAACCCCAACGTTCTCCGGCGCTGGGCAGGTTGTGCCTTTCCAAACGGCATTCCGTTGTTGGGCGATGTATTTCGGCAATTCTCGATAGAGCGATAAGACGCCAAGCGTCGCATATTCCCGCATCATCCGGGTCAAACCAGGCGCATGTGTCCGCACCACGCGCACGGAGTCCGGCAGGCTGTCCATCCGCATCTGATCGACACCAGCGCCGATGGAGAATATCGCCTCAAGATTTGGGAAAATCCCCAAATCACCGGGAAGCTCCCAACAAGCGATGAAGCGAACATTCTCTAGATCCGGGACAGCGCAAACGGAATCATAAAACGGCAGGCCCGGCATTTCTTCACGGAACATCCGTCGCCAGACAATGCCGCGCTCCGCCGTCGATAGATACAAAAGAGTCATGACGCGCGCCCCTATCCGGCCATTGCAGACCGCAAATCCGCATTCTCCAGCGCCTTGTCCAGCACCATCCCGACGCGATCCACCATCTGATCGATCTCATCAGTGGTCGCGCAAAGCGGTGGTGCAAAGCCCAAGGCACCATTGCCGAAGGAACGCAGGATCAAGCCCTTCTCATAGGCGATGTCAAAAAACAGGTTCGACGGGTCAAGCGATGCCGGCAAGGGCGTCTTCTTCTGCTTATCGGTAACGAGTTCGAGCGCCGCCAACATACCACGGCCACGAACCTCCCCAACCAGGGGATGATCTGCCAAGCCGTTCAGTCGTTGCATAAGGCGCTGACCCGATGTCCGACCATTTTCCAGCAGGCTATCCTCGTAGAGCTTCAAGACGGCAAGGCCCACGGCAGCGCTGACCGGATGGCCGCTATAGGTGAAGCCGTGTCCGACCAGGGCATCCTGCGCCCAATCGGCAATCACGTCGTAAATCGCATCCGACATCACAACCGCGCCCATTGGCGCATAGCCGGATGTCAGCCCCTTCGCCATGGTTATCATATCGGGAACAATGCCTTCCTCTTCAGAGGCAAACAGCGGTCCTGTGCGACCGAAACCGGTGATCACCTCATCCGCGACAAACAGGATGTCCAGCTCCGCGCATAGGGCACGCATGGCGGCCATCCAACCAGGCGGCGGCACGAGAACCCCGCCTGACCCTTGGATCGGTTCCACGAAGAACGCCGCGACACGATCCGGACCTAATTCAGCAACCTTATCCCGCAGCGCCGTGCAGGATGCCTCAATCACCGCAGCCGGATCATCACCGACAGGATTGCGGTAGGTATAGTGAGACGGAATCTTATGTTGCCAATCAAGCGGCACGCCGAAGCCTGTGTGAAAAACCGGCAAGGCGGTCAAGCCGGACCCGACCGAAGACGATCCGTGATAGCCTTGCGAGAGGGAGATGAACTGATCTTTCTCCGGCTTGCCGCGCGCGGTCTGATAGAGCCGAATGAAGCGGACTGCACTGTCGACAGCATCCGACCCCCCCAGCGTGAAATAGACCCGGTTGAGATCGCCGGGGGTCCGTTCTGCAAGCGCAGCGGCCAGGCGCACCGCCGGCTCACTCCCCAGATCAAAATAACCGGTTGCATAGGGAAGCTGGCGCATCTGTTCCGTCGCGGCGTCAATGACGCTGTCTTGACCATATCCGACATTCACGCACCACAGACCGGAGAACCCGTCCAAGAGCTGATGCCCCTCCCCATCCGTCACGGTTGCGCCCTTGGCCGATTGGAGAATCCGCACGCCTTTCCGCTCATGCCCACGATAGGACGCGACGGGATGAATAAGGTGGGCCTTGTCCAATTCAACGAGCGAGTTACTGCGCATCTGGTAATCCTCCAACGATTAAGTGTCTTGAGTTTGCAAGCAAAGGGGTGATGTTGATTAAGCGGAAAGGAAGTCGCTCAACCCCACGACAAATTGATAGGCTTCATCCAACTCACCACGGGTGATGAACTCTTCAGGCTTATGAGCGCGCTCGATCTTACCGGGTCCACAGATAATGGCCGGGATCCCAGCACGTTCGAACAAGCCGCCTTCAGAGCCGTAGCTGACCGCAGCGACGGGCTCTTTGCCGCTGATCCGGAAGACCACGGTCGCCAATTCAGACTCCTCCGGCAGGCTGAGAGAGGGGTACTGCGCGAGCACGGAGACGCTGAGCGACGGATCATTCTCCGCCTGATCAATGACCGGTTGCAGCAATCCCATCGCATCGACATCGGGTATTGCGCGAGCCTCAACCTTCATCTCCGCATGATCCGGAATGATGTTAATCGCGCTCCCACCTTGGATGGTCCCCACCTGCATGGTCGAGTAGCTCGGGTCGAACAGAGGATTGAAGGGTCCATCCTCACGCGCCTTCTCCGTTTCCACTTGAAGCGCGTTCAAGACTGGCAGCAAGGCATGAATCGCATTCCGCCCTTGGTCAGGCTGCGCCGAATGCCCCGGAACCCCTGCCGCCATGAAGTGAAGCGCAACCTTTCCCTTATGACGCAGGACAGGCCGCATATCGGATGGCTCCCCGACGATACTCCCCAACGGCTTGGCGCAAAGATCATCAAGCCGGTCGATCATATGCGGCGCGCCACGGCAGCCCAGTTCTTCGTCATAAGACAGAGCCAGATGGATCGGGCGGCTCAAGTTTCGCTGTCGCATATCCGGGATCGCGGCCAGTGCCGCAGAGGCAAAGCCTTTCATATCAACAGCGCCCCGGCCAAGCAGCTTGTCACCGTCAACGCGCAATCGAAAGGGATCGGCTTGCCATTCCGGCTCATTGGCCGGCACCACATCCAGATGGGCGGAGAGGATATACCCCGGCACATCGCGGGGGCCGATTGTCGCGAATAGATTTTCCCGGTCGCCTTCCGGCCCCATCATGCGCTGACAGTCAACCCCATGACCTTCAAGATACGTTTGCACAAAATCCATGATCTGCGCATTGGGGGTGCCGGCAACGCTTGGAATCCCGACAAGGCTCTCAAGTACCTCTTCCGCGCGGCTCATGATGAGGGCAATGCACGAAGGATGGCTTGTGTAATGGCGTCGGTCGTATCCGCGCCGGGGGAGACACCAATGCCCTGAGCCGTCGTCGCTTCAATGGCCCCCATAATGGCTTCGGCAGCCTGCAATTCCCCCAGATTCTCCAGCATCATGGCGGCAGACCAGATCGCTGCAATGGGGTTGGCAACACCCAACCCGGCAATATCCGGCGCCGACCCATGGACAGGTTCAAACATCGATGGGGCATCATCCGCCGGGTTCAAGTTGGCAGATGCCGCATAGCCCAACCCACCTTGGATCGCGGCGCCCAAATCCGTCAGGATATCCCCGAACAGATTGGACGCGACAACGACATCCAGGCTTTCAGGCGCCATCACCATCCGCGCCGCAAGGGCATCGATATGGTAAGAGGTAACTTCAACACTGGGATATTCTTCCGCCATCGCGGCTGTCACTTCATCCCAAAACACCATGGAGTATTTCTGTGCATTGGATTTGGTCGCAGACGCGAGGCGACCACTACGCCGGCTTGCCTGTTCAAAGGCAAAGCGCAGAATGCGTTCGACACCGCGCCGGGTGAAGATTGATGTCTCGACGGCGACTTCTTCCATCTGGCCCTGATGAACGCGCCCGCCAGCCCCGGCATATTCGCCTTCGGTATTCTCCCTTATGCAGAGGATATCGAACGCGGTTGCCCGCAAAGGTCCTTCGACGCCTTTCAACAAGCGGTGCGGACGGACATTTGCATATTGGGTAAAGGCCTTCCTGATCGGCAGCAGCAAACCATGCAGAGAGACAGAATCCGGAACCTTCGCCGGCCAACCGACAGCCCCCAACAGGATCGCATCGAAATCGCGCAACGTATCGATACCGTCCGGCGGCATCATTGCTCCCGTCTCCAGATAAAAGTCGCACGACCAGGGAAACTCGGTCGCTTCTATCCCGAAACTTCCGGCAGCTGCGGCGGCTTCGACAACCTGCCAGGCAGCTTTAGTAACATCGACACCGATCCCATCCCCTGGGATCACGGCAATTTGGTAGGTCCTCACAGGTGCCTCTTTTCTAGGGAATCCGATTGATCAAAGATCGACCAGGATCGCCTTGTTTCGTCGGTTGGATTTATAGGCATCACGGCCAAGATCCTTGCCGATGCCGGAACGCTTGTAGCCGCCGGTCGGCAGAATGTGGTCCCGTGATCGCCCATAGCGATTGACCCAGACCGTCCCTGATTGGAGGCTCTGGGCCACCCGCATTGTGCGGGAAAGATCACGCGAGTAAACACCCGCGCAGAGGCCATAGCTACGGTGGTCGGCAAGGGCGACCGCCTCTTCCTCGCTCTCAAAGCCTTGTACCGTCAGTACAGGACCGAAAATCTCTTCCACGACTGCGGGAGAGGCCGCATCGACACCGGACAGGATGGTTGGATGATAGAAAGCCGGTGATGCCTCTAAACGAGTACCGCCGAGACGGAGATCCGCCCCCTTCTCAAGCGCAGCGGCAACGATGGTCTCAATCCGACTGATCTGGGTTTCAGAGATTATGGGCGCGTATTGGGTTGCCGCGTCCCAGGTGGGACCAGGGGCAATATTACTCATGCGCGCCTGAATTTTGGCGAGGAGCTCATCCTGGACGGATTTCTCCACCAGAAGCCGGCTTCCGGCGACACAAACCTGACCGGCATTCGCAATGATGCCATTCGTGACACTGGCAGCAGCAAGGTCCAGGTCCGCATCCGCAAAGACCAACTGCGGGCTTTTCCCGCCCAGTTCCAGGGTCATCGGGCGAATGCCGCAGGCAGCAACATTGGCCATAATCGCCGCCCCGGCCCGCGTAGATCCGGTGAAAGAAATCTTGCCGATATCCGGATGCCCGGTGATCGCGCGTCCCGTTATCTCCCCAGTGCCGAGAACAACATTGACCAGCCCTGCAGGGATCCCGGCTTTGACGGAAAGTGCGGCCAACATCAATGTCGAAAATGGCGTCATCTCCGATGGTTTCAGGACAACAGCATTTCCGGCGGCGAGCGCTGGCCCCAGCTTCCAACAGGCCATGGAAAGCGGAAAATTCCAGGGTGTAATCGCCCCAACGACCCCGATAGGCTCAGAGCGGATCATCCCAAGTTGTTCGTCGGAAGTCGGCGCCAACTCGCCACCTTCCTTATCCGCGAATTCCGCAAAGAAACGGATTTGTTCCGCTACGACCGGTATATCACCGGCAATCACTTGAGAGATGGGCCGCGTGGAGGACAGCGCTTCCAACCGCCCGAGGGTTTCAGCCTCTTGCTCAATCAAATCTGCCCAGCGATGCAGCGCGGTTAGGCGCTCCCGGGGGCGGCAACGGCCCCAGCCACTGTCCTTCAGTGTCTTGACCGCGGTGCTAACGGCATCATCAACAATCTCCGCCGATGCAATCGCGCAATCGGCGAAGGCCTGCCGGTCGGATGGTCTATGAACCGGGACGCTATCGCCCGCCGTAACAAATCGACCGCCAATAAAATGGCCAGTCGGAATCTCTACATCATCAGGGTTAAAGCCTAAGGTCATCGCAATACCAATCAGGTTCATAGAAGCGAAGAGAATATCAGATTTCGGCAGCAGAAGATGTTGAATGGCCCTGTCTGCACCGCCAATGATATCGCCGATGGCAGCGAAGCGACGCAAAAAACCTGCCGCCTCACATTCAATATCGAGCCCCCTACCGACCTATATGCTTGCTGAAGAAATGGTCGAAAGGATAACGTTCGAACGCATTGACGCCTTACACCAAACGCACGCTCCCCTCAGAGATCAAACTAGCGGCACGACAATGGAGACCGATATGAAGGACCTGGATGGCACATTCGTCATCTCAATTGAACACGCCGTCGCAGCCCCTTATGCATCCTGCAAACTGGCGGATGCGGGCGCGCGCGTTGTAAAGGTTGAGAGGCCCGAAGGGGACTTTGCCCGAAACTATGACGATTATGTCAAAGGCCAGAGCGCTTATTTCGTCTGGCTGAACCGGGGTAAGGAATCAATCGCCCTTAATCTAAAGTCAGACGTGGATAAGGCGGTTTTGTCGGCCATGCTCGAAAAGGCCGATGTGCTGATCCAGAACCTTGCCCCCGGAACGCTGGCCAAGCTTGGCTTCGCACCGGAAGCGTTGAGGGAGAAACACCCGCGCCTGATCATCTGTTCGATCAGCGGCTATGGTGAAGAGGGACCTTGGAAGGACCAAAAAGCCTATGACCTTCTGATCCAGGCGGAAAGCGGCTTATGTGCCATCAACGGCGCGCCGGAAGCGCCGGGCCGCGTCGGGGTTTCCGTCTGCGACATTGCGGCTGGCATGACAGCCTATCAATCGATTCTGCAAGCACTCTTGGGCAGACAGAAGACAGGTGAAGGGCGGATCATCGATGTCTCTCTGTTCCACGCGATGGCCGACTGGATGAATGTCCCCTACCTGCAACACCGCTACGGAAAGAAGGAAATTACCCGGCAGGGTCTCCGGCACCCAACCATCGCGCCCTATGGGGCCTTTATCTGCGCGGATGAGAAAGCGATTCTGATTTCCATCCAGAATGATCGGGAATGGGTGCGGCTGTGTCGCGATGTCTTGGGGCGGGCGGATCTTGCAACCGATGCCAGATATGCCTCCAACGCCCTTCGCATTGCCAATCGAGAGATCGTCGATACTGCCTGTGCCGAGTTTTTTGCAAGCCTGTCCCGCGATGACTGTGCAGCGAAACTGGACGCGGCGGACATTGCCTATGGACGGCTCAGCGATCTGGATGATCTGGCAGACCACCCCCAGGCGCGCTTTGCTGAGGTCGAGATCCCCTCAGGCAATATCGAGCTGTTAGCCCCGGGCGCCCGGATCGTCGGCCCGGAAGACCAGTTGGGACCTGTTCCCACCATCAATGAACATGGCGACGCCCTCCGAACCGAATTCAAGCCGGACTGAATTCAACCCAGGCCGAATTCAAGCAGAACTGAAATCAAGCCGGACTGAATTCAAACTGGACTGACCGTCCCGCTTCCTCCAGGCATCGTGGGGTATCAGTTAAGCCGGAAACTCTTCATAGAAGCCCAGCTTTTGCTGCATTGGCGCATCGTCGATCTGAAACAGGAAGGCCGGTCGGTCTGATCCATTGTGGAACGTGACCTCCGCGTGGGTCGGGATGGCGAAGCTATCCTTGTCTGACCAGTTGAGGGTCTTGCCATCCACAACAGTGCTGCCAGCCCCTTCCACCACATGCAACACGGCTGATGCCGAACGACGCACAGGCGATACAGTTTCCTCTGGCCGCAGCATCAAAGCCGAGAATCCGAGCACCGGCATGCAGCTTTCCCCAGTTTCCGGATTAACATAGGCAAGCTGAACCGGAGACCCCAAGTCAGTCACCGTCGCCAAGTCCTGCAGTGATGCCTTCACATCCTTCCACGGGAACCGCTTCAAGGCATAGGGGTCACGGGGGCGGCTCATACTGGAATAGGGCACCAATCCCGCCCTGCGGTAATGCGTCTGCGCAAGATCTGGTTGATTGCGGACCTGTTGCGGCTCCCCTTCCCGGCAATAAGATGCCTCCATCGCGAAAACCGTCGGCAAATCAAGTGCGTCGAGCCATACCACGGGCCCGTCCCCATCATGACCATGTTCATGCCACAGACCCGATGGCGTCAGGATAAGATCGCCCCGCTCCATCGGCAGTTTCTCGCCATTGACGACGGTATATCCGCCCTCCCCTTCCACGACGAAGCGAACGGCAGAGGGGGTGTGAATATGGTTGGGCGCGGTCTCCCCAGGCAGGATGAGCTGCATCCCGGTATAGATCGTCGGCGTCGCCTGCATATTCTCAAGCCCCAGCCCCGGATTGGCTAGGACCAGGACCCGCCGCTCTGCCTTTTCAATCGGCGTCAGCTCCCCCGCTTCCATCAACTTTGGCCGGATCTCAGAATAAGACCAAACCATCGGGATTGTGCGTCTGGTAGGTATTCCATGCGGCAGGGCAGCGCGAAGCGAGGGCCATAACGGCACCAAATTGCGCGCCGTCAACTCATCGCGATAGCTCTGCGGCAGGTCTTCCAGGGTTCCTAACTCGGACATGTCTTTTCCTCCCAACCGGTTCACGCCGGCCTGATCACTCGCCGATCAAACGGCATCCGGTTGATTCTTCGGGGCCGCTAACGAAAAGGCCGGCAGCACATCTAATTCCGCGAAGATACGCGATATTTCCGGCCAGTCATCCGTCGCGATGGCAAAGCGTTGGTTGTTCCAGACCTGCGCATACAGGCAGATATCCGCCAAACCCGGCGTATCACCGTGACAATATTGGCCGGTCTGATCACTCGCCGCCAGCATCTCTTCCAACGGATCAAAGGTCGCCTTAACCCATTTGCAGAACCAATCCTTCTGCGCCGCCTCATCCGCGCCGAAGCGATCCCGGATATCAAACAGGACGCGCAGATTGTTCAGAGGATGAATCTCGCAAGCGATCATATAGGAAAGCGCCCGCACCCGCGCCCGGCCATTGGGATCGGACGGCAGAAGCGGCGGCACCGGATGCGTCTCGTCCAACCATTCGATAATAGCCAGAGATTGCGAGAGCATCGCTCCGTCCTCCGTCTCCAACACCGGGACCAGACCTTGCGGGTTCTTCGCCAGGAACTCCGGCGTCCGTGTCTCCCCATCGCGCAGCGAATAGCCGATATACTCATAGGGCAACTGTTTGAGGTTCAAGGCTGCCCGCAATCGGGTAGAGGTCGACGACCGGAAGAAGTTATGCAGACGATAGGACATGACGCGGTTTTCTCCATGTTTGGCGAGACAGACTAGAGGCTGGGCCCGATCTTCGTTTCGATCTCTCCCAAGCCCTCAATTGCCACGACACAGAGATCACCAACCTCAAGCGGCCCCACACCTGCCGGTGTGCCCGTCATGATCAGATCCCCCGGCTGCAGTTCAATCGAATGCGAGAGGATCGAGATAATCTCAGGCACCGACCAGATCAGCTCGTTCAGATCAGCATCCTGCTTCACCTCGCCATTGACGCTGAGCCGGATACTCCCCTGATCAGGATGGCCGGATTGGCTGACCGGCAGCACAGGCCCGATAACGGCAGATCGGTCAAAGGCTTTTCCCCAATCCCACGGGCGCCCCTGTTCCCGCGCCTTGAGCTGCAAATCCCGACGGGTCAGATCATTCCCAACGGCGTATCCCCAGATATGAGACAATGCCGCATCTTCACTGACATTTCTACCACCGGTCCCGATGGCGACGACCAATTCCGCCTCATAATGGAAATTGCCGGTCTCCGGCGGGTAAGGAATGCTCACGCCGCTTTCGACCACCGCATCCGCTGGCTTGGTGAAGAAGAAGGGCGGATCGCGATCCGGGTTCTTACCCATTTCCCGTGCATGGGCAGCATAGTTCCGGCCGACACAGAAAATACGACGGACCGGGAACCGGCTGTCACTGCCGGACACGGCAACACTCGGCTGGGCGGGTGGCTGAAACACATATTCCATAGGACGAACCTTTCTCGCTTCAATCGTTTGATTTCGGGGCTTATGATTTGAGGGCTTGGCGATCGATCTTGCCGGTACCGGTCTTCGGAAGTTCCGACACATAGTCGACTTGGCGCGGGGCCTTGTAAGGGGTCAGCTTTTCTTTCACGAAGTCCCGCAATGCGCGGGTTTGCGCTTCGTCCCCGGATTTACCTGAGACGAGCGTCACCACAGCGCGCAAGATCGTGCGTTTATCTTCCAATTGCTCAGCCAGAACCGCGCATTCATGGACGTCCGGATGCTCATTCAGGCAGCGCTCAACCTCCAGCGGCCAGACCCATTGGCCGGAGACCTTAACCAGATCATCCGCTCTGCCCTGGAAGTAATAGTAACCATCCTCTTCGATGAAGCGGTCACCGGTATAGAGCCAGTCACCCCGCATGGTCTCTTGCGTCTTGTCCGGGCGATTCCAATAGAAGGGTGCGGAGGAGTGCCCTCGCACAGACATAACGCCTTCCTCTCCCGGGGTGGCCAGTTTCCCTTCCGGTGTCTCAAGGCGAATTTCATAGCCCGGCACCCGCGCCCCGGCTGCGCCCAACCGGTGATGATCCAAGCGGTTCGATAGGTAGATGTGCAGCATCTCCGTTGAACCGAGCCCCTCTGTCGGACCGTGACCAACCAGCCCTTTCCAGGCGTTATAGACATCTTCGGACAGGATCTCCGCCGCCGACATGGATTGGCGAAGGGAGGATAAATCCCGGCTCTCAACACCCGGCGTTCTGGCCAGCGCGGTATAAAGCGTCGGCAAGCCATATAGAACCGTGGGTCGGAAGGTCTCGATCATATCAAGTACGGTCTTGGGTTGCGGTTGCCCCGGCACCAAAACCGTCGTCGCCCCGCAAGCCACGGTGAAGACGATGGAATTGCCGAAGCCATAAGCGAAGTAGCTCTTCGGTATTGAATAACAGACATCGTCCTCGCGGAGCTTCAGGACATGGTCTCCAAAACTCTGTTGGATATAGGCGGGATCATGATGCAGATGGACAATGCCCTTCGGTCGTCCTGTCGACCCGGATGAATACATCCACAAGGCCATATCATCGGGGCCGGTATCTTCAGCCTCAAGTTCTGCAACTGAGCCATCAAGGAAGGCACCTTCACAAAGCCCGCCCCTCACCTCAGCCGACCCATTGACGACGATAATGGTCTCCAGTCGTGTGTCCCTTAAAGTCTCTTCGCCGAAGGCCGATGCCAGCTCAGCATCAACCAAAGCAAAGCGCGCCGAACTATCCTGTAGGAAATAGTTCAAGACATCCGGCTTGGTCTGGATGTTGAGAAGAACCGGCACGAATCCAGCCCGAACGGCCCCATAGAACGCCGCCGGAAAGACCGGCGTGTCGTCAATGAAGAAGGCGATGCGCTCCCCACGCTCCAACCCGGCGCGTTTGAAAGCGTTACCCCATCGGGCTGCCTCGGCAATCAAGGCTCGATAGGTTAGCGTGCCAGCGGGGCCGGTTACCGCGATCTTATCGGGATTGCGCGTCAGATTCTGCCACAGCAGCTCCGAACAATTCCGGTGATCCTGTTTGTCAAAACCGATCTCCACCGCGCCCGGAACGTCCGAAGCCACGGGATCAAGCGCCGTCACATCCGTTGGGCCCGTCGCCCCTGCATTTTTCGCACTATCTATCGTCATCATATCCATCATCCGGTCTCCTGAATTCTGCGCAGGCTCTATTGGGAAGAGCGCGGGGCGATCAGGCTGCTTCTTCAATGTCGATGCCATGCGCCTCCAGCCCCATCGCGAACTCAGGCGACATGCCGCGGATCTGGTCGCCAGACAGCCGGTTCGAACGCCGGATATAGCTCTTCGCAAAACGCCATGGATCCAGTTCCATATGCTGCGCGAAGTCTTCATACCAATTCGCAGAGGTGGTTGCGGCGGTGCAGAGCTTATCAACGATGGGTTTTCGCTGTGATTGATAAAGCGGAAGGGCAGCGGCGACATCGCCATCACAGTCTTTCAATGCCCGAACCAACGCCACCACATCTTCCATCGCCAGCCGTGTCCCCGACCCGATGGAATAATGGGCTGTGTGGAGCGCGTCCCCAACCAACACGCGGTTCCCGTGATACCAATGTCGGTTGGTCAGCACAGGAAACTGCCGCCAGATCGAGTTGTTGCAGATCAACTTCGCGCCGCCCAGCGTATCCGCAAAAATCTCTTCACAGATCTTGCGATACTCCGGTTCGGCCATGTCAGCGAAACCTGCCTTCTTGAAGGCGACCTCGTCACATTCCACAAGGAATGTCGACCGGTCCGGGGCAAAACGATAGTGGTGGGCGTTGAAACAGCCGAAATCGGTTTCCTCAAATGTCTGGGTAAGCGCTTCAAACGGCTTATCAGTGCCATACCAACAGAAACGGTTATGCAGGTGATACATCGCTTCGCCGAACCCCTGTCTGGCACTTGCCCGAATGGCGGAATTCAAACCATCCGCCGCGACGACAAGATCGCAGTCGTCGAATACAGACAGATCCTCAATCAACGTGTCGTAAACGGGTTGGACACCGAACTGGGCGGCGCGCTGCTGAAGAAGCAAAAGAAGTTGCAGGCGGCCAATCGCACTGAACCCGATCCCATCAATCGCGACCGTTTCGCCCTTATGGGTCAGTCGGATATCCGACCAGGTCTCCATATGCGGTTCGATCAGATCGGCGGTTTCCGGATCATCTTTCCGCAGAAACGCAAGAGCGGCCTCAGAAAACACGACGCCAAATCCCCAGGTCGCATTCGCCGGGCTCTGGTCGAAAATCTTGATCTCCGCCGTCGGGAAATCTCGTTTGATCAGGATCGACGCATAAAGCCCTGCGGGACCAGCCCCAAGAATGCCGACTTTCATCATATCCTCCCAATCTTGATTACATATTTTTCGTTCCGCATTTCGTAATTTATTACGTATT
>SPJK01084192.1_pt1 | contig 15240 bp, 14 predicted proteins | sample 3741771 | NCBI WGS metagenome assembly SPJK01 (sample SAMN10925997, study PRJNA522277) | cold seep metagenome | isolation source: Elba SIP-enriched marine methane seep metagenome, extraction at timepoint T2 | place: Italy: coast of Elba, Mediterranean Sea | reverse complement strand
TTGTTTTATCCAACAGTTTTGACAGACTAACACACTTAAAGTAAACAGTTAATACTTTTCAATAACGCATTGAGGATTATTTATTTAAAAGCCTTAACGGTATTTTTTAAGCACTAATGTATTGCCTAATTAAATCAAAAATGACTGCGTATAATTAACAAAATGCAAAATTAGTACCAGTTAGTACGCTATTGCACTTCTACTCTAGGCAAGGTGACAGAGACTTTGGTGCCTTTTTTGTCTCCACGTAGCCTTGAGATTTTAAATTGACCATTAAGTGCGCTCGCGCGCTCTTGCATGCCACGCAGCCCAAAAGAGTTCTCTTTGATCTTATCGACAGGCTTGATGCCAATGCCATTATCCAGAATCAACATTTTCAAATGACTGTCTGAGACTTCAAGATTTACAAACACTTGTGTCGCTTCTGCATACTTGGCAATATTGTTCATTGCCTCTTGGCAAATGCGAAACAAGGCCATTGCATGTGAGCGTGGCGCATCAATCTCCTGCGCATTGCTCAAAAACTTGCATGGAATATTGGCCTGTTTTTCAAATTCATTAGACTGCCAGCTTAATGCCTCAACAATACCGAGCTCAATAATATTGGGGCGTAAATCGCTGCAGATGCGATGAATGGCTTCGTAAGTACCATCCACAATCGTTTCTACATGATTAATTTTAGCTTCGGGCAGGCCTTTTTTTTCTTCTACTGACTGTCTAATAGCCGAAAGTCCTAGCTTGATTGCTGTCATATTGCCGCCCAGGTCATCGTGGATTTCACAGGCAATACGATGACGCTCGTCTTCTCGAATATGATTCATGTGTGCTGTGAGGTCTGATAAGCGCTGGCGAGAAGCCTCTAGGTCAAACTTTTCTTGCATGGTTTTAGAAATATTGGTTAAAAAACCATCCCATTGAATATCTCCGCTAGCCAATGTTTTTGGTGTAGACCTCAGGTTAACCCACTTAGTATCTTTCCAGGCATCAATCCAGACACGCCCGCTCCAGTTAAGCGGCCTCACTTCTTTGCGCGACTGTTTTAATTGATTACGCAAGACTGTTCTATCTTTTGACTCGATCATTTCATACAGCTTTTGTGGATCAGTTTTGAGCGCGCCAGGGCTCAGACCAAGCAGTTCCTCACTCCCTGCACTGACATAATCAAACTGCAAACGGCTGCGCTTGTCCAAACGAAACTGACAAAACATACCAGGTGCATTGCTAATCATGGATTGATAACGCAGTTCACTCTCTTGCAAAGCAAGCGCTATCGCATCTTTAGAGGTCGCATCATTGCGCACGATCACAGCATAAGTGTCATCACTACTTTGCACATGCAGTATCTTGAACTGAGACTGGTCAACATAGATCACTTCTGGCTGTGTTTTGCGCCCCTTTTTACTTTCAGCGGCGCCGATTTGTAAATGGTGCAGCAGAAAAGAACGACTGATATGCAGTAAATCTTCTATCGAACGGTCTTGCAAAGCAGTCAAATCCATACCTGTCGTTTTATAGACCGACTCACTGGTTGCCAACAAGGTTAAATCCTCGGCATCCAGGATATAAACATCATCATAGACCCCTTCTAGTAAGGCCTGAAATAAGACTGGTTTTTTAAGTGCCTTCGACATAGATAATTAGCTGGTGAGATTAGCCTTGGCTTGAACTAACAGGTCTTGTTCAGTCATTGCTTTATTCTTACCTGTACGCTTGGCAAGGTACATGGCCTGATCTGCTCGATGTAACAAATCAGCAGCCGCTTCACCCTGTCGGTATAACGCAATGCCTGCACTAAACGTAATCACGACTTGCGCTTGGTTTGCCATAAAAAAAGCTTTGGTTAACGCACGCTGAACGCGTAATAGAAAAGTCGAGCCTTCATCCAATTGTGTAGAAGGCAGTAAGATCACAAACTCTTCGCCACCAAAACGCGTGACCACATCTGTTGGTCTAACAGACTCTTTAACCACTTTGGCAAGATGCTTTAATGCCTCATCACCAACATCATGACCATAGTTATCATTAAGCTGTTTAAAGTTATCAATGTCCAACAAAGCAACTGATAGAGGGTCACCACTACGATCAGCACGGGCAATTTCTTGCTCGAAAGCCTCGTCCATACCACGTCGGTTTAAAACACCAGTCAGTTGATCAACTCTGACTTGTTCGCTCAAGCTGCTGAGTTCTGATTCGAGCAGTTTAATCTTGGCTTGGGCTTCATCTACTTCGGACGACTGCACTAACAACTCATCACGTGACCTTGTTAAGTCGGTTTGCATGACATTCGATGCGCGCATTAATTGCTCAACCGCATGGTTAATTTCCACAAGGTCATCCGTTTGTGCCAGCGTTGCCGTCACCTCTCCAATCGTATTCGCATAATCACCAGTGCTGTCGGACATTTGGGTTAAACGATCCACAAAAGTCGATACCATTTTTTTAAAGGTTTCTTTCGCCTCAGTCAGATTTTTTTTCACAAGCCCCTGTTTGTAAATGACTTCTTTTAGACTTTGCTCTGCGTTGATTAACATTGACCTATCTAAAGGGCTGGCAATAATCGTTTGTATGGTGGCAACCTGCCCACGTAACCAGGCATCTTCATCAACGAGCTCGCCGACATTGTCGACCATCATTTTCAACATTCGCAAGAGATCATTTTTGACCCCGCTTTCATTTGCATTAATGAGTTCTACTTTTACAATCAAGGCGCGGAAAGCTTTAAGCATCTCTTGCCATTGCTCTAGCTTTACAGCACTTTCAGCCAACTGATAGATTGTTTGGGCCTCTTCTTGTAACTCTGGATAACCATCCAGCCTTGGAATAAAGCCATACTTAATTGATTGGCGTAAAACCTCTTTTAACTCATTGAAGCTTTCCTGAAATGGGTCCGGGGTACGGTTAAAGACACCATTATCAACAACCTCTGCCTCTACTGGGCTTTCTGCCGCTACAACATCAGCCAACACCACATCTGTAGGTAAATCAGAAGCCCCCGCTGATTCAAGCACATCGATCTTGCTTGAATCAGCACTTTTATAATTTTCCCAATTTTTAGCGAGGTTTAGCAGCTTTTCTGCTAGCAAAGCATCTTGACCAAAGTTTTTTAATACTTTTTCTAATGCTTGCGATTTTTGCACACTGGTTAAACCAACTTGCTTCGCTTCCCAGTTTTTTAAGAGTCCACGTATTGCATCAGGCCATGTCTGAGAAGCTTGGATACTAAAGTCCATACCTTCTTGCAAGATGTCAGCAAGATTATCCCAATTGCTGGCATCTAAACAGTTTTGCCAGTTTTTAACCCACTTTAACTCGTCAACGTTCTCAAGGTTCAGTGAGGACAAAGCCGCCTTAAAGGCTGACTCAAAGCTTTGTTGTGGCTCCATCTCGGCCACTTCGTAATAAACACGCGTGTAATTATCAGGCGATGGCACCATGCGCTTAGCAGCCATCTGTTTAAAGGTTTCTCGGGCTATTTCTAAGGACTTTTTTTGATTTATCGTTGCATTTTGTTGTTTTGCCATTTGTCACCACCTGTCATTATTGTTATGTCAGAGAGTCAATAAAGACATATAATTCATTAGCTTAGCACTATACATTGACATAATACATGAAAAACACCAGTTCTTTATTCTAAATATGGCATTCAGTTTGAACTCAGTTGAACTTTACATCAAGCCTTAATGCTTAAATGCAGTTAGCAATCTATAACCAATATTCATCAAGTGATTAAATTCACAAATGATTAATCATCTGGATCAATCTTTGGTAGAATTGCGTCTGGCGGGTCTCCTCGCATTGTAAGATAGCCAATCTGGTCAGGTGCGGAAGCAAGCAGCCACAACTATCAAGCAAGTGCCGGGGTTAAGGCTCGCCTCCCATCATTTAAGCAATCATAAACTATGCGCTATCAAGTACTCGCACGTAAATGGCGGCCTCGCTCTTTTGACACCTTGGTGGGTCAACCGCATGTCGTTCGAGCCTTATCTAACGCACTAGAACAAAATCGTTTGCACCATGCTTATTTGCTTACTGGCACTCGTGGTGTAGGCAAAACAACGCTCGCGCGCATATTAGCCAAGTCATTAAACTGCGAACAAGGCGTCAGTCAAAAAGCTTGTGACACATGTCCAGCCTGCCAGGAAATTGATCAGGGACGTTTTGTGGATCTGATTGAGATTGATGCGGCCAGCAACACTGGCGTTGATGCCATGCGCGAGCTACTGGAAAATGCGCAATATGCGCCAACAAAAGGCCGCTTCAAGGTCTACATCATTGACGAAGTGCATATGTTGTCGACCAGTGCATTTAATGCGATGCTCAAAACACTGGAAGAACCTCCTGAGCACATTAAATTCATTCTAGCGACGACAGACCCGCAAAAAGTGCCTGTGACCGTCTTGTCACGCTGCATACAATTCAATCTGCGCCAAATGGCCACTAGTGATATTGTTGCTCACCTGCAAAACATTCTGTCAACAGAGTCTATTGAGCATGAAACTGAAGCATTAGGGATGATCGCACGCGCGGCACAAGGCAGCATGCGCGATGCCTTGTCACTAACAGATCAGGCCATAGCTTATGGTCAATCATCGGTGAAGTTAGAAGATGTCAGCAGTATGCTTGGTGCAATCGACCAGCGCTATTTGTTTGAAATCATCAATGCTTTGCTTGATGAAGACGGCAGCAAAATCTTAGCCCAGGCGGATCAAATGCAAGCACGCAGTTTGTCTTTTGAAAATGCTCTAGATGCACTGGCGAAGCAATTGCACCAGATTGCCATGGTACAAATCGTTCCCAATAGTCTGGCCGATGATTTACCTGATCGCAAAAGCATTATGGAGCTAAGCAAGCGCATTCCTGCGGACTTATTACAGGTTTATTATCAAATCACAATCCTGGCGAGACGAGACTTAAACCTAGCACCAGATGCCTATGCCGGGTTTACGATGTGTTTGCTACGCATGTTGGCTTTTAGTCCCAAAAATCAAGCCAATTTGCAGCAACCCACTCCAACCAGCACCAGCTCTGGCAAACAAACACCTAGTGCAGCACCCAAATCAACAGCGATGCCGCAGGGCCAAATAAAGCCACCATTAAGCACGCCAAAAGACAATCACACGCAAGAATCAGCAAACCCGACACAATCTAGCAATAATGTTTTTGATGGCAACTGGCGTGGCTTAATTAGTCAATTAAAGTTAGGAATTGTGCGGTCATTAGCACAGAACTGTGAAGTCAGCCGTCATGATGCTAAGAATATCTATTTGCTGATACAACCAGAGCAAAAGCATTTATTAATGCAAAACTACCAGGATAAGCTCGCGGCAACGATCTCAAAGCATTACAATCAAAAGATACAATTACACTTTGAGGTCGGCGGCAATGGTGACACACCAGCCCACCAGATCAAAACTGAAAAAGCAGCACAACAATCTCAGGCAGAAAAAGCCATCCACGAAGACACCTTTGTACAGGCGTTGGTAAGCGACTTTGATGCAACGATTGTTAAAAACTCTATTAAACCACTGAACCAATAAACTAAATTACACAAGGAGCACATTATGAAAGGTGGCATGGGAAACCTAATGAAGCAAGCCCAACAAATGCAAGCTAATATGGCAAAAGCGCAAGAAGAGCTGGCACATATTGATGTTGAAGGCAGTGCATCTAATGGATTGGTCAAAGTACAAATGTCGTGCAAAAACATCGTCAAGCGCGTTTCAATTGATGATAGCGTCATGGATGACAAAGAAATGCTGGAAGACTTACTCGTAGTGGCATTAAAAGATGCCGCAGCAAAAGTGGAAGAAACAAGCAACAGCAAAATGTCTGGCTTTATGCCAGCAGGCATGAAACTGCCTTTTTAACATTGCATGCAGAACCCGCCATCATTAGAGCATTTGATTGAGAGCTTGCGCTGCCTTCCTGGTGTTGGGCCAAAGTCAGCACAACGCATGGCCTATTATTTATTGCAACGCGACCGTGATGGCGCAAGCGAATTACACCAAGCACTGGGCCAGGCGCTCTCCGTCGTTGATCATTGTTCTCGCTGCAATACCTTTAGCGAACAAGCTATTTGCCCCATATGCAGCCAAGCAGACAGGGACAGCGGTACCTTGTGTGTCGTAGAAATGCCCACTGACTTGATGATGATTGAAAACACACATACCTATGATGGTTTGTATTTCGTACTGATGGGAAAGCTCTCCCCATTGGATGGTGTTGGTGCTAAGGAAATACACTTGGATAGGCTGATTAAACGCACAAATGACGGTGAAGTTAAAGAAGTGATTTTAGCCACTAATTACACGGTTGAAGGTGAAGCAACAGCACACTATATTCATGAGATGCTGAATGCCAGAGGCATTAAGACCACTCGCATTGCACGCGGCATGCCCATGGGAGGCGAAATTGAGTATGTTGATACGGGTACCTTAGCGCAAGCACTGATGGAGCGAAAAGGTTTATAACCTTAGAGGCACCTTATGAGCGGTAAAATTTCATCTGCCGTGCTGACCAGATAGTCGCCACCCCATGTCTCTGGGTGATCATCGTCTGACAAATAGCCAAACAAAGCCACTACCGTTTGCATATTCGCTGCCCTGCCCGCTTCTACATCACGTGCAGCATCACCTACATAGATTACCTCTTGCGGGTTCACGGCCAGTTGCTCACAGGCCATCAACAACGTCTCTGGAGATGGCTTAGGCTTAGGCGCATCATCACCACACAACAGGCAGCCAGTATGTGTAGCCAAAGAACTCGACAAAAATGGCACTGACTGTATCAATGGCTCAGAAAATCGGCGTGGTTTGTTAGTAACAATACCCCAAGGTACATTTTCCTTAGTTAGGGCCATTAGTAACGTTTCAATACCTGGCAAATACATTGGCTGACGCGTTAACACCGACGCATAGAGTGTCAAATACTCATCAACCATCACTTGAAACTGAGCATCAGAGTCAGCTAAACCAAACCCAAGTGCAAGCAAACCCTTTGAGCCATGTGATGCTACTGGGCGAATCTGTTCAAAAGGTAATGCAGGTTTATTGTAGCGAGCACGCAGCAGATTTAAGGCATAGCCTAAATCATGCGCCGTATCAATTAAGGTGCCGTCCAGATCGAATAATACGGCACTCATGAAGCTTGCTTAACCGTGTGCACCATATAGTTGACTGAAGAATCATTTGTAAGGTGATAATGGTCCAAGACTGGGTTGTAGCTCAAGCCCTTCATTGCCATGCTCGTCAATTGACTCTCACGCGCCATACGGGACAACTCAGCGGGTTTGATAAACTTATCATAGTCATGCGTACCCTTAGGCAGTAAATTCAAAATATACTCGGCGCCTAGCACTGCAAATAAATACGCTTTAGGGTTACGGCTAATCGTTGAAAAATACACGCTGCCATTGGCTTTAACCAAGTTAGCACATGCATTAATGATTGATGCTGGATCAGGCACGTGCTCTAGCATTTCCATACAGGTCACCACATCAAAACTTCCTGCATGTTCAGCTGCAAATGCTTCTACTGAAACGCGATCATAAGTGACTGAAACATCACTTTCTAACAAATGCAATTTAGCCACTTGTATCGCTTTTTCACCTAAGTCGATACCAGTAACATTCGCGCCTGCACGCGCCATCGACTCAGATAAAATACCACCACCACAGCCAACATCTAGGACATTTAATCCTTTTAGTGGAGTCTGGGATTGAATCCAGTTAAGCCGTAATGGGTTAATGCGGTGCAGTGGTTTAAACTCACTCTCCGGGTCCCACCACTTATGCGCTAGGGTCGCAAATTTATTAATTTCTGCGGCATCTACATTATCTGTTGATTCATTCATCATGGTTTACTTCTTAATTCCGAAATGATTGGCTGCCAGCGTTGTATAATCGCATGCAGCTCGTCTAACTCAATATTACTAAAACATCCATCACTATAACGCAACTCACCAGCAACCCAGGTATTTGTCACGTGTTCACGGCCACAAGCATAAACCAAGTGTGAAATCGGATCATAACAAGGTGCGATACTTAAGTCACTCACGTTCACCGCAACTAAATCAGCTTGCTTACCGATAGCAATCGAACCGATCTGCTGACCTAGACCAAGTGCATTCGCAGCATTGATCGTTGCCATTTCAATGACTTGCTGTGCATTTAATGCTTCTGCATTATGCGTATTCGCCTTGGCCAACATGGCGGCCAGGCGCATTTCTGCAAATAAATCTGTTCGATTGTTGCTCGCCACACCATCTGTGCCTAAACCAACATTAATGCCTGCCGCCTGCGCCAGCGTGATTTCAGCGGCCCCACTGCCAAGCTTGGCGTTGGATGCAGGAGAATGTGCGATATGACAACCATATTGTGCTAATAATTCACGCTCCTTGTCATCAAGGTGTACAGCATGCGCTGCAATAAGTCGAGGGCTAAGCACGCCAAGTTCAAGCAAACGAGCAAGTGGTCTGACGCCATATTGTTTAATCGACTCTTCTAGCTCAACAGTTGTCTCATGCAAATGCGTGTGAATAGATAAATCCAGCTGCTCAGCATAAGTAACAACTTTCTCAAACGTTTGGTTCGAGACAGTATAAGGTGCGTGTGGTGCCAGACTGGTGGTAATACGGTCATGCCCACGCCAGCTATCATGCGCATCAAAGCCTTTGGAGAGGTAATCATCCGCATCGTTTGCATAGGTGCTCGGAAAGTCAATGATGACCAAACCTATATTAGCGCGAATGCCCATGTCTTTAACCGCTGCTGCCGTCGCCAGAGGATAGAAGTACATGTCGTTAAACGTTGTCACGCCGCTCAGCAACATTTCAGCACAACTCAATATAGACGCTTGGTGTACAAACTCATGGCTCAACAGTGCTGCCTCTGCTGGCCAGACATAATCATTTAGCCAGGTCATTAACGGCAAATCATCTGCAAAACCGCGCATTAGCGACATAGGCGTATGGCTATGCAAATTAATCATTCCTGGCATTAACACCTGACCAGCTAGAGAAATTGTTTGCGCAGCAGTGTAATGATCGCCAACCTTTTGCGTTGGCAGAATGTCTACAATGACTTGCTCGTCAATGACAACCGAATGATTAGCTAATAATGGTTGTTGTGAGTCGGCGGTTACAAGCCAAGATGGTGACAAGATTTTGCTGACGTTACTCAATTGATTTGATTCCGTATTCATAGACAGTATTGTAAACAAAAAAAGCCCCGCAAATGCGAGGCTTTTAATGTAAAGCTAGTACGAGTTAATTATTCGCAACCAACTTCTTTTGTGTGTTGTGCAGTAATTTCTACACGACGGTTAGGTTGTAAGCATTCGATTAACGCTTTACCACGGATACCTGAACACTCAACCACTGGCTCAGTTTCGCCACGGCCTATTGCTTGTAAGCGTGATGCATCAACACCTTGTGAAATGAGGTATTGTGCAACCATGTTCGCACGACGCTCTGATAAGCGTTGGTTGTAGGCAGCAGAACCAATACGGTCAGTATGACCAATCACCATCACCAATGCAATTTCAGGGCTAGCGTTAATTTTAGCAGCAACATCATTCAGCTGAATTTCACCAGCTGCTTTAAGTTTCGCGCGGTCAAAGCCAAATAGCTCTTCAGCGGAAACAGTGATTGTTTCCATGCTAGGTGCACATGATTGAGCAATATTCAATGGCTCAGGCACGTACTCATCACGTGGTGCAATCACTGGCAATGTTGAATCGTCCACCATTACTGGTGCAGCGGCAACTACTGGTGCTGGTTTTGGTGCGCCGAAGCGAAAAATACCACCAAGATTGAATAAAGTATTGCTGATTGTTTCATCATCGCCAGCAGCATCTTCGGCACGGCTCCATTGCTGACGCACATCGGCTTGCAAGCCAAAAGCATCAGTAAATAGATATTGAGCGCCAATACCAACATTACCTAACCATGATGTTTTTTCGTCACCAATGTTAGCGCCAGTTGATCTAAGTTTATAGTCCATGTCATTGCGTGCGACACCCAAACCACCTAGCAAGAATGGTCTGAATTTATCGCGACTAAACATATACAGAGCATCAAGACTCATTGTACTTTGTCTGAAATCACCACTAACCAAGTTTCCAGGAAAGTCTTCGTCAGCTTTGTTATAACCGATACCACCTTGCAAATCCCAATGTTGGCTGATCTCACGACCAAATTTCAAAAAGCCGCCACCACCGTCTTTAGCTTCCAAGTCGCTGTCTGTATGCATATAGCTAACACCTGGCAATAGATACCAAGCGCCATCATACATATCATCAGCATTAGCGGTTGAACCGATTACCATTGTTGAAGCTAGCATCAACCCCAATAAACTCTTTTTCATTTTTTGCTCCTTTTATGATGCTAACTTAATAATAAAATGAATAAGTTAGCTTTGATAATTAATCTTATAGTGTAAATATATCGCAGTCGTTTGTTTATGCGCAACAGTTAACACACAATAGCTCCCAAATTATGTGCCATTCTGTTGGAAAAAAACCACAAAATTACAATACTTTACCTAATTCTCGAATGCGCTCAGGATTAAGTGATGCTTGCCGTTGACCAGAATCACATACGCCACCTCTAAAGCCCAAGTAATCCGGTTTATATTGCTTCAACTGACTCACATCACATAATTGCAACGAGCCAGCCAACCCAACCATACGGTCACCCATTCGCATTTGCTTAAAAAAGCTTGTTAGCTGGTCGTCAGAACACCAATCCAGTAAGGTTTTGCCATTTTTGTTGGCTGTATCCAACATCACACCAGCGATGCCAGCGCTTTTCAACGCTGACATTAAAGCATGTTGGTAGGTGCAATCAGCAAATAGAACAACGATTATTTTGCAGCCTTGTTCTGAATAATGTTGAATAACAGAAAGGCAACTTTCGTAAGCCTGCATTGATGCGGGAAAAAACCCTACCTTAAGGTAATCAATATCAAAGGCTAAGCGTCGGGCAATCGCGGCATCAATCGCCTGCGGCTCCATCGGCAAGTCACCTATGGTGGCACTAACCGTAGACTCTCCGTTTAAAGCAGCAATCACACTCGCTGTATCACCGAGACTCAGTGCGCCTAATGCACCATTTTCTGGGTCTTTTAAATCAATAAAATCCGCACCATTTTTTTTTGCTAGGGTTGCTTCTGCTGCCGTCCGCACACTGATTAATAACTTACACATGCCACTCTTTCCATCATCTGGGCTCTTCTTAAGCTTGATGCTCTCCTGCTTGCTCGGCATAAAACTGTGTGACACTGGCTTCCAGCCATTGCCACGCTTCCAGCTCATCTTCACCTGCCGTTTTATCAATTGCGATTTGTAAATAGTCTTTTTCTTGCATGACTTTTTCTTTTGGCAGCATATGCAACCGACTCGCCAGCACGGCCAACTCAATCACAGCAGCCTGCGCGCGATTAAACCCTCTAAATGGATGATGATTCACTTCATTTACCACTTGCATCATCAATGTTGGACGCTGATCGTCCTCTATCACGTCAATCAGCTCGAGTTCCAGGTGCGCTAAGGTATTCACTAAACGCACCCCATTAATTTTTTCTGCAGGCATGACTTCGCAGCGCAATTTCTTTGTCAGCGCCCCAGCAAATATGCGTACATCGTCCGTTAGGTTTACCACAGCAACCTTAGTATCGAGAATGTTTTGCAAGGTCGTTGAGGGCTTGAAAGGCGCAATCAAAATATTGCCATTCTGCTCTCGAATACCAAATGGCGTGATATGCACTTGCCCTTCTACACTTTGGGTTGTCACTATGGTTTCATTGATCTTCATGATGATTCCTGCTGACTGCGTTTTTCTTTGAGTGAAGCTTCACGGTGCCCCATCTGATCATCAATATCCGTTTGCTTATCATTCACACCCCACGCCAACTCCTGATCCTGCGCATAACGTTTGCCTAATTGCCAGGCTATTTGCGCGCGCGCTAATTCCACTCCTAAGTAAAACGCATGGGAGGCATCATCATCCACGTTAAGGTCTGGATACAGTTCAAAAGGATCTGTGCTTTGAAATAGGCCATCACGGTTGTAGATATGTATTCCTTCATCACTTACTTGAATTCTGAAGCTAGGATCTTTTATTGCTTTTGCCGTCACTTTGATTTCTTCAGTACTGTAGGTAAATGGACGTTTATCATGCAAGCCCATCAACGATTTAGTATACCCACGCGGCAAACGCATATCCTGCTTAGCAGCATGCATCATTCTACGCGCAACATCGGCCTCTAGAATTGCATTTTTAGCATGCTCACTGACACTGGTAGCTAATACGGCATTAATATCCAACTCACTGATAATGCCGAACAGCAGCGCATTAATACCAGTAGTGTCCGCATCGGTAAGCTCTGTTAGGTTACCAACGCCCATCATCACCGGGATATCAGGGTATTGCTTACGCAACTTTTGATAGCGCACAATCGAGTTAGTAAACCCAAAATGGATCGGATCTAATATTGCATCTGCATAAAAATCACGCCCACGCAATTGGCAATGCTCAATCGCGCGATAAAGTGAAGGCAAACTATTGGGCCTTGCGGGAATCAACACTGGCGTTGAATCAACCTCATCCAATAGCCATAATGTTTTTTCAGTCAAACTTAATAAGTAATCTGCACCGGCCTTACCAGCCTGCAATAAATCATCATCGTTCAATGAATCAACACTGACACGCACGCCGGTCTCATGCAATGCCTGTATCGTATCTTGCATATGAGGAAAAGCGACTTCAGGCAAACAGCCTAAATCGACGACATTTGCCCCTTGTGATACAAAACGCTGTGCTTTTTCAACAATGGCTTCTACCGATAGATAAGGTGCATCAACGATTTCTGCAAAAATCTTAACACTATGCGTATCCAATGCAGTCTGTTGCCCAGCCTGACCAAAATACTGCGGCAGATCTTTTAAATCCTTAGGGCCTCGTACGACAGGAATGCCGTAGACATCAGCTAGACTTTCAAGGTCCCCTTGACACAATCCTGGCAGAATCAGCTTTTTGGCTTCACCTGTCTCTTTTAAACGGTTTTTAATGAGTTTAGGCGTCATCAAGGCTGCAACAGAGACACCTATCTGATGAATGCGATAGTTAAACTGAGGCACTTTGGGGTCAGTCTGTATTTGAGATAAGACTTTGTCCAGGCTTTTTTCAGCCAGCTTACCTGTCAAGAAAAGGAGGTCTTCAGCCATGCGCAGTCAAATGACTAAAAGCGTTAGATTATAGAGTGTTTAATCTGGCTTGGATAGCACCAGACAATTCTGACATGTCTTCAACAACGGTGGTCGCTTCAAACGCTTTGAGTTTTTCGATGTTTACAAGATCAATTTTTCGCGGATAAACACGCACAATATTGTCTTTTGGTGCTTCTGAATCCAGCTCTTCATCCGTGTCGCAAGCAAACACAATACTAGGCACGCGTGTCTTACCCGCTTGTGCATAGAGGTTAGTCACCAGACTATCGGAAATACCATAAGCCATTTTAGCAATACTGTTAGAAGTCGCAGGAGAGATTACCAGTGTGTGATAATGCCCCTCGTAAAAAAACTCGACTGGCACACTGCTGGCCGTTTTATCCTTAAAAATACGTGCTACATTGATGTTGTAGCCATACTGCTTCAGCACTTCATCGGCCGCCGCACTTAAGAACACATCGACATTCTCTAAAGACTCAATGATAGCAATGGTCTCGCGCAGATAATGCCCCGAGCCTGTAATTGCCCAAGCCAGCTTCTTTTGATTTTGTTCCAATCTAACGACCTTGCTTATGCAAATGGATGTCTTAAGACAATGGTTTCGTCTCGCTCAGGGCCCGTTGACACAATATCAATTGGTACTTCACAAAGCGCTTCAATACGTTTGAGGTAGTTTTTGGCGTTTTCTGGCAATGCATCCCAGGACTTCACGCCGAAGGTTGTTTCTTGCCAGCCTGGAACCGTTTCATAAATCGGCTCGCAACGTGCCACCTCATCGGCTCCGATCGGCAACAAGTCGATCTCTTTGCCATCCAAGCGATAGCCAGTGCAAATATTAAGCGTCTCGATACCATCTAGGACATCAAGCTTAGTGACACACATACCTGTTAAACCATTTATGCGCGCTGAACGACGCAATGCAGGCGCGTCAAACCAACCACAACGGCGTTTGCGGCGTGTCACTGTACCGATTTCCTGTCCTTTGACTGACATTTGTGTGCCAGGTGCGCCTTCTGTGTCCACATCCAATTCGCTTGGGAAAGGGCCAGCACCAACGCGTGTTGTATAGGCTTTGGTAATCCCAAGCACATAGTGCAACATACTTGGTCCAACGCCAGCGCCAGCCGCCGCTTGGCCAGAGACACAATTACTTGAGGTCACATACGGGTATGTACCATGGTCGATGTCTAACAGTGTACCCTGTGCGCCTTCAAACAAGAGATTCTCACCTGCTGCATTCGCGTTATACAAAGCCGCAGAGACATCTGTCACCAGTGGCTTCAGATATTCAGCCTTCGCCAGAGCACTGTCTAACTGTGCCTGATAGTCAACAGTCTCAGCATTTAGGTGCTTAGCCAAAACGAAGTTATGATATTCCAACACATCTTTTAATTTGTCAGCAAACTGCGCAGGGTTGAATAAGTCATATAAACGAATGGCACGTCTTGAAACTTTATCTTCATACGTTGGGCCAATACCTTTGCCTGTTGTACCGATTTTCTTTTCAGGGCTACGTTGTTGCTCGCGCGCCTGATCAAGACGAATGTGATAATCAAGGATCAGTGGGCAGCCAGGACTAACTTTCAATCTGTCTTTTACGGATAAACCACCATTTTCCAAGGTATCAATTTCTTTGATCACGTGATTGATATCCAACACTACGCCATTGCCGATATAACAATTAACGCCCTCACGTACAATGCCAGAAGGCACCAGGTTCAGTTTGTAGACTTTTTGCGCACCGCCCTGCCCGACCACTAATGTATGGCCTGCATTATGCCCACCTTGAAAGCGCACGACACCTTGGGCGTGATCAGTCAACCAATCGACGATTTTGCCTTTGCCTTCGTCACCCCACTGGGTGCCAATCACCACCACCGTGTTAGCCATCGTTATCTGATCCGTCTATCGGTTCTATTGACCACTCGCCGCCGCGGTCTATGAGTTCGCGGTCACAACCGGCGCCCCGTCCATCGTCCCCGGGCAGCGTCATCACCACCCGCTCGCCCCCCAA
>SPJK01068413.1_pt1 | contig 15262 bp, 16 predicted proteins | sample 3741771 | NCBI WGS metagenome assembly SPJK01 (sample SAMN10925997, study PRJNA522277) | cold seep metagenome | isolation source: Elba SIP-enriched marine methane seep metagenome, extraction at timepoint T2 | place: Italy: coast of Elba, Mediterranean Sea | reverse complement strand
CGCATGATTTCAATCGGACCGATCAAGGCCATATCGATAGAGGCGCGCCAGTCATCAGGCGTCAGATCAAGATAACTGCCGTTGGGTGATGGCGGATTGATCGTAATGGTAATAATGTCAGGCGATGGGCAGGCATCAAACACTGCCTGACGACCTTGTTCGGTCGAGGAATCGGCTGCAATCGTCGCAACACTCACACCATATTGTTCTGTGATTTCCGCAGCTGCGGCTTGCAACCGTTCAATGCCACGAGCTGTCAGAAACAGATTAACGCCGGCCTCTGCCAAACGGTTGGCAGTTGCGCGCCCCATACCGGCACTACCGCCTGCAACAAGGGCCGTTTTACCTTTGATTTGAAGGTCCATATTCTTCTCCCTATTTCTTCAAGCCAGCCTGATCAAGCCGCCAGCGCAACGTATCAATCCGGTCCTGACCAAAGAACGGCTCGCCATTAAAGACCATAGTCGGCACACCCCAATGACCGGCATCATCAAGTGCCTTTTGGTTGGCCTCAATTTCGGCCATTGCCTTATCCATGTCGATGGCACCCTCAAGCTCGTCCAGATCAAGCCCAGCTTTCGCGACGGCATCTTTCAGATGATCACCTTCATGCCAATTTTCTGTACCGCCCCAAATCAGGCTCGCCACATGATAAATCAGCTCAAGCCCCTTACCACGGCGTGCCGCTTCGACGCCCAATGCAGTTAGCCGATAAACATAAGGCTGTTCTTTGGCGACTTCAAATGTGGAAAAATCCTGCACCACAGGGTCAGGGCGCGGCCACGCAATTGGCAACCCCAAATATTGAGCGCGACGCATGGAATCCATGACAATATATTGCGGGGCCTTGCGATTATCAGCATTAAACAATAGCGCGTCATCACGCACCGCAATCGGAAGAACAGGACGCAACACTACGTCCACATCATAATCATCCCGCAATTTTAACAAATCTGGCGTCACCAGATAAGAGTAGGGACTGCGAAAGGACCAAAATACGTCCACTGAATTTTGCATGATTTCACCTCTATTTCTGCCGTTGCAGGTTCACTAACTCAATTTTCAGCTGTCTTTCATACCACCAATCCTAATGCAATACATTAAAAATTATGGACTTTGTGGCACGATTGATGCCATATTAATACAAGTGAAAATGGCGAGGATAAAATCATGAAAATCACCCTGCCCTGGTGGCTCGTTGCAGTTATTAGTCTCGAAACACTGCCGATGTTTATCGGGCCTTATGTGGCGTTGACCGTGCCGCAATTCATGGGTGGACCGGAGGCTGATGCGATAAATCAAGCCGCCTTTATCTATGCGGCCCGCAATCTTGCTGTCGGCTTTGCCTTCATTATTGCAACCATCCTACGCAACGGTCCGATGTTGTTCATTTTGATTTTTGTGCGCCTGTTCACCGACCTGATTGATCTGCCAACGCTTCTTCATTTCGGGCTATCATCAAATCCCCCGATGACCATTTCGATCTTCGTCGCGCTCTATTATATCCCCGCGCTCATTGCCTTACGCTACCTGTGGCAACGGATCAAACCAAATGCAGCCAGTTAAACTTTACGGCATGATGCTGTCTGGAAATACCGGACGTGTGCGTAGCTATTTCATTCACGCTGGCATTCCCTTTCGCGATATTGGCCCCAGCACACCACATTATGTGACAAAGGTCGTGCCGCAGGCTGGCGGCATTGCGACCATGCCAACAATTGAGCTGGAGGACGGCACCGTCATTCGCGATGGCGTTGAAATCATCACGCAATTCGAAAACCAGACGAGGAATGGATTTTCCCCTACCGCGCAAAAGCAGCGGTTTCTCAGTCGTGGTTTTGAACGTCAGGAAGAAACCTATCTGAAAGATGACGAGATCCCTGAAACACTGATCGACTTCCTGCACGTCATGGCAGAGGATTTTGTGCCTGAAACCGTCGCAGCGGCACAAACGATCAACAATTGGATTGTGGAACAGGATGATTTGCCTGCCGACACACCATGCGACCGCAGTGTCGGATATGCAGAATTTGACGTGCGCGGCACTAAAGTCAGCGCCATTGCGCAGCCTTATCGCTTTTACCTGTTAAAGCGCGTGCAGGACGAGTTTGATGCGATGAGCGACAAAGCCAAACAGGCGATGAAAGCCATTTTCGACACATGCAACATGACACCATTGCTTGACGCCACGCTTACGCGCGGCATCAAGTTCAAGAACAATCGTGCAGTTTGGGTCTGATCGTCAGCTAAAGGAGTTATGACATCATGAAAAAAATTCTTATTGGCCTTGTCGGCCTCGTTATCGTGTTGGGCGCAGCCTTTGCCCTGTTCCGCGGCGCGATTTTGGAACGCGCCATACCGCGCATTATGGAACAGCGCCTAATGGCCGATTTGGTTGGTGACCTACCCGATGGACTGCATGTATTTGTCTGTGGCGCAGGCTCGCCCATGCCGAACCCCAATGCAGGCGGCCCCTGCCTGACGGTTATTGCCGGCAAATCGGTCTATATGGTTGATGCAGGTACTGGTGGCATCAGGACAATGGCATTAAACGGCATCAATGCGTCATCAGTGAAAGGGGTCTTGTTGACCCATTTTCATTCGGACCATATCGACGGCCTGGGCGAAACCCAAATGTTGCGCTGGGCACAAGGCGGGCACACCACCCGCCTGCCAATCTATGGCCCAACAGGGGTTGAACGGATCGCAAAGGGAATCAACATCACCTACATGCAGGATTTCACCTATCGCGTTGCCCATCACGGTGAAGACATTGTGCCGCCATCAGGCGCAGGTGTAACCCCACAACCATTCGAAGTGCCAGCAGAAGGCGAGGCCGTAGCCGTACTTGAAGATGGCGATCTGACGGTCGTCGCGTTCAGCGTTGATCATTCCCCGGTATCACCTGCTGTGGGCTATTTGTTCACCTACAAGGACCGGTCCGTTCTGATCAGCGGGGACACATCCAAGTCTGACAATCTTGAACATTTTGCAAAGGATGTTGACCTTCTGATGCATGAAGGGTTGGCACCAAACCTAGTTGGCCTAATGGAACAAGCTGCGAAAAATGCCGGGCAGCCGCGTACCGCCAAACTCTTCCACGACATTCTGGATTATCACGCCAGCCCGAAAGAAGCAGCACAAACAGCGCAGGCTGCAGGCGCGGATATGTTGGGCTTCTATCATATCGTACCGCCAATCTTGCTTGCGCCGATGGAAGACCTGTACCTGGAAGGCGTTGCAGATGCCTATGACGGTCCGGTCGTCATGTCAGAAGACGGCATGTTCTATCATCTTCCTGCTGGGTCTGATGACATCTCTGTGAAATAGTCCCGCCACCAATTCCACGGACGCATAAGAAGGGCACCCTACCCTTCTTGTGCGTCCTTCCAATCGATCGACAAACGAAAGTAGAAAGCGAATGACTGAATTTGGTATTTATCCCAACGACGAACAGGCACAGGTGTTAGAGAAGCTTTCACAGATCAGTTATGATGGCCCACTACATTACCTCAACCTACTCGCCTTTAAGGACAAGGCGGAATATCCCGCAGATCACGAGTTCGTCAACAAGGGCTTAAGTGGTAAGGATGCCTATAATAACTATTATGGCCCCAAGGCTTTCGAACATGTCACAAAACGCGGCGGCAGATTGACGGTTTTGGCAGATGTCGAAGCATGCATCATCGGCAATGGCGGGCAATGGCATCAAGTTGCGACAATGGAATACCCGACGGTCAGCGCATTTATCGATATGGGCAATGATCCCGATTTTCAGGCGGCCACACTTCATCGTCAGGCGGGCCTTTCAGAAACGATCGTGCTGATAACAAAACCTCTACTTTAAAACGCTTGCATTAGGGCGGGGACATGGACACGCTGCACATTCAACAACCGATCATCCCAAATAGGCAGAACCAATCATGACACGCACAAAAACATTATGGCTGGGCATTGCTTTGATTTACGGAGCCTTTTTTGGATGGTACACATCTTTCAGTGGCCCCATTACCGCTGAAGAACAGGCCCGCTATATGGATTATTTCAAACAAGGTCGGTACGGCGATGATCCGGTCTTTCTTGAGCGGATGCAGCGTTTCATGGCAGACGACACAGGTGATGACTTTGTCATGATCAATGTGATTGATCTTTACGACACGCCGATGCAGGTCGATGGCGTTCAGCCCGGTGAAAGCAGTTCTGAGGTGCTGGATAAATATATGGCGTATATGACCCCCTCTTTGATTGCCCGCGCCAGCCACCCTGTTTTGTATGGCACGGCAGCCGCCAATGCGATGGATTTGATGAATGCCGATGGTATGGAACAATGGACGACTGGCGCAGGCATGCGTTACCGCAGTCGCCGCGACATGCTGGAAATTTCAACCAATCCTGAATTTGGTGACGCGCATATTTTCAAAATCGCCGCGATGGAAAAAACAATCGCCTTCCCAATCGACCCTTGGTTTCATCTAGGTGACCCGCGGCTGCTGCTGGCACTTATTCTGTCCTTGATTGGCTGTGCTTTTAGCTGGCGTTGGGCAAGCACCAAAGTATAGTGAATTTGACCGGATCATCCAACTTGGTAGATATACAGAAAGGCAGTCATCGGCGACTGCAAAGGCAGCCTGACTTTACTGGCGGCAGACTTTCCACTTTTCGTGATATTCTGTTTAGGCACGGCCTGCCCGGCCTGTTCCTTGCCGGTTGTTTTGTCGTTTTCCCCGAATTGCAGGCAGCTTTACTCGACAGCTTGGGCAAAGCTGCAGCAGCCCCTGCTCGCTACTTAATTTTATTTGCGGCAATCGGCATCGCGCTAAATCTCTACATCTGGCGATTAGATCGTCAGTTGCGTCTGTCCCAACTTGGCTGGGTCGCCTATCTTGGCGTGTTGTCCTTTTGGGAAGAATGGGTGTTCCGCATCGCCATACCCCAAACGTTGGAAAGCTGGGGCATAGCCGTTTGGGGTGCAGCTGCAATCAGTGCGGTGCTGTTCGGCAGCGCTCATTACTTTACACTGCGATGGAAGTGGCAATGGTGTATCATCGCCTGCATCGGCGGTTTTGCCCTAAGTCGCCAAATGGAAATGCGCGGCGATCTATTGCTGATCACAGCCTTTCACTGGGTCGCGACATTCCTCAACACACCGCGCCCGCCCGGACAGGCAGCAATCAAAAAAGATTAGAACGACGCCCTTAGCTCCGCGGTGATACGCCGTGGCTGCTGCAACAATGACATGCGGCTGTCTGTAAGAGGCCCAGGAACAAAGACGCCGGTGCGCACAGTTTCATCGGTGAGGTTCTTGCCCTGCACCACAAGCTGCCATGTACGATCCCGGTTCGACAGTCCGATCGCCCCGCCATACAGCAAGCTTGATGGTTCCGCACATAGAGCATCGAGATCAGGACAAAGGTTCTGTTCGCTTTCATATGTTGCGCTTGCATTAACGAACAGGCCAAATGGCAAATTCCCAAGTGGAAGCAACTGACTGATCACCACACCACCAGAAAACTTGGGGGAGCGCGCGGTTGTCCGCCCTGTAAAGTCACAGGAATCTTCGGCACCCAGCAGCAGTTCCTCCGCCAACAATGGCGATTCTTGGGGCGGGCAATTGGCATTCGGGAAGTCCGCAAAATAGGAATCCAAATAGCCGCCAGAGATATTCAGGCGACCACCGGGCCACGGGCGCCATTGCACATCCCATTCGACACCGCGCGCAACCGCTTCACCACCATTGGTAATGACAGATCCATCGCCAGACGCGAACTGCGATTGTTGCATGTCCGTGAAATCGGTCCAGAACAGACCGATATCAATTCGCAAAGCGCCGTCAAAGAAAACAGACTTAATACCGCCTTCATATGAAATTGATTCTTCAGGATCAAACTGCACGGTTGTTTCATCCTGACCGGCTGAATTGAACCCACCTGCCTTAAAGCCGGTGGCAATTGTAAGATAGGTCGTGACGTCGTCAGTTATGTCATAGGTCGCTGACACTTTCGGATTGAAGGAATAATCTTCGCGCGACCCACTGAACGTAAACTCATCTGCCTGTGACCGTAGGATGATGGCGGTCTCGTTGTGGTCCTGAATGCGGGTACCTTCTTTTTCAATTAGCCCCAAGCGCCACCCGAAGGTCAGCGTCATGCGTTCAGTGGCGTCCCAGTCAAGTAAGCCAAATAGGGCATAGGATTTTTGATCTTGCAGAAAGAAATTGTCCAGCTGTTCCCCACCTGCTGCAAGCAAATCAGCGGCCAGAAAGCCTGTCCCCTCCACCAAACTGTCAAGCGCCACAGCCGCCATATTATTATATTCAATCGTAATCTTTGATTGCGTGTTGAGATAGGACGTATCAGCAAACAGCCCCACCATCAGGTTCCAATCACCTTTCAGCCACAGCAGGTCTTCGAACTTGGCATTCATCCGCAATTCATGGCCATAGACATAGAAATGTTCAGGAAACTCGATAACGTTAAACGGTGCAGGCCCGCCGTCCCCATCCAAAATGGAATGTGTGTCGATCTTGGAATAAGAGAACAGATAGGTGAAATCTATATCACCCAGTGTGTAGTCAGCCTTTAGGTTTGCTGAATAACCGATGGAGTGAACCCGCTCTGTATGGTTGGGCTGCGTTTCTCGATCTGAAAGGTCGTCTTCGACACCACCGAATGGGCCTTGGATCGCCTGTGCCCTGACCCCGATTTCTGAATATTGGGATCCGAACCCTTCGATCAGGTAATCATAATGGGTAACCTTGCCCACAAGGTTCAATCCGAAATCAAACTCGTACAGTGCCTTGCCCTGTAGCGCGAGTGTAGTGCGTCCGTCATCACGTTCGCCTGTGATGGAGTTGACATAAGGACTTTTCGCCCGATCCCGTTGTGCGACAAGGCGCAAGGCCCCCTGATCAGTGATAGGGGCGTTTAGAATACCGCGCAGCCTTAGCTGATCGAAATCACCGGCAAGCACATCAATCTTTGTTTCCCATTCATCGGGGTTGGGGTCATATGATGTGATAGAAATTGCGCCGGCGATTGTGTTTTTGCCGAAGACGGACCCCTGCGGCCCGCGCAACACTTCAACCTGCCTAACATCAACAAAGGCCAAGTCATACTGAATGGCGCGCGGCAAGTGTGCGCCATCGACAAACAAACCAACTGATTGATCAAACCCGGCATTGCCTGTTGTGCCAAACCCGCGAATGCGCACCTGATTGTTGATATTGTCATTTTCGAACTTCACGTTGCCAATCATGCGCCCAATGTCCGCAAGGCTTTCAACATTTGTTTCTTTCAGCATTTCTGCGCCAACAACTGCCACTGACAAAGGCACATCCTGCAAGGATTGCGCACGCTTTTGCGCAGTAACGATAATTTCATCCAATTTTTTGTTTGGCAATTTTTCCTGCGCAGCTGCATCTTCTGCAGGGGCGGCAGCCTCTTTCGCCGCCACACTGCCTACCGCTTCGGTTTGAGCCTCATTATTATCTTGTGAATATGACTGGTTGCTCACCAGCAAAAGGCCGGCGAGTAACCCTGCACAGGCAATAGGCCCTCGCAGCAATAGCGTTGCGTTCTTCATAATAAATCCCCCCAAAGATTTATTTGGCGACATGCCCTGTTATGAATCGATTATGTACGGGACAATCAAGCCCGCTAGAAATGTTGCAAATTCCTCAGAACTTGAGCGATCGCCCTGAAAAATTATGCGCATGATCAATGCTCCATAAATCACATCAAACGCATCTGCCATGCGCGCCTTTATGGCTGCGGCATCTTCATTCGGTTGCCGACGAGCCACAAACCCGGAAATATGATCGATCAACGTTTGGCGCAGCCTTAAAAACCGCTCCATCGTTTCGGGTTCTGACATGGCCCGTTGCAGCGTGGCCCGGATAATACCTGCGTGTTGACTGAATTTGACGGCATTATCAATGACCGTGGCGTGAATCGCGGATTCTGTCTTCACACCATCCAATGCCGTGCCGTCAATAAAATGGCCAATCATTGCCCCCGCCTGGTCCCGAAATCTATCCAGCACCGCGTTGAACAGGCCATCCTTGTCCTTGAACCTGACATAGACCGATGCCGGCGACAGGCCCGCCCGGTCGGTAATGTCGGTGATCCGGGCCCCTGTGTAGCCCTTTTCTGCAAATACCTCTTCGGCCGCTTCAATCAATCGATCGCGCGTATCCTCAGCCCGTCTTTGTGAAGTCGGACGCACCCACCCTGCAGCATCCAGCTGATTCAACTGCTGCAGCAATGCTGGGTCTTTGATCAACTGTTCCGCGCGTTTGCTCAACTCTTGGGCTCCAACACTTATAAAATAAATCTAAATTTATATTTACTTTTGACAAGGTGTCGCAGTATTGTCAAGCAATCAAATGAGGGAAACGGGGCAAACACATGAAATGGGTTAAACGGCTTGGTATCGCATTTTCAACGCTGGTTCTGATTGGTGCTGTTGGTTATTCGGCGCGGCACGACTTGATGCGCATGCAATCAGATCTGCCGCCATTCACACATGGCGCAGGCGAAAAATTTGATGTCATGGTCCCGATGGAAGACGGCGTCAAACTATACACCACTGTTCAATTGCCGGACGGCGAAGGCCCCTTCCCTGCCGTTTTGATCCGCAGTCCGTATACCCAAATCAGCTTTGCGCTCAGGAACTTATTGTGTGGACGGTTTGTCCGTTATGGTTATGCATGCCTGCTGCAAGACACGCGTGGGCAGGGCAAATCAGAAGGTGGCTGGAATCCCGGTGGAAATGTCGAGATAGCTGATGGACGCGACGCACTCAACTGGTTGGTAATGCAGGATTTTCAGGACGGCAATCTGGCGATGGTCGGCTCTTCCTATTTGGCCTCTGTACAATTTTCAGCACTCGCCGGTGGCGCGCCGCCGGAACTGAAGACAATCGTGCCGTCAATGTACACAACAGACAATCGGGGCGCCGCATTTCAGGATGGTTTGTTCAGGCACGAAACCTATACCGCCTGGGCCAGCATGATGCGCGGCTCCAACAGCGAGGGACTTTCAGGCGCAGGCGATGACTATCAAAAAGCAATCCGCCATCGTCCTCACAACACCGTCGATACAGAAATATTCGGCATGGCAATGCCTTGGTATCAGAGCATGATTGCCGCGTCGTCACCGAAAGACGAACATTGGCACGGCAAAGAGACGGCAAAAGTACGAGATGTACCGGAGAATATCTCCATTCCAATTCTGATGATCGGCGGCTGGTACGATGTCTTTTTTGGCCCTCAATTTGAAGATTGGCAACGGCTCGCCACGCAATCGAACAGCCGTTACATTGTTGGGCCCTACACCCACCCCGGCGGATTCGGTGACCTTGACATGCCCAATGCGGAAGGTGGACGGTTTCAATGGGCAGAGATGTTGCCCTGGCTTGAGCATCATTTGAAGGGCAAGCCACTGGCCACCAATACCGGCCTAAAGCTTTATGTGATCGGCGATGGCCAATGGCAGGAGCATAAAAATTGGCCTATGCCAAACAGAATAGCTTCCTATAATCTTGCCAATCTGCCCGCATCCAATGAATGTGAAGGCGGTGAGCTGACAACACGCGCCGATACAAATAGAGGTCAGGCCAGATTTGTCTATGACCCTGATAATCCTGTACCGACAAGGGGCGGCGCAGGCATGTTGGCGTTCAACTTTCCAGGGTTTGGGGGCGCAGACCCATCCAATGTTGAACAATCCGGCTTGTGTGAGCGCGATGATGTCCTGACATTCCAGACTGACGCACTTACAGAAGACATGCTGATTTCTGGAAAGGTTTCTGTGACGCTTGACGTGTCCTCATCAGCACCCGATACCGCGTTTTCAGCCAAGTTGATCGAAGTATTTCCCGATGGGCGCGCCTATAATATTCGCGACAGCATCACCACACTCGCATACCGTAACAGGGCACAAACACCGCAAGATTATACACCAGGTGAAAAACTGTCAGTGACGATAGATTTCTGGCCAATAATGTGGCGATTGCAACTCGGATCTCGCCTGCGCCTTGACGTGTCGTCTTCTGACTTCCCGAAATTCCATGCGCATACCAACCGCGCGGGGCCGTGGGAACAGCAGACAGGGGCCGATCTGGCGCAGCAAACCATCTATGGCGGCCGTGTTGATTTACCTATAGAGCGGTGATGATACCATCAGTGCAAAGGAGCAAATTGGACTTGTCATAAAAAAGTGGACACGGCCATGCTCTTAAGCGGCTTGTTTTTCGTACTCTACAGGGCTGATATTGCCAAGAGTAGAATGCCGCCGTTTGCGGTTATAGAAGTTTAGAATGTAATCGTTGATGATCCGTTCTGCTTGTTCTCGGGTGTCCAACTTGATCCGCCAAACCAGGTCGGCCTTTAAAGTTTTGAAGAAAGTCTCGACTGCGGCGTTCTGCGCCTTTGAATGGTCCACTGGATCATTCAATCCGCTGGCGCGGACCTGCTTGAACTCATAGCAATTACCCTTGCTGGACATTGATGAGGCGATGCCGTGTTTCTCCAGTGTCATCTGATATTCAGTCGCCACATATTGTCTGCCTCGGTCAGAATGATGAATGAGCCCTGGCTCTGGCCGGCGAATGGCAATGGCCATATTCAGGGCCTGAAGGGCCAGATCATGCCTCATACGATCACTCATATGCCACCCCACAATCCTGCCTGAGAAGAGATCCATGACGACCGCGAGATAGATCCAGCCACGCATGGTCGGGATATAGGATAAATCCACGACCCATTTCTCATTCAGATTATTGGCCTGGAAGTTCTGTGCCAATAGATTGGGGGCATAGCCAAAGGACGGATTTATCACCCCCGGTTGTTGATACCGCCGTTTGCGGCTGCGAACAGCCCGAATGCCATTCTCCCGCATCAGACGGCCAACTCGTGTATGGCTGACATTCCAGCCTTTGGCCTTCAGTTCCTCAACCATTCTGGGGCGGCCATAGGAATAATGGCTGCTTTCAAATTCTGCTTTGATGTGCGTCAGCAGAACCATGTCTTCTCGCGCACGCCTGCTAATGGGTCGGCTACTCCAAGCGTAATAGCCTGACCGGGACACTGACATCAGACGACACAGGCGATTAACCTGATGATGTGCCCTCTACGCATCAATAAACCGGTAGCGCATTACTTTTGGCTCGCGAAGAAGGCTGTTGCTTTTTTAGTATGTCACGCTCCTCGCGCAAGACACGGTTTTCCCGCCGCAAGCGGGCCAGCTCGCTTCTCAGGTCTGAATCCTCTGTGCCGGCGCGATGTTCATCACGCTGGTCACGACGATATTTGGCGATCCATTTTCCTAAGGTCGACTTGCCTATGCCAAGGTCTTCGGCAATTGCTTCGCGGGGAAGCCCGCTGCTGAGAGCCAATTTGACTGCTTCGCATTTGAAGTCTTCTGAATGTTGTTTCCGAACCATAATGTCCTCCAATCAGTATTGAGTATTCTGTTGAAGGCCATGTCCACTTCTTTGTGACAAGTCCAGATCGCGCTTCAACCGACGGATCTCGGCGTCCTTGTTGTCACTGCCAGCCGGTTCTGCGTACTTCTTCTTCCATGCGTATAGCGAATGTGTACTGACGCCCAAGCGCTGCGAAACTTCCGCGACCGGATAGCCCCGTTCCGTCACCTGCGCTACTGCATCTTTCTTAAACTCGTCACTAAATCTAGCACTGCCCATAACGGTCTCCAATGCCTCAAATTAGGTCAAAAAGCGTCTAGGATTTAGGGGCTATTCAGACAGCATTGATACTTTCGGGACTGTGTGTAACGATTTGAGCTTATGTGCTGGTGAGGCAAACCACAGTGGGGTGGAGATGCAGCTAAATAATGCGCTTCAGGAAACAAGAAGCGACTTGGAAACGAGTAAAAGGGATCAAGATATTTTGCGGCATTTGCGAAGATTTAGAACCCATCTGCCCCTTCGATAGATTTGTGATTGAGTAGCTTATGGAAGATATGAGAATTGACGAAGAGCGGGACCAGATTCTCTCCGAAATTGATGACCTGTTGACTGCCGATAATATTTCGGCAGTCCTGTTTAAGGCAAAGCGATTGGAACGTGATGGTGACCCACTCGCATTGCTCGTATTGGCCTATGTTTATGAAATCGGCTGTGAAGCGGTGCCAGTCGATCTGGATGAAGCCATTCGCTATTATCGCCAATATCTCAATATAATTGACAACGAAACGGCCCGTTTCAAACTTGCCCGCGCCTATTATCGGCGTAGGAGAGACCAAGATGACTTTATGCAAGCCCATCGTTATTTTCTGACTCTTGTGAACTCTAATCAATGGGGTGCGCATTTTGCGCTGGGCATGATGTACGAATTGGGCATGGGAGTTGAGGCGGACTGGGCAAAAGCCGCCGAGCATTATGCGATCGCAATGGAGCATGGTCATGTTGAGGCGGAGATACGTTACCTGGTACTGCAGCGTGGAGGGCGACGGTTTAAATATTTTTGGCCGCTCTTTTCAGCCCTTAAAAGGCGCAAAAAATTGGAACGTAAGGACCCCCACGATTGGCGGCTGAGTATCAAATTGGCGCCGCCTGAAGTTTTGGAGGCTTGGGAGGCCCAGCAGCAGGAAATTGATGCCGCACCCTAAGACTGTTCCATAGGGCCTGACGCAAGACAGTCGGGTGCACCAAACCTCACCCCTCATTCAACAAATTATCTAGTGCGGAGCGCGCGCACGATGCAGACCCTGGGTCGATCAGGGCGCGTGGTACGTCGCCATCATTTATCGTAGAACAGCCGTTCCTGATCAGGGAAGTAACGGGCCCGCACCTGCTCATTCGACATACTGAAATAGTCGTCGAACGCCCCCTTCTGCGCTGGCGATAAGGACTGCGGATTGCCTGGAACATATTTGGTAGTCCAATGCACAATCCGGTCCCTTACCTGACGCCCACGCTCCCCCCTCCAGTACCGTACTGGGATGATGTAGTTCATCGCGCGTAATACCTCACACCCCCATTTGCTTAAACTTGGGTTTCGATCAGCCACGGTTTCCCAGTTGGTCACATCAATGTTCAAGTTCGCAGCTTCAAAAAAGTCGGTGACAATTGATCCGCCCTTCAGGTGCCTACGATCATAAATTCTAACCGTCAGACTGCTTCGCCCGAAAACACGTTCCCACCCTTGCAACATGCGGAAATTGCATTGTATCAGGCCGCGATTGAAGTTAGCGCAATATTTTGAGAACTTAATCTTGGTGCCGGACTTAATATTCGTAGAATAACGCGGAACGACGGCTTCCCGGGGGTCGCGCAAGTAGCAAATGATTTGAAACCTATCTGCAATTGGCGCCAACAGGTCCTTTACTCTTTCTCGTTCATCATCGAACAGCAACATTTCAGAAAAGTGCTCACTGGAAATTATGATTGTATGTGTCTCTGCAGGCACTGCATTTAGGGACGCTGTGAAGTCATTGGCAAAACTTTCGTTGAATGCCTCGCGCTTCAAAGGGGTATCTACGCCCCGCCGCCCCATAAACCTGTCCCATCGCATACTGTCCATGCAATAGGCGACCAGCTGCCGATACTCATTCCTGTTCTTTGCGTGAAGATAGCAAACGCCTTGTTCTCCCAAAAGAGTTTCATTCTGTAGGCAAAACTCCTGCAAGGTCGATGTGCCGGTTTTCACCTGCCCAATATGTAGGATTACTCTCAAAGCGCTTACCTCTCCAAGCCAAGGCGCATCACCACTCTACGCAGTAGATTTGGTTCCTTTTCGGCCTGACGCCCTATATGTGACGGGCTTTCTAGCGTGCTGTTAAGCTTCAACTCAACATCCAGTCGCTGCCGTAATTTGGCATCCAACTCTTCAACCTTACTGACTGCATGTTCATCTGCCAGCACCGCAGTTTGCAGATAGTCACGCACACGGATCAAAATATGGAGGTCCATCATGTCAAACTTGCCAAGCAAATAGTCTAGTTGCATGGTACTCCAACGCGGCAAGCCACTGGTTGAATATGTAGGCTCAGGTAGGAAGTCATCACCCAAAAAATCGCTGATCGCTTGACGAGCCCTTTCAATTTGTGGCTTGGCCTCAATCATCTCATCATCGGTCAAATAGAACTTATCCCCCGGTATAAGTGCCAAAACTGAACTATCTGACAAGGGGCGTAAAGGGTGGGGTTGTGGCCGCTCAAGAAAGCGCGGCACGACGCTGTTAATGTGCCCCTGTATACGCACTGCCTGCGCTGACATAGACTCATTCAAAACGGGAAATGACGTGGCGGGAACCGGCACATCAATCAAATCGAAGAAATGTCCAACGGGCCCTTGTGGGTGCTGGCAACAGTCTTCAAAACTATAAAATTCTGCAGAATCTCCGAAAACAGATTGCAGATTGCCAATCGCCGCACTACGGAACTTTACACGCTTAACCGCCTCCATAATTGAGAACGGCCGATTGCGTGAAAATTGCTGTCCCATTGAAACCAACAGCCGGCTTGGTTCCCGAATATAGCTGATAACTCTTATCTGAAAACCATGTTCAACCAAGTCATCCCGTAGCCACACCAATGCCGATGGCGATAATGTCGACACGAACTCATCTGAAAATATCAACTTGTCCCGCTGCCAGATATCGCAACGCAGCTGCTTGCGCAGTTGCGCCTTGAGATCATCGGGCGCAAGGTCGTTGAAGAACTGAAAATGCAAAAAATTTTCAGGGTCCTCACGATAAACCCCAGCCAAGGGGATGGATCGATTGTAAAACTCCTCACCATTGGGCCGAAAATCCGGGTAGCAATAGCCGTGCGCTGCCAACAAATCACGATGGTCTGCAAGCGCATGTTGGATTGAAGTTGACGCCGTTTTGTGGAATCCCGCGTGAATGACCGCCAATTTCTCAGGCATTTGAATCTCCGCTCATTCCGCCATTTCCTGCTCACGCCTGACGATAGCTGCCTTCAGCTCTGGCGCAAACAATTTCGCGCCGCGGACTGCTAAATGATCTTCGTCAGAGAAGATATGATTTTCAATCATATATTCCTCGGCGGCGAAGTGGTCGTGGAAATCTAGGTAATGAAGGTTTTCTATCTCGGCAGCCAAAGTTGGCCAGGCATCGCCTTCTTGCTGCCGGATGTAGCGCACGCCTTCGCTTTCATAATAGACACGCGCCACAGGCATATTCACTATATAAAGTTCAACCCCTAGCGTCGCCAAATGCGCAGCGGATCGCCTGACCATATGCGAATGACGGGACAATATTTGGGGATCTTTGTAT
>SPJK01065466.1_pt1 | contig 15262 bp, 13 predicted proteins | sample 3741771 | NCBI WGS metagenome assembly SPJK01 (sample SAMN10925997, study PRJNA522277) | cold seep metagenome | isolation source: Elba SIP-enriched marine methane seep metagenome, extraction at timepoint T2 | place: Italy: coast of Elba, Mediterranean Sea | reverse complement strand
GGCTTGTTATCAGCTTCTTCCAAAATAGCCAGCCGTTTCACATTAAAGCCACCGGTAAACGCCAATGAGAACTGCTGCTTTTGTCGTGCTTGCAAATTGCCAGACACGTTCACAGCCCCATTCTTCAGCTTTAACAAAGCCACTTGATTTAAGTAAGGTGCAAACGGTTTGATGGAGAATTGAGATAAACGCACCCCTAAATCAGCCTTAAACGGCGCAGGCCACAACTGACCTTTAGCACTGAATTGACCACCCTGCTTCACCTTAAAGGCTGCATTAATCGGCACGGCTTTCGTCATATCTAACGAAACATGCTCAAGCGCAATCGCCAACTGCTCCACATCCAAGCTAACAGGTGTCGACGTCGCTTTATCTTGGATTCGTATGTCAGCATTATCAATGGCAAGCTTTGCTAACTGCACATCCCAAGGTGTTGCTTTCGTTTCGCTTTCAATAGGCGCCACTTTCGGTTTTGCAGCGCTGCGCTGATCAGCCGCAAAAAGCTTGGTCCAATTTAAGCGACCATCAGCCTCTTGCACCACTGCTGTTTTCAACCCTGAAAATAATAGCGATTCCACTGCTACTTTTTTGTCTTTCAACGTGACGTCCGCATTGGTTAAGGTTGCTTGTGCCAACGTTGCCATCGGCTTTTCTTGCGGTTTTGAAAATTGCACATCCGTCACCACCATGTCTTGTACCTTAACTTGCTGTTGCGCGGCATCAAAACCAATGGCTGTCGCGCCAGCACTCGGTATATTAAGCGCAAACTGTTGCCCCTGCTGATACGTTAAACCTGACAACTGAATGGCTAAACCTTCAAGCAACGGCTGCGATAATGCTTGACCTTCAAGACTGGTTGCAGGGAGTGTTGCAGCCGTTTCCGCCAAATGAAGCTGAATATCATTAGCCGCATTTAAATCAAGCCCCATCAGTTTCATATCAACCTTACCTAGCTTCAACACAGGTGTTTGCTGATTGGCAAAGTGAAGCGTGGGTGTTGCCAAGCTGATATGCGTTAGTTTAGCCTGCTGCCCATCTGAAGACGCTGCCAACACATCATTCAAGCCAAACACAACGTTTTTCAATGCTAGGTTTACATGCGATGTTGGCATTGAAAAATTGTACGCAAAACTCATGTGCGCTTCGCCATTTGTCACGTCCATCGGCAATGCCAAGCCTTTAACCAGCGCCAGTGCTTTAGGCAAATTCACGCCCTCCAATGCCACCACACCATCTGAAGCAGCTGGGTTAATGCCGAGACTACCTTTCCACTTGAGCACGCCGCCTCCGTTTGATAGTGCCGCAGAAGCAAAGTAATCGCCACGGTCGCGCGCTAAGGTCGAAAAACCATCTAACTGGAAGCTTAGCGGCGTTAGACTGGTATCAATTGGATCTGGTCTATTAGCATCGGCATAGCGAAGCAAACCCTGCTGCACAATGATATGCTCAATAATCACACTGGTAATGGTGTCGCTTGGTTCCTTTTCTGGCCCTTCGCCTAACTTAGCGACTAGCGCATCCCAATTCATTTTTCCATTGGGCGATATGGCTAAATTAATGTGCGGTTCAGCAACACCAATTTTGTGAAACTTCCACGCAAAATCAAACATGCCGCTTAACTCAAAATCAACAACGAGCTTCTTGAATTTGGCTAATAGCTCGCCTTGCGGATTGGTCAGTTGAAAACCGTTAACCGTTGTTTTTAACCGCAGCGGGTCAAATTGCACACTTTCAACACGGGCTTGACTGGCAAGTGACTGTTCGGCTACCCATGGAATCAACCGTTTTGCAAGTGGATTAACTGCAAAGTAGGCAAACAAAAAATAAAAAACAACAAGCCCGGCAAGCACCTTTGCCAAACGCTGCAGCGTCACTTTTCGATACCACTGTTTCAATTTGTTTTTTAGTTTTACTATCATCAGCTCAAATGAAATATCGCCCTACTTAAACATGGTGCTCTTTTTAACTCAGCACGCACTTTTACGTTGACATATCATCTCATATATTAACCTGATAGCACGACCTTAGGCGAGCTTTTGTGGCATAATTCCATTTTTAATCGATTGCATAAAACCACGATGTTTGACCATTTAAAACAAGATATTTCAGTTGTGTTTGATCGCGACCCAGCAGCGCGCACATACTTTGAAGTACTCACCACTTATCCAGGCTTGCATGCATTATTGCTGCATCGGTTTAGCCATTGGCTTTGGGCGTCAGGCCTGCGTTGGTTAGGTCGTTTATTCTCTCACATTGGCCGCTTTTTAACAGGCATCGAAATTCACCCAGGTGCGGTTATCGGTCGTCGTGTTTTTATCGACCATGGCATGGGTGTTGTCATCGGTGAAACCGCTGTTATTGGTGACGACTGCACGCTGTATCACGGTGTGACATTAGGCGGCACTTCATGGAACAAAGGCAAACGACATCCAACCTTAAAAAGTGGCGTGGTGATTGGTGCTGGCGCCAAAGTATTGGGGCCAATCACCATTGGTCAAAATGCAAAAATTGGCTCTAACGCTGTCGTCGTTAAAGACGTCCCAAAAGACGCAACGGCAATCGGTATTCCTGCCCGTATTTTGGAAGAAGAGAAAGCGAAAAAAGCAGCTGCCAAAGCCAAGTTCAGCGCATATGCCGTCAGTGATGATGAAAACGATCCGATTAACAAAGTATTGCAACCGCTCGCTTCTGAAATCAAATCACTCAAAAAGCAATTAGCTGCTTTAAAAGACGAGCAATCAGACACGAAAGTTGCCAAAGCATTTGCTGTCAAAAAAGCCAAGCCCGCTAAAAAAACATCGTCTAAAAAGACCTCTTGAACTTAACGCAATAATAATTGACTAAATTAGTAGGTTATTATAGAATAGCAGGCTAATTTTTTATTATTCGTTGAGATATGAAACTAACGACAAAAGGCAGATTTGCTGTCACCGCAATGCTTGATCTCGCACTAAACGAGGTTGATGACGGTGTATTAAAACCCGTCACGCTCGCCGACATTAGTGAGCGACAGGAGATTTCACTCTCTTACCTAGAGCAGTTGTTTAGCCGTTTGCGTCGCCAAGGCTTGGTGAACAGCGTACGCGGGCCTGGCGGTGGCTATAACCTCGCCAAAGAAAAGGTCGATATCTCTATCGCCGACATTATTGCTGCGGTTGATGAAAACATTGATGCAACGCAATGTGGCGGTAAAGAAAACTGTCAGGGTGACGATGGGCGCTGCATGACCCATGCCTTATGGACAACATTGAATCAAAAGATTCTAAGTTATCTATCCAGTGTGAGCTTGGCAGATATGGTTAACTCACAACATGACAATACCGTTAGTTTTATGAAATCATGCACCGATAAAAAGGTTGCTGCAAATGGCTAACGTGTACTTTGATCATAACAGTACGACATCGCTGAAGCCTGCTGTGCTTGAAGCCATGATGCCGTATATGACCAATCAACACGGCAACCCAACCAGCCAACATAGCTATGGCCGTAATGCACGGGAGGCCATCGAGCAAGCGCGCAGACAAGTAGCGCAAGCTGTTGGGGCGCAAGCCAATGAAGTGGTTTTTACGGCAAGCGGCACAGAAGCGAACAACTTCGCCATTACTGGCATTGCCAGCAATATGGAACAGGCGCAAATATTGACCAGTGCTATTGAGCACCCTTGTGTAAGCAACCCAGCGAAAGCCATGCAATATCGCGGTTGGCAAGCGAACAGCATCAACGTTGATGCACAGTGCCAACTGGATTTACAAGACTTGCAAACAAAGCTAGCGACCCCAACTAATTTAGTATCGGTGATGCTAGCGAATAATGAAACAGGCGCTATTCAAGCCGTTGAAAAAGTCGTTGCAATGGCAAAAGCGCAAAAAGCAATGGTGCATACTGACGCCGTGCAAGCCTTAGGCAAAATACCCGTTGATTTTGCCGCGCTAGGCGCTCATGCCATGACGGTGTCGAGCCATAAAATTGGTGGGCCGCTTGGTGCAGGTGCTTTGGTACTCAGCAAGCGCGTCGACATTCAGCCCTTACTCTATGGCGGTGGTCAAGAAAAAGGCTTGCGTAGCGGTACTGAAAATATTGCAGCGATTGTTGGCTTTGGCGCAGCTTGTGCATTAGCGACTCAAGACTTGAGTGCTTTTGCAAGCCACACCGCTGCATTACGTCAGCATTTAGAAGAAGGGTTGGTAGCAACAAAAGCCGTAGTATTTGCGCAAACAGCAGACCGTTTACCCAACACGAGCTTCTTCGCTTTTGAGAACATTGATGGCGAAACATTGGTGACAGCGCTTGATAAATTAGGGTTTGCCGTTGCTAGCGGCTCGGCTTGTTCGAGCGCTAGCAGTGAGCCCAGCCATGTGTTGCTAGCCATGGGCATTGACCCTGATATGGCACGCGGTGCGATTCGTGTGAGCTTTAATATGGACAACACGCTGGCACAAGTAGATGATTTTTTAATTGCATTAACACAAGCGTTACGCGACTTAAGGCAAATGACAGCCGTCGCCGCTTAACAAGAAGGTATAGAACGAAACATGGAAAGAATGCCAATATATTTAGATTACTCAGCAACCACACCGGTTGATCCGCGCGTCGCTGAGAAAATGATTCCATACTTAACTGAACAGTATGGCAACCCTGCTTCGCGCAGTCATCCTTATGGTTGGACGGCAGAAAAAGCTGTGGAAAACGCACGTGAAGAAGTGGCTAAATTAGTGAATGCTGATCCACGTGAAATTGTGTGGACATCAGGTGCAACAGAATCGGACAACCTCGCCATTAAAGGCGCTGCGAACTTTTACAGCGGCAAAGGCAAACACATTATTACTGTCGCAACAGAACATAAAGCGGTGATTGACCCAGTGCGCGAATTAGAACGTCAAGGTTTTACTGCCACATTCCTAGAGCCGGATGATGAAGGCTTAGTCGATATTGAAACCTTTAAAGCAGCGATTCAACCTGACACAGTATTGGCTTCTGTGATGCTCGTCAACAATGAAATTGGCGTGATTCAAGACATTGAATCTATTGGTAATATCTGCCGTGAGAAAGGTATTATTTTTCATGTTGATGCAGCGCAAGCCACTGGCAAAGTGGATATTGATTTAGCAAAACTGCCTGTTGATTTGATGAGCTTTTCTGCACACAAAACGTATGGGCCTAAAGGCATTGGCGCTTTATATGTGCGTCGTAAACCACGTGTTCGCATTGAAGCGCAAATGCACGGCGGTGGCCACGAACGTGGTATGCGCTCAGGCACCTTAGCGCCGCATCAGATTGTTGGCATGGGCGAAGCATTTAGAATCGCACGTGAAGAAATGCACGCTGAGAACGAACGTATTCGCATGTTGCACAACCGTTTGCTAACAGGCTTAACAGAAATTGAAGAATCATACGTAAATGGTGACTTAAGTCACCGCGTACCGCACAACCTCAATGTTAGTTTTAACTACGTAGAAGGTGAATCTTTAATCATGGCCATTAAAGGCATTGCGGTATCGAGTGGTTCTGCTTGTACGTCAGCTAGCTTAGAGCCGAGTTATGTACTTCGTGCATTGGGCCGTAGCGATGAGTTAGCGCATAGCTCAATTCGTTTTTCAATTGGGCGCTTCACAACAGAAGCGGATGTCGATTACACCATCAACTTGCTGAAAGAAAAAATTGGCAAGCTCCGCGAACTCTCTCCATTGTGGGAAATGTTTAAAGATGGCATCGACATTTCCAAAGTAGAGTGGGCTGAGCATTAAGTCAGTTTAAAAGGATTTTATTTAATTAAAGATTAGAAGACAAAATCAAGCGAGCAACATTGATGCAGTATTTTAGTTTTCAAGGAGAAACAAATGGCATATTCAGACAAAGTTTTAGATCATTACGAGAATCCGCGTAACGTCGGCTCTTTAGATAAAGACGCGGACAACGTCGGCACAGGTATGGTGGGCGCACCGGCATGTGGTGATGTGATGAAATTACAAATTCAGGTAGATGATGATGGCGTGATTGAAGATGCTAAATTTAAAACCTATGGTTGTGGTTCTGCGATTGCATCTAGTTCGCTAGTCACAGAGATGCTAAAAGGTAAAACAGTGGATGAAGCGCAAGAAATTAAAAACTCAGCTATTGCTGAAGAGCTTGCGCTACCGCCTGTCAAAATCCATTGCTCTGTATTAGCAGAAGATGCGATTAAAGCAGCCGTGGCTGATATTAGAGAAAAGCAATCCGCCAAAGAGGCAAAATAAATATGGCAATTAGTTTAACGCCAGCTGCAGCACAGCGTGTTGAGACGTTCCTTGCCAATCGTGGCAAAGGCATTGGTTTGCGCCTTGGCGTCAAAACCACAGGCTGCTCAGGCATGGCTTATACCTTAGAGTTTGTTGACGAATTGCAAGATGAAGACATGACTTTTGAAAGCCATGGCGTCACTGTGATTGTTGACCCAAAAAGCTTGGTTTATATTGACGGTACAGAGCTCGACTTTGCCAAAGAAGGCCTCAATGAAGGCTTTAAATTCAACAACCCAAACGTTGCTGACGAGTGTGGCTGCGGCGAAAGTTTTACGGTCTAAATCAGTACAATATTAACGAGAAGCACGTGAACAAGAACTACTTTGACCTATTTGGTCTGCCGCAAACATTTACGGTCGACCTTGCCACACTAGAAAGCCAGTATCGAAAAATACAATCGGCTTCACATCCAGACCGTTTCGTCACTGCATCCGCAGCAGAAAGACGTCAGTCGATGCAAATGGCAACGTTAGCCAATGAGGCTTATTTAACGCTCAAAAAACCTGCATCACGCGCACAATATCTATTATCGCTACACCAGATAGATGCCACACAAGAAACCAACACCAGCATGCCTGCAGACTTTTTAATGCAGCAAATGGAGTGGCGGGAAACCTTGGAAGATTGCAAGGCGGCAGAAAACATTAATGGTTTAGACGCGCTTGCAAAAGAAATGCGAACAGCCGCCAAAGCATTAGACAGTGAGTTGGTGACATTATTTGATGCGCAACAAGATTTAGACACAGCCACGGCAACAACGCGTAAACTAATATTTATAGACAAAGTGTGTGAGGACATTAATAAAGCCATCATGCAAATAGAAGACTAATGGCATTACTACAAATTTCAGAACCTGGCATGAGTGCTGAGCCACATCAGCACAAGCTGGCTGTTGGCATTGATTTAGGTACCACCAACTCTTTGGTTGCCACGGTGCGTAGCGGCATGAGCACGGTACTACAAGATAGCAACGGCCATGCCCTACTCCCTTCAGTTGTGCGTTATCTGGCTGATGGAGAAACCGTTGTTGGTCATCCAGCCCAAGCGGAATTAAGTAATGACCCTGTGAATACCATTGCGTCTGTCAAACGCTTTATGGGCCGTAGCTTACAAGATATTACTGACAAGGCCCATATTCCATATCGCTTTGTCAGTGGCAGTGACGCAGCTGCAGAAGGCATGTTGCAACTGGATACGCGCGCAGGGTTAAAAAGCCCTGTAGAAATTTCTGCCGAGATTTTGAAAACATTAAAAGCCCGCGCAGAAACCGCACTTAATGGCGAGCTAACTGGCGCTGTGATTACCGTGCCTGCCTACTTTGATGATGCGCAACGTCAAGCCACGAAGGATGCGGCACGCCTTGCTGGTTTACACGTACTACGCTTACTTAATGAGCCAACAGCTGCCGCGGTTGCTTATGGTTTAGATAATGCGTCTGAGGGCGTTTATGTCGTTTATGATTTAGGCGGCGGCACATTTGATGTCAGCATTTTACGTCTATCAAAAGGGGTGTTCGAGGTATTGGCAACCAATGGCGATTCTGCGTTGGGTGGTGATGACTTTGACCACCGCATTTATTGCTGGATATTAAATAACATTCGCGAATCGACACCAGATTTCAGACCATTGAATGAGGAAGACACGCGCTTACTATTAACCAAAGCCCGTCAGGCAAAAGAATGGCTCACAGACAATGCAGCAGCACAAATTGTCTGTAAGTTAAGTAGCGGTGAGGTTGTTGACGTCACCTTAGACACAGCAACATTTGTAGAACTAACGCAGAACCTAGTTAATAAAACACTGAGTCCCATGCGTAAAGCCATGCGCGATGCACAGTTGGCAGTAGATGCAGTCAATGGTGTGGTCATGGTTGGTGGTGCAACCCGTATGCCGCATGTCCGTCATGCGGTGCAAGACTTTTTTGACCAAGAACCACTGACAAACTTAGACCCTGATAAGGTTGTTGCGCTCGGTGCGGCGATTCAAGCCAATGTGCTGGCAGGCAACCGTAGTGATGAAGACTTGTTGTTACTGGATGTGACGCCACTATCCCTCGGTTTAGAAACCATGGGTGGTTTAGTCGAAAAAATTATTCCACGCAACGCAACGTTACCCGTTGCACGCGCGCAAGACTTCACAACATTCAAAGATGGTCAAACAGCCATGAGTATTCATGTGCTACAAGGTGAGCGAGACTTGGTCTCCGCATGCCGCTCTTTGGCGCGTTTTGATTTACGCGGCATTCCGCCAATGACTGCTGGCGCCGCACGTATTCGGGTAACATTCCAAGTTGATGCAGATGGTTTGCTATCCGTGAGTGCGCGAGAGGAAACCAAAGGCGTAGAAACCAGTATCACCGTCAAACCATCTTATGGGTTGAGCGATGATGAAATTACCGATATGCTCCAATCGTCGTATCACGCAGCCGAAGAGGACAAACAAGCACGCGCGCTAGCAGAAGCGAAAGTCGATGCAACGAGCTTAATTAACGCGATTAATATCGCATTAGCACAAGATAGTCATTTGCTGAATCAAGCAGAAGTGGAAGTAATCAAAACACACATAGCGACATTAGAAACACAGCTCAATGCCGATGACAGCCATGCCATTCATCAAGCAACAGAAGCGCTGAATACAGCAACTGCTGACTTTGCCGCCAAGCGCATGGATGCGAGTGTCAACCGTGCATTGTCTGGTAAAAATGTTGATGAAGTAAACTTATAAGAGAATTGAAAAAAATGGCTCAAATTATTGTATTACCACACGAAGAACTTTGCCCAGAAGGCGCTGCAATTGAAGCAGAAAAAGGCAAATCTATTTGTCAAAACCTCCTAGACAATGACATAGACATTGATCATGCTTGCGACCAAGTGTGTGCTTGCACCACTTGTCACGTTGTTGTCCGCGAAGGTTATGACACGCTGAATGAAGCAACAGAAGAAGAAGATGACTTACTGGATAAAGCATGGGGTTTAGAACCACAGTCACGCTTATCCTGCCAAGCCGTGGTGGAAGAGACTGACCTCGTGGTAGAAATTCCGAAATACTCGATTAATATGGCGAAGGAAGGTCACCGCAAAGACTAAGAACAAGCAGCCATAAAAAAGGTGAGCAATGCTCACCTTTTTTATTATTCTCGACTACATCCTGAGTGTGTCTTCTAAGAAGTTCACATGGCCTGTTGTAATATCATAAACTGCACCAATCAAGCCCAGCTTATGTTGCGTCAACAAGTCCTCAATAATTTCACTGCTATGTAAAATCTGCTTGAGCTGTGTTTTGACATTCAATTCACACACTTTTGCTACAAAGTCCTCATTCTCTGAATTTCTATTCTCGGTCACCGTTTTTTCTTGGCGCATGGCTGGACGAATCAAATTAATAATCTCGCCAATGTGGCCATCTCTAAAATCATCGCAGTCCGCTTTAATCGCGCCACAATGCGTATGACCCAACACCACAATCAGCTTCGAATCTAAGTACTTACACGCATACTCCAAGCTGCCAACGCCTTTATCGGAGGCAATATTACCAGCTAAACGCACACTAAAAATATCCCCTAATGCCTGATCAAATAGCATCTCGACAGGCGCACGAGAATCGCTACAACTGACAATCGAGGCAAAAGGATGTTGTTTATCCTTTGTCATTTCAATCAAAGACTGGTAATCCTTGGATGAGGTTTCATTCTGCACAAAGCGCTGATTCCCTTCGACTAATAAGTTAATCGCCTCTTGCGGCGTCATCTTATCGCGATCCAATAGTGGGTGTTTATACATAAATTAAGTCACTCCTGATTTGCTGGGTAAATTATACCTGATGCGTCAAGCCTACATTGATTAAACATAAAAAAGCCTCGCTAATGCGAGGCTTTTTTAGCAGTAGTGACTAACTACTACGCGTTAAACTACCAGTATGCTTGCGCACGGAATTTAACAACTTCTGGCTCGTAGTTCACACTCGCGCCATCAACATCTAGGTCTAACACTTTTTCGTAGTTCAGCATTAAACGTAGGTTTTGACGTGGGTAGTAGTTCAAGCCAATACTGAATTTCTCAGCTTCATCATCACCTTTTAACTTATCTTCAACTTCTGTTTGCTCATAACGACCAACCACCTGCCAAGCACCTGATGAAGATTTAGGTGTAATACCTGATGTATAACCTTTTTTCCATTTTAGTGACTCACCAGTAATGAAGTAACCAGCCTCAACTGCATAACCGTCAACTTCAACATCGTTACCTGCTTTACTATCCATGTCATAGTTTGAGTATTCAGCCATTGCGTGGAATGGACCATAAATACCTAATGCATCAACTGTATATGCATCTGCACCTTCAAAGTCTGTTACTTCACCTTTTAGGTGTTTCGTATTATCAATGTGGCTTACTAAACGTTGATCAAATTTGAAGCTATCTGGATCATCGCTAAGATTTAAGTAACCAGCACCGATTTGCAACATGTGCTTTTTATCTTGCATCAATGGCACAACATGACCGCGAATTGCGAATGTTTTACCATTTTCTTTAGCTGCAGAACCGCCAGAGAAACCTTTGTAGCCACTCTTACCAGCGTAAGTATAACCAGCACCTACTGCCCATTTATATTTAGGATGTGCTAATGAAACAACTACACCTGGTTGACGTGCTGGAGAAACAGCACTATCAGCAAACCATGGACGATCCATGAAACTCATGTATTTTGAACTGATTTTTGTGTTTAAGCCAAATGGGATATGTGATTGACCCACTTTAACACCAAGTTTGTTGCCTGCTAATTTCGTACCGTAGCTAACATATACGTCTTTTAGTGATACATCGCCACCAGCAAAGTCAGCTTCAAATTTGTAACCCCAGTTATAAACGCTACCTTTGAAACCTAAACGTGCACGACGTAATTCCCAAGCGTCAACATTGTTAGCACCAGAATCATCTTCATCCGTGTCAATGTAATCAACCATTACACGGCCGATAGGTTGGAAAGACCAACTTTTATCAGCTGCTGAGATTTTAAGTTTGCCTTTTGTGTCGATTTTAGGCATTTTGCTTGCCATTTTTTTCTCGTCAGCTGCGCGGCTTTTCATTAATGGAAGTGCTTCTTCCTCAGTTAATACACCTTTGTCTACCAACGCTTGAATCAAGTCAAGCTGTGAGTCAGCCATAGCGTTAGCGCCGAAGCCTAACAATAATGCTGCTGATGTGGCAGCAGCTACACTACGTAATTTCATTTAATTACTCCCTAGTTAAAAATTCATGTTCGTTACAACGGGAGCAATTCTGAAGCTCTAATGTGACAATTTGATGACAAAGACGTAATCCGCGATAGCTTCGTTGCAGATTTGCAACAATAAAAAAACGCCAGCATAAAGCCGGCGTTTGATGACTTAAAAACGTTGTTTTATCGTTATGTTTCTGCACGCATATGTGGAAATAAAATCACATCACGGATACTTGGGCTATCTGTAATCAGCATCACTAGTCGATCAAGCCCAATGCCACAACCGCCTGTTGGCGGCATGCCATATTCTAGTGCACGAATAAAGTCAGCATCGTAATACATAGCTTCATCATCGCCAGCTTCTTTGGCTTTCATCTGCGCATGGAAACGTGCGGCTTGGTCTTCCGCATCATTCAGTTCACTAAAGCCATTCGCCATTTCACGACCTGTGATAAACAGCTCAAAACGCTCTGTGATTTGTGGATTCTGATCTGATGCGCGTGCCAACGGCGATACTTCAACAGGGTAATCAATAATATAAGTTGGTTGCCACAGCTGACTCTCAGCCGTCTCTTCAAACAAGGCCAATTGCAATGCGCCTAAGCCAGCATGTTCAAATGGTTTCGCGCCTAGCTTGGTGCACTCCGCGCGTAAAAATGCTTCATCGTTTAATTGCGCCAAGGTATAAGCAGGTGCATATTGTTGAATGGCTTCGACAATCGTTAACCGTGCAAATGGCTTGCTTAGGTCAACTTCTTTACCATCGTATGTCAGCACAGCTGAACCATGCACAGCCGTCACCGCCGCGCGGATGCATTGCTCGGTGTAATCCATTAACCATTGATAGTCTGTATACGCGGCATAAAACTCCATCATGGTGAACTCTGGATTATGACGCACACTCAAACCTTCATTGCGGAAGCTGCGGTTAATTTCAAATACACGTTCAAATCCACCCACAATCAATCGCTTTAAATAAAGCTCTGGTGCAATCCGCATAAACATTTCCATGTCGAGCGCATTGTGGTGTGTGACAAATGGTTTTGCTGATGCGCCACCTGGAATCGGATGCAGCATTGGCGTTTCAACTTCGATGAACGCATTGCTATTCATAAAATCACGTACGGCCGCCATCACGGCAGAGCGCGCTTTAAATGTCTCACGCGTCTCTTCTGATGTGATTAAATCCACATAACGTTGACGGTATTTAATTTCTTGATCGCTTAAGCCATGATACTTTTCAGGGAGCGGACGAAGTGACTTCGTCAATAGGCGCAGTTCGCTCACCTTAACCGACAGCTCACCCGTTTTCGTCTTGAACAACACCCCTTTAGCGCCAACGATGTCACCTAAATCCCAATGTTTAAACGCCTCGTAAATCGCTTCACTATTTTCATCAGCTAAGTTTTGCTTATTAATAAATAGTTGTATCCGGCCTGTGGCATCTTGAATGGTCGCAAAGCTTGCTTTACCCATCACCCGCTTTAACATCATGCGCCCAGCAACCACTGCTGGTTTGTTTTGCGGATCTAACGTTTCTTTGTCTAACGCATCAAATTCAGCGTGCAAATCAGCCGCTTTATGTTCAGGTTTAAAATCATTAGGGAAAGCAATGCCTTGCGCACGAATCGCTTTCAATTTTTCACGGCGTTCCGCCATGACATGATTTTCGTCTATTGGGGTTTCATCTGTCATCAAAGGTTCTCGTTTTTTAATCTATTTGTTACATGATTGCATTTTTAGTCGCGCATTCTATCATTTTCTCATGCGCCTGTATTGTGCCGCCCGAATCAGCACCAATGCTAATCATGGTTGATTTTCTGTGTCATGCCCACCTGTTGATTGGCCAGCGTGGCATACAGCGGGGGACTAAATATTTTCGCCACCATCGAAGCCAAAAAGGTAATCGCCATCAAACTAATCACCATTTCATGACCATCGATCATTTCCATCACAATAATAAAAGAAGTAAGCGGCGCCTGTGTCACCGCAGCCAAAAAACCTGCCATACAAAGTGCAATAATCGCGCTACTGTAATACGCATGCCCAAATAATGGCACTAAATCATGACCAATGCCTGCACCAATCGATAATGACGGCGCAAAAATACCGCCTGGAATACCGCTTAAATAAGTAAAGATAGTCGCCAAATACTTAACCGGGGCATAATACCAAGCCTCTACTCCGCCGATTAAGATGCTTTGCGTCGTGGCATAACCTGAACCGTGTGCTGCACCGCCGCTTACCACACCCAACACAGCAACAACTAAACCACAAAAACCAGCCCACCATAAGGGATGCAACTGCCTCAACCGCCCCAAAGGGCCCTTCATCTTGCCAGAGCTAATTAATATACGACTGAATACTCCACCTGTAATACCGCATACCAAACCACAAAACAACACGGGCAACATGATATTCTTATCGACAATACCAACAGAAAGCTGACCAAAGTACGTGTAATTACCTTCCAAGGAAATCGCCACCAAACCTGACAATACAATCGCCGTGATAATCACCCCATTGGTTCTTTGCTCAAATCGGCGACCTAGCTCTTCAATTGCAAATACGATCCCTGCTAAAGGCGTATTAAAGGCAGCAGAAATACCAGCCGCACCACCCGCCAAAATCAAATGTTTCGGACTAACATTAAAACCATAGGGCAAAAAGTGACGGAACGCATGCATAATACTGGCGGCCACTTGTACGGAAGGACCTTCTCGGCCCGCTGAAAAACCTGACAACAATCCACCAACACCCAAGAACACCTTACCAATGGCTAGTTTAAAGCTGACTAATGCTGGATATTTATTATCTGGGCTATCTTGATGCAAGGCGGCCATCACTTGCGGAATACCACTGCCTTCCGCACCCTTAAACCACTTCCTTGTCAGCCAAACAATGAGAATACCGCCTAATGGTGTAATCAGTAGCGGCAACCACCAGTGCATTTTTTGAAAGTGGAAAAAAGTATCAATCGCATACTCGGTGGCTTTTGCAAACATCACCACGACTAGACCTGCCATGGCAGCGGCTAACCACACGATAATGCGCCCATGCCAAGCATCAAAGTCCGTGAGTTTTGCGGTTTTAATGGATGATGAAAGTTCGTCTAAGGGCTGCATGATTTAAATTCAGGGGTCACAATGGCTGGATGCCTTCAATTGTATTATTTACGTCCATCTTTGTACATGCATTCACTGTAATTATCTGAATATTCTCAGCATTTAGCATTCATTCAATCAATTTAAGGGCGCTTACTGCGTTTATTTAGGCAAACAAATATGCTTGATGCCCTTTATGCTTTAACTTACCCAAGGAGGGCTTTAAAACATGAGTGGCAATATTGATGATGCAATCGCATGGTTAAAAAGTTTACGTAAAGTTGATATCCCTGTGCTCAAACAAACAGCGAGGGAATTGACCAAGCTACAACAAAACGAAGATGACATCAGTGCCCGTGATATCGCGACAACCGTACTCAATGACCCCTTTATGGTCTTTCGAGTACTTACACACGCCAATAACAACCCTGGGAAGCACCAAGTACAAAGCATCAATGAAATTGAAGCCGCCATCATCATGATGGGCACCGGGCAGTTTTTCCAACATTTATCCCCGACATTGCTGGTGGATGATCGCTTACATGACAACATCCCTGCATTAACGCACTTGCTCAGACTGATTAAACGTGCGCATCGCGCTGCTTATTATGCGGCAGACTGGGCAGCATTACGCAAAGACTTACACTCAGAAGAAATCTGGAT
>SPJK01063340.1_pt1 | contig 15286 bp, 14 predicted proteins | sample 3741771 | NCBI WGS metagenome assembly SPJK01 (sample SAMN10925997, study PRJNA522277) | cold seep metagenome | isolation source: Elba SIP-enriched marine methane seep metagenome, extraction at timepoint T2 | place: Italy: coast of Elba, Mediterranean Sea | reverse complement strand
TCCACGTCGGCTTGCTGAATTCGATCGATAAGCACCCTCACGACTCCAGGGCCAGTTGTGACCGTCCTACCCCCACCCACACCTCTAACATTGATCTGATAATCAAGCCAAGGAGCAATGATTAAAGCACGGCGGTAAATCGTTCGGAAGCCTGGTTCGCCAAACGCAAAGGTTGTGACTCGTTCGGGCGGGTTCTCAACGCTATACCAAATCACTTCTGCCAAGGGCGATTCAATAGTCTCACTTTCCCAATCTGGAAAACCATTATTTAAATTCGATCTACCTGTATTACCAGGGGAAAATACTCCTGTTCGTATCGGTATTCGCCCAACAAACTGGTCCACTTCGTTTCGAGTGGTCAGCATCAAGACATCATCGCCATCACCCAAGCCACGTCCGTCAGTCTTGAATTCTTCATCGAGGTCCTCATTGCTACCAAGCGCAACGCCGCGTCCCTCTTCATCAACTTGTGTTGTTGAATCCCTGAGATTACTGCCTGGCAAGAATGAAAGAGCAAGATCGAGAAAAGGAGGATCGACGGAACCTGACGCGCCGATCGGATCTGGGGAACCTGAGCCATTCCCATCATTGACATCGTTGTCATTAGAATCCCAAAGCCAGGGACTAGGCATGGCGTCGTTATAGACACCTTCGATCAGCTCAATGTAGCCCTGTGCAGCATCTGGTTTCTGCCAGGGGATTGCTGGGCAAGTAGCGCCCTCGAGATCACGGCTCAATTGCTCCGCGACGCTACGTAGTTGGCCACTCATTTCGATCGTGGCGCGGCGGTTGGAAGTGCTTGCGCTGATGTTGGCAAAAACCGTCACCACAGCTGCCATCATCAAGAGGGCAATCGCCATCGCGACTAACATTTCGACAAGGGTAAGACCAAAGCGCGCAACCGCAGATTGACGCCGTCGCGACTTGAAAAATAAGAAGGTGAGCTGTTTCACGAAGGTTCCTCTCGGCAATGTCCGCGCTCTGCCCCTAGCCCGGTCTATCTATTCCATCACGCCATAAGGTGAGTGTCAAGAAAGAGTTCGGGCAACAAAGGCTCCGTTGCCCGCTCTCGGTGGAATGAATTTAGTCTCTGAGTGGTTCTGTTAAGGGCAAAATAGCCTGAAACGCAATGTGGGCTATTTGAGCAGCAATTTCTGCTGTCGGGTGCAATCCATCCGGAAATGCCTCTCTTGTTGATGGCAGCGGGGAGTAAAAATCAATTAGCGGCACACCTAGCTCTTCCACTGTAACTTGAATGGATGGCCTTACCACGTCTGCCAAGGCAGAAAAATCAATCTCCTCCACAGGTGGCACAACGGGAGGTACTTGTGCAATAAGAACTTGAGGCTGTGACCAGCCAAGCCTACTACATGGCGACCCCGAATGTTGATAATGGATTACAAGCTCTCTCAAATCTTGGCTAAAACGGAGTCGCCCTTCGGCGTTGGCGAACTGAGCATCATTCGTGCCAAGCATAATAAGAATTAAATGAGCTCGGAAACGAGTCGATGAATTGAAGCTTGTTGTATCCCAATAAGGTTCATTGCTAAGTCGTGAAATCGTCGCGCCCGAGTAACCGAAATTTTTAACCATGACGCTACCCTGGCCGAACTCATTTTCACACAAGTTCTGAAGCACAGCAGGATAACACTCCTGTCTACGATTTTTTAAACCTCGACCAAAAGTGAGGCTAGCTCCGACACAAGCAATGCGAAGCGGATCGATTGAATCATTCGCTTCGTCTATCAATTGGTTCTTTCCAAATGCTTAACGACTTCAGCAAAGCATTGAAGAGTTTCTTCACTCACATGATGTTCGATGCCTTCGGTATCTGACGCTGCTGTTGCAGGACTCACGCCAATCGCTATGAGAAAATTCAGCACTGCTTGGTGCCTTTCAATTGATTTTGCAGCGAGTTTCGCTCCCGAGTCGGTCAGCCGCAACGGACCGTAAGGTTCTGTTTCGACAAGTCCCTCTGCTTGCAGTCGGGCAACTGTCTTGGTGACGGTTACATGACTAACGCCAAACTCCCTAGCAAGATCAGCGCCTCGACAGGACCCACTCTTAGCAATCTGTTCAGCGATAGCTTCGACATAATCCTCGGCTGTCTCGTTCGCATGATCACGGCGGATACGGCTAAAGCGTTTTTCAGTTGGTGCGGAGTCGCTTGTCATACGAATTCTGTAGGGGCAAGTGCTATCACAACGATCGGGGGGTGTAGTTCCTATACTAACACAGCCTCTCGTAAGGAGAAGGCATCAATTACCTTGGGACATTATGAAAAAACCACACTTTCAGCAGATTGCTTCCATATAGAGATTTGAGTTATCCGATCACTTTACTGGCTAGTTCGTTATTCAAAATCTTTGGAATAAACTAAGTTGGATCGCAGAGATACTTCGAAATCATGAAGCAATTAGTGATAATTAATCATGATCATCAATTGGTAGCAGTCTTAGGCAAGAAGTGTGCCTCGAGTTCAATTCGAAGTCTCTTTCTTGGTCTCTCCAAGAAAAGTCCTGGCGACGTTTATATTAACGATTACTGGTCGCAAAATATCGACGACAATAATCTGTCAGCGAGATGGATACCGACTCAAAAACTAGTCGATTTTCAAAAGGCTCGCCCTGAGTACCGCTGGTTCACGGTTGTTAGAAACCCCCATCTGAGGGCACTCTCAATCTATTTCAATAAAATTAACTTGCTCACAAAACAGTTTCATCGATCAATTTATTTCTATGGCAAGTTACGCAAGTTGACAGCTGGCTACTCTGCCTGGAGAAACAACCAAGTTTCTCTTGCAGCGATGAGAGAAAAAATAAGCTTTGAAGAGTTCCTGCTTAGCCTCAGAAAGCATGGACTTATGTTTGATAATCACTTCACACCGCAATCGATCCAGATAGGCTGCGACTATTTAAAATTTGATCGCATACTAAGGGTCGAGACACTGAATGAGGATCTTCCCAATTTTCTAACTTCCATCGGAATAACGATCACTGATGTGATGATCCCTCGAGCAAACGAAAGCCGATATCAAAATCCCCGCCTCAGTTTCTTTACACCCGAGACAATTTCGTTAGTCCAATCTCTCTACGAAGCTGACTTTTCGAAGCTGGGCTATGACCCAAACTCGATCCTAGGCACCGATATAACCAAAATAGCTGCCTAGGATTACATAAATCTAATCTAGTTTGAGTAATTGATCTGTTTTCAATCGGATCAAAAGTTTTTTCCCTATGGGTGGTTGATCAAAGTTTAGCCATTGCTACAATTGGGTGTAGCCAAGGCTAAATTTGCAAGTCCCTCCTTCACCAACCCGCCTGAAATGAAGTCCTTCAAACAAAATGCGTTCACGCTTGTTGAATTGCTTGTTGTCATTGCCATCATAGGGATTTTGGTTGCCTTACTGTTACCTGCAGTCCAAGCAGCGCGTGAAGCGGCGCGCCGCAGTGAGTGTACGAACAAGCTAAAGCAAATTGGCTTGGCAATGCACAACTTTCATGACACCCAAGGCCACCTACCACCTGGCTACACAAGTACTCCCACCACAAATGGCTCCGTTCCAGCAGGAGAAACCATTGATTCGGAAACCTGGGATGCAACGCCTGGCTGGGGTTGGGGCACTTACATCTTGCCATTCATGGAAGAATCAAATCTTTACTCTCAAATTGACTTGGACGAAGCGATCACCCATCCTGATCACATAAATCTGGTTAATCAGACGGTTACCTCTTACTTGTGTCCCTCTGCTTCAGGCGGAGATGATCCCTTTACGGTAAATGACGAATCAGGGAATCCATTAATCGTCAATGGCAATCAGGTTGTACTTGGCCGTTCCCACTATGTGGCTAGCCATGGACAAGAATCTTGTTGGGGAGGCTGCGGAGCGAGTGCTACCGGACCAATCTTCACAGATATTTACACCAGTGCCACAACCACAGTTGCCATCAACGGTGACGCTGCTAATGTCGCTGATGGACCCTTCTACAGGAATTCAAAAACACGATTCAAGAAAATTACGGATGGCCTATCTAAAACAATTTTCACAGGTGAACATTCATCGGGATTAAGCGAAAAGACTTGGAGCGGTGTTGTTCCCGGCGCATTCACCTCACCCCTGTTTGAGTCAGATGAAAATGGCCCTGATGCCGCTGCGACGCTAGTCTTGGTTCATGGAGGCCCATCGGGCGGAGAACTCGACATTACTGGCGAACCAATCATTCACCCAATGAACTTTCCAACCTATCATGTTGGACAGATGTATTCCGAGCATCCCACGGGTGGCAACGTCGGACTAGGTGATGGATCCGTCCGATTCGTCTCTGAAAACGTTAACTTGCTTGTTTGGGCAGAGTACTCGAGCATGAACGAGGGAGAAGTTGGCAATGAACTCTAAAGTTCTACAACCAGCTGTCGCTCTGTCTCTCGCGATCATGCTCATTACCACAGGTTGTGGTTACAGCGATGTTAGCCCCCGTGCTACCGAATATGCCAAAGCAATTTATCGCATAACCAACTTACAGAAGGCTGAGAAAATACAATCGACTCGCGATCAGATTAAAAGCGACGTCGATGCAGGCAAGCTTTCTTCTCGAGAAGCTGAATTGCTTTACAACATCCTCGATAAAGCCGAAGCAGGCAAATGGGAATCCGCCATGAAGAATGCCCGCCGTTTGATGGAAGCCCAGGTTAGCCGCCCTGGATACGACCCGATGAAAGTCGTAAGTAGCGATAAGACTCACGGCTGCTGTAACAGCTAAGAATGCAGATGCTAACTCGGCTTACCGGGTTCATCCCCGCCGATATCGTTTCCGTTCGCATCGTATCGCATAAAAGCGAAATAGAGAAATACGCCAAACAATATCGGGAGCATCATCAAAAAGAAGGTCATCACATAGATGCCCATCCCTAGTGCCATGGCTGCGCAAACCGACCAAAGCCACCAAGTATCTCGCCAAAATCCTTTGATTTGTCCCATCTTCTCTTAGTTCAGTTAAACGACTACGCTAGTTCTTTTGGGCAATTCTAACCTGAATACGTGGGTTGAAAAGAATCGTTCACCGAATAGTTCTTGCTTGGCAATCAAGCTCCACACGCGTAGGATCGAGGAGAGTTTCATGATCACCCAAATGACAGAGAGTGGTTCCTGTGGCAACGCGCAAAGAACTTGGTGGCATCATTCATGCCTACCAAAAGCATGATCCCATTCGCTTTCCTTCGCCAACCCAACCGGTTGATGATGGGGAGCTACTCTCGGCAGTCTTCGATCACGCTCTCATGTTCGGAGAACATCGCGAGTTAACCGAAGAAGAACTCGCTCGGGCTATTCGGATTGATCCAAGCCAAATTGCTGGATTAGGTCCATCTATCGACGCCCTGCGTGCCATGCTCGAAGAGCGGAAACGTAAAATCTTGGAACGTTACGAAACCCGTAAAGTTCGCAAACGTGCTCACAAAGCGCTGCATGGAACCGCTGCCAAGATCAGACCACCCAAAGAACATGAAGCGCGGTTTCGTGATGCCGTCAAACAGGAACAGCTGAGAGATTTGGAACGTCTTTGGTATTTTGTCGATAGTCGGCATGCTGACAATCCTGCGAATCAAGCCTTTGCAGGTTCCTTGGTCGGCTTACTTGATCGGATGAGTGACAAATATCAGATTGATGAGTTAATTGCGAAATATACATTTACCGGTCGCGAATCGATGACGGTCCCTCAAGCTTTGGAGATCAAGGAAGAACTCGAAAAGATTGACGAGCTGCTTCAACAGCTTGAAGAAGCAGCCGAAACGGCACAGATCGGCATTATCGATATGGATCTGCTGAATGAGTTTGCCGAGCCGGGTGATGTTGAAGGACTAAGCGAACTTCAGCAACAAGTGCAAGACTACATGCGTGAAGCAGCTGAACGGCAAGGCCTTGAACAAGGACGCAACGGCAAAGCGTTTCAACTAACGCCAAAAGCGTATCGACTATTTCAGGGAAAGCTTCTTGAGAAGCTTTTTAGTGACATGAGCGCTTCACGCTCTGGACGTCACCAGGCAGACCTCACCGGCGAAGGAGCCGTCGAAACTCAGCAAACTAAGCAGTATGAATTCGGCGATTCGATCGCCAACCTTGATGTCGTTTCCACCTTCACCAATGCCTTGGTGCGACAACAAAAAGAGATGGCAGACACGCCGCTTGGTTTGCATTGCGACGACATTGTAGTCCACAAGACACGCAACACGCCAAAGGCAGCCACGACGGTCATTATGGATATGTCGGGCAGCATGCGCTATGACGGTCAGTATATGAACGTCAAACGGATGGCGCTTGCACTACAGGGGCTGATGAGAAGTGAATACCCGGGCGATTATCTCTCGTTTATCGAAGCGTACAGTTTTGCTAAACCAGTTGAGCCCTCTAAACTAATTAACTTGATGCCGAAGCCGGTGACGATTACTAATCCGGTCGTTCAGCTCCGAGCTGATATGAGCCGCGATGATATTTCGGAGCATCAAGTCCCACCCCACTTCACCAACATTCAACACGGGTTATCACTCGCGCGTCGCCAATTAGCTGCTCAAGATACGCCCAATCGTCAGATTGTTCTTATCACTGACGGATTGCCGACAGCCCACTTCGAAGGGGAACAACTTTACCTGCTCTATCCCCCCGATCCACGGACCGAGTCAGCAACCTTACGCGAGGGTTTACTCTGCCAGCGCGAAGGGATCACCATCAATCTCTTTCTGCTTCCCAGCTGGTCTCAAACAGAAGATGACGTTCGGTTCGGATATCGACTTGCCGAATCAACAGGTGGCCGAGTCTTCTTCACAGCGGGCCATGATTTGGACCGCTATGTGGTTTGGGACTATGTTTCTCGACGAAGAGATATCATCGGTTGAGTAAATATCCCTTAGAGCCAGGCCTCTCTAGCCTTGAGTGAATGGCTCAATTCGGCAATCTCGGGATTGGTCGATCTGGCGACCACCTATATACTGCATTCACCTCAAACACCCCAGGCAACTTGATTTCCTTGCCGGACGGGATTTGTGTAGACTTCCCTGTCGACCTATACCGGGGTATACGTCATAACTGACGTGGCCTTACTACAGTGAAATCCCTAAAACGAGATAGCGGCGGCTCTGATTGGCAACCGTTTTTTGGCTTTACGACATCTAGGTTCAGTAAACGAAAACCAGACGAATAACGCGATGATTCGCACACTAATAATCCTTCTATCAATTGTTTCGCTCTCTAGCACCCCCGTTCGGGCTGCCGGTCCTAAGGCGGAAACAATCTACCCCAAATCGACCGTAGGGTTTCTCTCGATCCAAAACATGGTTGATTGCCGAGCACGTTGGAATCGAACCCAGCTTGGCATGCTATGTGACGATCCAGAAATGAAACCTTTTATGGATCAGCTTCAAGACAAGATCGCTGACAAAATCGGTGACACGAAGGATCGACTCGGAGTTACGCTCGAAGAGATTGGCGATGTGGCAACAGGGGAAGTCGCCACCGGATACATTCCTGGCATGAATGAAGGCGAGAGAGCAACCATCGCGATGCTGGCAGACATTACTGGCAAAAAAGATGAAGCTCAGAAACTTTTAGATGATGTCCAAGCAAAACTCGTCGATAAAAAAGGTGCTGTTCTTGACGAAGAAAACAGTAACGAAACCATCACTGTTTATCAGGTTCCAAAGACAGAGAAACGCGATGCCTATACGGCCGCTTACTTCTTAACTTCCAGCCGAATCGGAATTGCTGACAGCGCGGAAGTCCTCAAGTTAATCGAAGAGCGTCTGAAGAAACCTGTCCGTGAAGATTCAATTAGTCAAGCAGACAATTACATAGTGACTCTGAAAAAGTCACGAGAAGCTGCTGGCAACATTGCACCGACAATGGTTTGGTACCTTGATCCATTCGCACTCGACACCGCTGTAAAAACGCGTAAGACAGCTGAGGAGATCGAAGAAGACGAGAATTCAAAACAAACCATGAAGACTCTTCGTGATGAAGGATTTGATGCCATCAAAGGTATCGGCGGACTCGTCCAAATTGCTCCGAATCGACAAAAAGACTTTGTCCATTACACGACTCTCTTCGCTCCGCCCAAAGAAGGGACCGAAGGCAAGCCCGCGGCTGAACGTTACACCGGCTCGATGCGGATGCTTGAAATGAAGAACAGCAAGCCAGGCAGTGGCGATCTGGATGTTCAAGCTTGGGCACCCCGCGAAGTGGCTAGCTACAAAACCGTCAACATTGACCTACTCAATGCGTTTGACCACATGGCTTCTCTTTTTGATGCAGTCGTCGGCTACGAGAACGCTTTTCAAACAACTCTGAACGACTTTGAAGTCGATCCCTTCGGACCTAAGATTAATCTTCGTGATGATATCGTGGTAAATCTTGGGGAGCGGATTACGATTTTAACGGATTACACCCTTCCTGTTAGCGCTGACTGTGAACGTTATTTGGTTGTGATTGATGACTGCAATGTCGATAAGCTTCGGGAACCACTCGACAAACTCATGACGAGTGACGGAGCCATTAAAAAAGAAATCGAAGGGATCGAATATTGGGAGACTGTCCCTGAGGAGACCGAAGATATCGAGATGGATCTCTTGATGATGGACGACGATTTAATGATGGAAAGTGACGAGGAAGTCAAAAATGACTCGCAATCGGCAATCTGCCTGCACGATAATCGATTGATTGTTACCTCCGACGTCGAATTCCTCCGCAAGGCACTCTTTGGCGTCAGTGATAATCATGCCCTCGCAGATTCGAGGGACATGAAGTTCACAATGGACGCCACTAACAAGTTAGCCAAAGGGAAGCGATCTTCTTGGGCGTTCACCCGGACTGACGAGGCTCTTCGTCCAAGCTACGAATTGATCCGTGCAGGTCAAATGCCCCAATCAAAGACCTTCTTCGGTCGCATTCTCAATCGACTGCTCACAACCGATGAGCAAGAAGAAGCGGGAGAAACCCGAGAACAAAAGATCGACGGAACGAAGCTGCCCTCTTATGAGTTGGTCCGCCGATACTTTGGCCCTTCCGCTCGCGTAATGCGAACCGACGACGATGGCTGGGTTCTCATCGGCGTCGTCATGAACAAATCTGCTGAGTAAGATAGCTCACGTTATCCTGCGTAAAGCTCATGTCAGCGTACTCATGATTGCGCGAGTAGTGTGCCTTATCTCACTGCCAAGCTCAGGTTTGGTATGCTCTCTAACCGTTCGATAACTCTTTCGATTTTGGTTAGGCAACCATCACTTAAACTTTGTCGTAAAGGGTACACCTACGACAGAGTCTATCCCTTCAAATCGTTACTTGGATCAAACAAGCACATAGGCATTTTGGTTTATTTGCAAACGTTTCCAAATGACTCGATGTTAGCCGCAGCGGCTTCTAATTGAAGAGAAAGAACAAATGTCGCCTGCATTATTCCTTGCAGACGGCAGTCGAAGGCAAAGCAAGCTTGTTGTTGGGTAAGCAATTCCCAGCGATGAAGGTTGATCAACGTGTAACCCATTTGTACCGAACAATAACTTGGAGAAATTACTGTGCTTGTTTCAAAATCAAATTCTTTTGCATCACTTGCCATGTTAACAGCGACATTCATCACCTCGGCAGTCTTTGCTCAATCCGACAACATGCAAGCAATGAAAATGCACGGGAAAATGTCGCCTGCTATGGATGGCTTCTGTGCGGTCTGCTTGGTTGAAAAGCAGGCCTGGAACAAAGGGGACGCTAGCTTCGCATCAAATTACGACGGACATCAGTATCTCTTCCCTGGTGCTAAGCAAAAAGCGATGTTTGATGCCAACCCTAGTAAGTACGCACCCGTGCTAGGCGGTGACGACGTTGTCGAATTTGCCAAAACAGGACGTCGTACTCCTGGTCAAATGTCAGAGGGAATAAACTACGGCGGTCGCTACTACTTTTTTGCCAACGCTGAAAACAAACAAGCATTCAAAAATTCTCCTGAAGCTTTCATGAATGCCGACCTTGCCCTAAATGGTGAATGCGTAGTTTGTCGCGTGGACAAAAATCATAAAATGGCGGGCAGCCCGCAATTCACAACCCTGCACGACGGAATGAGATTCCAATTCCCCAATGCTGCGATCCAGCAAGCATTCATTGCTAATCCAGACAAGTACGCTAAAGCTGTCAAAAATTAAACCACATCAGGAGAAGCCAAAGCTTCGCCTGATCCGTAAAGCTTTCGATAGCGATTCAACCTAGGCCATGACTCTCATCGTGAGAGACATGGCCTTTTTAAAAGATGCATCTTGCCTAACACAACGGCTGATTTAATTCCGTGGCGATTCAATCTTTGCCCAATAAGGCCGTTGCCGATCAGCGCGTTGTCGAGCATCTTCGAGTAAGACTTGTAGGTCAGGTTCAACCGGTTCGTTACGCTCGGTGATCCGCTTGCCATTCCATTCGATATCCATTGGTTGCTCAAAGTTCATCAGATCGGGCGAGAGCCAAACCGTGAGTTTATCGACACGCGTAAATATCCCAAGTTTGTTATCTCCATACTTTCGGCCACGGATCTTTGCCGCTCGCACTCCACGCTTAGGTGGCCAATTCGCGGGTGGTGTGATCGACTTTTCAGGCAGTCCTTCGACTTCAATCCACCAGAAGTAGTTGTCCCAGGGACGAAGCGTCAGCGTTTCGAATTCATCGGGAGCCTGACGACGGACTTTTCGTCCCATCCAATCAAACGCACGCTGCAATTCATCGTTGAGTGGGTCGTAACCACGCCCACGGTATTCAACCACAGTACCATCAAAATCAGGCTTCAAGTAACGGTCCAGTTCTCGCGCGTTGTGAGAGACTTTCTTCGCGTCAAGCTCTCCGTTAACCAACAGCCATGGAACGTACTGAGCATTCTTCCAGTACCAACCGACATAGCGATCCGCCCTCGCAAGAAATGGCATGACACCCGCCCAAGCATCGGGATGAGCTAGCGCGATGTCCCAAACAGCATCGCCCCCTTCGCCATGGCCACTTAAGTAGATCCGGTCAGGATCGATCGCAACGCGTCGCATAGCGTCCCGTACTGCCGAAAGGACTCGCTGATGCTCCACAGCGGTGTAATCGTAATCAAGTTGCCCCTTTCTGGCCCATTCTATTGAGATCACCACGTAACCGCGCCGCATCGCCTGGCCACCCCGTCCCGCCTGCTGCCCATCCGAAGTAATGCGCGGTGCACCCGCCCAGAAATTTAACTGCGTTTCGGCATTCGCTCCAATTGGCGGCAAGGTAACGATGGTTGGATAACTAGCAAGCGGGTCGTACTCGGGAGGCAGCTGCACGAGGACTCTTGGACCTCCATCACTTGTAAGATCAAAACATCCCGGGGCTATTGGTTCTTCAGGCAATGGCAGCGGTGGTTCAATCAATTTCAAAATTTCAGCAACGCGAGGTACAGTCATTGCCGAAGCGTCACGGATCTCGATAAGAATCCCTTCGCGCACCGCAGGATCGGGTTCTTGCAAGTAAGCGACGACGTTATCCCGAACCGATACAAGCGACAGCGCCAAGGGCAAGTTGTCAAAGGCATTCTCCGAGCCAACAAGCCATCCACTTATTGCAATCGCAGCGAGCTGTTCATTGTCCAGCACACCTTCCGAAGAGCCGCCCTGCCCTGTCGCGGCTTGGGCACCCGCCGCCAATTGACGGAAAGCTGACAAACGGCCGTCAGTTTTATCCGATAGGCGTTGGTTGATCTCTTTAAGAATCGTTGCTCCAACTTTACGTGACGAGGGCTCTTGGAGTGATTCGATTGTCTCCTTTAGCTGTCCAATAAGTAGCTCACGCCGATCCGTCCGTAGATCATCTTCATCAAGCAGTTCACGAACTCTTTGCAAAGTGGTGCCGTCGACCCCTTCGCTTGGAAAGCTTTCTAGCATCGCCCGTACGAGCTGCTGCTGGCCTGCATTACGACGTAGTTCGATCTCATCAAGCAAACGGCTCCCTGCCATACGGCGTAGTTCGTTGACAAACTCTCCAAACTCTTTAGCAGTTGGGTCATCCTTGAAGTCGGCCAAGACTTGTTCTAGTTCGACTCTTGCATCGCGGTATCTGCCTGATTGAACGTAAAGCTGTACGACCTTGATGCGCTCATCCAAGTCGGTTCGTGGAACCGCATTCAACAAGACCCTGCTAAGCACTTCACGAGGCAAATTGCTCGTCGCGATCCGCATATCCCAGATGTAGCTTTCCGGTTTGGCTCGTAAGCCACGAACGCGCGTGAAAGCGGGCCGCACTTCCGTGATTCCCTGCACGACCGAGATCGTCCCGTTTGCTGAGGGCATTTCGTAAATACGTCTGCCATATTCATCAAAGGGCGTAACATTGGTCGGTCGCCCGACGATGCCAAGCATCGAACCTTTGTCAGCGTGGTTCTGCCAAACGGGAAGGCGAATCGTTGGTGGGTCGGATTCATCAATCACCTCGGCAACTTGCGTCCGGCGGATATAGGTTCGCCTTAGGCCATCATCCACAATCAAAATCGGCGTGGTGCGAATCTCGCCTGCCGATGGCCCTGGCTCGAAGGGATCGTCAGCAACGCCCGACGTCGAACCAAGCTGGCCAGTCATTACACGACCATCTTTAAGCAAGATCGTCGCCGCGGAGGTTGGCACCGCAGTTAGCAACAATCCCTGCAATGCGCAAGCACTTAGGAGAAAACCCCCAAGCCATACGGTAAAGACAGGTTTTTGTTGCGTAAGGTGTTGCATTCAGGTAGTTTACCACTCGCTGAGAAACGAGTCTTGGAAATGTAAACACCCAACCAATGCGAAAAAGGTCCTCATGACACTTCCACCGGTAGTAACGGATATGCCACCTGTCGAGTCAAAACGTGGGAAGATGCCCCCCACAGTATTGGCTATTTGTATCTTACAAGGCATTTACTTGGTGTTCGGCGTTTTCGGGTTTACCACCACTCTTTTGCAAACACCTGAAGAAATACGTGAGCAAACCATAATTGCTTTGCAAGCTGAATATGAAAAAAGAGGTTTGGATCCCAACAGAATAACTGAAAAGGAGATTGAGAGAGTAATTGGAATATCTAGTTCGTTCAAGCTTACGCCATTAATCGGCCTTATATTGTCTGCACTCTTGTTTTGGGGTTACTGGGTCGGAAATCGTCTACTTTGGTACTTCTACCGAACACTCGGTTTGTTGGGTGCGATTCTCTTGACACTCTCGTTTATATTTAGTCTCGTAACCTTCTCCGCGCTTTTGAAAGAAGACCCTTCTGGTAAGCCGCTCTTTGGATTCTTATTGATGCTTTACTCAATAACTATTTCATGGGGCATCTATTTTATCCTAGGCACAGAATCTGCCCGCGACTTCTTCAGTGCTATCTGTCCAAGATGCCGCTCCAAAAAAATCAAGCCAATCAACTTCTTCGCCACCAAAGTTTGTTGCAAAGCATGTGGAACAGAGTGGACTTGAAATTATGGACTTGAAAACAGAACAACTTGGCCAGGAAGTTTTGGGTGAAAAAAGACCAAACTCTGTATCGGTGTTGTGCTTACTAGAAATCGTAATGCTACTTCTAAATATTGCTTGCTTGTGGGCCTATTTCTCGGTACCCAAAGAAACTATGCGGCAGCAAACCGCTGCAAGTCTTAAGTTGCAATATGAATTATTAAACTTCGATCTTGAAGAAATAACTGAGGCAGAAATTGATCATGAAATTAGCATCAATCGAGATACTCAACTAATAACTATCATTAGCTTTCCAATATCGCTATTGGTGATAGTAGGATTTATTTTTGGGAACCGTTTTTTGTGGTATCTGTACAGATCTGTCGGGCTCGTATTTATTATCATAGGAACACTTTTTCTTGCCTATGTCCCAATATTTTTTTACGAGGCAATGATTTGTCAAGCCTTGTGGATGTATTTAAACGTATTCTCTATCGTATATGTTGTTGCAATCGGTTGGGGTTCTTATTTCTTACTGGGTACCAAATCAGCACGGGAATACTTTGGAGCCATTTGTCCAACCTGCCAATTCAAAAAAATCAGATTGCATAATCTTTTCGCCACCAAAGTAAGTTGTAAATCATGCGGAACGGAGTGGACATAATCCGGTGGATTCCCCCGCTACCCGGCAAGTGCTCGCTCCCTTAAACTATCTTGCATGAAGGAATTTACTCGCGAAAGCCTCGTTCATGATCCGGTTCACGGCTATGTGCCGTTCGTCTCGGTCGTGCCCGATGGCGAAACCTCGGAACGGATGCTGCTTGATCACCCGTGGCTGCAACGGCTTCGGCAGATTCACCAATTGCAAACCGCTTGGTGGGTCTATCCCTCGGCCGAACATACTCGGTTCCAGCACGTTGTCGGCGCCATGCATATGTCCAGCCGCATGGTTGACGTTCTCTACGAAAGTTTGCATGACGTTTGCGACGGGCAACTGCCGAGCCGTAACTATACCGAGTCGCTCTGCCGCATGGCGGCGCTTTTGCACGATGTGGGCCACGGACCTTTCGGGCACTTCTTCGATGCTCATTATCTGAAGCCACACTACGGCCTCACGCACGAAACGCTCGGCGCTCACATCATTGAGCATGAACTTGGCGGTTTGCTCCACGGTGTACGTGAATGTCCTTCAGGGCGTATTAACGATGACGAATCGATCGACCCTGTCCAGGTCGCAATGCTCATCCAACGCCCAAGCAGTGATGACGCCGACTTTTGGCCCCGCTGGTTGGTTTTATTGCGGAGCCTCTTCTGCGGTCTCTATACGGTCGACAACATGGACTTCGTCCTGCGTGACGCCTACATGACCGGCTACAGCGAACGAGCCTACGACCTTGAACGATTGCTACGTTACAGCTTCTACAGTGAACGTGGTTTGACGATCCATCAAAAAGGGATCGGTGCCCTCGTTAAATTTATGCAAACGAAGAGTGAACTCTTTCGGGCCGTTTACTTCCACCGAACCGTTCGAGCAATCGACAAAACCTTGGAAGGTTTATTTCGTGATAGCCGTGAGTTGCTCTTCCCTGGTAACCCGCTTGATCACCTCGACGAGTATCGCAACTTTACCGAATGGTCGTTGCTGATCGACGTCTCGCGTTGGTCATCGTCGGACGATCCGGCAACGCAGAAGCTTGGCCGACGCTGGGATCGGATTCTACAAAGACAAGTCGATTGGATTGCGGTTGAAGACCTAAACGTTACCTACCATGCGGGCGAATCGGAACAGTCGAGCATCTTCAGCAATGCAACGCTTCTGGAATCAGCGTTAAGGGAAAAGCT
>SPJK01043925.1_pt1 | contig 15302 bp, 18 predicted proteins | sample 3741771 | NCBI WGS metagenome assembly SPJK01 (sample SAMN10925997, study PRJNA522277) | cold seep metagenome | isolation source: Elba SIP-enriched marine methane seep metagenome, extraction at timepoint T2 | place: Italy: coast of Elba, Mediterranean Sea | reverse complement strand
CTCTACCAGATCGCCAGCATCCTCGGCGATATCAACGCCGTGCGCCGGGGCCGGGTCGCGGAGCGCCTGCACAACCGGTTCCTCGGGCGATTGCTGCGGAGGTTCATGCCGTGGAAGTGACTGCGCTCAGTCGCACTCGGCGACCGCGCCCCTGTCGATGGCCACCAGGCCGCCGTCGATGGGGCCGGATAGCTTGTTCACGTCGCCGCAGTTGTTCAGTTGATTGAGCAGGCCCTCGCGGTGCCGTAGGTAGTCGGCCGCCTTCCGTCCGTCCTCGCCGAACGCAGCGACGAGGACCGTCTCGATCTGTTGCCAGGTCAGAGTCAACGTCATGGGGCGCCGGCCAATGCGGTGTGGTATTTCTGGTGTGCCGCATTCCTGCAGTACGCATCCTGCGCCGCAGAGCCTCCACTCTCGTCGTGCGAGACTTGGCAGAATCGGGATCTACACACGGTCGCCCTCACTCGTCGTCGTCCGTATCGCCGAGGATATCCGGTTCTGCTTCTTCTTCCTCGGCTTCTGGTTCTTCCTCGATCCACTCGAGGTCATTCAACTGCGAAATCAGTTCGCGGGTCACGTCCTCGCCGGCGCTGGCCGCCAATGCCACCACGATACCGACCACGTCCTCGGGTGCGCTCTCGACGATTTCCTCGAGGACAGCCTCGAGGTCAACGGTCGTGACCAGGCGCAGCGTCCGCGTCGTGACGACGCTCATGCCGCCGCCTTTCTGCCTCGCTTCCACGTCAGGAACTCGGCAGCCTCGGCGGTGTCGTGGAACGTCGTGATCTGGCGCGGGTCGTCGTCGTCGCAATCCGGCTGCACAATGCACGTCACCGATGGCGAGATATGCCCGTCGAGGAACCCGCCGGCCTGGGCGTAGTCGTCGATTTTCTTGTACGCCGCCACGCGGATACAGTGACTGATCCGGCCGCTCGCTGGATCTTTGACCATGCCGTAGCCGCTCGTATGCTTGTGGCCACACGTCAGGATGTGGTCACGCCATCCCATCTGTGCGGCCCTCATTGGGCCGTGAGCATTGTTCCACATCGAGTTGCCGGGAAAGTCGTGCCGGCTGTTGACGATGATCTCGCGCTTGCCGATCCGCAGACCCATGCGGATACCGTGCGCCTCGAATGCGCCGATGTCGGCCTGTCGCGCCATCCAGTGCAGCGGCGAGCCGTCACCGCTCCAGCAGTCGTGATTGCCTGCGATGAGGAACAGCCAGTCGGTAGCGCCGAGCATCCACTCGACCAGGCGCCACGCCTCCTTCTCGGTAACGCCCTGCTTGCCGTGCAGTTTACCCAGGCGACCGATCCAGTTGTTGTTCATGTCGCCGACGTTGGCGGCGAACAGGCCCGACGTCTCGCGAGTGATGTCGAGATCCCGCTCGAGCGCCAGGATATCAGAGCCGGGGTCGTCTACGTGCGGGTCGCCGAAGAACGTGATCCCGAACGGGCCATCGACGTTGATTGATACGCCTACTTTCTTGAGCGATTCCTCGCGCCTGGACATCCTCGCGAACTGCTTGCGGCGGCCGTCGAGGATTTCGTCGATAGGGCGATCTGCCGACGGTATCTCGTCTACCTCGAACTCCTCGCGCCTGGCGATGCGGTCGGGGTCGAATGCGGTGTTGTCGCCTGGTGTGCGTTCTGGCACGAGGCCAAGCTGTCGCAGCGAACGTAGAGCGTTGCCGACGGTGGCGGCGGGTATGCCTGTGGCGTCTGCCAGTCCCTTGCGGCCGAGGATCTGGCCGGCCTTGGCCGACTTCTGGTATGCGTCGAGGATCTGCTCTTGATTCCTGCTCAGAGCCATTAGCGTCGCACCTCGTAGTATATGGGTATGCCGTCATGGGGAGCCAGACCGACGAAGCGGATACCACGCACCACGTCGTACGGGCGCTCTGCCGGGGTGAGTTCTTGCCACGTCTCGCGCAGCACGCTCGTCAGGATGGCGCCCTCGTCGCGTGCAAACCACACAGCCGGCTCGCCGTGCCAACCGCTACCGATCCACCAGCGGCCACGCTCCCAGGACACCAGGCCGACCGTCTCGTGCGTCTGCGAGAAGCGGTAGACGCCGTCGCCGATTTCCCAGACGATTTCGCTGTCCTGCACATGAGCGACGAGGGTGTCGCCGGCTGCGATCGGTGGCGCCTCGGGTGTTTGCGTTGGCGACGATCCACAAGCTGCGAGCGCCAACGATATACAGATCAGTGTTAAACCGATCCGTTTCATGTGGCCACCTGCGCCCGTAGGTTGTCGAGTTCGGCGTTTGTGTGATCTTCGCGCCATGCCTCGAGGCGCGATACGCGGCCGTTTTGCTGTTTGATCTGGTCGGTGAGCGCCTGCAGTCGTTGTCCGAGATACCAGACGGCGCCGACGATCAACGCGATATCTACGTGCTGCAGTGCTGCGGACAGGTCTGCGAATGTCATTTCGGGTCGGCCGCTTCGTTGAGGATGTGATTTACAATGGTTGTCACGGCGGCGGTCACGGCGGCGATATCGACACCGTCTGGAACGCCGACGCCGGCTACGATCAAAAACCCGACGGCACCCGACACGCTGGTCGAGGCGTGCATCCCGCCTTTGCGTCGGAGTTTCTTGCCTTGTGTCGCTGTCACGTCACCCACCGCAGCAGTTGCAGCCATCCCGGCGCCCACGCCTTGCCGGCGACCATCTTCGCCACCTGCCAGACGATCGCCCAGGAGGCCACCGTAGCGAGCCACCAGCGCCACCGAGCGCCGTAGGCCCACCATGCCAGTAGGAACATCGACGGCCACAGGGACGCGCTGAACAGGTGCCAGGCGTCCGATATGGCGAGGCCGTCGAACATTGGACGATGTGCCCAATCGAGGCCCCGCGTCGTGTGCGTCAGCGCCTTGCCGGCCTCATGTAGCACCAGCAAGGCACAGGCGACAGAGCGGGCGAGGTGTGTCATTTGTCGTCTGCGTCGAGTCCGTCGTTGAGGCCGTCCACGAACGCGGAAATGGAGCCTTGGAAATACGCCTCGACTTTCTCGCCGTTCTTCTTGCCCGCCTTCTGGCCGAGGAACGTCGAGACGGTGACGCCGATTGTCTTGCCGGTGCCACGTACCACCTTGTTCGGCAGCACGAAGGGCGCGAGGATCAGCGACGCGCCGAGCCAGTTGCCGGTAAGGAAGTCCTTGGCGACGCCGATCAGTTCAGTGAACTCCATACTGTTCCCCCTATGGGTTGAGCGCGGCATCGAGCCCGCGCAGAAAGTCGAGAGCCCGATCATGGCGCATCCGCACTCGGCCCGCCGTGCCGCTGTCCTTGCCGCCGTAGTCCTGTTTCGCCTCGACGAGCGCCTGCCCGACGAGGATCTGCGCGAGTCCGGCCGTTTCGGCAAGCGGCAACTGGACCTGCACCCATACGGGATCGCGGGTATCGGATACGATGGACACCGTGCCGAGGGCGCTGAAGTCGAGTCCTTCGGCCGTGACCGTGGAGTCCACGAGAGCCGCCGTGACGGCCGCGTCAGCCGCGAGGGCTACCGCCTTGGCCGAGTCGATCTGAGCCAGTGCGGCGACCTGTGCGGCGTCTGTGGTATCCACTTCGACGGTGATGGTCTGCGCCGACAGCGGGAGCGCCAGCGCGAGGATGAGAATGATGTGTCGCATTGGTAGCTCCTACTCGTTGTCACCGACGGTATTGCCGGTGCCATTGTCTGTGAGGGTGCCTTCGACGAAGTTGCCGTCGATGATGCCGTTGTTCGATCCAGCGTCGATGGTCACACTCTCGCGGATTGTGTTTCCGTGGATGTTCCACTCGTCGCATCCCGTGAGGGTGTTTATGCCATCGGCTCCCCATCCATTCTCAATCAGATTGCCAGATATGATTGAGTAACCGGACGACGAACACCGAATGCCCGCGTTATCACCGCCGGTGAAAGTGTTTCTCCGAACGTGGGAGAATGAGGAAGCGATCACCACGCCGTGAGCATCAGAATCGACAATCCAGTTGTCTTGGAATGTTCCCCGAGATGACGCCCAATTCACAGCACTCGATCCGCCTCCGCCGCCTCCTGCTTCGGTTGAGAATGCCATGTCATGGACTACAACCTTGGCTCCGGTGCAATCAAGCGCCTCATTGCCTGTGCTATTGACATTGGTCAGAAGGGTTCGCCGACCTACTCCCGAAATGTCCAGCGAGTCGCCGCAATCGGTAATCGGATCGTTGTAGGTGCCACGTAGGCCATACACCGCACCGACTCCCGCGTTCCCTGCCGCGTCGATAGCATCCTGCCATACCCAGAAATCCCCATGCCCCGCGCTGTCCACGATGGCCGGCGAACCGATGACCGGCTGCACGTAGGCCCACCGATGCGCGGCGGCGCTGGCGAGGTTGGGGTCAGGCTGGATCGCTTGCAGGCGCGTGGTCGTGGCGAGGAACACTGACACCGAGTCAGCACCCGGCTCCATCCAGATCGCGGCGTCCTGTATCGTGCCGTTGGGCGTGCCGTAGCGAGCCGCAGGAATCAGCGTCGTCGCGCCGACCTGCCAGACCGTCGTGCTGTCCTCATCGCCCGAGACACACCAACCGGGGATGCAAGAGACGTAGTCGTGATCGGCCGAGTGTGCGCCGTCGTTGGGATCGACGGAGGATTGCAGCGCCTTGAGGCCGTCGTGATACATGCCTCGGATTTCGTCGGCGGTCAGTTCAGACTTTGAGATTGCGACGTGGTCGATGTCGCCTGCGAAGAAGTTGCTTCCCCCTGTGCAAGCGGAAGCACAAGCCGCTCCAATGGCCAATGTATCCGTGTCAACATTTCCGATGGTTATCGTCGGAGATGTGACTTGTGCGTGTAGCTCGCCGTCGAGATTCAGGTCTATAGAGGATGCACGAATCACCACTGCAATGTGGTGCCAGTTTCCGTCGTATACGTCAGTTGCGCCGCTTGCTTGGTCGGCCGAGGAACCGTCGCCGACCGAAGCGTTGATATGCCCATCCGTGTCGAAGAATACTCGCAGATAGTCATCGGTGGCACCGACTTCGTCGTTTAGCCGGAAAGCGAACTCAGTGCCCGCCGGGTTTGTTCCGCTCGTGCTCTTGAACCACAACGACACACTGCGCGGATCATGGAATGCTGAATTGACTTCTGTGTAGTAATCCGTGCTGCCGTCATACGTGATGGCCTTGCCAAATACGCCGCTACTCGTCACCGCAGGCGTGCCACCGGTCGTCATGCTCCCAAGGGCATTGGCGCTGAAGTCCGTGACTGTGACCTCGTCCATGTGATATGCTGCGATGTTGTCGCCTACCTCATACGGCACGTTCTCGCCACCGTTGCCGAGCAGCGTTTTGCCACCCTCGGTGTTGCCGGATGGCTGGTCGTGCAGCACATACATACCACGAGCGTCGCCGCCGACGACGATCTTGTCGGCACATTCACCGGCCGCGCTGCCGCACTCGATATAGCCGATGCCTTTGGCGTTCTCAGGGTTGGCCCATGCGAGATCGGCCGATCCGGTCTGATCGTTCCTCCAGCGCGTGCCGGGCGAGTCGCTGTCCCACGAATCGGCCGTCACTGAAAGGATGCTCTGGCGGTAGTCGATATGGTCCTGCGACGCGCCTTCGATCATGGCGATCTTGCCGCCGCGTGGCGTCAGGATGCCGGCCAGCGGATCGGTCGTCGTCGTGTTCGCGTCGTAGATCGCGTTCGTGTGCGGGTTGTAGAGCGACTCGCCGCCATCGGTGCCGACCCACCACCAATGCGCCGTGCGCCCGCTGCCATCTGCCATCGGTAGGCCGAACGGGTCGCGGATGGCGTCTACGGCGTTGACGGTGGCGTTGACGATCTTGTCGCCTGTGGCGGTCGCAACCAGTCGCCAGCTATTTCCCGAGTTGCGGGTGTTGATGTCATCATTGTGCAGGTATAGCCCGTTCGTGTGATCTCGATATGCCTCGTCTTTCACGAAGTCGATCCGCGAAGATCCACCGCCACCGGCTGACGTGGCATAGAGAATCCCGTCGAGGAACGCGATGTCACCGACTGTTACCATCGTCATATTGGCATTGCCTGCCGGTGCCGCGAACACCATCCACCGCGACCAGTCGTCCCGATCCCAGATCACCACCGAGTCTTGCCCTGTCGTGATCGTGATCGCGTAGCGCGTCGGGAAGGGCGTCCCGCCGGCTCGGATGTCGCTGCGGTTACGCTCTGCCGCCCTGAACTCGCTCAGATCCCACATCGTAGCCGGGTCGCTGAGATCGCCCACGATGATCTTCGAGCCGCTGGCGTTGGTCGAGATCGTGGTATCGGGCAACACTGCCTTGAACTTCGCCGCGTCCACGTAGACCGTGTCGAACGAGGTGCCCAGGTGCTGCGCCCCGCCGGTAGTGTTCTGCCCTGTTGACCACTGTGCATCCGCTCCGAACGCACACAGCACAAACGCGGCGACCAGATTACGAAGTCGGTACATCGTTGATGTCTCCCGTCGGGATATAGAACTCTGCATTGCCGCGAGTAAACGAGGTCGCGTCGGCCGTGTTGCCGAGGTACCACCAGCGGCCGTCGGACGACTGCCACCAGCCGAACGACCAGATCGTCGAGCCGTTGTCTACGTTGGCGCGGAACGTGGCCCCGATGCTGTAATCGTGGTTGCCGGAGCCGTCGCGCATTACCTCGACGTTCGCGGCGAGGTTGTCGTAGTCTGTCTCCTTGGTCGCGTCGCCAAGCGTGACGTTGAGTGATGCCGTCCAGGCCATCGCGTTACCCTCCTTGCCGCTTCAGGTGCGCGATGATGGTCAACTCCCGGTGTCGCGCTCTCCACCGTGACCGGCCTGCGAGTATCCGATTGCGCCGCGCCTCTGCCTTCAAGCGGCGGGCGTCGAGGTCGCGCTTTGCAGCTGCGGCGCGTTCCTCCTGTGCCTCGGCCTCGACCTCGTGCAGATCAGCCATCGCGAAATCTTCCTCGCGGGCATACAGCAGTTCGCCCACGGCGCGACGTGCGTCGAGGACATCGAGGCACGTCTGTGCGTCGGCCCCGGCCAGAGGCATGATCTCGTCAACGTCAACGGCTTCGATGTCGATCTCGACATCGAGCAGCGTCAACGGCTCAGAACCAGATACTGCCGGTGCTGTTTGCGTCACCGCTGTCTGCCCTTCCATTTGAGTCGGTCCAAAACCCCTGCTCGAGCCGCTGCGTCGATGTGGCCGACGACCAGGCCGGGGCACTGCTCGAGGTCCACCGTCCCGGCGTCAGGCGCAGCATGTTCCAGCACGTCGCCGTGGCCTGTTTGCGTATGAGGTCGAGCGAGATCGTCCGCACCTGAAAGGGCGCGGACTCGTATTTGTCGTGCGTCAGCCGGAATTGATCGGTCGGGCCGAACGTCAGCGCCTCGGGGTCGAGTCGCATGTTCGCCGTTTCCGGTTCATCGCTGAACAGATACAACTCGCGGGTCGCCCGGTTCTGGGCGCCGGTCTGCAGGTAGAGCCAGCGCATCGACAGGCGGCGGCGTTTCGTCGTGCCCAGGTTGGCAACGCTGGCCGAGTCGGTCGTCGTGTATGTCTGTTTGAACGTGGTCGCGGTCGGATCGGTGCGATACTCGGCAACGATCTCGTTGGCGAAGATCCGCTCGGGGTCGCGGGTGACGGTAAAGTCCTTCGTCGCGTCGCCGCGCTCTCGGATATTGGCAGAGGTGAACGCCGACGCCCCGCTGGCTGGTTCCACTACCCTGTAGACGGGTGTGTACTTACCTGCCTCGATCGTGATGTCGGCGAACCCCTCGACCAGCAGATCCCGAATCAACTCGTCGCTTGCGATCTCGGTGCCGATCCAGCGGCGGCCGTAGTCGTTCGTCGTGAGCTCGTTCTCCCACGCTGTGAACGCGGTCGCGTCGATGTTGCCGGATGCTACCCCGAGATGCGTCTGTAGCAGGTCGTCGAGGATGTCGGGCAAGGTCTGCAGCAGCGTGCCGGATGTCGTGCCGTCGTCGGTGGCGCCTTGCACGTTGGCCGTGACGGTGTCCGTGGTGCTGTCGTACGTGCTGGTGCTGGATATCGTAAACTCGCCGTTTGTGGCGTCGAGCGTGCAGTTGCCGGTGATGTCCGAGCCGTTGAGGTAGACGACCTCGATCTCTTTCAGCGCGTGGTCGGCAATCTTGAACTTGCCGCCGGTGCCCGCCGTGCTGTCGATCTGGTAGCAGGGCACCGTCTCGCCGCCGCCGGCCGCTGCCCTGAAATCGCCGTAGATCAGCGGGATCGCCTTGTATTCGGCGCTCGACTCCATATTCGAGTACGTAGATGGGTCGAGGCGGTTCGCCGGCAGAGGGGCGCTGTCCTTGCCTCGCAGGTCGTCCACCGATACCCGCAGCGTCGTCGCGTCCCAGGTGATGCCGCCGGGAAAGCGGACAACGCCGGTGAACACCGTCTCGTAGTCGGCCGCCGTAGTGCCCTGGCCGATCTTGAGGGTTACGGCTCGGTTGCCCCATTCCTCGGAGTCGGTGCTGTCGCGGACCACGCTATCGGTGTCGCGCAGCGTGACGACCAGGGAGGGCGATACGAGGCGCGGGTCGAGGATCTGCCCCGTGGACAGCCGCAAGGCAGGCACAGAGGCGATACGGCCGTCGTAGGCCGTCCCGTCGTCCAGAGCGAGGTCGGCGTCAGCATAGCGCACCGTGCCGCCGTCGAGGGCGATCTCAAGCAGTACGTGCCAGTTCTCGGTAGTGACTGTCGAGTTAAAAGCCATCGCCTTACCTCGTCTTTTCTTCCCAGACCAGCGAGGCGATGTTGTAGTTGCTGATGAACTGGTGTGCGAGACTTAGCGGCGTAACGAGGTACGTATACGCCATGTCCTTCGTCGGGCGATCTGATGGCGACCACCACACGACGGCCGGCTTGCTGTTGCCGATCGTGCCGAAAATCGTTTCCCACTTATCGATCTCGGTCTGGCCGACGATCTCGAACGAGGACCGGATGCGCCTGAATCGCGCCTTTTCGTCGTCCTCCGTGACAATCGGCACCTCGCCGGGGTTACGCTCACCGGCAGACGGGTCGATGATCTCGACGCGGAAGTCGTCGGACATATCGCGGGTCGTCTCGTAGTACGCGCCGAACACGATGCGCCCGATCTGGATGTAACTGTCGGGATTGGTCGGGTCGGTGACCTTCAGGCGCCACCAGCGATAGGACTGCTGCGAGGCGAGGAAGTGGCCAATACGGGCGATCACATTGCTGTCGCTGTCAGAGACGAGTGTTAGAGTTTCCGAGAACGTAGGAGGCGACCAGAAATCCGAACTGTTGCCCTCGATCGTCACGGTCGCGGATGATGTCAGGTTGTGATTGAAGATTGCCACACAATCGACATCCTTGGCGGTCGCCAGATCCCATTTGATCCACTCGTCGGTATCGCTGTCCGTACGCCAGACCTTGCCGACGCGGTTATCGACGGCATTGTCGTCCGTGTTGCTCGAGCCATCACTCGAGGACGTGATCGTTGCCGTTGTCAGATCCGACGCGGCGCTGTAGAGGATGCGAAAGGCCATCTATACCCTCGGCGGCGAGACGACGCCGCTGTCGTAGATCACAGGTTCACCGCGTTCGGACATTTCGAGCAGTCCAGACCGAACGCGATCGACCAGGCGCTCGGCCGCTGCATCGACGCCGTTAATATCCAGCGCGTTGATATTGACCGAGAAGTGGGCAGAGACGCCGCCACGCCCTCGGCCGCCGCCGACGTAGTCGGAGCCGCTTGGCGTGATGTCCACGCGCTCGGGGCCGTTCTCGCCCGCGAGGATGGCCGTTGGCTGCGTCAGGGTGCCGTGGAAGCCGCTGGCGGCCACGATGTCGAAGCCGTACTGGCGGGCCGAGTGTAGATTACCACCAGTCATATGATCGCCCCGAAGTGCTGCCTTGATTGTTCCACCGATAGGGGCATAAGCCCGATAGTCGGAATTGAGCAGGTCCGCGACCTTTGGCCAGAACTTGCTCGCACCGCCGCCCAATGCTGCAGCAGCTATACCGCCGCTTTTGCTGATCCTTTTCGATCCGATGACCGCACTGAGATACTGCGCTGCGAGACTGCCGCCGTGGCCGCCTGGATTACCGCTGCCGGGAGGTGGGTCGTCCGCTGGTGGGACGATGCCTTTTGGATCGAGGTCTATGTCGCCGACGCCGCCACCAGATTCGCCGCTGATGATCTTGTCGATCACCCTGTCGGCCTCTGTTCCAGTGGCGCCCTGCGCAATCAGCAACTGCCGCAATACGCCTGTCACCTGGCCCCGGCTGATCTGCGACGAGAGTCGGCCGAACCCCTTGTCGGTCAGATGCCCCCGCAAGTTTGCAGCGCCGCCCGCTTCGTCTATCAGATTGTTCAGACCGCCTTGCCCCTGCAGGACCGCAGAGAGATTGCGGGCCGCGTCTCGTTCGTCCTTTTTGTCGAGGTCGTTGCCGAAGAACGACGCAAGGAAGCCGCCGCCCACGCCGCCGATCGCGGCACCGATCGGGCCGGCGATCGCCTGGCCGAGAGCTGCACCGATAGCGCCGCCGACTCTCGACTGGCCGAACACGTCAGCCAGGCCAGCGCCCAACAATCCGGCCTGCAGCGTTTCGCCGAACTTGGTCGCGATGGTCTTACCGACCGATCCCTCGGGGCCAAACTTGTCGGCAAGGCCACCGCCGGGGATGCTGATCGCGCTGAATGAGAGTTCGATGCCCTCGGAGAGTTTGCGGCCGATGCCCTGGCCGGCGTCTATCAGATCCTCGCGGAGTGCTGTGCCGTCAACGTCCTTCAACCCGTTAACGATCTTGCTACTGAACTCGTGCGAGGCATCGACGACCATGCCGCCGACCAGCGTGGCGCCGAACAGCTTGGTCGCGTCCTTGAGGTCGCCCTCGAGGATGAAGTCAGCCATGCCGGCGGTGAGTGCAGGCTCCAGAGAGTCGAGGAACGACTCGGCCGCGTTGTAACCGGCGTCCTTGTTCACGCCGTAGATATCGACGTCCTTGTCCTTCTCGATCTGCGTCTTGTATGCGAGGAGTTGCTTTTGCGCCTGCAGCCGGCCGCGTTCCTCGAAGATTTTGACGATCTCGTCCTTGTTCGGATCGACATGCCCCTTTTTGCCGCTGCCGAACTTGTTGCCAAACAGGTCGATGGTAGCGTTGCCGCCGCCGCTGTCGCCGCTGCCACCAGTGGCCGCCGTGAACACGTCAGCCAGGCCCGTAGACTCGCCGAGGGCGAACTCCGTCGGCGATAGCAGACCCTTGTCGCGGCGTCGTGCCAGTTCCTCGTCGAGATACTCGGCGGTGGCGAAAAAGTCCTTCTGTGCTTCCGTCTGGTCGTCGAGCAGGCCGAGATCGCGGGCCACCATCCCAAGGCCGGCGGCCGCTTGGAATGCCGCGTTCGCCATCTTCCCGAGCAGGCCGCCGAAGTCCCTCATGCCGTCGCGCATACCTGGCGACGTGATCGACGTCTCGAAGTCGCCGAGGGCACCGACCAGGCCCTCGGAAAACGCCAACTTTAGGCCGTCGGTAGCCGCTTGCATGTTCGTGAGTTGGTCGTTGAACTTCTCGGCAGCAGCAGCGGCATCGCCCGAGAGCGTAATACCGAGGGCGTCGGCTTCCTCGCGCAGTTCGCGGATACCCTCGGCGCCGGCTGTCATTGTCTGCACCAGGGCGACGCCCTCGCTGTCAAACAACTTCATCGCGAGACGGACGCGGTCGCTTTGATTGCTCAGGCCGTGGATCGCGTCGGCGATGCGCTCGTACTGATCCTCGGGCCGCATCCGCGCCAGGTCGGCGGCGCTGATGTTCAATTCCTTGAGCGCCTTCACCGCCTCGCCGGTGCCCTGTGCGGCCTCGGCCACGCGGCGCGTCATACGCTGCAGGCCCATTGTGAACGTCTCGAACGTGACGCCCGAGCGTTCGGCGACAAACCGGTACTGCGACAGCGCCTCGGTAGATGCGCCCAGGCGCGTCGAGAGTTTGGCTATCTCGTCGTTCTGCCGGGCGACCTCTGTGACCATCCGCGTAATGCCGACAGCAGCGGCAGCTACGCCCACGCCGAGGGCAGCGAATGCGATCTTCGCCTTGGTCGCGTGAGCGGCCAGACCAGTCTTATCGCCGAGCGCGGCCTCGCTCTTGCCTTTGATGTTGTCCAGACCACGCGACGCACCCTTGTCTTTGAGTGACGCCTCGATTTGGACGCGCTGTCTCAGATCAGCCACTTACTTGCTCAACTCGGCGTGTATCGAGGGGAGTTCGGATTCGCATACCTGGAAGCCTTGCGCCAGCGCAGCCGGCAACTGCAGGTAGTCGTCGAACGACAGTTGTCGGACGTAGACCCAACCGGCCATGCCTGGTTGTCGTGAGTATGCGAGGCGAAAGAGGTCATATATGCGGCGTGATTTCTGCGTGATCTCAGGACCGGGGCACCCTCGGTGCGCCCACTCCCCGATCTTCAGGTTCCGGTCGCCACCTCCGTCGTGTCCGCATTGGCTTGGTTGTCGCCCTCCACGGCACCCGTCGCACTTTCTGTCGTCGGGGTAGCAGAACCATCGGAGAGCGATGCGAAGTTTCCCAACTCGTCCTCACTCATGGTCGCGGTTTTGTTGATCGTCGAAAGGATCTCGAGCAGTAGATCGTCGGCGCCGAAGTTGAGGCGACAGAACGCCTCGAGCGGGTCGGTTACTTCCTCGCCGTCGAATAGGAATCCCTGCAGATCCTTTGTGTGGTTGACGCATACGCGGATGTTCCGCAACACGCTGATCGGCATCTGCAGCAGCGTATCGCGTGCTGCCTTGCTGATGTTCCGCGTGTCCCGCCATCGTTCGATGTCCGCGTCGGTGTCGTCGTTGAGGATCTGCGCCGCTTTGACGCGCTTCACTGTCAAAGACAGCCGCTCGTCGTCTGGCGCCTCGCGGTTGCCGTTCCACTCTGGCACGTATCGAAACTCTGCAATGCCGCCGAGTTCCATCTGTCTGTTTCTCCCTTTGGGCTGTGTGTAGGCGGGGCGGGCAACGCGAAGGTTGGCACGTTGCCCCGTGGAGCGGCCCAGGACTCGCCCCGCCCGGTAGCAGGCGCTTTTACAGGTATGTGACCGTGACCTCGTCCTCCGTTGCGCTGGTCGTGCTGGTCAGAGCGGTGAAGGACAGCGACATCTCGATCAGTCCAGTACCGCCGCTGATCGGCGAGGCCGACAACTCGGCTTTCGGGCACTCGATGCGGCAGATGCTTCCGCTCGTGGTGCCGATGTTCAACTGCACATCCTGCGCCGTGGCGTTGGCTGCCTTACCGCGCAGCGTCTCGTAGTTCCCATTGTCCTCGACGAGGAACGAGAAGTTGCCCGAGACAGAGCGCCGCTGCGGCAGCGTAACGGCCGTCGGTGTGGACGTGCCGAAGTCGCGGGCGTAGAGGTCGATGCCCGTCGCCAGCGCAAGCGAGCCGCTGACGTGGCTGATCGTGGACGAGCCACCGTCGAGTGACAGCGAGCCGGCCGTGCCGTAGAGCGGATCGCCGGCCAGCGTTGCGGTCGGCATGTAGGGTGCGACCGCTTCGTTGTCGCCCCAGGTGTCCGAGGGGATCGTCAGGTTGTTGCCGGATACGGCCGAGATCAGAACGGCCGAACCGTCGCCGTTGATATCGACAACGCCATACTTGCCGTACATGTCGCCCTTATCCACAACGAGCGTTGTCGCGCCGGAGCCGGTGCCGTTGGTCTGGTCGGTGCCTGCCCAGGACATATCTTTCGCGATGCCTGAGAACGCCACCGTCGAGAAGCCGTCGCCGCTCCAGTTGAACGTCGCGTTTTGCACGACGGCCCCGTATACGCCTTCCTGAATGCCCTCGAGTTGGCGATACAGCGCCAGGGACAGGCCGCTCGGATCTTTCAGCGGCGTATACACGTCCGAGGTCGAGGCGTTGTTCGTGTAGCTGCCGAATGCGTGCTTGAGCAGCAGGTGATAGTCCGGCGGCGTGCCGGCCGTGCCGCTCGGGCGGTTGATGAGGTTGATCGACCAACCCGCCGACTTGCGGCCGGTGATCGTCTCCTGCAGCGACCGCGTTGCCCGCGTCTCTGGCACCTCGGGGCGATCGTATGCCGGGGTGATGGTGAAGTCGGAAATGCGAAAGCCGTCTGTTGCAGCCGGCACCGTGGCGACGCCATAGGTGGACTCAGCCACGCCGAAGGCGACCTGTTCCTCTCCGTACTGAAAAGCCATGACTGTTTCTCCCTACACTGATACGAGAACGAGGAACGAGAGTTCGGCCCGTTTCTCGAGGTGGTTGCCGCTGGCGTCCAACTCGCTAAACGCCGCTCCCTCGAATGCGAGGTAGTCGGCGTGTTTCGTGGCGCTGACCGTCAACTGACGTTTTGCCTCCAGCGTTTCGACAATGCCTCTGACGGTGCGCTGGATTTTCACCGTCAGCAGTTCCTCGGGTGCGTAGTCGCTCGTCCGAGCGTTGCCCCGCAGTAGCAACTCGACGGCGATGCGGTGCTGATATACCGCTTCCTTCTCGCCGAGTTCCTGATCCCATTCCACTTCACTCGCGACCACTGTCAGCGCCGGGACGTTGCTCTCCTGGTGCCGTTCCTGTGGCGCCAACCAGACCTTTGCGATGTCGTCCAGCACCTCGTCGCCGGTGGCGCTGAACTCGGTGTCGATCGTATCGAACACCGCCGCCGAATCGGCCTCGATGATGTCCTTAATCGCCTTGCAGGCATCATCGGCATTGATCGTGCCGGCCATCTACTCGCCGAGTCCTTTCGGCAGCGCCTCGGCCAGTGTCTCGGCGATGCGCTCGGCCACGCGGCGGGTCACGACGAACAGCGGGCGGGCCGGCATCCGGCGGGTGCCCTTCTGGTGATACGCGGCGACTGCGTACGTCGATCCTGTCTCGAGCGTCCTGCCGCCGTCAGTAACGCGGTCGAAGTGGTCCCGGCTGCCGGTGTCCGTCATGGATTGAACCGTGCGTCCCGTTATGACCAGCGTCGGCCGCGATGGGTATCGCTTTGCCTTCTGTGCCCTGTAGCCGGGCGACAGGCGTTTGTAGTCGCCGTGTTGCCCTTCCTTGATCTGCCGGCCGGCCTCGTTGCTGATGTAGGTCAGGACGCGGCGTCTGGCGTCTGTGCGGCGAAACGGCGCACGCAGGCGAGCGGCGTAGACGCCGAGATCGCGCTCGAGGGCGTCGTCGCCGGTTACGGTGATGTTCAGAGAGTCAGCCATCGCTCGGCGTCAGGACCGCGAGGGCGTCGTAGTAGCGGGGTCCGAACTCACCGAGGGCGCGGAGATCCACAGCGCCGACGATGTTGGCCCACTTGGCCGCCTGGATCGTGGCCTTTGCGTCG
>SPJK01001061.1_pt1 | contig 15314 bp, 12 predicted proteins | sample 3741771 | NCBI WGS metagenome assembly SPJK01 (sample SAMN10925997, study PRJNA522277) | cold seep metagenome | isolation source: Elba SIP-enriched marine methane seep metagenome, extraction at timepoint T2 | place: Italy: coast of Elba, Mediterranean Sea | reverse complement strand
TGATTAATAATATTGTCGGCCTTCATGAAATATCAGGGCTAGAGTCGATATTTTAAATTGACTATTGTTCTGTTGAAAAATGATGGCTAAACTTTCTGTCTCGCTTGGTTCTATCTTGTTTAACTATGACTAAACCGTTACTTTTTTTGTGGCTACTCTTGAGTACAGGTGTTGTAAATGCAGCAAACTTTGATGACTTGTTTATTGCTGCCATGTCTGGAAAAATTGAGCGTGTAAAAACGCTATTGACGGATGGAATCAATGTCAATGAGCAAACATCAACCGGGCGTACCGCCTTAATGGCTGCAAGTTACCACGGTAATTTACGCGTGGCAAAAGTGTTGTTATCCTATGGCGCGGATGTCAATCTGAGCGATAATAATGGGCGTACTGCACTGATGGAAGCGGCTATTTATGGCAGTGAAGAGTTAGTCAGTCTGCTACTTGCGTCTGGGGCAGAAGTGAATGCTAAGGATAAGCAAGGTATTTCAATCATAGAAAAAGCCAAGAACACCCCTTATAAAAACGTTTTGAAAATTCTGGAAACAGTTGAAGCGGCAGAAGCAGAGAAAAAGAAAAAGAATAAAGACGATGAAAAAAAGAAACAGGCTGAATTAGCTGCAAAAGCTAAAGCGGCTGAAATAAAAACAGAATAAGTACAGCCTAATCAACCATGAGAGAATATAAGGGAGTGACCTTTCTGGCGGGCCTGTCAAAAATTTGAGCTATTTATATCGGAGCTGCAGCCAGATTTTCAGAAAACGACTCAATTGCTTTTTTCCAGCCAGGATTTAAAAAAAACTGGTTGGAAAAAATTAAATTTACATGAATATATGAATGGCCTGAAAGAAAATTTCGGGTCAGAACCATTTATGAATAAAACAGAAAAACCGGCATTACATCTTCACATACTGGGTATTTGTGGCACCTTTATGGGTGGCCTGGCTTTAATCGCCAAGCAACTGGGTTATCAGGTCAGTGGTTCGGATCAAAATGTCTATCCACCCATGAGTACTCAGCTGGAGCAACAGGGTATTACCCTGATGAGTGGTTATAAAGCATCTAATCTGGAGCCAGCACCGGATTTGGTCGTCATCGGTAATGCATTATCGCGAGGCAATCCCGAAGTTGAAGCCGTTTTAACTAAAGGCTTACATTATATTTCAGGCCCTCAATGGTTGTTTGAACATGTATTGAAAGATAAATGGGTTTTGGCTGTGGCGGGGACACATGGGAAAACCACAACCAGCTCTATGTTAAGCTGGATATTGGAAAAACAGGGTTTCGATCCCGGTTTTTTGATCGGTGGAGTGCCATTAAATTTTTCTGTGTCAGCAAGATTAGGCAGCTCTGATTTTTTTGTCATTGAAGCCGATGAATATGATTCGGCATTTTTTGATAAGCGTTCAAAATTTGTCCATTACCGACCCAGAACCCTGATCCTGAATAACCTGGAATTTGATCACGCAGATATATTTGATGATCTGGATGCCATTAAAAAGCAATTTCACCATTTGATTAGAATGGTCCCTGCTGATGGCTTAATTATTTACCCGGATCAGGAAAATCATATAAAAGATGTACTGGAGTCAGGTTGTTGGAGTCAGTGTACAGAGACAGCTATCGCTGATAAAGAAACAGATTGGAACGCTGAAATTATCAATGCAGATGGCAGTCATTTTGAAGTGCTACATCAGAAGCAACCGCTAGGACAGGTTGAATGGTCCTTATTGGGCAGACATAATATCTACAACGCTCTGGCAGCGATAGCGGCCGCCAGACATGTTGGTATTACACCGGATGCAGCAATTCAGGCCTTGTCCGCGTTTAAAAATGTGAAACGGCGTTTGGAAATTATTGCCGAAAATGAGCGTGTGACTGTGTATGATGATTTTGCCCATCATCCTACAGCGATTCAAACTACATTGGAAGGTTTGCGTAAAAAGGCGGGGACAGCCTTTATTGTGGCGATACTTGAGCCTCGTTCAAATACCATGCGTATGGGAGTGCACAAAGACACGCTGGCTGATTCATTGCAATTGGCAGATTTGGCGATTGTCTATCATCCCGGTAATCTGGAGTGGAATATGGATGCATTGAAGAGCAAACATCCACAGATACAGGTAACAGATAATCAGGACGATATTATAGAAACAGTCACGCAGTTGAAACAGAACAAATTACACGTGTTGTTTATGAGTAACGGCAGTTTTAATGGGCTTCATCAAAAAATGACCCATGCACTGAATCTGTCGTAAACGACATACCGTTCTGCTTCATTCAGAAGCAGAACGGTCTTTAAGCCTTAATTTGAAAGGCGCTTAGCTATTTCAGCATCAACTTGGGCATCATAGTGACGCTTTAACGTTGAATCAGTCGGGCGATCAGGCAAGTCAGACATAATTTCAGATTTAAGCTGGCTGATAAAGTGGCGTCGTAATGCTGAGTCTTCAGGGAGAGTCATCCCGTTATTATTACTTGCAGCAGGCGTGGTGGCGGTTGGCGCAGGCTCGCTAATGACTTCAGGTTCTGGTTCTGCAACAGGTTCGGGAGTGGGTTCAGGTGCCGGTGCCGGTTCGGTTGCTTCGTTTGCCGGTGCTGTAGCTTCTACCGGTTCTGCTTTATTTTCTTCGGCTTGTGATGAGCTGCCCTTGCAAAAAATATTCTTGATAGTATCGATCAATGACATGGTTCCCCCTATAAATTTGACAGACAGACACAGTCTATCCTGATTATTATTATGAACCCCCTTTGTAAGCGTTAGACTGATGATTGTCAAGCAGCATTGGAAAAAATTATGTTTGCAGTTAAAACTTGAAGCATTGCTGGTTTAAAAGCCGTTATGTCTCAACAATTTATATTTTCGAGAATCTATGTGTGTATATACTTTTTAGAATATGTATATTCAATATTGACACAAAAGTATTCCAGAAAACTTCTTTTCTGCATGCCACTCTCGGCTCGATGAAAAACCAGTTGATATGATGACATATTCAGGTGAGTACAATTTCTCGCTTTTTAGCTGAGGATACCGCATAATCTGAGAAAAGTATGTTCCAGTCCTTTGAATTAAAAGAATTTTAATACCGCAATCAATTGAACAGCCTTTGGCAAATGGTTTGTTGCAATCTTTGCTAAGGCACATTTCAAAGAGGGTCAAGAGAAATGAAGCAGTATTTATGTCTACTAATGATACTCACTAGTCAGTTTGTATTTGCTTTTAGCGCTGAGCCTGAGCCTGTTCCAAATATTCTGAAACCTTGGGCAGACTGGGTATTGCGCGATGACAAAAATTCGTTATGTCCTTTTCGAATGAATAATTATGAAGAGAAACAATGTATCTGGCCGGGACGTTTAACTCTTGAAGTGACTGAACACTATGGACACTTTAGCCAATCAATCGAGGTTTTTCAGCAAAGCTGGGTGACTTTGGTCGGTGATCAACAGAACTGGCCAAAAAATGTGAGCCAAAATGGTAAGCAGGCCGTTGTTATCAGCAAGAACGGACGCCCCAGTGTTCAGCTGATGCCGGGAAAATATGATTTTCAAGGAGAATTTAATTGGAAACAATTGCCAAATAAATTATTGCTTCCAAAGCAGCAGGGATTATTACGATTTAAGCTGAGTGGCGATCTTGTGAGCCAGCCCGTGGTGAAAAAAAACTGGTTATGGATAAAGCAGCACCATTCCTCTACAGCCGCAGCTTTACCTATACAAGATCAGCACAGCCTGGAAATTTACCGAAAAATTGATGATTCAATTCCACTGCAAATGACAACTTTTTTACGCTTAAATGTATCAGGCAAAGCGCGAGAAATTAGTTTGAAAAACATAAATTTAAAAGACTTCATTCCCGTTTCAATGAATAGTCCTTTATCGGCTCAGTTAAAAAATGAAGGAGTTTTATCGGTGCAGGTCAAGCCCGGAGAATGGATCATACAGTTACAGTCCCGGTTAGTTGATCCTGTTTTTCAACTGAGCCTGACGATTCCCGAATCATCAGCAATCAAGCATGAAATCTGGTCATATGAGGCACGGCAAGGATTGCGTTTAGCTGAAATTGAAAATGTAGCAACTGTTGATCCCAGTCAATTTAACATGCCACCCGCCTGGAAAAAATATCCAGCCTATCTCATGGAGTCTGGCTCGATCATGAAGTTTAATCAGATACGTAGAGGAAACCCGGATCCCGAACCTAATCAGCTAAGACTTGAACGTAAAGTATGGCTGGATTTTGAGGGACAGGGCTATACAGTCTCTGATCATATTCAAGGCAAATTTCAAAAAGACTGGCGAATTAACGCAGTCAAAGAGATGCAAGTCGGACGTGTTTTACTGAATGGTGAAAATCAACTAGTGACCTATGCGAACGATGAACAAACTCAAGGGATACAGCTCAGACAGGGGACAGTTGACATCGTTGCAGAGAGTCGTATCGTTGCAGATATTTCTCAGATAAATGCGGTCGGCTGGGAGCAACCGTTTAATCTGGTCAATGTCGAATTGAATTTACCTCCAGGTTGGCGTTTGTTGAATGTATCCGGGGTAGATAATCAACCGGCAACTATGCTGAATCAATGGACATTACTGGATTTTTTTCTGGTGAGTATTATTTCCTTTTCCATTGGCAAAATCTGGTCATATCGGTGGGGGCTGCTTAGTTTGATAACATTGGTTTTATGCTGGCACGAAGCAGGCGCACCTCAATATATCTGGCTGAACATTTTAGCAGCAACTGCATTAATTCAGGTTTTGAAAGCAGGTAAATTGGCTAAAGCAGTGATTAACTATCGATATGTTTGTTGGCTGGCTCTGGTGATCATTGTCTTTCCGTTTATCGTGTCTCAAGTCAGGACAGGCTTATATCCACAACTGGAAGAGGTGGCCTATTATCAGCCGTCTATGCATTTAAGTGGAGCAGGTATGGGGTCGGTATTATCGTTTGAAGAAGAGGATTATTTCCCCAGCACCGATTCCTCAGCGCGTCTGGAACGAAAAATGCTAAATGCACCCAAAAGAGTATCTCAGCAATCATTAAAAAAACTGAAAACGGATAGATTCAGAGAAAAAGCGATTGATGCCAATATTCAAACAGGCCCAGGGTTACCAATATGGCATTGGAATAAGGTGAAATTGTCCTGGAATGGCAGTGTTAACGCCAGTCAGCAGGTTTCTTTGGATTATCTGTCCCCTAGTTTAAATCGCCTGTTGAATTTTATCAGAAGCATTTTGATCGCCTGCATAAGTTTATTGGTATTTGGCTTGTTAAAAAAGGATTGCTTTAAAAGGCTAAGTCAAGGTTTAATCTCACCTGTACTGCTTATAGGGCTATGCATACCGCAAGACGGTTTTGCAATGATGCCAGATAAGGATATGCTGCAGGATTTAAAAAACTATTTGTTAAAAGCACCGGATTGTCTGCCACATTGTTCCGATGTTGCTGAAATGCAGATACAGCTGGAATCTGAAAAATTAATAGTAGAGTTGGAAGCGCATGTTCAGGAAACGCTCGTTCTTCCTTTGCCAGCAAAACGGAATCAGTGGTTGCCGGATCAGGTAACATTGAATGGCAAAGATTATGGGCAATTGATTAGTGATGAGCGTGATAATTTATGGATAAAACTGGAACCGGGTGTGCATCAAATCCGGTTGGCAGGACAGGCTCCCAGTGGCCGTCGATTTTATTTACCTATAACCTTGAGGCCTCACAATACGCAGGTGAATGTTAAAGGCTGGGATATCCAGGGTCTGGATGAAAGTGGCAAGGTTGAAAGTCAATTGATTTTTAAGCGGAAAGGCTCGCTGGAAACAGTAGCACTTAAAGCCTATTCTGAGCAGACTTTGCCAGATTTTTTAACCTTGGAGCGAACGCTGCATATCGGGCTGGAGTGGACAGTCAGTAATCGATTGTATCGGCGGCATCATAATAAGACCGCGGTCAGTTTGGCAATTCCATTACTTGTCGGAGAATCGGTCACAACGTCGGGCATCAGACAACAAGACTCAACTGTATTACTGAATTTAGCGCCCAACCAATCCTCAGTAAGCTGGAATTCAGTCTTGCAAAAACAAGCGGACATTAAACTAACCGCACCGGGTGATAGCCGCTGGTATGAAGTTTGGCGGGCAGATATCTCGCCTGCATGGCATTTCAGCAGTGAAGGCATCAGCATGATTCATCCCTTAAAAAATTTTCAGGGCATACCTGAATGGCGACCCTGGCCAGGTGAAACGTTACAGCTATCAATTTCACGACCCAAAGCTGTTCCCGGGTCTACAGTAACCATTGATTTCAGTCAGATCGAATTTAAACCGGGTAATCGAACCAGCCAAACTGAGTTGACTTTGCAGATCATCAGTTCAAAAGGAGGGCAACATGCAATCACATTGCCTGAAGCGGTTGAACTACAGTCGGTTAAGCGTAATCAGGCCAATCTACCTGTTCGCTTGCATGATAATGCATTGCGTTTACCACTGGTACCGGAGATGCAGCGATTTCAGATTATATGGAACAAGTCTGAAGAAATGACCTCATGGTTGCAGACTCCAACATTGAATTTAGGGCTTGCGAGTGTCAATAATGAAGTGTCAATCATGATGCCTGAAGACCGCTGGGTATTGTTTGCCTTTGGGCCAGATTTAGGGCCGGCTGTTCTGTTTTGGGGAGTGTTATTAGTGATGATGCCCCTTGCATATGGCTTGGGCAAATCTACGTTGACACCGTTAAAAGGCAGGCACTGGTTCTTATTAATGCTGGGATTAACCCAGGTTGATTTAATAGCCGCCTTGTTAGTCATCTTTTGGCTATTTGCCTTGGGATACCGAGCATACAAACCCTTAGCCGCAAACTATCAATTTAATGCCGTGCAGATCTTATTAGCATTTTTAACACTGGTATCGTTAGTCATTTTAATTGTAGCTGTAAAGCAAGAATTACTAGGCTTTCCTGATATGCAAATTGCCGGCAACCAATCAAACAGTATAAAATTAAACTGGTATCAGGATAGAAATCTGGCTGAATTAGAGACCGCGTCGGTTATTTCCATACCATTAAAAGCCTATCGGTTGCTGGTATTGATTTGGGCATTCTGGCTTTCATTTTCAATATTGCACTGGTTGAAATGGGGCTGGCACTGTTTTTCACAGGGGCAGTTATGGCTGAAAGAAAAGCCTGAGCTGAAGATGAAAAATGATAATACGTCTGCATGATACGCCAGTGAAGATATTAAATGTAAAATCTGTTCGGAGTGTTATCAATAGCGCTAAACTTAAAAAGCCTGAACAATGTGCAGAAAGGCAAGGCAGAGAATTGCTTTGATCAAGTGTATTCAGGCTTTACAGGTGGAATCTTTACAAAAAATACAGGGAATAAACGCTTTTTTTCAAAACATAAAATTCACAATCATGCAGCACATATCATCGGAAAAACATGAAAACTTGAAGGTCAAGTTCAAATGATTACCAATAGAATGAATGGAATTTAGAAGAAAAAAAGAGCTTTGAAAAGTATTCGTCTCCAGCGGTTAAGTGTAAAAGGGATTACAATGCAAAAAATTGAGTTTGAAGAAAGAGTTGTAGCATTTATTGATGTCCTTGGTTTTAAGCCAATAGTTACAAATTCATTACTATCTAAAGATGACTCAAGTTTGCTCGAAGAACTAAATACTGCATTAGAAACAGCCGTTCTTTCGCTAGATAAAAAAGTAAACTCTTTAGTTTCTAAAGAACTTATTCCTAAGCATATCTCCATATCTGATAGCATCATTATCAGCGCGCCCCTCACCTCTGCAGAAATGTCTAATTATCGAGGGCTGTTAATTTTGGTAATACGCGTTATTCAACTAACTCATATTTTACTTTCTAAAGGTTATTTACTCCGTGGTGGACTATCTGTTGGTAAAGTTTGGCATAGCAGCTCAAATATTGTCGGCCAGGCATACCAAGAAGCGTATACAATTGAAACAAAACAGACGTTCCCCGAGTTGCTGCAAAAGCACTCTGGTTAAAGACTGAAGGAACAAATAACGCAGTATGTTTGGAGTATAAAAATTGTTTTATGGTCAATGGACTACATGATTATTACATACCAGATGATACGCATGGATCAGCAGAAAGGACATTTAAGCAGTACTCCGATATCCTAAAAAATAGCATTGAAAATATTTATGAAAATTCTGTTCGTTATCAATGGTGGTGGTTTGGAGAGTTTTTAGAAAGTGAAATCAAACGAAATCCATTCATCATGCACACCTAAGAAATGCTTGCAGCTGACTTTATAAGAAACTAAGGGGGCAAGAAACTAACATAAACTATGAGGTCACAAAATATAATGGTAGTCCCCCATTTGACATCTGCTGAATACGATTTTAACTTAACTATATCAATAGCTTGGCGGTATTGGTCTCGAAGATTAAACACATAACGTACTAGATTAAAATGTGATCGCGAGGCAAGCAACTGAACCGTTTGTTGGGCAAGCCAGGCCAGGTTAACGGGTTTTCATGAACGACACTATAAAAAAAGATTGTTGCTGATTAGCCTGATTGATCAATCAGAGCTGTTTTTTTTCAACCCTTTTGTGATGTATAGTTTTTTGAACATGCAGCAGAAAGCTAAGTGCTATGATGAAAAATTCGGATTAGACTTGATCAACCGGCAAGCAGAAATAAAAACTGGCCCCGCCCTGATCGTTGTTATACACACCAATTTCACCGCGGTGATTGTCCAGTATTTCTTTACAAATAGCCAGGCCCAGACCGGTTCCGCCTGAACCGTCTTCTGTTTCACTGCTTTGTTGGAATTTTTCAAAAATATGTTCCATTTCCTGTTCTGGTATGCCTTGTCCATGGTCAATTACTGTGAATTTCAAACGTTGATCCGATTTATTGATTTTAAAATTAATGGTGCCATTTTTGGGGCTGAAATTGATGGCGTTAGAAAGCAGATTGACAATCACCTGGGTGATGCGGACATTATCCATTAGAGTAATGGTATTTTCACCATGGCATTCCAGTTCTGTCTGTATGCCCATTTCTTCCATTCGTGACTTTTGTTCATTCAATGCAATGTTCAGTAATGTTTTTATATCATGCCGGGCAAAATGAAATTGCATTTTTCCGGATTCAAGCTTTGATAAATCGAGTAAATCATTCAGTAGTATCAGCAGTCGATTCGCACTTTTATGAATTTTTTCAAAATAGTCTTCCAGTTTAGTTCTGGGACTGTTATCTATTCGGGTCAAGCCCAGATTAGAAAAACTAAGAATACCATGCATAGGTGTTCTTAATTCATAAGACAAATTCGCCAGAAAAGCGGACTTGGCTTGATTGGCAATTTCTGCGGCTTCTTTTTGTCTCAAAAGGTTTTGATGATTTTTTTCCCTGCTGATATCGACCAGAATGCCGTCGATGCATTTTTCACCCGAGGCTTCATCTTTTGTAACGACCGCTTTTAAGGCGATCCATAAAATATTATTATCGTTTTCTTGTATTCTGAATTCAACATCCAGGCTATACCCAAAAAACTGATCATATGTGTTATGGAATTTAGTGAGAACTTTATCCAGGTCTTCTGGGTGAATTTTTTCCAGCCAGGCGGAAAATAAATGACTGTCGAGCGGGTCAGACATTGAAAAAATTTGCAGAGATTTCCTATCCAGCTGCATTTGTTCAGAGGCTACCTTAAAATGAAAAATACCTGCTTGAGATATAGAGAGCGCAGATTGTAATTGATGGCTGTGTTTAATCAGGTGTCGTTCGGCTTTTTTACGTTCACTGACCTGTTTTTCCAGAGCCTGTTCTCTGAGTCTGGAAGCAGTGACATCGGTAATGTTGATCAGGCAGCAGGGGGTTGGGCTAATCGCATTCAAATTCAAGCGAGTAATAGACAACTGCTGCTGCATCAGGGTGGTTTGTTTTTTGATATGAATGTAGAGGGGGAAGGGGGAAGGATTAAGGATATTTGATAAAGTAGCTGGCAGGCCGACATTCAGATTGGTTTCAATGGCGGCGTAGAGGCGATGATTTAATAGCTCAGGAAAAATTGTTCCAAAAGACTGGCCGATTAACTTCTCAGCCGGGATATGGCTGTATTTTATCATCCAGTCATTCCAGCACAGGAACTGAAAGTTCGAATCTAAAATTATGATACCTGAATTATGACCTTTAAATAAAATTTGCAGGTCTTCTGACTCCAGGGAATGGCACATTTCTAGCAAAATTTTTCCAACATTGAATCCAATGTTTTACGCAGGCTGTTCATGGAGTCTGTATTCAGGATAAAGACTAAATGACCGTTAATTAAATTAATTTTTAGTTCAATTTTGACCAGTATGCTGAGCGGTAAATCTTTTTTTCTGTCTACAGCATGAGAAACCAGATTATTTGCATGAGTATCTTTGAATATGGGCAGATCAATGCTGAATGATTCATCCAGAGCTTCAGAGATGACACCAATACAGGCATTTAATACAATATTTCCAATTTCTGTTAATGCTTCACTTTGCATTTCTGCCAGGGTTTCATCAGACAAGTGCTGGTTTAGCATTTGCTTGACCACACCAAAGCTGTCTTCGGGATGAAACACAATGAGTGAGTTCATAGCAAATGGCCCGTCCATTTCCTGAGAAACCGAAATAACATCTTTGTTACCCAGCCGATTTGCTAATTGTTCAGGCGTTTCAACTATCAGAGTAGGTACTGATAAAAGAACTTCCTGATTGGCCAGTTGGCTTAGGGAATTGGCGGCACCACCAACACCCAGATTAAACAGCTCTTTCAGTAAATCGAGTTGTATTTCAGAAAGTTGAAAATCATTGTTATCCATAGGGATCGAAAAAATATATTATTGAGGTCATTTTTTAAAATTGAAAATGTTACCTCTGTTATGGGGTGGCACGATGACATGCTTTAATATTATATTTGGCCCAATGGATCATAATCTGTATGAAGCCTGTTTATTTTACAACGTAGTGCCCTCTATGCCGCATACAATTGGTATAGGCGGATTTATAATTGGCTTCTGCCTTAAATCCCTCGCTGGTTCCGCCACCAAAACCGCCAATGGCTGCACCATATGCTGCGCCTGCTGCCGGGTTTCCGGAAATTGCTCCTAAGGCTGCGCCTGATGCAGCGCCAATCAAGCCTCCAACTGCGGCACCTGTTGCTGTTTCTCTCGCTGTTCCCCCCGATGCCCGATGCGCAAGTTGTTTACATTCGTGTAAATCCTGATTGATTCGATAAGCATTGGGACTGCCATAGGGATCTACTGTAGGTGACCAGTTTCCTTGAGAGGCACAGGCTGTCATGAACAGACTACTTAAAAGAATAGTCGATTTTGAAAATTTGTTCATAGTTCTTCTCCATTTTTTGCTTAAAGTTTAGGCTGTATTTCTTGAATCGTTGATGAATCAGTGCATTACATTTTGTGATCAACAGCACATTTTTGCCTTTTACATATGGATATTTATTCACTAAGGTAGGCAGGTTTTGCACCATTGAAACAATGATATCCAACTTTAACTCTCTATCAGGGGTGTGGATGAATATAATTCTTAATTGATATCAGCCAGCACTTGGATTGGTGGTTGGTTTAAAGATTTTTTTATTCCCCTGTAGCCAGCAAGGCAAATCAAAACCATACTTATTAAGGGGACTGCAATACAGACAAGAATATTGATTTCAAATTCCATATGTAGCACCCATTCATATAATAGATAAATCAGTGTTTGTGAGAAAAATACTGCTAATAGTCCTGAAACAGCACCTAACAAACAGAATTCAATCAGTTGTGCATAGCGCAGTAAACTTTTGTCTGCTCCCAGGGTTCTTATGATGGTTGCTTCATAAATTCGTTGATCCAGACTCGCGTATAAGGTTGCTAGTAAAACGCTGAAACCTGCTAATAATGCCATGTATAGCAGATAATTAATGGCTTGAGTGATTTGTTGCAGAATCGTGTTAAATTGTTTCAGGATGATGTCTACTTCCAGTAAGGTAATGTTTGGGAATTTTTTCAGCAGTGGGTTGAGCTGATGTTTGTTTTCAGCGGGCAAATAAAAACTGCTGAGGTAAGTGGTCGCAAAATTATCCAGTGTGCCGGGACTGAAAATCATATAGAAATTTGGTTTCATGCTATCCCAATTGACATGGCGTATCTGAATTACTTCTGCTGTAATCAATTCATGGCCTATGGTAAAGGTTAACTGATCACCCAAATCAACTTTCAAACTATCAGCCAGTTTTTTTTCTATGGATAACTGGTGACTTTTGACTGGATTCCAATGGCCTTTAGCTGTTTTGTTTTCTAGTGTTTTTTGTTCTGTCCAGGTTAGACTCAAGTCTCTATGAGTCGCGCGTTCGCCACGGGATTCCTTGCTGACGATTTGTTGAACGCCTGTGCCGTTAATTCGGGTTAAGCGACCTCTGATAACGGGGTAAAAATGGTTTTGTGTGATGTCTTTTTCATCTAGCCAATGCCTAAACTGTTCTATTTGGTCTGGCATTATATTCAGCACAAAATGGTTGGCTGCTTTTTCGGGTAGTTGATTCTGCCAGTCATTCAATAAATCAGTGCGGATAGAATAACTGAGTATCATCGCCAGCCAGGTCAGACTAAAAGCCATGATTTGAGTGGTTGTCGCATTTTTGTTTCGAATCAGGTTTTGCAGTGCCAGACGTGGTTTTAATTGCAAGCGTGGTAGAAATCGTTGTAATAGAACCAAACTGGAATTCAGCAATAATTTCAGAGCGAGAATAAACAGACAACCACTTCCCAGTATGGTGGCAGTCAGCTTTAAATCATCAGTGTATTGCCAGATCAGTAGCCATAACAGGGTCATGATCAGTCCAAAAATCAGCAAGGCATGGCTGGGTAAAGGGTCCAGTTCTCTTCTGAAAACTCTAAGTGCAGAGACTTTTCTCAAGCGTAATAAAGGCGGCAAAGCAAAAGCAAACAAAATTGCCATGCCAGATAGAATGCCAAATAAGGCGGCGCTGATACTGGGTGTTGCTACGCTTGCCGGTAACAAGGATTGTAACAGAAGAAATAAAATTTCCTGGAAATACCAACCGACGATAACGCCGAACGTGCTAGCGGTCAGGCCTATCCATAAGAACTGGCAGAAAAAAATGAAGACAATTTCCTTTTGGGTACAACCCAGACATTTCAGTATGGCGATGCTGTCAAAATGGCGTTCACTATAGCGTTGGGTTGCCATAGCGATGGCTACACCTGCTATCATTACGACAATAATGCTGGACAGTCCCAGATAGCGTTCTGCACGTTTTAAGGCATTTCCCAGTTCTGGGCGATCTTCGTTAATATCCATCAAACGCTGTGAAGAGTTTAGCTGGGGCTTTATCCAGTGATTGTAATCAGAGATTGCTTTTTCATTTCCGCTAAATTGAAAAAAATAATGAACATGGCTGCCGGGTTGGATGACCTGTGTGGCATTCAGGTCATGATCACTGATCATTACACGGGGTGAAAAACTATACAGGTCACCTCGTTTATCGGTTTCATAGTTGAGGATACGGCTGAGTATCAGGGGATGCTCGCCTACCGTAATTGTGTCACCAATGTTGAGCTTCAGGCTTGACAGAATGCGCTGGTCTACCCAGGCGTTACCTGGTTCTGGTCCTTTTTCGTTTCGTTGTTCATGTTTGAAATCGTTGGTGCTGGTTTTTAAATAACCTCTGAGTGGGTATTGATCGCTGACTGCTTTGACTGACACTAAAATAAATTCTTCATTTTCCATCAAAACAGATGAAAATTCCGCAGTTCTGGCTTGTTTTAATTCAAGTTGGCGGGCTTTGTTCAGCCAATCCTGCGCGATGGGCTGGGTGCTGGTTATGACCAGATCGCCAGCCATAAACTCAGCAGCCTGAAACCCCATGGTTCGATTCAGTCTGTCTGAAAACAGACTGATTGCGGTTGAACTGGAGACAGCGATGATTAATGCAGTGATTAACAAGGTTAACTCGCCCTGTCTGGCGTCGCGCAGGATTAATTTGAAACAAAGAAATAATCGATTCATAATAGTTTTCCTGCTTCTATTTGCAAGATTTTGTCACAACGATTTGCTAATTTTTGATCATGGCTGACTAAAACCAACGTAGTCTGTTTTTCCTGGTTTAACTGAAACAGCAATTCAATGATCTGCTGGCCAGTATGACTATCAAGATTACCTGTGGGTTCATCGGCAAACAGAATGACCGGGTCGGTGACAAACGCTCTTGCCAGTGCCACGCGTTGTTGTTCACCGCCAGACAGTTTGGCAGGAATGTGGTTGAGGCGCTGGCTCAGGCCTACTTTATCCAGCAATTGACTGGCCTTTTCTCTGGCCAGCTGGTCAGCACGCAGTTCCAGAGGCAGCATGACATTTTCCAGGGCTGTCAGGTTGGGTAATAATTGAAACGATTGAAAGACAAATCCGATAAGCTGATTTCTTAATTCGGCCCGCTTATCTTCATTCATGTCGGTGATATTTTGCTGGTTTATAAATATCTGTCCCTTTGTGGGTGTATCTAATCCAGCCAACAGCCCTATCAGCGTGGATTTACCGGAGCCGGATGTGCCGACAATGGCGACGCTTTCAGCTTTGTTTATTGAAAGGCTGATGGATGATAGGATAGTCAGATTTCCGTCTTCAGTGGATACGGTTTTGCTCAATTCTTTGGTTTCTATCATGATTTATTTAAATATCCTTAAGCTTAAATTCTGTTTCATTGTGTTATTTTGTGTCGTATCAACACCTATTGCAGCACAAACGATAGTTGTTTTAGGCGATAGCATTAGTGCGGGTTATGGCTTGAAAAATGGTTCGGGCTGGGTACGCTTATTAGAACAAAGGATACTGCAAAAAAACAAAAATTTTTCAGTATATAATGAAAGTATCAGTGGCGATACCAGTGCAGGTGGTTTGGCACGTATCGATACAATTTTAAAACGATACCAGCCAAACCTGCTACTGTTGCAGTTAGGTGCTAATGATGGTTTGAGAGGCTTATCATTAAAAAAAATGAAGCAAAATCTGAAACAGATCATACGCCAGTCGAAGCTAAATAATACCAGTGTTTTACTGCTGAGTATGCGAATTCCCCCTAATTATGGAAAGCGTTATGTTGATGCTTTTTATCAAGTGTATTCCGATTTGGCTGCGGAAGTGGGTATTCCAATGGTTCCTTTCATTATGGAAGATGTCGCGTTGATAAAAGAGTTGATGCAAAAAGATGGTTTGCATCCAAATGAGAAGGCACAGTCCTTGATTGCTGATAAAATATGGCAATACTTGGAGTCTGTTTTAGAGCTATAAT
>SPJK01035846.1_pt1 | contig 15330 bp, 14 predicted proteins | sample 3741771 | NCBI WGS metagenome assembly SPJK01 (sample SAMN10925997, study PRJNA522277) | cold seep metagenome | isolation source: Elba SIP-enriched marine methane seep metagenome, extraction at timepoint T2 | place: Italy: coast of Elba, Mediterranean Sea | reverse complement strand
TCTTCTTGGCGACCTGGTAGAGCATCTTGGCGCCCATCGACTCGAACTGCTCGGGGAGCTCGATTTCCTTGGCGACCGAGACGCCGTCCTTGGTCACATGAGGCCCGCCGTAGGACTTCTCGATGACGACATGGCGACCGGCAGGGCCCATCGTGCACTTGACGGCGTCGGCGATCTTGTCCACGCCCTTTTTCATCTCGAGGAGCGCTTTGTCCTCGAACATGATCTGTTTGCTGCTCATTGTAAAACTCCTTCGGAGTTGGGCATCAGGGATCGGGGATTAGGGATTAGCAATCCGCGACTCGATGCTCTTGATCAAACCGGCAAGGACACGCCCTGTCTCGGCCAACTTGTCTTCGACTTGCTGGTAATCACTCTGGTCGAGGTATCCCATCCTCTGAGCAATCAACAGTTGTGTATCTACTTCAAACAGTGAACCTCGGGCAACGCGAAGGAACCGCAGGTAATCCTGCGAAGTCCCACGCCCGTACCCTTCGGCGATGTTACTCGGGACAGAAACCGCGGCTCGTCGCAACTGTGAAGTCAATCCATACTTCTCAGTCGAGGGGAAATCTCGCGTAGCTTCATAGATCACCGTCACAGACTCCATCGCTCGTTGCCAAACGATGAGGTCGCGATGCGACTTGATCTCGGATTGCGTAGCTGCATTTCCCAATGCCTAATCCCTGATCCCTAATGCCTCAGCCCATGATCCCGAGAAGATCGGACTCACGCATGACGAGGTGGCTCTCGCCATTCACTTCGACTTCGGTCCCCGCGTACGACGCGTAGACGACGATGTCGCCGACGGTGACGCTCATGGATGCGAGGTTGCCGTTGTCCAAGCGCTTGCCCGGGCCGACGGCGACGACGGTGCCGTGGATCGGCTTTTCCTTGCTCGACTCGGGCAGGTAGAGCCCCGACGAGGTGACGGATTCCTTCTCCACTGGCTTCACCAGCACGCGATCTTCAAGTGGTTTGACTGCCATTGTTCTGTATCTCCAAACTGCTCTTGCAGTGTGTTGTTGTTGCTTGTGATGAACGGGATGCGTGAGGGGTTAGAACCCCATTCCGCCCATGCCCGGCATGCCACCCATACCGCCCATTCCAGGCATGCCGCCCATGCCGCCCATGCCACCCATGCCACCCATCGGGTCGGCGCCAGCGCCCGCGCCGGCGGGTTCCTTGGGCTCGGGCTTGTCGGTGACGATGCAGTCGGCTGCGAGCAGGACGGTCGCGACCGAGCCCGCGTTGGTAAGGGCGCTGCGATCGACCTTGGCCGGGGTGATGACGCCGGACTTGATCAGGTCTTCGTAGGAATCGGTCAACGCGTTGTACCCGTTAGAACCTTCCTGCTCGGCGACCTTGGCGACAACGACGGAGCCCTTGGCTCCCGCGTTCTCGGCGATGGTCCGCAGGGGCACCTCAAGTGCGCGGTAGACGACGTTCATCCCGGCTGCGAAGTCGAACTTTACCTGACCGATGTCGTCGGAGGTGACTTCCTTCGCCTTGCCGTAGACGCTCTTCCACTCGCGGGTCTTCTCGATGGCCTGCTGAGCGCGGATGAACGACACGCCGCCGCCGGGGACGATGCCCTCTGCGAGCGCCGCGCGGGTCGCGTGGAGGGCGTCCTCGACGCGTGCCTTCTTTTCCTTGAGCTCTGCTTCGGAGGCAGCGCCAACATTGATCTGTGCGACGCCGCCCGCGAGCTTCGCGAGGCGTTCCTGGAGCTTCTCGCGATCGTAATCGCTCGTCGAGTTCGCGATCTCCATGCGGATCTGCTCGATGCGGTTCTGGATGTCCTTGGTCTCACCGGCACCCTCGATGATGACGGTGTTGTCAGCGCTGATCTCGACCTTCTTGGCGATCCCGAGCTGGGAGAGCTCGATCTTGTCGAGGTCGGTCGCGAGATCCTTCATGAAGGCTTCGCCGCCGGTGAGGACCGCGATGTCTTCGAGCATCTGCTTGCGGCGGTCGCCGTACCCGGGTGCCTTGACGGCACACACCTGGAGAGTCCCGCGGAGCTTGTTGATGACCAGGGTGCTCAGTGCTTCGCCCGTGATGTCCTCGGCGATGATGAGCAATGGCTTCTTTGCGCCCATGACCTTTTCGAGGAGCGGCACGAGCTTCTGGATGTTGTCGATCTTGTCTTCGTGGACGAGGACGAGGGCCTTGTCGAACTCGACCTTCATCTCTTCGGGATCGGTGACGAAGTTCGGCGAGAGGAACCCGCGATCGAACTGCATGCCCTCGACGACGGTGACGTCGGTCTCGAAACCCTTGCCCTCTTCAACGGTGATGACGCCGTCCTTGCCGACCTTCTCGAACGCGTCGGCCATGATCTTGCCGGTCTCGGGGTCGTTGTTCGCGGAGATCGTCGCGACGTTCTGGATGTCCTTCTTGCCCTTGATCGGGGTGGCGGTGTCGTCGATCGCCTTGTTGGAGATCTCGATAGCCTTCTTCATCCCGCGGACGAGCGCGTTGGCGTCAACGCCCGAGGCGATGTAGCGGAGCCCCTCCTTGAAAAGGGCCTCGGCCAGCACGGTCGCGGTCGTGGTGCCGTCGCCGGCGTCATCGGAGGTCTTGGAGGACGCTTCCTTGACGAGTTTGGCGCCCATGTTTTCAGCCGAGTTGGCCAGTTCGATCTCCTCCGCGACGGACACGCCGTCCTTGGTTACGGTCGGTCCGCCCCACGACTTGTCGATGACCGCGTTGCGGCCGCGTGGGCCGAGCGTCACCTTGACGGCGTTGGCGAGTTTCTCAACCCCGGCCAGGAGTGCCTGACGGGCTTCGATGTCGAATGTGAGTTCTTTGGATGCCATCTGTCTGCTTCTCCACTTTGAGAGACCTGAAGGCCCGAGGAACTGATTCCATCGGGCGGGTATGTCATTTCACAGCACGCGAGCGCACCGTCTGCCTAATGAGAATGGGCAATCGTCGTGCCAATCCGGAATCTCAAAGAACCCTGAATCCCACCTGATCCGAATAAAAACCCCTGACACGCGGCGTCATTGGTCAGAATTGGGTGCCAAACTGGCAGGCACCATGGGCATCGGTTTCCCATCGCGGATTCTGACGTTGAAATGCACTTAGGGTTCGTGTGTGCTATCATTGATCTCGATCGCCATGGAAGGCGAGCAACGAAGACCTGATACGGGCTATTGACGCATGCTGACACTCGCGGAAAGCAACGAAATTGGTGCATACCTCCCGATCTTCCTGATGATCCTCGCGGCCATCGGTTTCGGTGTGATCAACCTGGTCGGCACGTTCCTGCTCGGACCTCGCCGTGCGGGTGAGCGTAAGGGCGAGACGTACGAATCAGGTATGACCCCTGTTGGTACCGCCCGCAAGCGCTTCAATATCCGGTTCTACCTGATCGCGATGGTCTTCCTTGTCTTCGACGTCGAAGTCATCTTCCTGTACCCTTGGGCACAGACTTTTACCAGCCTCGACCCGATGAGCGATGCGTCTGCGATTTGGCTGCTCCGCATCCTCTTCTTCCTGCTGACGACCCTCGTCGCGTACCTTTATGGGTACCGCAAGGGCGTGTTTAAGTTCGATTGATCCTCCGATCGAGGACTTTCGCACGGATCAGGCAGGGCAAATCGAGCGTATACCCGTATGCACATGAGTGAACCTGCCGAGCACACGACACCGATCCGCATCCACGAACGCACGCACCCGCTGCGTGCGAGTGTGATGTCTCGTGTCTTTTCGGGGCTCATCGCCGCCGCGTGCATCGCCGTACTTGGGATGGGCGCATGGTTGCAACCGGCCACAGACGGACACGGGACGCACACGCAGCTCGGGCTCAAGCCATGCATGTGGGTTGTCACGCTCGACAAGCCTTGCATGACATGCGGCATGACCACCTCGTTCGCGCACGCCGGCGAGGGGCACTGGATCACCTCGTTTATCAATCAACCCATGGGCGCCTTTCTTGTGATCCTCACCAGCGTGATGTTCTGGGGTGGCGCCACGCAAGCAATCACCGGTGCTCGTATCGGGACCATGATCCAACCCGCGCTGCGCCCGCGCGTGTTCATCTTGCTCGGTGTAATGCTCTTGCTCGCGTGGGGATACAAAGTCATTACCTGGCAGTAACGGAATACAGGGGACACCATGCTCTGGACCAGACTGATCAAACTAACGCTCGCGATCGCAATGATCTGCACCACTCTCGCAAATATGAGTGGTTGCATCGTCGGCGCGGCATTCGGCGGGATGGCAGAGTCCTACCACCGGACCGGATCGAGTGAGATCGAGGCCGAGTACGAGGGACTTATGGACAAATCCTTCACGATCGTTGTCAGTGCTGATCGTTTGATCGAAGGCAACAACCCGGGCATCGCGGCGCGGATAACCCAACGGGTGAACGATCGGCTCATCCAGAACGCAAAGCCCTCGCACGCGATCCCCAGCACGGATCTACTCACGGTGCTTTACAACACCCCGCAATGGCCAGCGATGACCCGCAGCGAAGTCGCTGACATGCTGGGCGTTGAGCGACTTGTCGTCGTCGAGATCGTCGAGTACCGACTGCACGAGCCCGGGAACAAGTACATCTGGGACGGATCCGCGTCGTGCGTCGTCAGTGTCTACGAGAGCGATTCACCCTTCCCCGATGATCCGGTCTATGAAAAAGCGATTCGTGTCTCGTTCCCGGACATCTCGGGTCTCATGCGGACCGAAATACCTGAAGCCGCGGTCAATACCGAACTCGCGAACCGGTTGACGAACCGGATCGCGTGGCTGTTCTACCTGCACGAAGAATCGAACGTCATCCCGTATTGATTGTGAACTGGATACCGCCCATGCCGAACGCTTTCAAACTTTCGCTCGCCGTGACCATTGCGATGATCACGCTTGTCTGTGCTGCTGGATGTAACGTTGTGACCCCCGTCGCGTACGCGATCCACGGCCCGGGCAAAGTCGAGCCGCAATACACACTCGAAGAGAACGCACGAACGGTGATCTTCGTCGACGACCCCTCGAGCAAGATCACGCAGCGGCGTCTCCGGTACGCGATCGCGAAGCGGACGACCGATGAACTTCTCAACAAGCGCATCCTCGTCGATATGGTCGACCCGCGTGGGATCCTGACCGCTGCGAACAACGAGCAATACGGGAAGCAGATGAGCATCTCCGAGCTCGGCAAGTCCGTCGATGCGGACATCGTGATCTATGCCGTTGTCACGGACTTCTCGATGTCCCCCGAAGTGGGCGCGTATCTCCCTCGCGCGACATTGCGGGTCAAGATCATCGACACCCGCACGGGCGAGCGTGCCTGGCCGAACGATGAACGCGGGCACGTTGTGAATGTCCAGATCCCCCAGCGTCCGGGGACCGGGCCGGCCTCGACGGGCGAGCGCGTCGAGCTCGAGAATGAACTCGCCCAGCGTGCCGGGCTTGGGCTTGCTCAACTTTTCTACAAGCACGAGATCACCGAGACGGTATTATTCCGTCGGTGATCGCACACGCACCACAACCCGGAGTCCTCCACCTCGTCAGCGCCCCAGACATGCGCGGCGGTGGTCGCATCATCCCCGCGTACCTCTGCGCCCAAGCTATCAAGCAGGGGCTCTCACCCGCGGGCCAGGTCCTGCTCGTCGGGGATCAAGCATCGGAACAATCCGCGCGTGCGATCGGGCTCAGGTTCCATCAGCGTTGGAACGCGCCGCTGGGCAAACCCGATCTGCTCGCCCGGCGTGTACGTCGATACGCGAACACGTTTGATCGGGTCATTTGCTGGAATGATGAGCTCGCGACACTGCTTCGTGGGATCAGTTGCCCGACCGATCTCATCTCAACACGTCCCGATCTCGCGAAACGCCGCGTACCGTCGCGGGTGCTCATCCGCGCGTTCGAGCGCTCGGATCGATCCGTCTGGGAATCACGGAACAACCAGGCCGAGCTCGACACCGTGCTGCATAAGCTCGTCGACCGTCCTGTGATCACGGATCAACACCACACACGCACCTCGTTGGGCATCGACCCGAACACCATCTGCATCGGGATGATCAGCGATCGCCCGAGCGATATCGATGCTCGCGCGGTAGGGTTCCTTATGGGCTTGCTCGACGTGTCGGGGTATTCATTGACGGCGGTTGTCCCAAACGGAGCGAATCACCTCACCGCAGCCCGCCGTCACCATCACGGGCTTGGGAACCACTTTCGCTTCCTCATCGCCCAGGACCCGATCATCTCGATGCTCCCGATCTTTGATGTTTTGATCCATCCATGTTACAACGGGTCCGGCGCTTCATCTTTGATCGAACGGCTCTGCGAGAACCTCGACACACCTGTCCTCCGCCTCACACACGGCGGACGCGCCGGGCTCTCACGAGCGCCTGGCCTAGCGGGGCCGGTGATCGAAGCCCTCGACGGCCTGATCGCTACACACGCACCCGACCCGATCCGGAGAAAGGCCGAGATCCATGTCTGATGAGAATGCCCCGTCGCGTACAAGCGTCCTTTTCGTTTGCTTGGGGAACATCTGTCGTTCACCACTCGCGGAGGGGATCTTCACACACCTCATCGAGCAGCGCGGGTTGAGCGATCGGTTCCACATCGACTCGTGCGGCACCGGCTCATGGCACATCGGGAAAGGACCCGACCCGCGCTCGGTCCTTATCGCGAGCAAGTACGGGCTCGACATCTCCCACCTCCGCGCCCGTCAGTTCGACGCAGACCGCGACCCGCACGCGTTTGACTGGCTGATCCCGATGGATCGCCAGAACCACGAGGATATCGTGGGGATGGGCACGCCGAGCGAGAAGGCCCCGCTCATGCGTTCGTTCGACACGTCGCTTGAGTCGCCACTCGATGTCCCCGACCCGTACTACGGCGGGGACGATGGGTTTGATAAGGTCTACCAGATGCTCACGCGGGCGTGCGAGGGGATGCTCACGCGTCTGGGTCATTAACTCGACGATTGTTCATCAGATACCGCAGCACCGAGCCGAGCCCTGCGAACTTGAACTCGGGGTCGATGTACTTTTCGATGACATAGAAGCAGAAGTAGTACGCTCGCGCGGACGCCCATACCAGCAAGGTGATGAGCACCGCTGTTTCAAACCGCATCGAACGCATGAGCAATCCCAGAGCGCAAAGAAAAGCGATCAGGACGAACCCGATCGCTGTGAGATACATCCATTTTGGGTTGAGGAGATCGGTTCCCATGGGAACCGATACGCACCTGAGGTGTTTACAGATCCAGCATCAACCGCGCCGGATCCTCGATCGCATCCTTGATCGACACCAAGAACTGCACCGCTTCCGCGCCGTCGACGATGCGGTGGTCGTAGCTCAGTGCGAGGTACATCATCGGACGCAGCGCGATCTGCCCTGATCCGCTGGGGTACTCGATCGCACGCTTCTTGATCCCATGCATCCCCAGGATCGCGCTCTGCGGCGGGTTGAGGATCGGGGTCGACATCAACGACCCGAAGATCCCACCGTTGGTGATCGTGAAGGTGCCACCCTGCATCTCTTCGAGGGAGATCTTGCCGTCGCGTGCACGCACAGCCATGTCCTTGATGGTACCTTCGATCTCCGCGAAGCTCAGGTTCTCCGCGCTGCGGATGACCGGCACCACGAGCCCCTTGGGGCCCGCGACCGCGATCGCGACGTCTTGGTAGTTGTGGTGCTGAACCGCGGGCTTGCCGTTGTCGCCCTGCGTGATGTACGCGTTGATCAGGGGGAACTTCTGCAGTGCCTGGGTGGTCGCCTTAACGAAGAAGGACATGAACCCGAGGTTGATGCCGTGCTTTTCTGCGAACGCTTCCTTGTGCTGCTTGCGGAGGTCCATGACGGCGCCCATGTCGACCTCGTTGAAGGTCGTGAGCATCGCCGCGGTCTGCTGCGCCTCGACGAGGCGCGACGCGATCGCCTGACGCATGGGGCTCATGCGTTCCTGTCGGATCTCGCGATTGGACGAAGCCGCTGCGGGTGCCGAAGCGGGCGCAGATGCTGCGCCGTTCTGGTGTGTCTGAATCCACGCGAGCACATCCTGCTCGCGGATGCGACCCGCAGCACCGGTGCCGGAAATCTGCTTGAGATCCACGCCCTGATCGTCGGCGAGCTTGCGTGCGAGAGGGGTTGCTTTCACATCCGCGTTCGATGCAGGAGCGGGTGCCGTCGCCACTGCTGCCGCAGCAGCAGAAGGCGCACTCGCCGGCTCGGACGCAGGTGCGGGCTTGGATGCCTCAGGTGCAGGTGCAGAGTCGGGTGCAGCGTCACCCCCACCGCCCGAGTCTGCGGGTTTCTCCGCGGATTCGTCGATCGAACCCACGACAGCGCCGACATCGACCTCGTCGCCCTCACTCGCGCTGTGCTTGACGATGCCCGCTGCGGGCGCGGGGACTTCCATTGTGACCTTGTCCGTCTCGAGTTCGAGCACGGTCTCGTCGCGTTCGACGTACGCGCCGTCCTCAACGGTCCACGCGGAGATGATGCCGCTCGTTACCGATTCGCCGACGTTTGGGATGACGATCTCTGTTGCCATGGTGTTGTATCCGCCTTGGTCTTGTCGAATGGTGTCGTCGGGTTATGCCTGAGCCGCGGCGACCTTGGTGTCTTTGCTTGATGAGCTCTCGGGCTTTGGCCCGATCGCGTCCGTGAGGATCTTTTCCTGCTCGATCTTGTGCTGTGCCTTGGACCCCGTCGCGGGCGTGCTCGAACGCTGACGTCCGATGTAGTCCCACCGATCCCAACCCAGACGCGTGTGGATCTTGTCCAAGATAAACTGCGCCGCACCCGCGTTGTAGGTTTCTTCCTGAACGAACACACGCTCCGCCTTCTCGGGGTAGCGCTCATTGAGTTCCTTGAGCAAGCTCGCATGGAATGGGTACATCTGCTCGATACGAAGGATCGCGAGGGTGCGATCGTCACGCTCGACCCGACGAGCATCGAGCTCGTGGTAAATCTTCCCGACGCAGTAGATCACGCGTTTGACCTTTGAGCGATCCCACCCGTCCTGTTCGAAGCGAGGATCATCGAGCATCTCATGGAAATGCCCATCGACCAGCTCACTCACTGGGCTTGTTGGGATACGCAGGTAGCTCTTGGGTGACATCACCACGAGCGGTTTGCGGTAGTTCGCTTTGATCTGACGGCGGAGCATGTGGAACGTCTGTGCCGCGGTCGTTGGGTACACGACGAACATGTTGTCCGTGCCGCAGAGTTGCAGGAACCGTTCAAGACGCGCCGAGCTGTGCTCGGGTCCTGCGCCCTCGTACCCGTGCGGGAGCAGCATGGTCAACCCGCTCCAACGATCCCACTTGATTTCTGCGGACGCGATGAACTGGTCCACGATCGCCTGGGCGCCGTTGTAGAAGTCACCGAACTGCGCTTCCCAGATGATCAACATCCCGGGATCGCCCAGCGAGTACCCGTATTCGAATGCGAGCACGCCCTCTTCGGACAATGGGGAGTTGTACACGCAGAACTTCGCCTGTCGTGGTTTCCCGTCAGAACCTTCGCTCCCCGGAGGGGTCGCGGTGCCTTCGGTACCGACCTCACGGATCGAGTTCAACGGCGTGAATGGCTCACCCGTCTCAAAGTCGCGAACGACCGCGTGACGATGCGAGAACGTGCCACGCATGCAGTCTTGCCCTGACAGACGAACTGGGTGCCCTTCCGCGAGGAGGGTGCCGTATGCAAGTTGTTCCGCATCCGCGTAAGAGATCATCTCCGCATCCGGGAGGTTTCTGCGATCATCAAGCAGACGCTTGAGCTTCGGATTGACCTTGAACCCATCAGGAACCGTTCCGATTCCTTCCGCAACCTCTTTGATCTGATCCATGGTCACCGCGGTGTTCACTGGGTCATAACTGAAGACGTGTGTCAGCCCATCCCAGCGTGCACTCCCGGGATCAATAGTTGGGTCATTCGGCGCTTCTTGGGCAGCCTGCTGCGCTTTCTCCAACGCTTCGTTCAATCGCGAAACGATCGACTGACGATCTGCTTCGTTGATGACATTTTCCGCGAGGAGTTTTTCCGTATAGATCTGCAGCACGGATGGCTTCTTCTTGATTTTGCCAGCCATGATCGGCTGGGTAAAGCTCGTCTCGTCCTGCTCGTTGTGCCCGTACTTGCGGTAACACATCAGATCGATGAACGCGTCGCGCTTGAACTTCTGACGGAACTCAGACGCAATCTGCGCAACGGTCACAACCGCTTCTGGATCGTCACCGTTGACGTGGAAGATCGGTGCATCGACGAGTTTACCGATGTCAGTGCAGTACCGACTTGATCGCCCCTCTTCGGGGAGCGTCGTGAAACCGATCTGGTTGTTCACGACGACATGGACCGTACCACCTGTGGTGTATCCGGGGAGTTGCGAGAAGTTGAGGACTTCTTGCACGATCCCCTGTCCGATGATCGCCGCGTCGCCATGAATCAAAATCGGCGCGACACGATCGCGATTTAGGTCACCGCGAAGACGCTGCTTGGCGCGACAACGTCCTTCAACGACGCCGTTAACCGCTTCAAGGTGGCTCGGGTTACTCGCCATGGCAACATGAACCATGCGTCCATTATTGAGTCGACGTGTCCCGGAGTAACCGCGATGGTACTTCACGTCACCGCCACCATCTGCGAATCCTTCAGACCAGTTCTCTTCGAACTCCGTGAAGATCTGCTCAAGTGTTTTCCCGATCGTGTTGTGAAGCACGTTCAGACGCCCACGATGCGCCATCCCGAACACAACCTCTTCCACACCAAGATCAGAGAGACTCTCGATCATGTGATCGAGCATGGGAATGAGGGATTCAGCACCTTCGAGGGAGAATCGCTTTTCACCGGGGTAACGCTTGCCGAGGAATCGCTCGAAAGATTCCGAGCGGGTGAGTTGTTCAAGAACCGCGGTCTTCTCGGGTTTGTCGAGATCGAGTTTGCCACCAATCGTTTCGAACCGCTCGAGCAACCACGCTCGCTGCTCGATATCCGCGACGTGCATGAACTCGACACCGATGGACGAGCAGTACATCGCTTCAAGGTGTTCGATCACTTGCCGGAGAGGGATCTGAGATCCGAGATCCATGCTCGAGCCATCAACCGTGCGTTCCAGATCTGCCTCTGTCAGCCCGTGGTATGCAAGCGAGAGTGACTCGGGGCGTTCACGTTCACGTCCGAACGGATCGATCTTGGCGCACAAGTGTCCTTGATCGCGATATGCGCCGATGAGATCGTCAACGATCGCTTCAAAGTGCGATGCCTTCCCCGCGGGACGCCCGATCGTCGGAGTGATCTTGGTGGGGCCAGAACTCGTGATTGCCGCCGGAGCTCCGGAGGAGGTCTGCGAACCAGCCCCGAAGAGCTCGAGTTCACCCGCGTGCGCGAGGTCAAACCCTTGGAAGAATGAACGGGTGGCCGCGTCGAGTTGGCTCGGATCCTGCTGATAGAGCTTGTATTGCTCTTCGAGGTACGAAGCGCTCCACTGGTTCACGGACGGCACGGTAGGTTCGGGTGCAGAGCTCATGACTCTCCCTTGTCAAACCGCAAAACCTCGATTCCATGCGGGTTTTGCAATCGACTATCGGACTTATGGGACGACTCACCGTCCCAGGTACAATCGTAGTCCTCTTTATCGGCATTTCATCAGCGCAGTCCACGAAATCGCCATGCTTTACGCAGATGGACAAAGTTTCTGTAGACCAATCTGTCTAGCAAAGATCAGATCAACCGAATCGACCCGAGACGTAATGCTCGGTCTCGATGAGCTTGGGCTTCTGGAAGATCGACGCGGTGGGTCCGTACTCGACGAGGCGCCCCAGGTACATAAACGCTGTGTAATCCGAGACACGCGCTGCTTGTTGCATGTTGTGCGTCACGATGAGGACGGTGTACCGCTCCGAGATCTCATTGATGAGCTCCTCAATCTTGAGGGTCGCGACGGGGTCCAATGCCGAGCATGGCTCGTCGAGGAGGAGCACTTCAGGGTCTGCAACAATTGCGCGAGCGATGCACAGGCGCTGCTGCTGACCGCCGGAGAGCCCGAGCGCGGAGGACTTGAGTCGATCCTTAACCTCATCCCAGATCGCGGCGGACTTCAGACTCTTCTCAACGGCTTCGTCGAGAACGGACTTGCGACGTTCTCCATCAATCCGAAGCGGATAAACCACGTTCTCATAGATGGACATCGGGAACGGGTTCGGTTTCTGGAACACCATCCCGAGTCGCTTACGCAGCTCGATCACATCAACCGAGGGTGCGTAGATCGGGGAGCGATTGAGCGTGATCTCACCCTCGACACGCACGCCGTCGATCAGGTCGTTCATGCGATTGATCGAACGCAGCAGCGTCGATTTGCCACACCCCGAAGGACCGATGAGCGCGGTCACGGCACCACGAGGGACCTTCATTTCGACGTCATAGAGCGCCCGTGCGTCCATGTTGTAGAAGAGATTGAACTTCTGCACGTCGATGACTGCGTCCGGTGCGACAACTTCAGGATGGACTGTTGCCTGAGGCACAGCACCCGATCGGATCGAATCGATGACCTCGTAACTGACCGTCTTCGCATCGCCCTTGGGTTCGAATGCAACCGAACGAGTCATGCCCGAGGAGTCATTACGCTGATTTGTTGCGGGAGTATCCATGAGTGTCATACCGTGGGCCCTGCCATGCGAGAACGAACTTTGGCTCGCAGTACGATAGCGAGCAGATTGAGTGCGAACACGATGCTGAGGAACAACAACGTGGTAGTCCAAACAAGCGGGCGAGCAGCCTGCGAATCGGGGCTTTGGAAACCAAGATCGTAAATATGGAAACCGAGGTGCATAAAACTGCGATCTGCGTGCAGGAACGGGGCTTCGCTATCAATCGGGAGGTCCTGATTGAGTTTGACCGCCCCAACCAACATCAACGGCGCTACCTCACCGGCCCCCCGCGCCATCGCGAGGATCGCGCCCGTGAGTATGCCCGGTAACGCACCCGGAAGCACGATCCGGCGCATCGTCTGCCACTTGGACGCGCCGCACCCATAACTACCCTCACGCATGGAGTTTGGTACCGCGGCGATCGCTTCCTCTGTCGCGACGATCACCACAGGGAGAGTGAGGAGTGCAAGTGTAAGTGACGCCCAGAGCAAACCACGAGCACCGAAGGTTGGTGTGCCGTCACTCGAGCGTGCTTCGAAGAGTCCGTTGAAGTATGGCGTACCCGCGATCAACATGACCACACAGATCACACTCACACCCCAGACGAGCCAGGAGAGACGCTGGAGCACGACATTCAACTTGCCAGGGAGTTTCCCTGGGTCGGGCTTGCTCCATAGACGCGTCGCGATCGCCCCAATGATCAGCATCCCGGAAATCACCAACAGCATCCACCACCCGCCGACACTCATGCGTGTCTTCTCGGATGGACCTGTATCGACGTATGCCCCAACCGTGTAACAGAAGAATCCAAGACCGAAAACGCCGTAGACAATACTGGGTACACCCGCGAGGTTATTCACCGCGATGCGGATCATGCTTGTGATGACCCCCTGCTTCGCGTATTCACGCAAGTACAACGCCGCGATCACGCCCATTGGCGTGACGACAATGGTGAGCAGGAGTGTAAGGAGCACCGTCCCCATGATGACGGGGTAGACGCCTCCCTCAGTGTTCGCTTCACGCGGGAAGGTGGAGAGGAACTCCCACCATCGGGAAAGGTACACGCTGATCTTGTCGCTCAATCCCATGGTGTTTGGACGGACCTGTCGAACGATCTGACTCATGTGCAATCGTTGATCCGCGAGTGTCTGGGATGTCGGAGCGAACTGGTTCGTCGTGGGTTCAACGATCGTGACCCGGAGCTGGCTGTCCGCGTCTTCGATCTCCCGGACGTCTGCGAGAATCTCGTCGTACTCTGCTTGGAGTCCTGTCTCTGCTTGGGCAAGTTCAACGCGCATCTGCTGAAGATCCGCTTCGGTGATGTTCTCCCCACCCCAAGGCGACCCGACCCACAACGCGACGAGCGACAACGCAAGCACAACGGTCGATGATGCGCGGATGAGCTTGCCTTGACGCGCAACGGGTGACCCCATCTCGGTACCGTACATACGGAAACGGATCAACGCGCCAACGCATGCTCCCGCGAGGATGAGCACGAGTCCCCATCCGAAAACTCCGAATCGGAAGAGCGACTCACCCTGACGGGAGGCTTCGATCTCTGCTTGTCTCAAATCGAGTCGCGCCCGATTCATCTTGGCGTTGATGCTTCCGAGATCCTTTTTCTTCATCCGATCGATGAGCGTCTTATCCTGACGAGCTTGGGAATGCAGTTCGTCAAAGGACTCGAAATACGCTTCGGGATTGGATGCGATAACTTCTGGATCCGCTCCGTCCGCATTCACTCGGATGATCTGCTCGGGGATCCCGAACCAGACGCCCCATGCTTCACGCTCGAGCATGACCGCGTCCGCGGGTTGGGTTTTGGTCAACAAATCGCTGTCGTTAATCCAACGGAAAGAGGACTGCCCGATATCGCGATTGCCGATCCGATAGAGCGTCCGCGCTTCGGTTTGATCTGTTGCGGGTTCATGCTGGGTTTCGATCCCGAGCAACGTCTCACCTGTCGTCAGTTCGAGCTGGTCGATCGGACGAGGCCAGAACGTCTGCGAACCATTGATGATGACCATCGAGAAAAGCAGCACGATCATCACGAGACACGTCGTGAGCGCCCCGCCGGTCAACCAGACCATTGGTTCACCAAGCGCGCTGGGCAACGTTCGCCGACGCTTGTGCGCTGTCGGAGCAGGTGCCGCGGACTCGGGCTGTGACGCCGGTGTGGGCTTCGGTGGCTCGAGGGTGGATTGCGTCATAGCCCTGCGTTCCTTGCACGAACAACACGACGGACAAGTTCCGCCAGGGTGTTAATCACAAATGTCATCAAGAACAACACAAAGCCGCACAGGAAAAGCACACGATAATGCGTCTCATCCTTAGGCGCTTCGGGGAGTTCTACCGCGATGTTGGCCGCGAGTGTGCGGAACCCCGCGAAGATGTTCCAGTTCATCTCAGGCGTGTGGCCCGTCGCCATAAGCACGATCATCGTCTCGCCGACGGCACGCCCAAACCCGATCATGCATGCGGAGAAGATCCCCGATGCCGCGACAGGGAGCACCACGCGGGTCGCAGTCTGCCAAGGCGTTGCTCCCGATCCGAGCGAGGCGGTACGCAATGTCATCGGTACCGCCTGGAGCGCGTCCTCCGAGATCGTGAAGATGATCGGGATCACCGCGAACCCCATAATGACCGCGACGACGAGCGTGTTTCGTGGACTGAACGAGCCGAAGATTGAATCTCGCGGATCGAACCCGAATGACTGTGCTGTGAT
>SPJK01029128.1_pt1 | contig 15340 bp, 15 predicted proteins | sample 3741771 | NCBI WGS metagenome assembly SPJK01 (sample SAMN10925997, study PRJNA522277) | cold seep metagenome | isolation source: Elba SIP-enriched marine methane seep metagenome, extraction at timepoint T2 | place: Italy: coast of Elba, Mediterranean Sea | reverse complement strand
TTAGTTGAAAACGCGCAATTGCGAAACCTCAAGACTGACGACAAGAGTGTAACGATGGACGCTTTGCCGATCGAATCCCTGCTGCCGAAGATTGCAGAAACGCTGCAGACGCATGCACGGCTCATCCTCGGAGCGCCCCCGGGCGCCGGTAAAACCACGCGTGTGCCGCTTGCTTTGGCCGGTCTGATCGACGGCTTCGAGGCCTTTCCCGGCAAGATTGTCATGCTCGAGCCGCGCCGGATCGCGGCGCGCATGGCAGCCACGCGGATGGCGCAGACCCTGGGCGAGCGCCTCGGCCAACGCATTGGCCTGTCGACGCGTGTCGATCGGCAGGTTTCGAAGGACACTGTGGTCGAAGTCATCACCGATGGCCTGTTCACCCGCCGCCTGCTCAGCGATCCGGAACTGACCGGCACCAGCGTTGTCATCTTTGACGAAATCCATGAGCGCAGCCTGAGCGCCGACCTCGGCATGGCGCTGGCACAGGAAGCCCAGGGCGCCTTGCGCGATGACCTGCATCTGCTCGCCATGTCCGCGACCCTGGACACTGAGACCATGGCGCGTCAGCTTGATGCGCCGGTGATTGCCAGCGAGGGTCGCCAATATCCGGTGGACACCCGCTATCTCGGCCGCACCCGTGATCGGCTGGAAGACCAGATGGCGCGGGCGATTGAGCGGGCTGTGCGCGAGACGGACGGGTCGGTCCTCGCCTTCCTGCCTGGGGCTGGCGAAATCCGCCGCACAGCCGAGCGCTTGTCCCTGCCCCACGGCGTTCTGATCGCGCCGCTCTTTGGCACGCTCAGCCCGAAAGAGCAGGACGCCGCAATCCGCCCCAGCGCTGACGGACAGCGTAAAGTCGTGCTCGCCACCGACATTGCCGAGAGTGCACTGACCATTGATGGCGTCTCGGTGGTGGTCGATAGCGGCTATGCCCGCGTGCCGCGCTATGTCCCGGGCGGGCTGTCGACCGAGCTGCAGACCGTGCGGGCGGCGAAAGCCAATGTCGACCAGCGCCGCGGCCGCGCCGGGCGGCTCGGCCCCGGTATCTGCTATCGCCTATGGGACGAAGCCGAGACGCGCGGCCTGACCCCGGCCCCGGAGCCTGAAATCCAGAATGCCGATCTGTCGGGCCTGATGCTGACCCTCGCCGATTGGGGCGAGACAGAGCCGGAGCGACTGAACTGGCTGACGCCGCCGCCAAAAGGCCGTCTTGCGGCAGCGCGGAGGGACCTGCTCGGGCTCGGCGCGATTTCCGAAGCCGGCGCGCTGACGCCAAAAGGCCGGGACATGTCACGCCTGCCGCTGGCGCCGCGCCTCGCTGCGCTGATCGTTGGCGCTGACACGGCGGGCGAGAAAGCCCGCGCCGCTCAGATCGCCGCATTGATCAGCGAACGCGGCATGGGCGGCCAGAGCGCTGATCTCGCCGAACGACTGACACGCTTCCAGACGGACTCCAGCCCGCGCGCCAAAAAGCTGAAAGCGCAGGCCGCGCGCTGGGGCGGGTCTGGATCGGCCTCGGGCGATGCCGCAAGCCTGCTCTCAAAAGGCTGGCCGGACATGATTGCCCGGCGCCGCAGTCCGGGCAGCACCCAATACCTGCTCGCCAATGGCCGTGGCGGCCAGATCGATGAGACCTCCCCGCTGGCCAAATCGGATTGGCTGGTCGTGGCGGATATGGCGGGCAGCGCGAAATCGGCCCGGATCACGCTGGCCGCCGCGATCGACGAAGCCACAGCCACGCGTCACGGGCAGCTCGAGACCCGCGACGAGGCGGAGTTTGACCCGTCAAAAGGCACGTTCAAGGCCCGGCGGGTGTCCGCCCTGGGCGCGATCATCCTGTCTGAGCAGCCTTTGCCGAAGCCGTCTCACGAAGCGGCCCGGACAGCGTTCCTGAAACATCTCGAGTCTGATGGATTTGGTCCGACCGGCCTTGATCGCCCAGTGCAGGAAATGTGCGCCCGGCTGGCCGCCCTGAACGATGCGTACGGCGACCCCTGGCCCATCTGGGCGGTCGAGGCCTTGCAGGCTGAGGTTTCCGATTGGCTCGGCCCGGCGCTCGGCAATAATTCATTTACCATGCCGAAGCCCGCCACACTTGCGGATGCGCTGAAAGCGCGGCTTGAATGGCCCTTGCCGCGTGACCTCGACAGCAAAGCGCCGCGCCGGATCAAACTGCCTGCCGGGCGCGAGGCGCCAATTGACTGGCTCAGCGATCGCGCGCCCCTGATCGAGTGCAAGGCGCAGGAACTGTATGGATCAACGCAGCACCTTTGCGTTGCCGATGGCCGCATCCCTGTGACGCTGCAAATCCTGTCACCGGGCGGCAAGCCGGTGGCAACGACGCAGGACCTGCCGGGGTTCTGGGCTGGTGGCTATCGCGACATGGCGAAAGACATGCGTGGACGCTATCCCAAACATGACTGGCCGGACGATCCGGCTGCCGCAAAACCGCACGCCGGCATGACCAAGGCGCGGCTGGCGAAAGGCTAGGCGTCGCGCCAGGCGCCGGTTTCGAGCCCGTCCAGTGTCCAGTTGCCGACCGCGCATCGAATGAGCCGGAGGGTCGGATGTCCCACTGCTGCAGTCATACGGCGGACCTGGCGATTGCGTCCCTCGGTGATGGTCAGTTCCAGCCAGCAATCCGGGATCGACTTGCGAACGCGTATAGGCGGCGTCCGGGGCCACAGCCCGGACGGCTCGTCGATGAGGCGCGCTTTGGCCGGGGCCGTCATACCATCCTTCATCGAGATACCCTCTTGCAAGGCGCGCAGGGCCGACTCGTCTGGGAGGCCTTCAACCTGGGCCCAATAGGTCTTGGGGGTCTTGTGTTTCGGATTGGAGATTTGCGCCTGCAATCGCCCATTATCGGTGAGCACCATCAGGCCTTCACTGTCGCGGTCGAGCCGCCCGGCCGGATAGACCTTTGGCACGTCCAGATAGTCCGACAGTGTCTCCCGCTCGGTCTCGCCCAATCCGCGGTCTGTAAACTGCGAAAGCACGTTAAATGGCTTGTTGAAGAGGACAATTCGGGTCATTTTTTCGTGAATAACGGAGTCAAATTACAGGTCCAGCAATTTCGCGGATTTTACCGTATTTATTACAGTTTCGGCAGGCAATTAATCCGACCTTAGCGTTTTTTTAATCCGTGTAGATGCATAAAAATTGTCCGAAAACGTTGTTTAAACCAAATTCGCTGATACTATATCGGCTCAACAGTAGCATAAGCGCGAAAGGAGATAGATATGAACACACTTATCGTGCACAAAGACGCCGACTCCCGGCTGGATTCATTCAACGGTCCCATCCTGGACCATGAAAAACTGCGCCAGGGCACCCATATTGCGGTGCTGACGGCTGTCGCATCGGTATTTCTCGTGTTTGCCGTAAAAGCCGTATACCTCATCTTCTAGGCATCAAATAACTGAAGCCGGATATGGCTTTTTGGCTGTTTTTCAGCCATAAGCCGCCGGATGAGAAAAACCGGCCCAGATTCCAACACCAAATCGGTGTTCATCAAGACCTACGGGTGCCAGATGAACGTCTATGATAGCGAGCGCATGAAAGATGTGCTCGCGCCCATAGGCTATGCGCCTGTGGACAGCGCAGATGGCGCCGATCTGGTGGTCCTGAACACCTGCCATATTCGCGAAAAGGCGACCGAAAAGGTCTATTCCGAACTTGGCCAGATGAAAAAACTGAAACAGGCCCAGGGCGGCAAGATGACGATTGCTGTTGCAGGCTGCGTGGCGCAGGCCGAAGGCGCGGAAATCATGCGCCGTCAGCCCGCCGTCGACCTGGTCCTCGGCCCGCAGGCCTATCACAAATTGCCAGAGATGATTGCCCGCGTGCACCGCTCCACCGGCGAACGGCTGGAGACCGAGTTCGAAACGCTGGAAAAGTTTGACGCGCTGCCCAAGACCCGCACCGCGGACGGCCCGACGGCATTCCTGTCGGTTCAGGAAGGCTGCGACAAGTTTTGTACCTTCTGCGTCGTCCCTTACACGCGCGGGGCCGAGCTCTCGCGTCCGGTCGACGCGATTACGCTGGAAGCGCGCAACCTGGCGAGCCAGGGCGTGCGCGAGGTTCAGTTGCTGGGCCAGAACGTCAATGCCTATCACGGCGCTGCGCCAGCGATCGAAGGCGGCGATGAATGGACCCTGGCACAACTGGTGCGCCACCTCTCCAGGATTGGCGGGTTTGACCGCATTCGTTACACGACCAGCCATCCGCGCGATATGGATGATGACCTGATCGCGGCGCATGCAGATACGCCGGAATTGATGCCCTTCCTGCATCTGCCGGTGCAATCAGGGTCGAACAATATCCTGAAAGCGATGAATCGCGGCCATACGCGCGAGCATTATCTCGACATCATGCGCCGGATGAAAGAGGCGCGGCCTGATATGGCGCTCGCCTCTGACTTCATTGTCGGCTTTCCGGGCGAGAGCGACAAGGATTTCGAAGACACAATGGATCTCGTGCGCGAGGTTGGTTACGCGATCGCCTATTCATTCAAATATTCAGAACGCCCCGGCACGCCGGCCGCCGAAATGTTCGGCCAGGTGCCCGAAGACGTGAAGAATGAGCGTCTGCAGGCGCTGCAAGCCTTGCTGCGCGAACAGCAGACGGCGTTCAATGCTTCAAAAATCGGGCAGACCGTGTCGGTTCTCGTCACCGGCACGGGCCGCAATGAAGGCCAGATGCATGGTCGTTCGCCATGGCTGCAGGCGGTCCACTTTGACGGCGCCGAGGACCTGGTCGGTCAGATCATTGATGTCGAGATTGTTGGCGCCAGCCTGAATTCCCTGTCCGGGCAATTGCCTGGCCAATCGAAAGAGGTGGCCGCTTGAGCCAGATTTGGGAACCGAGGGACGCGGCACTTCTCCCAGTGATTTGCGGGCCCAATCACAAGAACCTGTTATTCCTCGAAAAAGAACTCGCGGATGGCGACCTGAAAGCGGAAAGCCAGGGCGGCGGCATTCGCCTGGCTGGCTCGGCAGACGCGGTCGCCGTGGCAGAACTGGCGCTGACCGCATTTGAAGCGACCCTGGCGAAAAATGCCGAAGCCGGGCTGCCGGCGCTTGAAGGCGCGCTGGAACAGGCCCGCACGCCGGACCAGAGCTACAAGACCCTGACCGGTCTGAAAGTCCCCATTAAGCCGCAAACCAATACGCAGGCAAAATATCTCGACCTGCTCACGGGCACCAAGAATGACCTCATTTTCGGCGTTGGCCCGGCCGGGACCGGCAAGACGTTTCTTGCGGTGGCAGCCGGTGCGGCGGCGTTGAAGAACAAGTCTGCAGCGCGACTGATCATGACCCGTCCGGCTGTGGAAGCTGGCGAAAACCTGGGCTTCCTGCCCGGCGACCTCGAAGAAAAAGTCGAGCCCTATCTGCGCCCGATCTGGGACGCGCTGGACGAGACGCTCGGCGCTGACCAGGCCGGTCGCCTCCGCGAAAAGCGGGTGATTGAAGTCGCCCCGCTGGCCTTCATGCGCGGGCGCACGTTGAAAAACGCCTTTGTCATCATGGACGAGGCGCAGAATGCCACGGTCGCCCAGATGAAAATGGTCCTGACCCGCCTTGGCCGCGACAGCCGCATGGTCGTCACCGGCGATCCGGGCCAGGTCGACCTGCCGCGCAATCAGCCTTCCGGCCTGGCGCACGCACTGCGCATCCTGCGCGGCGTGGACGGCGTCGGCCGCGTCACCTTCTCGGCCAATGATGTGCGCCGCCACGCCTTGGTCAGCCGCATCATCAAGGCCTATGACCAGGATGCCGAGCAAAAACGCGATGATTGAGCTCGACCTGCGCGTCGCTGAGCCCGCCTGGACAGAGGCCCTGCCCGCACTCACCGATATCTGCCAGACTGCTCTGAATGCCGGTGCCGCGCAGCAGACAGCAAGCGGGGAGGTCAGCCTGCTGCTGACAAATGATGATGAAATCCAGACCCTGAACCGGGATTGGCGCGGCAAGGACAAACCCACAGATGTGTTGTCATTTCCGGCGGATCCTGTCGATGCGCCGTTTCTGGGCGATATCGCCATCAGCCTCGGCGTGACCCAAAAGGACGCTGCAGCGCGCGAGATCGCCCTCGATCAGCATCTCTCGCATCTACTCATCCACGGGTATTTGCATCTTTTGGGACATGACCACAAAGATGACACAGAGGCGGCTGAGATGGAGTCCCTGGAGATCGCAGCGCTTGCATCCCTGGGCTGGCCTGATCCATATAAGTAAGGTGCGAGTCGCGCACCAGAATCGTTGAAAGACATGTCGGAAGGACGAAAAGGCTTGTTTGGCCTGTTTAAGAAAAGCGAAGAAGCGGCCGAGGCCCCTGTCCCGGAAGACCCGATAGGGCCGTCGCAAACTGAGATGCGCCTGCGCATCGTGGAATTCGAACGCGCGCGCGTTGTCGATGTCATGATCCCGCGGGCAGAGATTATCGGCGTCGAACTGTCGACCTCACTCGAGGACCTGATCCAGCTCTATGCCAATGAGGCCCATTCGCGCCTGCCGGTCTATCGCGAGACGCTGGATGACCCGGTCGGTGTGGTCCACATCCGCGACCTGATCACCGAGATCGCGCGCGCCAATGGCGAGGACAAGGATCCTGAAGACCTGCCGCTGGAACGGCTGCGCCGCGATATATTATTTGTGCCGCCCTCCATGCCGTTACCGGACCTACTAGTCAAAATGCAGGCCTCGCGCACCCACCTAGCTTTGGTGGTGGATGAATATGGCGGTACGGACGGGCTGGTCAGCCTGGAAGATCTGGTCGAGGAAATTGTCGGCGAGATCGAAGATGAGCATGACGAAGAAGTCGCCATGTTGGTGCGCCGCGGCCGCCTCGCCTGGGAAGTTGATGCGCGCATGGAAACCGAGGATTTCGCCGAAGAAACGGGCCTCGAACTCGAGCTGGAAGACCATGATGTGGATACGCTGGGCGGCGTTGCGTTCGCCCTGGCAGGACGTGTGCCGCTGCGCGGTGAGGTTCTGCCCCACCCGAAAGGCGTCGACATAGAAATTCTCGATTCGGACGCGCGGCGCATTCACCGCCTGGTCGTTCGCCAACCCGCTTCGGAGCTGAAAGCATGATCGAACAAGGCCACGCGCGCAGTCACGGATTGCGCGTGTTTACGGCGCTGCACGAGGCCATCGCCCGCGTGCGCGGCACGACCGCGACTTTGTTCGCAATTCTGCTAGGCGCGTTCTGTGCGCTCGGATTCGCGCCGTTTCATATGACCCCTGCCCTGATCGTTGCCTTTGTCGGTCTGATCTGGATGCTCGACGGCGCGCGCTCTCAGAAACGCTGGGGACGGGCGATGTTCTGGCGCGGCTGGGCATTTGCCTTTGGGTATTTCCTGGTCGGCATGTACTGGACCGCCCTGCCCTTCCTGGTGGAGCCGGAAAAGCACGCCATCTTCCTGTGGATGCCCTTGATTGCCCTGCCGGGCGGCATGGCGCTGATCTGGGGCGCGGCCTGCGCGCTCGGCGGCGCCTTCTGGTCGGCGTCACCCTCGCGCGTGTTCATTTTTGCGCTGTTTCTCGGCGGCGCGGAACTGATCCGCGGGACCCTGTTTGGCGGCTTTCCCTGGAACCTGCCGGGCACGACCTGGGCACCGGGCGGCGCGCTCTCGCAAGTGGCGTCGCTGGGCGGCATTTACTGGCTGACCCTGATGACCCTGTTTGTCGCCGCAGCGCCCGCCGCTCTGGTGGACACAAGGGACGATCAGAGCGTTGTCGGCCGGGCCCTCCCCGTCCTCATGGCGGTGGCCCTGACCGGGTTTTCCTGGGCCTGGGGCTCACAGCGCCTGACCACGGATACAATCATGACCGAGCGCTCTGTCGTCCTGATGGATGCCGGCGTGCCGCAAGCTGAAAAATTCGAGGATCGCGGCGAACCTGTGGTCGCGCGCTATATCGAATTGTTGCGAGACGTGCCGAGTGAAGCCGGCGACATCGTCATCTGGCCGGAAGGCGCCCTGCCTTATGGATTGATGGGCGATACCAATGCGCTCGATCTGGTTTCGGCCTTCCTCGGTCGGCGCGCGCTCATCGCCGGCTCCGTCCGCTTTACCACGAATGACGGCCAGCCAGCCGCCTATAACAGCCTGGTCATGTTCACGGCCGGGGCGAATTCGGCGACGCTCTCAGCGCTTTATGACAAGCATCGACTGGTCCCGTTCGGCGAGTTGCCCGCGACCCAGATTGTGCCGTTTGGCGAGCGCATTGCCGGCATCCTGCCCTCCTCCATGCAACGCATGGCCGAGAACGGGTTCACGCCAGGCGCCGAAGCCACCGTCCTGTTGCCACAAGTCGTGGCACCGCCCTTCATTCCGCTGATCTGTTATGAAGGCCTGTTCCCCGAAATCGTCCGCAAGGCGTCGCCGCAACGCGACGCGGCAGAGTGGATTGTGGTGATCTCGAATGATGCCTGGTTCGGCGACAATCTCGGCCCGGCGCAGCATTATGCGCAAAACCGCTATCGCGCGATCGAGAGCGGCCTGCCCATGGCCCGCGTCGCGACCCGTGGCATGACCGCCATGGTCGACGGCTATGGCCGCGAAGTCGCACGCGGCAATCCGGCCACCAATGACCCCGCCGGCTGGCATTCCGCGGTTGTACGGACGGGATTACCAGCACGGCTAGAAAACACGCCATATCAACGCTTTGGAGAGACGTTTTACTGGTTGACTCTTGTCCTGTTTGGTGGACTAGCCTTTGTGAGCTGGCGGCGTTAGAATCATAATAAAAGTATACGCAAGAAGAGTGGCGATGTCAGAAAACAAAACACCCAGCGGAATTGACCGAATTGTTGGACAGCGTCTGCGCTGGCGCCGCCGTGAATTGAAACTGACCCAGGAACAACTCGGCGAGAAGCTCGGCCTGACCTTCCAGCAAGTCCAGAAATACGAGAAGGGCGTGAACCGGATTTCAGCCGGCCGCCTGTTTGAAATCGCCCAGGCGCTCGGCATCACCATCACCTATTTCTATGAAGGCGTGGATGAGCTGATGGACAATCCCGCCACCGTCAGCGTGCATGAAGAAGATCACCCGCCAAGCCTGCCCGTGATCGATACAGAAGCGATGGAGCTGGTCACCGCGTTCCAGAAGATTGGTGATAAGTCGCTGCGTCGGTCGCTGCTCGAAACCATTCGCGCCGCCGCCGCCACGTCAGACGCCCCTGACGCCTGACCCGAAAGCTGTGGCCGGGAAGCGACACAGTGGAGCTTTCGCAGCTGCAACAAATAATCAGTGGTTGCTTTGCCGCACTGCACAAGCAACCTATCTCGCCTAAAACAAAGAATTGCTGACGGGAGAGCAGGTTTTGGCGGATATCAAGACGATTGGCGTCGTAGGCGCAGGTCAGATGGGCAATGGCATCGCGCATGTGTGCGCCCTTGCCGGATATGACGTGATCCTCAACGATGTCTCCCAGGATGCACTCGAGAATGGTCTGGCGACCATCGAGAAGAACATGACCCGCCAGGTCTCGCGTGAGATCATCAAGCTCGACGATATGAAAGCCGCACAAGCCCGGATCAAGACCAGTGTTGAACTGGTACCCTTCGCGGGCGTCGATCTTGCCATCGAAGCGGCGACCGAGAACCGTGAGGTCAAGGAAAAGATCTTCGCCGCGCTCTGTAATGTCGTCTCAAAGGACGCGTATCTCGCCACCAATACATCCTCGATCTCGGTCACGCGTCTCGCCTCGACCACCGACCGCCCGGAAAAATTCATCGGCCTGCACTTCATGAACCCGGTGCCATTGATGCAGTTGATGGAGATTATCCGCGGCCTGGCCACCGATCAGGAAACCTATGACATGGCCACTGGCCTGGCCGATCGCCTCGGCAAGACCACGACCAATGCCGAGGATTATCCGGCCTTCATCGTCAACCGGATCCTGGTGCCGATGATCAATGAGGCGGTCTATGCCCTGTATGAAGGCGTCGGCACGGTTGAAAGCATCGACACCGCCATGCGGCTCGGCGCCAATCATCCGATGGGTCCGCTCACCCTGGCCGATTTCATCGGCCTCGACACCTGCCTGTCCATCATGCAGGTCCTGCATGACGGCCTCGCCGACACCAAGTATCGGCCTTGCCCATTGCTGGTGAAATATGTCGAAGCCGGCTGGGTCGGCCGCAAGGCTGGACGTGGGTTCTATGATTATAGCGGCGACGCGCCAGTACCGACGCGCTAGCGACCGAGATCTGATATCTGGGCCAGCAGGCGTTCCCGAAACGCCGGCGTCGCATCCGCGGCCAGACAAAGAAAAATGCCGGTCAGGGCCTGCGCTCGAAACTGGTCCAGGTCAAAATACCCGTTCGCCCAGTCTTGCCGCGCCAACCGGTAACAACCGTAAATCTGGGGGCCGAGCACCTCCGGGGCGATCGCACCTCGCAACAAGCCTTCCTGCGCGGCCATCCGGCACGCCTCAATCGGCTGATGCACGAAGCGGGCATAAATGCCTTGTGGCGAACTCTGCTCGAACAAGCCACTGCGATCCCCGGCAATGAAGGCAGCGCGATAGAAAGCCTCGTCCGTCGCAAAATGGTCCGCCAGATCATGGATCTGTTGAGCAAATGAGGCTTCGACCGGTCCTGAGGCCGTCGCCGCCTGTATGACCTGCAACTGATCGACGAGCTCCGCAATGATCGCGGCAAGGATGTCGCTCTTGCCACCGATCAGATTGTAGATGGTCGGCACCGTCAGCCCGGCGCGATCCGCCAGATCGCGGATCTTCAAAGCCTCAAACCCGTGCGTCGCAATCAGTGAGCGCGCTTCGCGCAGGATCGTGTGGCGACGCTTGGCCATATTCTTTTCGCGTTTGGATTCGGGCGGAGCAACTGTTTCGACAACCATGTCCTCGCCATAGGTTGGTTTGTGGATTGACACAAGAATTAAACACTGTTAAATTTTTAACACCGTTAAAAGGTGGAGAGTACGCTCATGTCGCAACCTGACTATATGGACTCGATTGAAGCCTGTGCGGCGCATTATGGCGACGAGGCCGACGCGATGCGTGACTATCTGATCGCCGGACACAAGGCGGCGGTGGAGCTTGATAATCGCGGCCCCATCGAATTCGATGCGCACGGCAAGCTCGCGTCCCATATTGTCGACGCCTACAAGAAATACGGATTCTATGTATTCACCGGTGTGCTGCAGTCGGCCGAATTAGACGACATCAAGCAGGACCTGGCGCAGATCAAAGAGCGTTTCCCAGCTGGCCCGGGCGAAAAAGTCACGGCCATTGGCGCGCCGGCCCTCGGCGCGGATTGCACCGCGCCAAATCTGGTCTGGTCAAAACCGCTGGGTGACCCGCTTGGCGGATCGACACTCGCCAATGGTCGTCATCAGGTCAAACTGCACGAGCCGAAAGCTGCTGACGACGCCCCGGAAATGGCACCGTTCATCCTGCTTGGCTCACTGCAATTCTCCGAAACCTGCCTGCGCGTGTACGGGCATCCGCAATTGCTGAAAGTGGCCGCGGAAATCAACGGCGAAGACTTTGCGCCGTTTAACGAAAGCCTGTTCATCAAGGAACCTGGCATCGGCGCCGCGGTTTCCTGGCATCAGGATGGCACGACACACTGGGACAGCGAGGACTTCGATGACGGCATTCACGGCTTCAATTTCATGGCACAAGTCTATGGCAGCACAGCCGTAAATGGCGTCTGGGTCCTGCCCGGCAGCCACAAGCTCGGCAAAGTCGACATCAAGCAACTGGTTGCAGACTCAGGCAGCGAGCGGATTGCGGGCACCGTGCCGCTGATTTGCGCCCCGGGAGATGTCGTTATTTGCAATCGCCAGCTGGTTCACGGCTCTTTTGCCAATACGGGATTTGAACCTCGCGTGACGGTCAATTTCGGCTTCCACCGGCGCAGCTCCGTGCTCGGCGTGATGGGCGCCGGCACGCATAATGACGCACAGATGTTTGATGCCGACCTGATTGCCAAACGGTCGGAAGTGATTGGCTATGGCATTGATGCCCGGCGCCAGCGCTTTCCTGATGAAGACCCATTTCAGTACCAGCCTTTTGTTGCGCAGGGACGGACCTATCAATGGAATGCAGATGCGAAGGCCGCCCTGCATGATTACAACGCGCTGGATCTCAGCATCTAGCCGCGCGACTGGTTCCCACCGGTCGACTGTCCGCGCCTGTTCGCAGGCGCGGGCTCTATCATCTCGCCAAACTTTGAAAGACTGCGCCATGACTCACGCCGCAACGGTTCTCGCCATGCATTCGGAAATGCATACACTGTTTCCAAATCGTCCTGCCCGATGGAACTGGATGAATACCGAGGGTGACATTGAAAAGACCATCGCCACGCGCGGCGGCGATGTCGACATCCTGCTCTCCGCCAGCATTGAGAAACTCGACAAGGCGATGCTGGCCCGGTTTCCAAACCTCAAAATGATCGCATCGATCTCAGCCGGATTCAGCAATATCGATCTGGAAGAATGCCTGGCACGGCAGATTGCCGTCACCAACGCGCCGGGCATGAATTCCGGCGATGTCGCTGATCTGGCGGTAACGATGATGACCGCTCTGCTGCTGCGCATGCCGCAATCGCGGAGCTATATCATGACCGATCAATGGGTGACCGAGGCCGGTCCAATCCGCCGCTCCCTGCGTGACATGCCGGTTGGCATTGTCGGGCTCGGCGCGATTGGACAAGAGATCGTCAAACGACTGACCCCGTTCGGCGTGGATCTGAAATGGTGGGGCCCACGTCCCAAGCCTGATATTGAGATTGAATATGTCGAACAGCTGCATGACCTGGCAGCTCAGTGTCGCGGCTTGATCATCTGCTGCCGTCCGGATCACACGACACGCCATCTCATCAATGACGCGATATTCGACCAACTCGGGCCGGATGGCGCCCTGGTCAATGTTTCGCGCGGCAGCGTGGTCGACGAGACCGCCCTGATCGCGGCGTTGAAATCCGGACGATTGGGCGGCGCCGGCCTCGATGTGTTCGAGCCAGAGCCAACAAATAGCGCGCGCTGGACGAATGTGCCAAACGTCATTCTCACCCCGCACCAGGGCGGGGCGACTTATGAAACCCTGTTCGCACAGGCGGCGCTTGCCCAGTCGAACATCGAAAACTTCCTCGACAAGAAGGCATTGCTGTCCAGCGTGCTTTGAGGCACGGCGCGGTACCCACACGCCACGAACGCGAAGATCGAATTTGCCTATTTCTTCATCTGTCGAACCATACGCTGACTACGGTTGAGAACCGTGAGAGCGCTGCCCAGCGCGATTACCGCAAGCGCAATCGCAAGAGCGCTATGATCAAAACCCCAGGTCGCGTCGAATATCGCCGCGATTGCGCCCAAGGACACGAGGTGCATACGCCCCTGCTTGGCAAGCGGTCCGGCAAAATCGGGCGCCAGTCCGTTGGCGTGACCGAGCTCACGAACATAGGCCGTCATGACCGCCAGCGCCGCCGCCGCCCAGCCGAGTTCCGGAACCCCTGCGCCATAGCCCGCGCCAGCGAGTATCAGAACGTCAGATACACGATCCGGAAACTCATTCCAGAACGGACCATCCGGTGTGGACTTTCCGCCTTCGACAGCAATCATGCCATCGAACAGATTACATAGCAGCCGCATCTGACAGGACAGGACCGCGCCAATCAAGGCGAGCGTTCGAGATACCGGTTCAAGATCTGGCGACAGAAAGAACAGGGTGCCGGCGGATGCCCCAAACACCATGCTGGCGACCGAGACCTGATTGGGAGAAACACCCATCCGGCCGAGGGTTGCGGCCATCCATTTTGCCCACCCGGACTCACGCTGCTTGATCGGGCGACGGGACATAGGTTCGGTCATGTGGAAGCTCGCTGCGTTGTCCAGATACCGAACGTGTAAACCCACGCATAGGTGAACGCGACGCTAAACGGCACGGCGATGGTTGCAAATATTTCCGGTGTACCGGCGGCGACGTGACTGAGAATGAGTCCAGTGAGTGAGACTGAACACACCAGAACCGGAGGTGCAATCAATGCGGCCCTCACGGCATTGCGGCGGAAAAACAGCGCCGAGAGGTAATCCAGAGCCTTTTTCATCAACAGGGTGATTGTGGCTGACAGCGCCCCTTGAACCAGCCCGGCGACCAGCGGCTCCGGCATCGGATGGTATCGATTTGCAAAGATCTTGCTGTCATTCGCAGGGCTCGGACTGGCGATGTCGCCCCTCTACAATCACGCGTTCTCGGGCCTGCAGGCGTCGGAATTGATCACTTGGATCCTGGTCGCCGCGGCAACGCTGACAATGTACACCCTGTTCGGGTACGCCCGCCAAAGTGCGGGCATCTTATCAAGACGCTAAGCGGTCGAAACACTTCAGCGTTCTTGGGGTTACGGGGCCACTCGCGCCTAGCTCCGCCACTTCAGCACAGTCGGCTTGATCTTGTTCTGGAAAGCCCGCCCGGCCTTGCGTGAGGCGGCCAATTCCTTCTTGAGCATCTGATACCACTTGGCATGGACGTCGATATCGTCGATCCACATCATCGCCTTCTGGTGTTCCATACCGAGATTTTGCAGATCGACCATGTCGCCGTCCTGGCGCAGGAATTTGCGCGCCATTGGCTTGGCGATCGGGATGGCGAGATGCAGGAGCGGGGCGCCGGTCCACCAGGTCAGCTGGGTGATGCGCGTGCGTTTCGGGCCTTCTGGCGTCAGGCAGGTCAGCGTCAGCAGGCGGGCCTTGTCGTTCGAGATAATCTCCCAGCGAAAGCCAGGCAGCTGGAAGCGGATTTCGGTCTCCACCTCATCACCGAACACCCATTTATACAGTTTCGAGTTCGAACTCGGCTTGTGCCGGTCAATCGCCCAGCCGCGGTCGGCGGGAATGAACGGTTTTTCCTTGAGTTTCAGTCCAACCGAGGGCGGGCGCCACCACCATTGATTGTGCACGAAGGGCACATGCGCCGGGTCCATCAGACCGACGACTGCGTCATCCATATGCGCGTTGAACACGTCCTCGATGACGAATTTCGGCTTCTCCGGCAGCGGCCCGAATTGCGGCGCGGGAACGTCCGGCGCGCCGGTAAAACGCGGGTCGTCGGCAATGAAGACATAGATCGCGCCATGCGCCTCATGCACTGGATAGCGGCGCACTTTCACCTTGTTCGGCTCGTAAGGCTCAGACCCGGTCAGGCTGGGCATATGCCGGCACACGCCATCGCTGCCAAAACGCCAGCCATGATAAGGACATTCCAGCGTCGCCTCGCCATCGGTCTCGACCTGGCGTCCGGCGCTCAGCGGCACCAGGCGGTGCGGGCAGATATCGCGCAGGGCAAACACTTCACCCTTGTCCGTGCG
>SPJK01063599.1_pt1 | contig 15353 bp, 11 predicted proteins | sample 3741771 | NCBI WGS metagenome assembly SPJK01 (sample SAMN10925997, study PRJNA522277) | cold seep metagenome | isolation source: Elba SIP-enriched marine methane seep metagenome, extraction at timepoint T2 | place: Italy: coast of Elba, Mediterranean Sea | reverse complement strand
CGCATAGCCAAGGAGAAGCGTTCTTCACTTTTATAAAGGTCAACAGCGCGCTTCTCATTGATGATCTCCATATCATCAAGCGCATGTTTTAACGATACTTCAGCAAGCTTTTGAGCAGTGATATTGGTGGAAACAATCATAATGCATTGAAGCTGAATATCTTCATTTTTCAGCGGCGCCAAAGTGGATTGATACCACAAATCATCGCCTTCGATGTTTTTTACCGTAGCTTCCTGGGTAATCACTCGACCAGTTTGTTTGACCTTCAACAAATTGTCGCGCATTAAAGAACGAAATGATTCAGGGTAAAACGAAAAGGGGTACGGTTTACCGTAATAGCCGGTAATATCGTTGATTTTGAGATCTCTTACCCCGGAAGAACTCATGTAAAGTAAATTAAAATCAAGATCCACAATCTTGGTGCAAACCGGTGAGTTTTCCAGCCATGCAAAGGCTTGTTTTTCAAAATTCCGTTGCAGAATATTAATGGTATTGCTGGATTTAATGGCGGCCAATTCTTCGCGTAATTGATCAATCTCTTCGAGCAATTGGTCTTTGCTTTTATCAATATCATTCATTCTATTTTCACCATTACTCATGACCTAAGGAGCTGATCATTAATTTCATTACTTAACTATATACAAATTTAAGATTTTTTCCAACAGACTATCCGGATAGTGGGTCCAATCAGTTTTCTGAATGCCAATTTGTAATCTATTTGTATGCAACGGTTCCTCTGAGCGGGACGGTTTAGCGCACATAATCATGCTGACACAAAAAATCGAATGTGACTTTTTTATTTCAATTCCTTCAACAAACATAATAAAAATCTCTAGAGAATTAAGTATTTATCAATACACTGTAGATTAAGCATCCAGCGCATAACCCATTAATAGTTGACTTTTCAGGCAAAATCATTCAATTTATGCAGCTGGAATGGCATTAAGTGCTTAATTTTGGTTAACCACAAATTGAATAATTAAACAACAGCCATCCACAAATGCTTTAAAACTAATATTAGTCTAATAACACAGAATCGTATTCTGTCGCTAAACAGAATACCAGGAGGAAACATATGAAGAAGCCTGTAAAAAGCTGGCTGCTGGCGTCTGCTGTAGCTACTTTACTTGCTGCACCTACTGTATCTACTGCTAACAGTGAAGTTCAAAGATTAACTGAAAATCCTGCTAACTGGGCCACTTGGGGTGGCGATTACGCGGGTACTCGTTATAGCAAGTTGGATCAAATCAATTCTAAAAACGTAAAAAATCTACAACCGGCTTGGTCTTTCTCAACAGGCGTTTTGCGTGGTCATGAGGGTGGCCCATTAGCTGTTAACGGCGTTTTATATGTTCACACCCCTTTCCCCAACACTGTTTATGCAATCGATCAAAAAACTCAATCAGTGATTTGGGAATTTACACCGGTAATGGATGCTGACGTCACCATCCCTGTGATGTGTTGTGATACCGTTAACCGCGGCTTGGCTTACGGTGACGGCAAAATATTTTTGCAACAATCGGACACCGTTTTAACCGCATTAGATGCTAAAACCGGAAAGCGCATTTGGAGTGTTCAGAATGGCGATCCAAAATTAGGCATGACCAACACTAACGCGCCAATCGTTGTTAATGATAAAGTTTTCACCGGTATTTCAGGCGGTGAATTCGGCGTACGCGGTTTCTTGGCGGCATATAACACCCGCACCGGTCAATTGGAATGGAAAGGTTACAGCATGGGTCCTGATGCGGACACATTGATTAACCCTAACAAAACAACTACCTGGAAAGATGGTAAAGTTCAAAAAGTCGGCAAAAACTCAAGCTTGAAAACTTGGGAAGGCGACCAATGGAAAATCGGCGGCGGCACAACCTGGGGCTGGTACAGCTATGATCCTGATTTGAACCTGGTTTATTACGGTTCAGGCAACCCTTCTACTTGGAACCCTGTACAACGTCCTGGCGACAACAAATGGTCTATGTCATTGTGGGCGCGTGATGCGGACACAGGTGAAGTCAAATGGGTTTACCAAATGACGCCACATGATGAGTGGGATTTTGACGGCATTAATGAAACTGTTTTAGTTGACCAAAAAGTGAACGGCACAATGCGTAAATTGATTGTGCATTTTGACCGTAACGGTTTCGGCTACACCCTTGACCGTGTTACAGGTGAATTGTTAGTCGCTGAAAAATTCGACAAAACAGTGAACTGGGCAACACATGTCGATATGAAATCCGGTCGTCCTCAAGTTGTTAATCAGTACAGTACTGAATATAACGGCGAAGACGAAAATACTGAAAACGTATGTCCAGCGGCTTTGGGCGCTAAAAACCAGCAACCGGTCTCTTTCTCGCCACAAACCGGTTACTTCTACATTTCCGGCAACCACTTGTGCATGAACTACGAGCCGTTCGAAGTTTCATACACAGCGGGTCAACCTTATGTAGGCGCAACATTGACTATGCACCCTGCGGGCGGCGATGTGATGACTGGCAAGTCTGACGGTTCTCACAACTTGGGTCAATTTACTGCATGGGATGCGACTACCGGTAAAATCGTTTGGTCTAACAAAGAGCAATTTTCAGTATGGTCTGGTTCTGTAGCAACTGCCGGCGGCGTTGTCTTTTACGGAACTCTGGAAGGTTACTTGAAAGCAGTTGATGCTAAAACAGGTAAAGAATTGTATAAATTCAAAACCCCTTCAGGCATCATTGGTAACGTCAATACTTGGGAATTCGAAGGTAAACAATATGTAGGCGTATTATCCGGAATCGGCGGTTGGGCCGGTATCGGTATTGCGGCTGGCTTAGACGATGGTTCAGATTCTACCAACTCTGAAGGTCTAGGCGCCGTGGGCGCGTACAGAAGCTTGGGTTCTTTCACCAAGTTAGGCGGCACCTTAACGGTATTTTCATTACCAAAATAAATTAGATCCTTTTTAAGATCTGAATAAAAAGCCCCGAACCTCGGTTCGGGGTTTTTTTTATCTTAAAATAATTTACAAACACTCACATCTATTGCCACTTCATCTGTTGGGAAGCACACAATGAAAATATTGAATAAAACTATTCAAGCCTTGATTTGTTTAACCTTAATCAGCGCACCCAGATTTTCTTCCGCCAAAGAAAAATTTAAGGTCTGCGCAGATCCTTTACACCCACCCTACTCCACCCGTGATCAGCAAGGTTATGAAAATAAAATCGCCCAGCTTTTCGCCGACCAGTTAGGCATGGAACTGGAATATTACTGGTTTCCACAACGCATCGGATTTATCAGAAATACCTTAAAATCAGAAATTGACAACAGCGATCAATTTAAATGCGATGTGGTGATGGGAGTGCCCACCGGTTTTGACTTCGCCAAAACCACCAAACCCTATTTTCACTCAACATACGCTTTGATCATCGCTAAGGATCGAGGCTGGGATGATATTAACAACCCTAAGCAACTGGCTAATCTCTCATTACAACGTCAGGAATCGCTTAAAATCGCCATGTTTGACAGAGGCCCCGGCACCGCTTGGTTGCAAAAATACGGCTTGCTAGATCAAGGCATTCCCTACCAAACAATGACCGGCGATGATGAAAATAATGTCGCCATGCAAATTGAAAAAGATCTGCAACGAAAAAAAATTGATATGGTGATTATTTGGGGACCGATGGCCGGTTATATTATTTCCAAAAATCCGGAGCAATACCGCTCTATTCCGTTAAAATCATCTCCGGGATTAAAGTTCGATTTTTCCATGAGTATGGCTGTGCGTTATGGCGATAACGTCAGAAAGGAGTTACTGGAAGGTTTAATCGATAAAAATAAAACAAAGATCATCGACATTATTCGTAGCTATCACATCCCGATTTTACCGATTCCGGAACAACGTCGTCGTAAAGATGATGATTAACAGGGCAAGGAAATACAAACAACGCATCAGTCTGCAATAAATTATTGCAGACTGATCTTATTTCAACGCGAGAAGGTTTAATTATTGCGCGCGTCCGTACATATGCACCAGATGTTTTAGGGTACCGGAATCTTGTTCGCTTAACTGGTCCCAAGAAAACCGCCACTGCCAATTTCCTTCAGTCGTTCCCGGCGTATTCATGCGGCAATCCCCCCCCAAATGCAAAAGATCTTGCATGGGTATGATAGCCAAATTAGCAACAGAGGAAAAAGCGGTGCCGATTAAGGTAAAAGGCATTTCCGTCTTGGAAAAACCAAGGTATTGATAAACGCGATATTTTTCACCGTCATTCAAGGAATAAAACCAACCCAAAGTGGTATCGTTATCGTGCGTACCGGTATAAATGACGCTATTCGGCGAGCAGTTATGCGGCAAATAAGGATTATCCGCTCCGTCGCCAAAAGCAAAATGCAGAATCTTCATACCGGGCAGCTTAAAATCGTCCCTTAATTTTTCCACTTCATCGGTAATGATACCTAAATCTTCCGCCACCAAAGCTAAGGACGGATAAGTTTCGGTGATTTTTTTCAGCAATTCGAAACCGGGCGCGACAACCCATTGACCGTTTATCGCCGTCTCTTCATCAGCAGGCACTTCCCATGCCGCCTCCAGTCCGCGAAAATGATCAATCCTCAAGATATCAAACATTTCATCTTGGGTTTTAATTCTTTCCAACCACCATTTAAAGCCGGTTTTCTGCAAATAATCCCAATCATAATGAGGATTTCCCCAACGCTGACCGTTTTCAGAAAAATAATCCGGCGGCACCCCGGCAACCACTTCCATATCTCCGTCTTTATCCAGCTTGAAGACTTCTCGATTAGCCCAGACATCAGCGCTGTCATAAGAAACAAAAATAGGTATATCGCCGAAAATCAACACACCGTTCTGCTGGGCAAAGTCCTTCAATGCTTTCCATTGCTTAAAAAAGACATATTGTTCAAACTTAATCACTTCAATGATTTTACTCAACCGTCTTTTAGCCGCGCGCAATACGCTAGGCTTACGATTTTTCAAACCATCCGGCCAGTTATTCCAGCCGCATTGTCCATGTTCATTTCTCAGGGCATAAAAAACCGCAAATTCATCCAGCCAAAACGCCTTATCTTTACAAAATTGTTTAAAGTCCTTTTGATCTTCTTGACTGGCCAAGCCCTGAAAACCTTTATAAGCGCGCGCCAATAATGATGATTTTTCTAAAGAATCAGAATATCGACTGTCATAACGGTCAGTATTCTGCAACCAGCCTTTTTGCTCTAACCATTCCAGGCTGATTAAATCCGGATTCCCGGCATGAGCGGACATGCATTGATAAGGGGAACCGTCGCCGTGCGTCACGCCTAAAGGCAGAGTTTGCCAGACAGTAACTCCGCTATCATGTAGAAAGCGAACAAAATTATAGGCTTCTTCGCCCAAATCGCCAGTCTTGCCATTGCCCGGTAAGGACGTGATATGTAATAAAATTCCCGCTCGACGCTGATTTAAATGGTTATTCATACAACCTGCTTTACCCAATCTGATCTCTAAAAGCCAACTCACAACATAAGCCGACATCATAAAATAGCAAGGGATTGTACTACATTTGGAAGATAAAGATTGAGTATTTATTATGAATCAGCGCTGAAAATTTGTACGGAGGGTTGCTCAAAAATGAATCACCTGCGTATCTACTCCCCCTTTTTAATAGGCGGGTGTAAGATATTGATAATCAGGCTTGCGCAACAGGAATGTTGCACAGAGCTACACGGATGTATTGACGCGCCCTGATTTATCAATACCTTACACCCAACCCGTCAACACAGGACGAGCAATTGGCGACCTGCTTAGCTTATGCAACAAGCCGGTCAGTTGAAAAGTTTGTTAACGGATCATATGACGTTGCTGCCCCAACATATCAGAGGTGACCAACACTACGCCTTCCGCACTGACTTGAAAACGTTTTTCATCATCCTCACGATTTTCACCTATGATTGTTCCTTCCGGAACATTACAGCCTTTTTCAATAATGGCTTTTTTAATCCGGCAATGTCTACCGACATTCACTTCTGGCAATACCACACTATCTTCGACAACCGAGTACGAATTTACTCTGACATTTGAAAAAATCAAGGAATGTCTGACCGTAGCGCCCGATATAATACAACCACCGGAAATCATTGAATCAATCGCCTGACCGCGACGATCATCATCATCAAACACAAACTTAGCCGGAGGCGTTTGCGCCTGATGCGTCCAAATAGGCCAAACCTTATCATATAAATTCAAATCCGGATCGACGCCAATCAATTCCATATTAGCTTTCCAATAGGCGTCAATAGTACCAACATCGCGCCAATAACTTTGTCCGCCGCTTTGCATATCCAGAAACGGATAAGCATTGACCCGATATTTTTCAATCACTGCCGGAATAATATCATTACCGAAATCACGACTTGAATCTGGCGTGTCGCCATCCTTAATCAATTGCTCGAATAAAAAGGGCGCGTTAAAAATATAAATACCCATTGAAGCCAAAGCAGTATCAGTTCGCCCCGGCATCACCGGCGGGTTTTCCGGCTTTTCAACAAAGTCAATGACCCTTCTGTCTTCATCAACATGCATCACGCCGTATGCCTTGGCCTCCTCTAAAGGTACTTCCAAACAACCAATCGTTAGTTCAGCTTTGTTGGCTACATGATCGGCCAACATAGCGCCGTAATCCATTTTATAAATATGATCGCCAGCCAACACCAAAATAAATTCAGGGTTGCGGGCGCGTAAAATATCAATGTTTTGATAAATCGCGTCTGCAGTGCCTAAATACCAATCGCTTTCCGAATGCCTTTGTTGAGCGGGCATCAAATCGACATATTCACCGAACTCGCCGCGCAAAAAACCCCAGCCTTGTTGAACATGTCTGATTAAGGAATCCGCTTTATATTGCGTCAAGATGCCGATTTTCCTAATACCCGAATTGACGCAATTCGATAAAGGAAAATCAATAATTCTAAATTTTCCACCAAAAGGAACCGCAGGCTTTGCCCGCCAATCTGTCATATCTTTGAGCCGCGAACCCCTTCCTCCCGCTAAGATCAATGCAATGGTATTTCGCGTCAAATGACTTACAAAGCGCTCTTGGTGCTGATTATTTTGCTCTGACATTATTATCCCCTAGGAAAAAAGTTGATTTTATTTTTTTTAAAATCAGTTAATTAACTCATTATCTAAACGAACCGTAGCTGAAGAAAAAAATTTCAACATCCGTACTAAAGCCACGATTCAATGTAAAATAGCTAAGATGAAAGTTTCATTACACTGTATTATTTTGTTAACATTCAGCTTAAACACCTACTTACTATACTGAGGCATTGCAAAATGGACAAGCCAAACACCCAAACAAAGCTTGATTCTGACACAATCAAAATCATTGAAGCAAAGCATCATGATCCTTTTTCCATATTGGGACATCACACAATTGAAGGAAAAGAAATCATTAAAGTTTTCCTGCCTTTTGCGGAAACGGTGCGCTTAGGAAAAAACGGCGATGAATTTACCCGGATTCCAAATACGGATATGTTTATTTGCGATGCGAGCGATAAAGACCTAGATGAGCATTATCAAATCCATTGGATTGATGAAGATGGAGATGAACATCTACATTATGACCCTTACCACTTTGGTTCAGTGTTATCGGCATATGATCAACACTTATTCGGCGAAGGCAATCATTGGCATATATATCAAAAACTGGGCGCTCATAAACACACTATAGACGGCGTCGAAGGCATTTATTTCGCCGTTTGGGCGCCGAACGCTGAACGCGCTAGCGTCATTGGCGATTTCAATCGCTGGGACGGTCGCTGTCATTCAATGCGCTCCCTCGGCGGCTCCGGCATTTGGGAAATTTTCATTCCAGGGCTGGACTTCGGTTGTTTATATAAATTTGAGCTGCTCAATCGTCACAGCGGCGAAATCTTGGTAAAAGCCGACCCCTATGGGCAATGTTTTGAGTTTCGCCCGCAAACTGCGGCGATCGTTTGCGAAGAAAACCACTACCCTTGGCAAGATAACGACTGGATGGAACAACGCGCCCAACAAAATTGGCTGCATGAACCGATGTCCATTTATGAAGTCCATTTAGGCTCCTGGAAGCGCGACGCCCAGGGAAATTTCATGAACTACCGGGTGTTAGCCAAAGAATTGGTTGACTATGTTAAACAAACCGGCTTTACCCATATTGAACTATTACCCATCACCGAACACCCTTTAGACGCCTCTTGGGGTTATCAAACCACCGGTTATTTCGCCCCCACCAGCCGTTTCGGCACGCCGGATGATTTCCGCTATTTCGTGGATCTCTGCCACTTGAACAACATCGGCGTTATTCTTGATTGGGTGCCTGCGCATTTTCCAAAAGATGAATTCGCCTTGGCCCGTTTTGACGGCACGCCTCTCTATGAACACGAAGATCCGCGCAAAGGCGAACACCGCGACTGGGGCACCTTGATCTATAACTACAGCCGTAACGAAGTTAAAAACTTCCTGATTTCCAGCGCTTTCTTCTGGTTGGAGGAATATCACCTGGATGGTTTACGCGTAGATGCGGTCGCTTCAATGCTGTATTTGGATTATTCCCGTGAAGATGATGACTGGATCCCCAATATGTACGGCGGCAATGAAAATTTAGAAGCCATCGATTTTCTGCGCCATTTAAATGCAGTGACTCATGAACAACATCCCGGCACCGCGATTATGGCGGAAGAATCCACTTCCTGGCCGCAAGTAACCCGCCCGACCTGGACCGGCGGTTTAGGTTTCTCTATGAAGTGGAACATGGGCTGGATGCACGATATTCTCTCTTACATGCAGGAAAACCCGATACATCGCCGTTATCATCACGACCAGCTCACCTTCGGGATGCTCTACGCCTTCTCGGAAAACTTCATCCTTCCGTTTTCTCATGATGAGGTTGTACACGGCAAAAACGCCATGTTGAACAAAATGCCCGGAGACGAGTGGCAACGCTTTGCAAACCTGCGTTTGTTATACACTATGATGTTTACCTATCCGGGTAAGAAGTTATTGTTTATGGGTTGTGAATTCGGTCAAGGAACGGAGTGGAATTTTAATCACCCGCTGGATTGGTATACCTTGGACTATCCTAACCATCAAGGCCTGCAAACACTGGTCAGCGATTTGAATAAACTCTACACCAGTAATCCTGCGCTTTATCAACATGATTTTGAATCCGGCGGGTTTGAATGGATTGATTGCCACGACGTTAATCAATCCATTATCAGCTACCGACGCAAAGCCGGCGAAGATGAGGAATTAATCGTGATCCTTAATTTTACACCGGTGCCTAGAGAAAACTATCGAATCGGCGTTCCTAAAGAAGGTTCTTATGTCGAAATATTCAACTCCGATTCCAGTTTTTATAGCGGTTCTAACTCCGGCAACGGTCAAGCCCAATCCGAACCCATTCCTTGGATGAATTTAAATCACTCTATTACAGTGACTCTACCGCCGCTGGCCGGCATCATTTTTAAACTGTAATTTAGGAACGTTAGTATATAAAGCTGTAGATCCTGTCAATATTGCTTTTTTAAAAGCGTCCGACAATCATGGGATCTACAGCGTATAACAACAAAAACAGCATATTTCATTCCGCAAGTCTATGAAAAAAATTCTTTTTGCCACCAGTGAAGTTCATCCGCTGATTAAAACAGGCGGTCTAGCCGATGTAGCCGGCAGCTTACCTAAAGCCTTATTAAGCCTGGAGCAAGATATACGCATTATCTTGCCGAACTACCAAAGCATCAAACATATTGAGCAACCCCGTTATATTTGCACACTGCGCATTGATAACCGCGATGTCAATATTTTGGAAACCAAATTACCGGATACTGAAGTCATCGTTTGGTTAGTGGATTATCGCCCTTTTTTTGATCATCCCGGCAACCCTTATGTAGATGAGCAAGGTAACCCTTGGCCCAACATTGCCGAAAGATTCGCACTATTTTGCAGGCTGACGACCGAAGTCGCTATGAATCGCGCTTATATGGATTGGAGTCCGGATATTGTCCATTGTAACGACTGGCAAACCGGTTTAATACCGGCGTTGTTATCCTTAGAAAAACCTAAACCGGCAACTATCTTTACCATCCATAACTTGGCCTACCAAGGGCTATTTCCCGCCAGCATGTATCAGTCGCTAAATTTACCCGGCAAATTATGGAATCCTGACGGTTTGGAATTTCATGAAATGCTATCGTTTATCAAAGGCGGCCTGGCCTATGCTGATCGCATCACAACCGTCAGCCCGACATACGCCCGTGAAATCCAAACCCCGGAATTCGGATACGGACTTGAAGGTTTACTCGGCCATAAACAAGATATTCTATCCGGTATTTTGAATGGCATGGACTTGCAACAATGGAATCCCGAAAGCGATCCTTATATCAGCCAAAATTTCACCATCAGTTCGCTGAAAAACAAAATCGCCAATAAAACCGCTCTACAAAAACGCATGTCTTTACCGGTCAACGAAGATATACCGGTATTCGGTGTGATCAGTCGATTAGTTGAGCAAAAAGGCATTGATTTAATTATTAACTGTCTAAAAGAAATGGTGGAAATGCCGTTGCAATTTGTTTTACTGGGCAGCGGCGACAACAGCATAGAGCTTGAATTACAAAACTACGCCCGTTTATATCCTGAAAAAATCGCCGTCACCATCGGCTATGATGAATCCTTAGCGCATCAAATCGAAGCCAGCGCCGATATATTTTTAATGCCCTCGCGTTTTGAACCTTGCGGACTTAATCAAATGTATAGTCAACGTTACGGCACTTTGCCTATCGTCCGGAAGACCGGGGGCTTAGCCGATACCATCGTCGATGCTTTACCGCATACCATTGAAGATGCAAGCGCCAGCGGCGTCAGCTTTAACGAAGCAACGCCCGGCGCGTTACTGGAAGCGATAAAAAGAACCTTGATTCTGTATAACAGCAAAAGCGCATGGAGGCAGATACAACGTAACGCCATGAAAAAAGACTTTTCCTGGGAAATGAGCGCCAACCAGTATCTTGCGCTTTATAATCAACTTTAATAAAACTTGGGGCGCAAGCTAAAGCTTGCGCCCCGGTTTATCAATTTTTGATGTGGTTAGGTATTAGGAACCTGGATTCAATAAGGTTAACATCTCCGGCATACAAATATTTGGTTTTAAGGCGAGGTTCATGATGCTTCAAGTCACCCAAGTTCCTTTACTGTCAGACAATTACAGCTATATTATCGTTGATAGCGCCACCCAGGAATCGGCAATCATAGATCCGGCTCTGGGCCAGCCGCTGATTGATCTAATTGAACAAAACAATTGGCGTCTGAAATATATACTCAATACCCACCACCACCATGATCATGTGGGCGGCAACCTTGCTATACAAAAAGCCTTTGATTGTCAGATTATCGCCTCTCGCTACGACAGACAACGTATTCCCGGTATTGATCAAAGCGTCAATCACCATGATAAAATCCGCTTAGGGGAAAGCCAACTACACGTTATCGCCACTCCGGGCCATACTTTAGGCCATATTGTTTATTACTGCGCGGAATCAGCCGCTTTATTTTGCGGCGACACTTTATTTTCAATGGGATGCGGACGGCTTTTTGAAGGCAGCGCCGAACAAATGTGGGAGTCTTTACAATTACTCAAACAATTACCGGAACAGACGCGCATTTATTGCGCACATGAATACACCCTAAACAATGGACATTTCGCGAAAACAGTGGAACCAAACAACACCGCGTTATTGACCAGAATTAATGAAGTTGAAGCGCTCACTGCTCAAGGCTTGCCGACCATCCCTTGCACTTTAAAGCAGGAACTGGCGACTAATCCTTTTTTGCGTACTGAGCATAGAACGCTACAACAAACAGTAGGAACAACAGGCCATTCTGAAATAGAAACCTTTGCGACAATCAGAAACTTAAAAGATCAGTTCTAATTTGGATACGAATCCTACAGAACAAGCGATTTATTTCCCCAAAACGTCGGCGCGAGCGCCCTCGGCAATAGCAGCGGCTTCGGCTATGAGGTCTTCGGGGACTTTAAGCTCAACCAAAGTTTGGCCCAGTAACTCCATAACGACATCAAAATGCGAGTCATCCATTCCCAATTTAACTGGTCGCACATGAGCATCGCGCATGGATTTGCCGTCATAATTATTCGGACCGCCGAAAGCAAAGGTAAAAAAGGCTTTTTGTTTAGCGATTTGTTGCGCCATATCGGTATGGTTAAAAAAACGGTTAATCCGATAATCGTCCATCACTTTTTTATAAAACAACTCAACAGCCGCATTTACCGCGGCTTCGCCGCCAATTCTTTCATACAAACTTAAATTTTCAGTTTCACTCATAATCAACCTCATCCGCCTTTACAATAGGCTTTTATATTTATTATAGATCTCTACGAACTTTCTCAAGATAGCAGAAGTCTGGGTTAAACCAACGCCATAGCAATAACACCAACAAGGATCATAACAAAGAAAAAAAACTTAAACAATAACAATTCGCTATAGAAAACTGAGACTTAGCCTATACTCTGGATAGTTGCCGATCACTTGACTTATATCAAAACCGGTTAGGAACGGGGATAAAATAACATCCGCAACTGGCGCAGGATTTCTGTTCATATTCAACGACTGCAGGGATGCAGGAGGTAGAGCAATGCAGGGAGCGATTGCCGAGGCGCGGAAACAGGCGCATAGCAAGCTATGTAACTGTTTCCGCAACGCCGAAGATGGACAGAAAGACCAGTCAGTTTCGGATGTTATAAAATTCACGTTCCTTAATGATTGGAATTAATTATTTGTTGTTTAGCTTGCAGAAACTCCTCTTCGGTCAAATAGCCTTGTGATTTCAAAGCCGCCAGCTTGGCTAATTTATCCGCTAAATCATCTGAAATATTCAACTCCAGCAGACTATCAAGTGAATGATCCTTCACCCTCTCCACATTTTTTTTCGGCGCTTTTATTTCACTTTCAGCCAGGGAAACTTGTTCAGAAAAGGACTCAACTTCTTGATTTATCGGAGTATCAGAAACAGAGCTTGTTTCTTCTACTGAATCTTGTGGTTCGGCATACTGGACGACCATATTCAATAAATAACACCATAAAACCAGGTCTTCAATAGTGTCCTCAAAGGAACGACCGGATAAGCGTCTATGGCCTTCACGATAATAAAAATTAACATAGGCATAAGCGAATTCAGCGCCGCTATGCGAAGAAATTTTAACTTCGATAACCCGATTATTTTCTTCGGACATCGGATCATTTTTGACATCCGCCAGTAAATCTCTCAAATACCCCTCAGCTTGTTCATCAAAAACATGATCATTAGTCCGGCTGATCTTATACATAGGGTTAGCGTTAATGATTACCTCAAACGCCTCAATTTCTTGAAATAAAGCCTTTTTGTGGATTTTTTCATAATCTATTCGAATTTGTTTTTCTGCGGTATCAATCAATAAACGACAATGACCGAAATCCGAATGATAGTACTGAATATGATCCGAATCCTCCTCCGGAATCTCCTCATCAGGATCATCATCGGGTCTATTTGATCTTAAAAAAAACACTAACAATCCGATAAGTACGACAAACACCACCACGCCGATGATCACCCCGCCCCAAAAGCGTTGCATTTCCTCTGTCATGCCTTCAACGGCAAATGAATCAGTGAGTTCCTGCGCCGATAATGTTTGTTGCCAAACCAACATGAACAAAGCCAATAACATTGAATAATATGGCGCAGTCATACGCCGCAATGTTGTTGTAAAACGATAAAACAGATAAATCGACGATTTCATCATCACACCCATGTTTACTTTATACGGCCAAAGACACAATTTTAACGCTTGTTGTCCTTTTCTTCCTCTACGTTAAGCTGTCTTCTCAATGCCGAAAATTTGTTGAGTTGATTTTGCACTGCGGTGTTGAAGGAATTTTCCGGATATTGATTGTTCTCATCGCGAACGCCCGGCTCGCAGTCGGTTAGATAATGTATTGCTTCATCCACAGTTTCCACCGCATAAATATGAAATTCCCCCGATTTAGCGGCTTGAACGACATCCCATCGCAACATTAAATATTTAATATTGGCCGCTGGTATAATCACGCCCTGTTGTCCGTTCAAGCCTTTTTCTTTACAAATATCAAAAAAACCTTCGATTTTCTCATTAACACCGCCTATCGGCTGGACCTGACCCAATTGATTAACCGAACCGGTCATGGCTAAATCCTGACGAATGGGAATATCGGCCAAAGAGGATAAAATCGCGCATAATTCCGCTAAAGAAGCGCTGTCGCCTTCCACATGACCGTAAGATTGTTCAAACACCAGGCTGGCGGTCATCGACAACGGCATTTCGCGGGCATATCGCGCGGCTATAAAACCGGACAGTATCATCACCCCTTTCGAATGAATCGCGCCGCCCAATTCGGTTTCACGTTCAATGTCGATGACCTTGCCAGCCCCTAAGCGCGTGGTAGCAGTAATTCTGGACGGCTGCCCAAACATAAATTCGCCCAATTGCAACACTGAAAGCCCATTGATTTGGCCGACGACCTTATTTGCCGTATCAATAAAAACCGTCCCTTTGTGAATATTTTCGTACAAACGATCACGAATTCTATCCAAACGGTGAATTTTCTTCTCTATCGCCTGTTGCACATCACTCCCGGCAATCACTTCATGACCATGAAAACCGGCCCAATAAGCCGCCTCACAAATTAGATCTTTGATGCTGCGTAAATGAGTAGATAACTTTTCCGCATCGCCGCTAAGTCTGGCGCTTTGTTCAATAATCCTGGCCACCGCATCCGGGCTTAGCGGCCGCAGCTTTTCCCGTTTCGCGATAGTCGCCAGCATTCGCGCATATTCCAATTCAGTATGCGGTCGATCTATGGTTTCATCAAAATCCGCCGCAACCTTAAATAAATCTTCAAACTCAGGGTCATATTGATTGAGAATATAATAAATCAATCGATCGCCATAGATGATTAATTTGAGGTCTAGGGGTATCGGTTCGGGTTCTAATGATGAAGTGCTGACTAAACTAAGCGAATGTTCCAGAGATTCAATTCGAATTTCACCGGATTGCAAGGCGCGTTTCAAACACTCCCAAGCATAAGGCTGCATCAATAATTTTCGGGCGTCCAAAATCAAATAACCGCCGTTTGCTTGATGAAAAGCACCCGGCTTGATCATCGTGAAATCAGTCACTAAAGCGCCCATAAATGCCTGATGGTCGCAACGTCCCAATAAATTAGCGTAATTGGGGTGATCCTCCATGACCACCGGCGCGCTGGCGTCTTCGCTATGACTGATAATTAAATTGACATGGTAT